>Ga0055480_10000836_pt1 | contig 11924 bp, 10 predicted proteins | sample Muzzi_PWB_D2_FD_57935 | JGI IMG/M metagenome (GOLD analysis project Ga0055480, IMG submission 57935) | Wetland microbial communities from San Francisco Bay, California, USA, that impact long-term carbon sequestration - Muzzi_PWB_D2 | ecosystem: Environmental > Aquatic > Marine > Wetlands ... | reverse complement strand
TTTGTGCTGAATTTGAGCCGGCCTTCATCGTGGTTACGCTTGACAATTGGTTCCAGACCGGGCTCAAAAATATGAACTTTGCCAGCATTCAGTGCATCCACGATTTTCGGGTTATTGTCAATACAGGTTACGTTGTTGCCCATTTCTGCAAGACATGCCGCGGCGACTAAACCGACATATCCTGTACCGATAATGCATACATCCATTCTATTGGGTTCCTATGTTTCTTGAGTTATTTGAGCTTTTTGGTTTTTGCCATAACTCCGCGAACGTATCATCTTTGATTCATATAATGAAGTGTTAACGCTTATACGTGTTCGGAGAAAAATTAATTCCAGCGGTATGGGCTTGAAGGTGCTATGCGCACGGTAAGCATTGCTCTGTTTTCTGTGTATTCATCAACCTTAATATCAGAGTTGATTTTCGAAAAGCGGTAAGACAACCCGATCACCATCCACTGGGCCGCCTGCCAATCCAAACCGGCACCGGCGCCAATGGAATGCTGCTCTGTTTCGGGGGTTCGATTCGGATATTTATCATATCGGTAGTTTCCATAAACATTGCCTATTAACCTAGCGGTGAAATTATAGCCGGCTTCGATACGCCCGTCGGCAAAAAGATCAAGGCCGTTATCACGGCTGCCGTAGTCTTGTATCTGGTAACCGCTGCTGCCTCTTATCCCAAGATACCCGGTTCTGTATACCCACCTCTTATAGATGTCCGAATTGATATTGAATCCATCTTCATCATCAGTTCTTTCAAAATCCTGGATATAATAGGCAACGCTCATTTGAATATACATATTATCCGGAAAATTATATCGGAATCCAACGGAGGGTTCATAAATTTTGTAACTTTCATCTGTGTCTAGATCATAATTCAATACCGTATGCCGGTAGTTAAAAAATAATGAAAGGGTTCGATCAACATTTTGCAATAATTTAATATATCCATCAAACTGGCTTCGGTCATTGCGGTCCACATAATCTCTGCTTTCATAAGACGTGTCGAATTCCAATCCCAACTTTTGCGTAAAATTGTATGCTAGGCCCAGGGAAGCTGTGGAAATGTCATTGTCATCGACTGCGGCACCGGGAAGCGGATCGACATCTCTTAAAAGGGTGTGTCTTAATGCGACATAGACCCTATCTTCTGTTCCGAACTGATGGGAAAAGCGGGCTTCGGCTGAATTCGTATAGTAACTGTTGCGGCCCCGTCTAGTTGTGTCCACACCGATTACTGATTGGGGCGGCTGTCCATTTTGCACCACGGTTGCTGTCTGATCGATCGGATCGTCGGTTCTTAGATAGTTATCGCGAAGCTCAAGTTTTGTGTTACGTTGCAGTTGTTTCCACGTATATAGGCTGGCCTCATGGCGCCAGTAATTGAGCGAATCATGGTCCTTGAATGCATTGTAGGTTGGAATATAATTCAATTCCAAACCGGCAGTCCGCCAGAGGACCTGCCCGGATAAATCCAGACCCGCGACGGTGATGAAATCATCCTCTTCATTCCGATCATCGAGGAAAAGGTTGTCGGTAAATTCCTCTCGCGCGACGATACCGGGCGTGAATAGCACTTGTGCTGCAAATAGGGTCGAAATATTGCAAAAAAATAATGATAGGGCCAAAGCCAACAGTCTTTTTTGCACAACCATTCTCCTCTCACCTTATGGAACGATTATGGTGTCGTCCGCTTTAATGGTCACATTTTGGCTAAAATCCTTATTTTTGATTATGTCCTTATAGTTGATCCGGATAACCTTTTCCTTGCCGTTTTCCCGTCGGAAAAGGATAATTTCCTTTTTGGAGGCCCATTGAGTAAATCCACCGGCAAGTGCGAAGGCTTGCAAGACGGTCAAGTCCTTTACCAAGGGATATTCACCGGTATGAACGATCTCGCCCAGAATGTAAAACCGCTGACTGGCCGCATCGCGAATGGTCACGGTAACACTTGGGCTGGCGACGTAATCCTTCAGTTTTGCTTCTATGTTTTTTTTAAGTTGCGTCGGGGTTAACCCGGCAGCCTGGACATCATCAAGCAATGGAAATGAAATCTTTCCGTCTAAGCGGACCAAAATTTCTGACCGTGAGAAGTCAGGTTCTTTCCATGTTACAATTTCCAGCACATCGCCGACTCCGATGGTGTATACGGTGGAAACGGGTTTTTCTTCCTGAGCCGTGGCGCTGGCCACGAATGTCAGAGCCATGACGGAGATAAGGATCAGGAGAAGGCTGATTTTTTTCATATTAGGACTCCTGTCTTTGGGTTTGTTGAGTTTGTTGAGTTTGTTGGGTTTATTGGGTGTAATAGGTTTTGTACCAGTCTATGAATTTTTGAATTCCTTCAGAAAGCGGCGTCGATGGCTTGAAGCCGACGTCATGCATCAAATCGTCGACATCGGCATAGGTTGCCGGGACGTCACCGGGTTGGATATCCATATAATTTTTAATGGCTTTACGGCCTACTGCTTTTTCTATTTCTGCTATGAATTCCGATAACTGCACAGGGCTGTGATTACCGATATTGTAAATTTTGTAATGGGTATAGGACGTACCGGGGTCCGGATCGTCACTGCTCCATTGCGGATTTGGTTCCGGAATTTTTTGCATGATGCGCACGATGCCTTCAACGATATCATCGATATAGGTAAAATCGCGCTGCATATTGCCATGATTGAAGACATCGATCGGTTTTCCTGACAGTATGGCCTTGGTGAAGAGAAACAGGGCCATGTCGGGTCGTCCCCAGGGGCCGTAAACGGTGAAAAAGCGCAACCCCGTGCAGGGTAAATTAAAAAGGTGGCTGTAGGTATGCGCCATCAATTCATTTGCTTTTTTGGATGCGGCATACAAGGACACGGGGTGATCGACGTTGTGGTGAACCGAGAAAGGCATTTTCGTGTTGGCCCCATAGACCGAGCTGGAAGAAGCAAATACCAGATGTTTTATTGTATGATGGCGACAGCATTCGAGAAGGTTTACAAATCCAACGATATTGGAATTGACATAGGCTTGAGGGTTTTGCAGTGAATAGCGCACGCCTGCTTGGGCAGCCAGATTGACGACAGCGTCAATCGGTGTGCCTGAAAAAATAATATCCAGGCTTTTGCCATCGGCCAAGTCTGTCTGATGGAAGCTAAAGCGGCTATTTTGCTTCAATTGTTCGAGACGATCGTTTTTAAGTCGCACATCATAGTAGTCGTTTATGCTATCGACACCCGTAACATTGTACCCATCATCGAGCAGACGCTTGCATAGATGAAAGCCGATGAATCCGGCGGCACCGGTTACCAAAATGTTTTTGAAGTTGATTTGCATTTTCTTCCTTTTGAATCTTTATTTTATTGGGGTATAATATCCATCGTCAATATACAGCTCCGCATGGTCGATTACCTTTTTCTCGATACGGGATAAACCCCAATCTTGCAAAACCCTGGTGGGGCAGGATATAACTTCACCCATCGAATTTCGTCACGGCGCACGGTTGAAAAACATGAACCAAATGACGTTCTCACCTTCCGTGACCGAATATGACCGTTTTTACAGTGCGCGCTACGATCATCATATCCATCAGGAAGGACAGGTTCTTAATGTAAAACAGATCAAAGTTCAATTTTTCAATGGCATCCTCAACTGATGCACCGTAGCCGTAACTTACCTGTGCCCATCCTGTCAAACCAGGTTTTACTGAAAACCGTACACCATAATATGGAATAGCTTCTTCCAGTTGTTTTATGAAATGCTCCCGCTCGGGTCGCGGGCCTACGAAACTCATTTCGCCTTTGAGGACGTTCCAAAGCTGTGGAATCTCATCAATACGCCATTTGCGAATAAAGCGGCCGATGCGCGTAACGCGGTCATCGTTCTCTTTGGCCCAAACCGGTCCCGTGGCTTTTTCGGCATCGGTTCTCATCGATCTGAATTTATAGGCCACATAGGGCCGGCGATTTCGGCCGATACGCTCCTGTGCAAAAAGAATGGGGCCTTTTGAGTCCAGCTTAATTATAATTGCAATTATTACTACCACTGGTATCAAAACGATCAACATGATAAGAGAAATTACAATATCGCCCGTCCTTTTAGAAAACCTGAGGGTTGCCGGCTTTTGAAATCCTTGTGAAAATATCAGCCATCCGGGATTCATGTATTCCACGATGAGTTTTCCGGTTAACATCTCATAAAAGCTGTTGCCTTCCAGCACTTCAATGCCTTTAACGCGGCAGGTGAGAAGCTCTTTGACAGGCAGGGTGCCTCTTTTTTGTTTCAGGGCAACAATTATCTTCCTGACACCCGCATCCTCTGCAAACTTGCATATATTGGTATAATCATTTGTATGGATCATTTTAATTTCATCAGGCAAATCCTGATCGTTCCATTGGCCTTTTGAGATAATGCTTTTAATTTCATAGCCACAATCTTTCTTCTCGATTATCTGAGCCCAAATCTGCTTGGCAATATCACTTGACCCCAAAAGCATTACATTCTGGTTGAACATGCCGAGGCTTAATACTTTTGTGTATCCGACTCGCCATGCGACAACCATGACGATGACTATGGCGATACTTACTATAAAGATTCCCTGGCCGATAATGCAACTTGGAAAAGCAAAGTAGATAAAAGCAAGTACAATCGCTGAAGCCCCTAATGCCTGTAATAAGCGGATTCCGAGTTCCGCTAATGAATCCGTAATTTTAAGATCATAAAGATCGTTGTAAAACAGGCACGTCTGGCATATGATGGTGAATAATAAGGCTTTAAGAAAAATGGTTTTATCTAATAGGGAATTAGCGCCCCCCAATAATACCAGCGAAGCGATAATCACGGAAAAATAGATAAACAGGCCCTCGCCTAATACAAACAGAGCATTTCGTATGGGGTAATATTGTTTGAATATCCTTAACATTGCCGATGCGCCGCCAAATTTTTGAATAAACATGCCTTCCACGATGTCTTACAGAAACGCCGAGGGAGCCAACAAAAATAATCTGTAACCTACTTTGTCTCCTTCTTATAGTAAGGTTTCCCATACCCGTAATACTTTTTAACAGATTGGTCTGAGTAGTTTAGAACGAGGCCCAGAATCTTTTCTTTTCCCAACTGTTCAACCAATTCCAATACCGCATTGCGCGGGGTTTGGCCTGCCTTTACTATAATGACCACTCCATCCACGTATTTTGCAATTGCAGCTGTTTCAGGCGCCATGGAGGGCGGCGCTGAATCGATGATGATGAATCGGTCTTCATATCGCTTGGTCACTTCGGCCAGGAGCACTTTCATTTTCTGAGTTGTCAGCAATTCCGTCGGATTGCTTGGCGGCCTGCCGGCGGGTAAAATGGTCAGCTTTTCGACAGATGTTTTTACAAAACTTGTTGAGACATCAGATCCAGTGGCCAGATACTCACTGAGTCCGTCACCCTGTCCGATGTTAAAGTATCTATTTAGACTGGGATTTCGAATATCTGCGTCAATCAACAGTACATGCTCTTCAATCCCCTGAGCGATGCTGATTGCCAGGTTGGCGGATACGAAAGATTTGCCGTCACCAGGAATTGCGCTAGTAACCATTATGCTTTTCGATGGTTTCCCGTTGGAGGGGAACAAAAGATTGGTTTTCAACACCTTAAACAGTTCAGCTTCTACGGACTGAGGATTATGGAATACTACCAGATTGCGGTCAAAATTTCGCCCTGCCATGGAATTCTTGGGGTCGGCAAAGGGTACTACGACGCCTTTTCCAGAAATATCACGACTTTTGGTTTTGTTTTTGCCGGACACTGGCGATCCTTTTTGTACTGTTTGTTTGCTGGCTTTTTCCAAAGCATCAAATATCTTGCCCATCGCAATAATCCTATCAGACTTATGCATTATATGGTAACTGCAGATTTATATTATTTTCTTCAAGGCTCCGAGCACTTGTTCGGGACCTGTGACGCAAATTATGGCAAAAACGCCAAAGAGTCCCACTGCCACAAATGACACAACAACACTAAGAGCCAAATTCACCTTGCGCAAGAGCAATTGTTTCGGTTCATAGATCGTAGGTATTGAGGTTAAAACCGGTAGTTCTAACAAGGATTCAAGCTCATCGGGTTTTCTGAACGATGTGCTCATATATTCAATTAAGAAGGCCGCACCGCCACCAATGCCGAGCCCTGCTGCCACAAAAGCAAGAAAAAGTTTTCGCATATCAGGCGCTACCGGCTTTTGCGGCTCTTTGGCCGGATCTATGATTCTGAACTGTTCACCCTTTTGCTTGCGCTCCATGTTGACAGCGATATCCGCTTCCAGTTTCCGGCCAAGCAAAGAATCATAAGACGTCTGAATATTCTGGTAATCCCTTTTTAATCCCAAAAGTTCCTGTTCCCTCTTGGGAGTATCTTCAACCCGTTTCTGGTATTCGGCAATCTGGGTTTTCAAATTCTCGATTTCATTTTCAGCCAATTGTATCTCTCTTTGAGCCCCGACGATCTGCCTCCTCATGTCGGGTGGCAAATTGGCAGTTGCGCTATCGGATTGATTGTTTTTATCATCGGCGGACTCGGAGGAATTTTTGGCTTCGAGTTCCGCTATTTGTTTAGTCAATCTCTGGATATCCGGATGTTTTTCCGTATACCTGGAGCGCAAATTTTCCAGCTGAGTCTTAAGCTGGTCGAGGCTGGCGCCACCATTGTTCGCCTGTTGTTGTCCGCCTATGACAAGCACCGATTGATTCCTCGAGGACAACTGACTGTTGAGCTCCGCCAGTCTTGTGCGGCCGTCCCGGACATTTTGTTGCTGGTCGTTCAGGTTCTGCTGTAAACGATCCAGTATCCGCAAGTTGGTTTCAAGCTGTTCAGGCAGTTCGCCCATATTAGTTTTACGATAATTCTTTATCTTTTCTTCGACCTGTTCCAGCTTGGTGCGCATGGATAATAATTCCGCATCCAGAAACTCACTGGTTCCCATTGCCTGTGATTCCCTGACCTTTAAATTCGCATTTATAAAATAGGAGGCCAGGCCATTAGCCACATTGGCAACCTTTTTCGGGTCCTTACCTTTTAAAGTAATTGAAAAGGCATCCGTTCCTCTTCTTCGATCCGAAATCACATCGATGGTAATGAGTTTGCGGAAAATATTCACCTTATCTTCCATATACATGTTCTTGGTTTTATCATCCGAAAATAGCCCAAAATCATTGATTATCTTTTCCAGATTGGTGCGGCTTAAAATCTGTTGTGACAGGGTGTTGATTCTATCCCCAGGTTCATCCGTGACGATTGATTGGACAAACTGCTGGGGCACCCTTTGAGGCTCGATCAGGATGAGGGTCTTGGCCTCATATAATCTGGGAAGTACAAATGCCAGATAGATGCCGATGATCAAGGCAAGACAAAAAGGACCTAAAATCACCCATCGCCTGCGTATTACGAGATCGCGAATAAACTCGGGCGTTATTTTTAATGCTTGTTCATTCATGAAATTACCCTAGCAATATGATGTTTAAAAGTTATCATAAAGTTAATTTGTTAAACAATATCATATGTTTTCATCTTATTCAACATTGATTTATAGCTGATATCAAGTAACTTTGCGGCTTTCTTGCGGTTCCAATTTGTCGATTCCAGCGCCTTTTGCATGAGCCTTTTCTCGGTTCGAGAAACAAACTCTTCGCAAATGTATTTTAGGGACAATTCACTGGTATCAGATAGAAAACTTTTTATTTCATGATGTTTCGGCAATTCATCCAAGCAAGAGGAATTCAAGAAAAACTCTCTCGTGTTCTTGCTTCTCACCTTTGGCATAATGCTGTTGGCCAGGATACAAGACTCATTGCCGGCCATAGAGATGCGCCGCATATAGGTTTTCAACTCTTCGACATTACCCGGCCAATGATACCGATACATGGTTTCCCTGGCCTTTTGAGATGGAATCATAACGCATTTATCTCTGCCGGCAGCTGCATTGATTACGAAATAATCCATTAACAGGGCGATATCTTCTTTTCGGTCCCTTAGCGGCGGCATAAAGACGGGAATCACATTAAGCCTGTAGTACAGGTCTTTCCTAAATTGGCCGTTTCGGACCAGATCTTCGACCGGAGCCTCCGTGGTTGCCAGAAAACGAACATCGCCTAACCCGGATGATTCATTTCGATCTTTCCAGTTGTCGGCTTCCTCCACCGCCAAAAGCACCTCGGCTTGAATTTGACTTGGTATCAAATGAATGCCATCAAAAAAAATGGTTATGGTTTTTGAACCGACTTCGGAACGCTTGATTTTCTCAAACCAACCATTGGTCAGCAGCGCAGGAATAAGCTCGCTGCAATCGATCTTGATCAATACGTTCTCGTTCTTGCCCGATTTGGCAACTAATCGAACAAACAACTCTTTCCCCGTACCCTTTTCACCAGTGACAAGAACGGGATCCCGGGATTTGGCGATGCTTGGCAGCATCGATCGAATTTGGCGAATAGAATCGGTTTGTCCCAAAAGCAACGGTACCTGTTGTTTGGAACCAATGCCGTCGGTTCTGCCAATTATGTCGGATATGATAGCCATAAGACGATCAACCTGATTGTGCCTTGCAATAAAATGGATCGGAAAATTTACGCCACCGGTTATAAATCCTTTAATTTCGAGAATATCGGACACAAACAATAAGGGGCAAGAAACGTCCAGTGCATAAAGTGCAAAAATAAACCGCCATGCAATTTGCTTCGAGTCGGTTTGAACAATCACGATTTTCGGTGATATCGGCCTGACATTGTCAAAACAAACCGCCTCTTTTTCAAAGCAAATGGTGCTCAACCCCAATTCGTTGATTCGACTTCTGAAAAAATCCCGTTCTGCCAATGATTCTGAAAAAACGATGATAGTATTGGTTGTAACTTGTTTCGGCATTTTATGTCGCTACGGATTTGGATTTGTCTGTCAGTCAGCCAAACTCAAAGCTGAAACTTATCAGGATCCAAAGCAAGTTATATGCCCAAATCGATTTCATTTTTCTGCACCCATCAACCGGATACGCAGACTGGATGTTTTCTTTTTATTTACAGATTGTTACTGAATTATCATCGACAAATAGAAAGGGACTCCCAGAAATCAGCACTTAGTATGACCACCAAATTATGTAATTCGATTCCACTTTTGATTAGTAAGTTACCACATAACAGAGAAAGCAATACCACACCAAATCGACCTCATTATCCTTGCCATTGGTGAATTGTTGATATATGTATGTCGTGTTAACAATATATTAGGAGAAATACGATGGTATCTTAGAACCGAGTATGTGGAGCAAGATATGAGTCCGCCACCCAAGATATTGATCATTGATGACACCGAGGAAGTTCTTTCTGCACTTTGCAAGTACTTTAAACAAAAGAATTACGATGTACTATCGGCATCCAATGGTCTGGACGGTCTGAAGATGGTCGAAAACGAAAATGGTGGCCTGGATATTATTATCACGGATCTGGTGCTGCCCAATATCAGCGGTGTGGCAGTCATTTCCATTGTAAAAAAGAAGTTTCCAGATTTGCCTGTAATTGCAATTACGGGTTGGGGCGAACATCCTGAGTCGTTGGCCAAAGAGGCTAATGCGGATTTGGTTATGGAAAAACCATTTAAGCTTCCTGAACTTGAAAAGGCTGCCAGGGAGTTGCTTAAAAAATAGAATATGGTTGCAATGGGACCTCCACTAATAGGGTATAGTGAAAATATTCAGAGAGTTAAAGAGCTGGTCGAGCATATTGCCCATACTGGTTTGAATACCGTGATCTTCGGAGAAAGTGGTGTCGGCAAAGAGGTAGTGGCGCAGAATCTCTATCAGAAGTCGCCACGACTGGGCAAACCATTCATTAAGATCAATTGTGCCGCATTGCCCGAAGGACTCCTTGAAAGTGAACTTTTCGGGTATGAGAGAGGCGCTTTCACCGGTGCTGAACAAAAACGCAGAGGAAAATTTGAATTAGCCCATGGCGGCGTGTTGTTGCTGGATGAAATTGGCGATATGCCACTTTCGCTGCAGGCCAAACTCTTGCATGTGCTGCAAAGCGGCGAATTTTCGCCGTTGGGTTCGGAAAAAGACTTCAAAACCGACACATGGGTAATCGCAGCCACCAATCATGATCTGAAACAGGATATCAGCGACGGAAAGTTCCGCGAAGATCTCTACTATCGCCTGAATATCATCAAGGTATACATATCCCCTCTTAGGGAACGGCCGGAGGATGTGCCGCCACTGATCGAATATTACATTGAAGAATATGCCTCTCTATTGGGGGGCAGGAATATCGATAGGCCAGGTCCGGATATCATAAAAAGGATGCAGGAATATCATTGGCCAGGCAATGTGCGGGAGTTGCAAAACGTGCTTAAACGCATGATGGTTTTAGGAGACTGCGCTAAAATTGTAGCGGAACTTTTTGAAGGTGCCGCTTCTGAAACGCAACATGGTCCTGGTCCTGCTGGCGCTACCTTACCGAATCCATCCCAAGCTTCTTTATCGCCCCTCATCGACTTTAGAGCCAACGATCCGATGAACAACAACTCCTTCTCCCTCAAAACCTTAAAGAAAAAAGCGATGGACAGAGTAGAAAGGGAAGTCATTGCTTATGTTCTCGAAAAGACGGATTGGAATCGCAGCAAGGCTTCCAAAATCTTGAAAGTCAGCTATAAAACCCTGTTAAACAAAATCAGTGAATTGGAGATTACCCCACCCTCTAATTTTAACGACAATTCCTGATGGTAATTTAATACCCTATGGAACTTGTTACCCTTCTTCTGTTTCTTTTTTTTCATATATTTACAACCGAATTTAATTCCCTTTCCTATCCTGGTAGCGCCTGAAATTTAATAAAATTACATTATTTCAGATACTAATCCAATATCCTAATCGAATTGGCAAGTCATTATCTTTTTCACTGGGATCGGTATTGAAATTGCATGGCCTCAACGAGAACCTGAGTTTATTTTCTTCCTCCCGTTCATCGAGGAGTGTTGAGTAATCTTACCGACGCATTTTTAGGCGAATTGAATGGTAGCAGCGGGCTGGAATATGAAAATGGGAAGGGAAAACGTCTTGAGTGTTGTTAATATGACTGATAACGGTGGAAGGCGCAAAATCAGTGACCGGCGCAACTTTCATTATACACTATATATTCCAGAGCGCAGATGTGGTTCGGACCGTCGAACTGGGAATGATCGCCGTAGACAATCACGCCTTTTAGACCGATTTTAAAGCCTATTTTTTGTTCACTTTTGATTATTGAATGACTTTCAATAATTCAAAAATCGGCGCTATGTGTCATTGTGGACAAATCTTGAATTTATCTAATTATCTGTTATCTAATTGAAAATGCCTGATAAACGCAATGTTTATCAGGCATATCATATTAATCGAATAACCAGTATTTTATCGAACTTATCGAGATAATCTGCTCTTAATAAAGCTGCCAAATCCGATGAGTGCGAAACCGAGTAACAGCATGCTCATGGGTTCTGAAAGAGAGTTGCTCATGATCGTTTGGCTATTTGTAATTGCAGCTGTAGCGCTTACGCAGAATAGCAGAACCAACACCAACCCAACTGTAGATAAAATATATCGAAGTGTATTTTTCATTCGCATCCTCCTTGCATTCCTTACCACTTTAGTGATGAAGCCTGCCATTTGAAAAGCAATTGAAATGCCAGGAATGGTTGTAAGGTCAATAATAATTTTATTTCTTATTTTTTCTACATGTTATGCAAATACATCTTTGAAAATAGATTATCAAATCAACCGATAATTATGTAAAAGACTTCACAACTCCATAGAGATAGGGTAAACCGATTCACAATTTTAAGGTTGCCGGTTAACACAGGTTAAGTCAGGCGCCAGGGGCCTTTTGGTGTGGGGTGTTGCAGCGAAAGGTTGATTTGGGAGATAAACACGCTTCTTGTG
>Ga0055480_10000835_pt1 | contig 11928 bp, 8 predicted proteins | sample Muzzi_PWB_D2_FD_57935 | JGI IMG/M metagenome (GOLD analysis project Ga0055480, IMG submission 57935) | Wetland microbial communities from San Francisco Bay, California, USA, that impact long-term carbon sequestration - Muzzi_PWB_D2 | ecosystem: Environmental > Aquatic > Marine > Wetlands ... | reverse complement strand
ATAGCCAGGATGGGCTGGCCCGACAGGTACTTGGCCGTGTTTGAGACCAGTCCGTCCTGCCCGACGGTCACCACCAGGTCCGTTTCGCCAAACGTGAAGCGTGGCACCATTTCCCGGTCAATCACCTGGTTCTTGAAACCACGCGGCACCGCCTGCCTGACTTTCGTCAGCACCTGCTGGTGTTTCCGATGCGCTTCCTCGATGCGCTCGAAGGAGTGCCCGGCCTGTTCGAGATAAAAGCGGGCCTGTGCCCTGGTGTTGAAGCGCGCCACGAGATCATCGAGCTCGGTTTTCCGAGTCACGATGATCACGTTTTCGTATTGCGGCGCGGCCATGGCTATTGCCTTGCTTCTGCTACGAAAGACACGACTTTGCTCAGGAGATCAGGCGTGATGCTCAGATTCTCGATCTTGCCCGCGTTGCCGGCCCACTCTTTCAGCGCCAGTCCAACCAGTGCCTGCGGCGGCAACTCACCGTACGGCGAGAGTTTCAACTCATCGGCCCGGGCCTCGGCCTCAGCCAGCGTCAGGCTGTTCCTGGCCTGCATGTCGACCAGGTCCTTGCGGCGGTTTTCGAGTTCCACGTCCGTGTTCATCTCGGACTCGCGGATCTTGCGCTCTTCGTCGACGGCCGACTTGCGACGATCGTAAATGGCCTGGTCGGCCCGTTTATGCAGGCTCTCCCGGTATTCGGCCTCGAGTGCCTTTTGCATCTCGGGTGTCGCTTTGACGGCCGTGAAGTGCAGGCCCTCGAGCTCTATCCCCAAGGCATTCAGCTCGGGCGCAGCGGCGACTTTTTCGAAGACCACGAAGGCCAGTTCTTTCACCTCGCTCAATGCCTCCTCGAGCGAACGCTGGCTGACCTCGCTGCGGGTATGCGCCTGAACGCTGTTCACGACACGCTGCACGAGTTGCTGCGGATCTTCACTTTTGTAGAGATGCGTCTTCGGTATGACCGTGAAGTCGAGGCGTTTAGCCACTTCCAGCGGATCGGTCAGACGATAAGTCAGCGATCCCTGGATCGAGATCTCCTGGAAGTCCGCCGTGGTCTCGTTGAAGATGAACTGGCTTTCCTGGCTCGCCATGGGGATCGTGGCGATAGAGGTCGTGTGCGGCAGGTAAAAGAAATTGATTCCGACGCCATGTTGCACAAGCCTGCCGTTCCGGTGGCATAAAACGTAAGTATTGGGTTCGCCTTTGTAATAGTTGAACAACATGTTGTACCTCCTTGCACTACTTGATGACGTGAACTCGGTGGGGATGGATCTGCCGGTACAGCATGGCTGGCCGATGGGCGCCCTCCTTGCGCTGTTTGCCGGTCTCCTTAACCACATCGAGGCTCAGGATGCGTTTCCTGAAATTTCGTTTGTCGAGCGGCTCACCGAGGATCAGCTCATAGACCTGTTGCAATTCCGGCAACGTGAATTCTGTCGGCATGAATTGAAACGCGATCGTCGAATAGTCGAGCTTGTCCACCAGGCGTCGGTGCGCCATATCGAGAATCTTGTGGTGATCGAATGCAAGCGCCGGTAGCTCGTCCATGCCGAACCAGCTCACACCCTCGGCATCTGACGCCGCCCGAATTTCGATCGTGTCCGTGGGAATCAGGGCGTAATACGCCACCGTGATGACGCGTTCGCGCGGGTCCCGATCGGGCTGGCCAAACGTGTAGAGCTGCTCGAGGTAGACGTCCGACACGCCGGTCTCCTCTTCGAGTTCGCGGCGGGCGCCCTCTTCCAGGCTTTCATCGAGCCGGACGAAGCCGCCTGGCAGGGCCCATTCACCGCGATGGGGCGGCAGCGCCCTTTTGACCAGGAGCACCTTCAGTTCTTCCTGGCGAATCGTGAAAATCACGATGTCCGTGGTGACGGCGGGATGCGGGTAGCGGTAGGTATAGGCCATGACAACTCTTCGTGTAACTTTGACACGAAGTATAGTGTTGAAATAACACTAAGTCAAGCAAATTTATGTACATTTTATATTTTGTGTATATTCAATAATTTATCGATATTCGTTCAAGTCAATTCTCCTATCAGATCCCCGGGAAAGTGCCGGCCCGATCGACTGACCGGGACAACATTTTGCCCGGCCGGTCAGACGTTCCCGGCCCCCTTTTGCGTTGCGGTTGACGCCGCAGCGCAGCCACCTGACGACGGCTATACTTCATCGTCGGGCGAAATATCGTCTTCGACCCTCGATGATCAATCGAGTCCGATCTACGAAAGAAAAAGAGGTAACAAGCCATGTCACACAGTTATAGCGGCGGTTGCGAACACATTCATACGCATTCGGACAACAACCCGATCGATAACCACACCTGCCACTGTTCCGTCTGCAAAAGCGTTACCGGGCAGGACAGCACACACGTCGCCTTCTTCAACCACGGCGACCTGGCGGTTGACAACCTCGACGGGTTGATTCGTCAACCGTTCAATGCTCAGAATCCCGATGGCCCGCTGGAACTTTGCACGTGCTCGACGTGCGGTGCGCCCATTATGCTCGACGACAAGGAAAGGCGGATCCGCGCTATCGTGCCAAATCTCATGGGATTCGATCCGGACGGCATGCCGGCAACCTATCACGCATTCTTCGACCCCAATGCCGGTGCGCCACGCCCGGATGATGGTCGTCCGGTCTATGACGGCCTGCGACCCGATTTCGTCTGGCCGGCGTCGGCATAAATCAAAGATGAAAAGCCTGGCGGCAGGAACCGCGCTTTGCATTCTCGGGTTGAGCGTCGTATCGGCACAGGAGGTCGACTGGCCGAGCCACGGCAATGACCCGGGTGGATCGAAGTACTCGGCACTCGATCAAATCAACCGCGGGAACGTCGGCGATCTCAGGCAGGCCTGGACCTGGGAAACCGGTGAGAAACCGATCCCGATGGCCCGTGCTGCGATTACCGGTCAGGCGCTCGCCCCCGGAAAGTTCCAGGGGACGTCGCTCGTGGTCGACGGCACCCTCTATATCGCGACCTCCTACAACGAGGTTGTTGCACTGGATCCGGAGACCGGTAAAGAACGCTGGCGCTACGACCCGAAAGCCTACGAATGGGGTCGACCACTCCGGGGCTGTGGCTTCTGCCATCGCGGCGTCGCCGTCTGGGCCAGCGGTGAAGAGGTCCGTGTTTTCATCAATTCACGCTGGCGCCTGATCGCGCTGGATGGCCGCACGGGTCAACCAATCGAGTCCTTCGGTCATCGCGGCGAAGTCGACCTGACCGACGGGCTCGTCTGGGAGGTTAACCGCCTGCATTATTCGAATACGTCGCCACCGATGATCTTCGACAACATCGTCATCGTCGGCAGCGGCGTACCGGATGACCGAATCTACAGACAGAACCCGCCGGGCGACATCCAGGCTTTCGACGTCATCAGCGGCAAACGCGTCTGGAGTTTCCATACCACGCCGCAGGAAGGCGAGTTCGGCAACGACACCTGGAAAGACGGGTCCTGGACCTACACCGGTGCTAACAATGTGTGGGCGCCATTTACGATCGATGCAGAACGCGGGCTTGCGTATTTCCCGGTATCGACGCCGAACAACGACTTCTACGGCGGACACCGCAAAGGCAACAACCTGTTCGCAGAAACACTGTTGTGCCTGGACGTGCGAACCGGCAAACGTGTCTGGCACTTTCAAACGGTGCATCACGGGCTGTGGGACTACGATCTGCCGGCGCCACCGAACCTCGTCACGATCACCGTGAACGGCAAGCGGATCGACGCGGTTGCCGCGGTTGCCAAGACCGGCTTTACGTACGTCTTCGACCGTGTCACCGGGGAACCGGTATGGCCAATCGAGGAACGACCGGTGCCGCAGAGCGACATCCCGGGCGAGGAAACATCGCCGACGCAGCCGTACCCGACGAAGCCGCCACCATTCGGCAAACAGACGTTCGGCGAGGAGGACCTTCTCGATTTCACGCCGGAACTCAAAGCGCTGGCACTCGAGGCGGTCAGGAATTACAGCCTCGGAGACATTTTCAGCCCGCCGACGTTGCATGGCACTGTCATCGCGCCCGGTGTGTGGGGCGCGGCGAACTGGGGTGGCGCAGCATTCGATCCCGAGACCGGTATTCTCTATGTCAAGGCGCTGAACTGGCCGGGCGTGTTCCACGTCGAGAAACCCGAAGCGGGCACCGAAGACGCCGACTATTTCCTGGGTGAATTCCGGCCCCTCGACATTGACGGTCTCCCGGTACACAAACCGCCGTATTCGACCCTGACTGCGATCGACCTCAATGAAGGAGAGCTCGTCTGGCAGGTACCGTTCGGCGATTACCCTGAGATGAGAGAACACCCGCTGCTCAAAGACCTGGACCTGCCGCAACTGGGTGCCGGGCCGCCGCAGCATGGCCAGTCCGGCCCCTTGCTGACCGGCGGCGGCGTGTTGTTCCTGAGCAGCGCCACGCGCAATCTCTATGCCTTCGACAAAGCAAACGGAGATCTGCTGGCGACGATTCCGCTCGACGGCTACGGCTATGGTAACCCTGTGACCTATCGCACGAATGCCGGCAGGCAATTCATCGTCATCGCAACTTCCGAAAAGGACGGATCGAAAGCGAAGCTCAACGCATTTTCATTGCCGGATTGAGCCCGTGAAATCTCCGCTGAATGCACTCACGGCAATACACTTCCGGACCATTTATAGACACGCCCGCCGCGCATGACGAACACGACACGCTGGACTGCCGTTATATCTTCCAGGGGATCGCCATCGAGGGCGATGATATCGGCCTCGTAACCCGGGGCGAGCCGGCCGATCCGATCGCCCATGCCGAGTGCTTCCGCGGCCACCTGCCCGGCGGACACGAGTGCGGCCATTGGCGTCTGGCCGCAGTAATTCACGCGACCTATAAACTCTTCGGCGTTCCTGCCATGCGCCCCTGCCGTTGAGTCGGTTGAGAAAACGAGTTTGGCGTTCGGCATATGCGCCGCAATACGACACAACTCGAAGTCGAGAGACATATCGCGCTTCATGATCTGCATTCCTTCCTCCGTGTAGTTGCCGACGCCCAGGTATCGATCTTCGTTTTCCAGGTAGTTCTGTACGACGAGGCCTACCTGCGGGCTTATATAAAGTCCCGCGTCAACGGCGGTCTTTAGTTCTTCCTGCGTCGCATAGGTGGCGTGTTCTACCTGGTCACAACCCGCACGAGCGGCTGCCGCCACCTGCGAGCGATAAGCGTGCACCATTGCACGCAACCCGACGGCGTGTGCCTCATCACAGAGAATCTCGAGTTGCGCTTCTGTCAGCGTAGGCGTCGCGCCAACGCGCTGGCTTGCAGACGCAAAGATCTTGATCAGGTCGGCGCCCTGTGCCTTGCGGTCCCGCACCATTTCCCGCAGTTCCCCGGGCGTCGTGTCCGGCGTAGCCGCGATCCATTCCAGGGACGTCAGCACGCGCGGGCCCGGGAAGCCGTGGTCGCGGATCGCATCCCGCAGGGGCTTTTCCGTCGGATCGCCAACCGACTGCACCGTCGTGAATCCACCCATCAGTGTGTCCCACGCAGCAGCGGCAATTCCGATGGCGGCCTCCATCGGAGACTCGGAATCCGTGGCGATTCTCCCCGTTCGATCAAAATGCGATGAGAGGTGCACGTGTGTGTCGATCCAGCCAGGCATGACGGTGTAACCGCGGAGGTCGATCACCGTGCCGTCCATCGGTGCCTCGAGGGACGTGATCCTGCCATCAGCCACGCCAATTTGCGCCTCTTCCAGCACAACACCGTGTCCGTCAAGCGCGTGCGAGGTGAGAATGACCAACGGCCCGGCGGGTGGCAGGGGTGCCGGTACCGGTTTGACTTCGGCGGCGTAGCCGGCAATCGCAGCAAAGACAGCAAGCAGAACGAGATAGCAGAGTTTCGGCATGAGAGCATCCTCGAGAAATTCCATGCATCAGTCGCTGTTTCGTGCGATGCAGATCACCGCAAAGGCGACGAGGCTTTCCACCGCGGCTTGTTGGCAAATGACTTATCAACCGGGTGACTTACAGTACACATTTACAGATCATCTGTCTGTCCCGGCGCCAGCTTGCCTCGCAGACGGTGGCGATCAGCGGGGAAAGATAGTCGGGAACCAGTCTTCCCGCAGTCTTTGCCCATCGACCATGTCGTGGCCAGGGAACGGCGGAGATGTCGGGCCCGCTCGCGTAACGTAGCGCGCGTCGTCACCCACAAGACGCAAAGAAAAAGCGCGTCGCCGTGTTGCCGAATGGTTGCCGCGTGCTCCATGGAGAATCCTGTAGTGGAAAGCCACTGCGTCACCAGGCGCCATTTCCCATTCCAGGATCCTGTACCGGTCGGGGTCCGAGTCAGGGTCAGGTACGGGAATGTATTGATCCGTTTCCGGATAGAAGTTTTTCTCCGATAACCAGCGCGTGGGAAGAACCGGTTTCTCCCAGCGGTGGGATGCGGCGACGCAACGCAGCGTGGCCTCTTTAACCGGATCCATCGGCGACCAGAAACTAACCGTCTGCATGCCATCGACGAAATAGTACGGAGAATCCTGGTGCCAGGGTGTCGATTTCGACGTGCCCGGTTCCTTTACGAGCACGTGATCGTGAAAGACCTGCACGCGACGAGAGCGCATGAGGGTCGCTGCAACTTCCCCGGCAGCGGAATTTCGGATGACTGCTTCGAACTCCGGGATACGGGTCCAGTTGCAATAGTCATCAAAGAATCGACCCGCTTCGCCTTCCTTGAGATTCTCGGCCGCGTATGGACCCGGCTCGGCCATGTTTCGCTCTATGCCCGCCCGAATCGTATCCACCCATTCGCTGAACATGCCGGTGATCAGGACTGCACCATCTGCCTCGAATGCTTCGACCTGTGATTCAGTTATCTGCACTTGATCCACCAATTTTCAATGCCGGCGGAAGGTACGCCTTGCTAGAACTCAGTGAACTTGTGGCGCTAGTATTTCGCGAATGCGGCAACCAGGTCGTCCTCGCTCTCCTTCCGAAGTGCCGCGCACAGTCGAACGCTCTCCGTCGCCTTTGCCAGGGTTCGCTCGTATCCGGGCAAGTCAGCTGCATGTGAAACGACAAATGCCTGCCATTCGTCGGCCCGGTCTGCGTTGCAAAACGCACCGCCCAATGCAGGCACGGTCGTTGAGCGGAACGTTTCGGGAATGCGCCCAATGATCGCTGTATCGTTTGCCCTGATCCAGGCATACGTCAGCTCGGTCGTCCTGGCGCGTGCCATTTGCCGGAACACCACCCGCAGCATTTCAGTGCCCTTGAAATCGCCGGCGAGCACGGCCGCCTGCAGTCGCTTGACGAGCGCGGGGGCCTCGACCCGCGCCAGCGCACCGGTCGCCGCGTTGCGGAACGCGGGATCCCGTGAGTCAACCGCCTCTTTGAGAAGCAAATCGAAAAATTGCTCGCCGAGATCCTGCACGCCGACGCTGAAAATGGTTTCGAGCTCGCTTGCCGGAGCGGCTGCGGGATCGGGATCGCCGTCCAGTCCCAATCTCAGTGCAGCTTGCCGGGCCAGCGGCGCACGCATCGCCTGGTCCTTGGCAACAACGATCAGGAATCGCTGCATGCGCTGCCACAGCAATTCAGTGCCGGACCCGCTCGCGTCTGCCAGACCCTCGAACCGCGGCCTCACGATGTCCTGCAATGCCCGTTCCACGGCAGGCAACTTGTCGCTTTCGATGATCTCGGTGATGCTCTCGAAATGCGACATGGCCGCGTCGGAAACATCCCAGGCGTCGTGATTGACCAGCGCTACCAGGCCGGCCAGGTACGTTTCGGCGGAAACACGATCGGCACGAAATGCGGCATCGAGGCTGTCGACCAGGACCAGCGCCTCTGCCGCAGCCAGGTCCGCTGCGTTTTCGATGAGGTCCTGCCAACCGGCTTCATCCAGTGAGAAACGGTAATAGCCGGCTCCGTCCGCGTTCGGCATGATACTGCCCGGACAGCTTTTCGCATCCAGCTCGATCGTCTGTTCCTGTTCCGTGATCAAGGTGCAGGCACTCTTGCGTTCGGCGCCGTCGTCGAATGCAACACATAACGGCACCTCCCATTCGCTGGCGCCAGCATCGATGCTCGATCCAAGCGGCGCGTATCGTGCCTGACGAACGTCAAGTTCGGGGCTCTTGCCCTCGTCGCAATGCATGCTGACCGACATCAGGGGTACGCCGGCCTGCTCGATGAAGGATTTGAAGGCACCTTCGATTTCGGTGCGATCCGAGCCCGTCGCGACAGAGTCGATAAAATCCTCTGCCGTTGCCGTACCGTCCCGGTGGCGGTCCATATGCAGGCGGACGCCGGCCTTAAAGCGCTCTTCGCCGACATAACGCTCGAGCATGTTTAGTACGCCTGCGCCCTTCTGGTAGGTAATACCGTCGAACGCACCGTTGATCTTGTCGTTGTGGTCGATGGGTTCGCGAATCTGTCGCGCCGCGACCAGCGAATCTTCGGACATTGCGCCGAGGGCCCCTTTCAGCGTCTCGCGATCGAATTCTCCTTCCGGCCAGTATCCATCGGCGGCTTTGTTCATGATCCAGCTCGCAAACGCCTCGTTCAACCAGATGTCAGTCCACCACTCCGGCGTGACCAGGTCTCCGAACCACATGTGTCCCATTTCATGCGCATGAACGACGGTGTACGTGCGACGCTGGCTCAACGGCGAGTTCTCGTCCATGAGGAGGAGGAATTCGTCGTAAGTGATCGCGCCGACGTTTTCCATCGCGCCGCCGAAGCTTTCCGGCATCGCAATGAGATCCAGTTTCCTGTAGGGATAAGGTGTGCCGAAATACTCCTCGAGTTCGGTCAGGATGCCATCGGTGTTTTTCAATGCATAGTTCAGCTTTTCACCCTGGCCCTTGGCGGCGATCCCACGCAATGGCAACTCGCGTTTTCGCACCGGGTTGGCCGGCAACATTCCGTAATCCACGACATCATAGGGGCCGACGGCGATGGCGATGAGATAAGTCGGCATTGGGCGCGTCGTCTCGAACACGTGCCTCACCATGCCATCGCCGAGTGGTTCGGCAGAGGCCTCGGGTGTAGTGGTGATGGCCGCATCGGCACGCCGTGTGATGAGTGCCAGGTCGAAGGGCACCTTGAAGCCCGGTTCGTCAAAGCACGGGAACACATTGCGGGCAGAGATCGGTTCGAACTGCGTCACCGCGTAACTGAGGCCTTCCCGTTTCACCTTGAACAAGGCATTGGCGGACGTATTGAACGGTGCGCTGTAGGCGAAGTGAATGGTTGCAGCGCCTGCCGCCGCCGGTTGAGCCAGCGTCAGCAGCGACACTCCCGATGGAAGCCGCTCGTCAAACGAGGCAGCGATCCGCGTGGATTCGCTGTCCGTCAGGTAGACCTCCGAGACATCCAGGTCTTTGCCATGCAGCCAGATAGCATTCGTCGGCTCGCTGACCTGAACGTCGATCGATACATTTCCGCTGAACGTGTCACGGGAAGGATCGATGGTTAGCTCGATATTGTATTTCGTGGGAACCACCTTGTCGCCGAGTCTCGCCACCGGAGCGACCATATCTCCAGACGGTTCCTGCGGCGATGTTGCAGCTGGCTCAGACGGCGTGTCACCGGAACCGGAACAGGCTGCGAGGGTACAAAAGAGCAGCGCGGTACACAGGCTCGCGCACAAGTTTTTGTTGTTTTTCATTGGCTGTGGTCCTGTTTGGATGTCAGGCACGTGTTGCGAAATCATGTGGTGGCGTCATGGGCCGCCTGCGATTTTTCCGCCGTATGAACAATTAGATGCGCGAACGACCGTTTTGGTTGTTTCTGACGACAGGCCTGCGGTCCAACTATTGGTTACATGTCAGTAAATAATCCTGACACACTTTTTACATCGAAAGCGACCCCTCACGGAAATCGGTGCGATCCAGCCAGGCGTTGATCATCACGGGCACCCCGTGTCCCGCTGCCTCCCGGGCATCCTGCAGACAACCTGCCGTCTGATCGGCATGTTTCAGCAATAGCCCGCGTCCGCCAAGCGCTGCCACAACTTCGTGATAGTCGCTGCGGGCCAGCACCGTGCCGACGTCGTCATCGAGCATCTTGACCTGCTCTCGCGCGATCTGTGTCCATCCTGCATCGTTGCCCACCACTGCAATGACAGGAATGCCATGGCGTACGAACGTATCGAACTCGGTGAGCGCATAGCCAACCGACCCGTCACCGAACATCACCCAGACTTCATGATCGGGGTGGCACAAACTCGCCCCGAGCGCGAATCCGGCACCGCAACCCAGCGTGCCGAAAACGCCAGGGTCGAGCCAGCTCAGCGGCTTTCTCGGTTTGACGATGTACGATGCCGTGCCCACAAAGTCCCCGCCATCGGCGACGATGACGCTATTGTCAGGTAGCTGCGCGTCGATGCTCCGGCACAGGGAGACCGGGTTAACAAATTCTCCGCGTTTCGCCGCATTTCTGTCGATCTCGGCTTCGCGCTCGAGATCTCGCGCAAGCAGCGCCTCCTGCCAGTCGTGCCAACGATGACTGGTATTCGGTTCGAGCGTGTCTGCCAATTGACGCAGGAACAGGCCGGCGTCGGCAATTGCGCCGATGTCGGGACGGCGGTTGCGGTTCAGATCGACACGGCTGCGATTCGCCGATACCAGGCACGTGCTGCGACGGACATTGCGACCGTAATCCAGTCTGAAGTCGGATGGCACACCGGCGAGCAGGACGAGATCGGCTTCGCGCAATGCCTTGCGTCGTTGATGCCGCCTGTGCAACGGATGCGATGACCCCATCAGCCCGCGTGCCATTCCCGACAGGTAAACCGGCATGCCGATTTGCTCGACGGCCACGGCAACAGCAGCCGCCTGGTTCGCCTCCACAAGCGCCTGGCTGCCAACGACAAGTAGCGGTCGCCTGGATTTTTCAATTCGCGCGGCGGCATTCGCGAGGGCGCTGTTTGCAGGTGGCATCGAATCCACTGCGCCGACGATGACGTCGGCAGCATCGGCACCCGCGAAGATCCGGCGTGCCTGGTGGTTCAGGTATGCCCGTATTGCCCTTTCGGCAAGCGTATTGCCGCGCGGTGTACTGGCCGCATACCACTCGCGGATGACCGCTTCGTCGTACAGCAGGTCGACGGGGCATTCGACGAACACCGGACCTGGCACATCGCTGCGCGCGATTTGAAACGCCTTTGCCAGTGCCGGTGCAAGGTCGCGCACACGGGTGACCGCACGAGCCCACTTCACATGAGGTCTGAACAACGCCATCTGGTCGATGTCCTGCAATGCGCCACGACCCTTCAATACGGTCGCTGCAGCACCGCCCAGCAACACGACGGGTGACTGGGCGAGTTGCGCGTTTTTCACGGCCGTTATCGTATTCGTTGCACCCGGACCGGCCGTTACTGCCGCAACACCCGGTATGCCGGTGAGGCGCGCAACAGCATCGGCGGCAAAGACCGCCGTGGCTTCATGGCGCACATCGACGACACGGATACCCAGATCCTTCGCACCCTTGAGAATGGGCGAGATGTGTCCGCCGCACAGTGAGAAGAGAAAAGTCACACCATGGGACTGCAACACACTTGCAATGCGATCACCGCCATTCATTTATTCGTCTCCGTCCACGCCAGGTGGAAGTCCCTGCCCGTTATGATCGGCGCGGACACCGTTCGCGGCGCGGGATCTTTCGGCACGATGATGCGCGCCCGGGTGCCAGCGAGCAAATCACGTTCAATATCGATGCCCGGCATGACGGCACGCAGCGTTAGTCCGGCATCGGTAAGCTCGATTAAAGCGAGATCTGTGACATAAAAGATTCTCTTGCCTTGCGCAAGGCCAACGCGGCCGTTGAAAGTGATCTCCTGCACCTGCTCGACCAGTTTGGGTATTCCCGGTTTGTCGAGACGCAATCGCTCGCCGTGGACGCTGACTTCAGCACCGTGCATCCATTTGCCGACGAACAGCACAGTGTTGGCTGC
>Ga0055480_10000834_pt1 | contig 11934 bp, 10 predicted proteins | sample Muzzi_PWB_D2_FD_57935 | JGI IMG/M metagenome (GOLD analysis project Ga0055480, IMG submission 57935) | Wetland microbial communities from San Francisco Bay, California, USA, that impact long-term carbon sequestration - Muzzi_PWB_D2 | ecosystem: Environmental > Aquatic > Marine > Wetlands ... | reverse complement strand
CCGGATGTATCCAGAAGCATATAGACGCCCTTTGACCGGTTGGTCTTTTGGGAACAACCGGACACCATTGCCAAGGTTGCCAGGATGGTTAAGATGGCGGCAGCGATCAGATATGTTAGTCGGTTACCTCGTTGCATTGCGTGGTTCCCTCCATCCGGGTAGAATTATCCAGCTTGCGGTTTATGGGATCACCCTCTCTATCGGTCTCACTCTTATGACTACGATCCTTGGTAAGTGCACGAATGACGATACCCTCCAACCATAATGCTGGGAAAATCACCAAGTCGTAGATATTAGTAACGATCCTTGAACAATAATACCCCAGATTACCTGCGAGCCGGAGGGTAAAAGCCAGGGCCCGAAGCGACCAGGCCGCCACCAAACCCAGCACGGTTCGCGCCGATGAGACAAAGGACTCAAAGGGGATGGCCACAAATGTGAGAATGAATGGCAGAATGAAGCCCATTATCATCTGTCCAATGGTGGGGATATTGCTGGTGGCCACTGCGCTGGCCTCAACGCCAGCTAATGACTGCCGCAACGCTTCCATGTCGGCCGCAATGCGATCGCGCATGAAGGCTAGCGAGGACTCGACCCCGGCCAGAATCATGAGAAAACCGAAAATCACCCAGAAGATTGTCTTGCGTTTGCGGTCTTCCATGCTACCGATAATGGAAAAAAGCCGGGTTATACGCAGAGCGTCCATCAAAAACACGCCCAATACGATTTCCAGACAGACAATAAACATACCGGCCACGTCCGACGCTTTGAAAGCGCCGATGTAATTGGCTCCTCCCACCATTTCCGACATGGGCAAAGCTACCAGGTTGAAGTTGATAATGGCTCCGATAACGGCAATGGTCAACACAAGCCCAGCGATAAAAAACTGGGTCAACGAAGATGATGAGAGTTGACGTTCGGCCATATCGTCCTGGTTTCGAATTTTTTCATAAGCATCCATGTACCGATCAATTTTCTTGGAGCGCTGATTTAAATTCGCCAAGGCCTTTTGAACACCTGATAAGGTCTTTTGCATGGATCGCCAGGTCGGCATCATCCGATTGAGAATATTGTGACGTTTGGCCACATCGCGACGGTGGCGCTCCACGGCTGTTTTATGCTGTTCATCAAGCGTCCGGTGAATTTCTTCCAGCATATTGACCACCATGCGGTCTCCGGTGGGTTTGATGTTGGCGATGGCATCAACGACTTTGACCCAGTCCGGCAGGGTCTGCGGAATTTCAGTGCAATTATGGTAATCCTCTTCCAACTTTTGCAGATCTTCGCTGATCTGCCGCTGGATTTGTGGATAACCTTCCAAGTCCCTTTGAAGAACTGCGCTGAGGCGGTCGAATTCGCCTTCCACTTTGCGCTCGGCCAGTTCCAGGCCTGCGCTCATCAAAACTTCCCGGTTCCTGATCCGGAGCCTTTTTTCAGCCAATTTGACCGAGGCTGAACCCAGACGCATGGCGTTGTAAATTACGCGACCAAAAGCGGCGATGGTACGGTGAAACGGTTTACGCGCCAGGTACATCGCCAGAATGACTAGTGGAAGTACATACAGCACGGGTACAGAGGCAAAAATCTGTATGAATGAATTTTCCATGGATTCCTCCCCATGTTGAAATTAGAGCCCCGGTCCTGAATGCCGTAGCGTAATGACCTAAAAATGAAGGCGCCAATGAAGATCGATCGTCTCAAGGCGCCCATACTTATCCATACGGCAGCTCGGCGATCTTGGCATCACGCTTTAGACCCGTGGCTTTGCGTCGCTGTTTTTCAACAGCTTTGCCCTTTCAAATATTGCGTGCAAAGCATATGCCGGATCGATAGGCATGTCAAGGTATCGGTTTGAATACAGATGGCAATGACATTTTGGGATTCTGTTGAGCCAAAATCTATATCTGCAGATCAAGGACATGCAGTGTTAAGTTTTAAGTGTTAAGTAAATGTATTCTATCGATTTTATTGATTAACTTCCCAAATTTCTCCGATTAAAACTTCAAGCTTTAAACCCTAAATTCGGTCTCCAATTCAAATTCACCTTACCGACATTTGACATGCGGACTTGCGGCTACCCTGTAACCTATTGTTTACACCCTGTCCGATCCGGTGTGCAGGTTCACTTGGTGCAAAAATGGGCAATCGCGATGACATATTCTGCCGCTCTATTAAGAGAGCTCGAATCCGAATATCTGCTAAACCGAGTTCAAGTCGATTGTTTGGTCGAGGATTTTTTCCCAGGTTCATTGATCGCCTGGGTAGTATTTCCATCGAGACTGACATCGTAAAATACATAGGATTTAGCCATTTCACGAAGATCATCGATGGATTCTGATAGTTGTTTGAGATATCCGAGGCTCTCCAAGGTTAGACGCCGGTCATGTCGCAAATCAGGATTGTTTTGAACATGTTCCAATAATGCCATACACTGGCCGGTTTGTTTCCATATATAAAGCAACAATTCTTGTAGGTTGGCTGCAAGTTCATTGATGCTCGCGCCTATTTGGCCAAATTCATCCGGCGTTTCGATGCTAACCGTCTCGTTGAGTTGGCCTCTTGCCAATTGATCTAGCGCGCGCAACACAATGCGTACTGGGTTCTCGAGCATTCTGGAGGAAATTCTATACCAGGCATAACCCAAGCCGGCGTTGACCAGCAATCCACTGGCTAAAAGCAGCATAATACTGATTTTTACACCAGGCCAGGGCAACGCTACGAGAATGTCGGATTTAGGCCCAGGACCGGTTATCACCCGTGAAGCAGTCTCCGAAGCCAGCATCCCGGCAATTCCGATATAGATCAGTATGGATACGACCATCGCTATGAACAGCATCAGAACGAGGTAAAGCAACATCCATCTGCGTATATGTGTAAATCGGATTTTTTTCATTAGCAGTCGTGGCAGCGATCGGCATGCGGCGGTGATATTTGTTACGCGGATTGATGAATCACCATTTTTTTCAATTCTTTAATTTCATCGACCCCGAACATTCGGTTTAAATCGAGTACGACGAGCATACCAAACTCCGAATTGCATACGCCTTGAATATATTGGCTGCGCAACCCGGAAAGGATCAGATCGGGTGCGGGTAAAATGGCGTTTACGCTTATCTTTAATATTCGCGTCACCGAATCTACCAAAAAGGCCAGAACGCGGTCACCCACATTGGCGATCAGCACCCAGTTCTCATCGGACGGCTCTCCGAGATCGGCCCTGCCCAAGCGTTTTTTCAAATTAACGACCGGGATGACTTCGCCTCGTATCCGAACGCTGCCCTCAATGAACGAGGGCCCCTTCTGGATCGATTCGATGGGTGCATCACGCAAAATTTCACGCGTCATGAGGATGTTGACGCCATACAATTTGCCACCGGCATAAAAACCGATGAGCTGAATACTATCATCTTTATCAGACGTGGGTACCAATTTTACTGTCCAACCGGGTTGGCGATTTTCTTATTTTTGACAGTGAAAAAAGGGGCAGAAGACGCTTCAAGGCAACTTGCGCCGTCACTGCCCCTTTCAACAATTCTTACTCACCGGGATTGGCTTCAGCTATATCGGAAAGATCTTCCTGGGATAGTGAAGCAATTCCCTTGCGAATCTTAAACTGGGCTACTTGCCTGGTCAGGTTAGCGGCCAATCGTTGCATTTCAAGGGTAATGCCCACAACTTCTCCGGCGCCTCCAGCCGTTTCTTTGGCGCGCTCGGCCGACTCACTGGTAATGTCCCGAAGCCGCTGAGAGCGCTCGGCCTGGGTTTCAGTCATTTTCTGCACTTCATCGGACTGTTGCACAATGCTACGTGTCTCGTTACCCACCAGGTTGGCTTGTTCGGTGGCTTTTGCCACCTGAGCCGAAATGGCGTTGGCTTTTTCCACCAGGGCGACAAGAGCGGTCTGGGCCGCTTGTCGGCGCTCACCCTGCTGGCCGGCCATGCCGGCGATTTCTTGAGCCAACTTGTTCAGGTCTTCAACCAGGGTGTTGACCTGCCGGCTGTTGTCGGCCAGCAGGGCGGCTGCACGGCCGATTTCTTCAATGGCTACCATATTGAATTCACCACCTTTTGCAATCTTGCGCAAGGCTTCCTGAGAACGGTCGGTAAGCCGGGTTCCGTCTTCAACTTTATTGGTTGAATCTTTAATCAATTGGGTAATCTCTTTGGCCGCTTCAGAGGAACGTTGGGCCAATTTACCGACTTCATCGGCGACCACGGCAAAACCCCTGCCGTGAACACCTGCACGGGCGGCTTCAATGGCGGCATTCAAGGCCAGCAAGTTGGTCTGCTCGGCGATATCGGTAATCACGCTGATAATTTCGGCGATCTGCTCCGAAGATTCCTTAATTGCCTTCATACCGGAAACGGTGGCATCCACTGTCTGCTGACCTTCACTGGCCGCCTCAAGCACCGTCCGGCCCTGATCGGTGGCCCGATTGGCCGCTGTGGCAACCTCTTCAACCGATTTTGCAATGGCCCGCATAGCCTGAGTCATCTGAACGACCTGCTCGCTCTGCCGCTGAGCCGTCGCAGATACCTTGGCGCCGGTTTCACCCATAGCAGCCACACGTTCAGTGGCCACACCGGCTTCTTTAATCTGCTCACCAGAAGAGGTATCCACCGCTTTCATGCCTTCGATCAGTTCGACCACGCGACTGAAGGCCTCGTTGGCCCTGTCGGCCTGGCTGGAGGAAGCTTTCTGAACATGGCCTGCCGTTTCTCCCATCAGGCCCACCGTATCCAGAATAACCCCCATTTGTTTTTCTTCATTTTCCGCACGGTCCCGGTTGGCCGTGGCACGTTTGGCCACGTCGCCGGACTGTACATTTACGTGCTTGGCTGCGTCGTCCACCATGGCGAATGAATCCCGCAACGCCTTCATCATGTTATTGAATTCGCGACCCATGATGCCCAATTCGTCTCGAGATGTTACGGGCACGTCGATGGTCAGGTCGCGATCACGGGCTACTTGACGAATGGTGCCGGCCATACTCAAAATAGGCTTGGAGATACCCCCCACCAGAAACCAGACTATCACACCGAGAATGGCGATGGCAGCAATACCGATAACGATACTTTGCCAGAAAATCTGGCGGGCACGCTCGGTAACCTCGGAATCGGAAACGGTTGTGGCCAGACTCCATTTTTTATCTGCAAATCCGATGCTGATCGGTGAAAACGCATAGAACTGATTTTCTCCAGTAGTCTTGGACACTTTTTCCTCTGAAGTTGCCCGGCCTTCTTTGACCGCCTGGATCGATTTGGGGTTGAATTTGAAAAACTCCATAGGCTTGCCCACGTTGGCCCATTTAGTGGGGTGGGCTACGAAAACGCCGTTATTGGCCATCATGAAGCCGTAGCCGTGTTTAAAGAATTTAACCTTTTTGATAATGGGTTCAAAGGAGCGCAACGGGATATCGATGCCCACAACGCCCACGGGTTTGCCTTCATATCTTACCGGCACAGTCAGGATGGTCTTGAGCTGTTGCTCTCCATTCATCTCAAAGGGAACCGGGTCAAAAACTTTTTCCTTGTCCGACTTGAGCGTCTCCAGGTAATAATCTCCCTTTCCGGGCACGTCGTAATCCACCAGCGGCTGGATATCTATTTCACCGCTCAAACGGTTCCAATAGGGGATGTAACGACCGGTGGCATCATGGCCGATGGCATTGATAAACTGAAAATCCTTGCCATCCATGGCATTGGGCTCCCAACAGGTCCACACGGCCAGAAATTGGGGATATTGTTCAAGAACATTTTTTAAGATACCGTCCATCATGTCCCGGGGCGGTACGCCCCGGTTTTTCATACCTTCCAGAGATTGAGCCAGCGTTCGGGCGGTGTCCATCGCCACGCCCATCTCGCTCTGGACCTCAGCAGCCCAGCGATGGGAAATCTCGAATGTCTTGTCCCGGGCTTCATCAAGCGCTGCGCTGCGGGCGTTAAAACCAACCCAGAATACAGCGCCAAACAATGCTAAGGCTGCAACTATCAGAATCGATGCGGCCATTTTGGGCCGCAACCCCAAGTTTCTCAGTCTATCCCACATTTACCATGCCTCCTATGCGCCATATTTTGTAATCAATCCAGTACCCACATCTGATATTTCTTTATCGCGGCAATTTAACAGAGTCTTTAGTGATGGCCAAAATTCAGAACCAATATAAATTTGGTACAAGGCCAAGCTTTGTTCAGTTGCCGGGTTAGAACCATAGTTGAGCGACGTCTTCACGATAGGAATCTACTACATTTAGTTATCAGGCCGGCCACAAATAAAAAGAGGACCGACAACCAGCATGTGATTCACGCTAAGATATCGGCCGCAATAAAAAATACTATAGATATTTAATTCACTAATTTCTTCCGTCCAATGCTAACCCGGCACTCACTTTTCGCTTTAAAAAGGAGGGGCCTCGTCTAATATCTTTTATCATCGTTTACTTATAGAAAAAGATCGGTAGGTTGTCAAACAAAAGATCCACCGATAACTTTAGGGCCTCTATAGAAAAAAATGTGCTCTATCCGCAATATTCTGTGACAGATTACCTTCCTAACCAAATTGAAGATTTTGACACCCTTGCTATGGTTCTAAAAACTCTGTCACCAGCTTGATAAATAGTTCAGGCGCTTCGGCAACCATTGAGTGACCGATCCCGCTTAGTTCTCTGTGTCGCCCGCCGCAGATTTGGGCAATCTCCTGACTGCCTTCACTGGTGACTAGCGGATCGTCTTGGCCGGAAAGTACCAGGGTCAAAAAGGGAGTTTTTTCAAGGGTGCTGATTAAAGGCGGGTAGTTCTGCATGGCTTCCAGATGCGCACGCAGGGCATCGGTATGATTGCGACGCACGATGGTCTTGACGATTCGGTCCAGCACCTTGGAATTCTGCCTTAAATAATTGGAACCAAAGATGTGAGGTAAACTCGCCCAGACCATAGCGTCCAGACTGTGGCGTTGAAGAATTTCAAACCAGGACTTTACGATCATCTTGGCTCGGAAGGTCGATCGAGTTGAAATACTGCACAAAACCATTCGTGCTACCAAATCGGGGTGATCATTCGCTAAGGCCAGCGCGATCCGAGCGCCATGGCTGATGCCGATGATATGGGCCTGATTAACACCCAACAGGTAAAGCAAATCCTGCAAATCGTCTGCATGGTGTTTCAGGGTCAGGTTCAAATCACCCAGATCACTCTCCCCTTGCCCTCGGCAGTCATACAATACCAACCGAAAATGATCCGTAAGGCTCTTGCCCACCAGTTTCCAATACATGGTTGTCTGGAGCGTACCATTGATAAATGCAATGGTGGGTTTACCCGACCCTTCGCCAAGCAATTCGTAATACAGGTTACAGCCGTCCTGGGATTTAAAATATGGCATAACTAATCAATTTTATTTCATTAGATAGCGTCGATCTGCAAGGTTTCAAATATTTTGGATAGGATAGTAAACTGCGGGAAAAATCGCAAGTAGCTTGGACGTTACTTTTTTTGGGCAGCAAAGTGCCTTAAAGGTCGCTATCCGTTCGACACAACCCCAGGCCGCCGGGATTGTGTCGAACTTTGGATAACGCCGGCGAATGGCAAGGCGTCTTGCATTCTAGCTGCAAGACAAAGCTTAAACGCACCCAACAATCCCTGAACGGCGCTTCTGTTAATATATTGAATCATTAATGTCAAGTAATATTTATTTAAATATTTTTAATTCATTTTTTTAATTCATCTTCATTTCTTGACTGAATAATCCGAAAAATTTGTTTCTCTTCATGATCGAATCCGGGTACATTTGCAACGTTGCATTTTAATCCGCACTCGCTATAATACCCAATATGTAGAATATCCGAGGAGACTTTAATGATAATAAAAAAATCAACTGCCGTGCTGGTAGGTACCTTCATTGCAACTGTATGGTTCGTCGGGTGCCAAACAACTTATTATGCCATGTGGGAAAAAATGGGAAAAGAAAAGCGCCATTTACTGCGTGATCAGGTTGAAAATTCTCGAAACGATCAGGAGAAAGCATCCGAGGCGTTCAAAGATGCCCTCACCCGTCTAAAAGAAATCTATGGTTTGGAGGGTGGTGATCTTGAAAAGATGTATGGCCGTCTTTCAGATGACTACGACAATTGCCAGGAACGCGCCGAAATTATTGATGAACGCATCGGAAAAATTCAACGTATCGCTTCAGACTTATTCTCTGAATGGCGTCAGGAGATCGACCAAATCCAGAATCCAAACTTTCGCTCCCAAAGTGCACGGAAACTGAAAGCCACCCAATCCCGTTTCGAAAGTTTGGAATCTAGCTTGTTAATCGCGCGCAAACGCATGAATCCCGTCCTGGCTAATCTCAGAGACTATGTGTTGTACCTAAAACATAATCTGAATGCCCAAGCCATCGGTTCCCTCAAAGGCGAGGCAGCCAGCATTGAGACCGATGTCGATCGCCTGGTTCGAGATATCCAGAGATCCATAAAAGAAGCTGATGCATTCTTAAAAGATTTTGAAAAATAAAATCGGGCGATTACAGATAGGTCTGATTATGTACTTGGCCCGCAGGCGTATAAAAAACGAAACCCATTTTTATATACGGCAATCCTACGCCGGTGCCGGGTGCATCCAAAGTCGTGATCTAGTAAATTTGGGAACCGATCCGACGCGCTTCATTGTCTATCCTGGCGGCAACAGTTACTATATTGATCCATGCATTGAAGAAAGTCTTCGGCAACAAGGCTTGGAAGTGAACCAGAACGATCTGGATGCCATCTTTTTTGAATTCCTCAGCCCTGAAACGCAAAGAATAGTTACCGGATTTGACCGCAGCTGGAAGCGCCGGCTGATACCTTCATCATCAAAACCTGATGCTGTGCCTCACATTTTTGACAAACGACGGTTCCACTACTTGCGTTTTGGAAGCCGAAAAAATCAGTATATTCAAAAAGTTCCGGAGAAGATATTTCGCCCCTTGCTGAATAAATCCCGTGATGAAATAGAGCAATATTTTCTGACTGCGGAAAATATCCTTAAACCCAGTGAATGCTTGAATTACATAACGATCATCTTTGAACTAAACCACTTCATCCCTGATCCCCATACTGGACTACCTTTGATCGTGCAACTGGACATGTCTTTCATCGATCGGTTATGCCGGATTAACAACGATCCTTACTATACAGCCGGTATCCCCAGTTTTCAGGGACTCTACGAGCACTTGACAAAATACGCCATTATGTATTTTGACAGCGAGGTGCAGAAGGGCTTATGGCGTCATGATTACATTCAAGATTTTATCAATCGCCATCGTGTCTACACACCACCACCAAAAATCCAGATTAAAATCCGCGAAGCCGAATACTTATTTGAACACACATGGAAAGAACTCCAGCGCATGGATCGATCGGCGCTAACCCGCAAATATAGGCAAATGGCCCTCAAACACCATCCGGACCATGGCGGTCGCAGCGAGACTTTTCAGCGCCTGTCCGCATACTACCAAGCTTTATTGGCTAAGAAGTGAATTTGTGAATTGATCAAATTGACCGATCAACGAATCAACGCCCGATCTGTCCATCCAGGGCACGCCGCACACTTGCTTTTTCCGCTCGCGTTCTACGTAACGATTCCTCAATTTCGACACGTTTTTCCAGAGGTGCGACAGCCAGCATTTCTTCCAAGCGTTCTACCGACTTTTGCAGCTGGTAAAGGTCACGGGCCAGTAATCTTATTGACATTTGATTACCCTTATATTCTGCGGATACGTTCCACTTCTTTTTCCAGCGGTGCCAGCTCACTTTCGCGACCAGACTGCTTTAATTTTTCTCTCAGTTTATCCAATTCGCGTTGAATCCTGGGCAGCCATTCGCGTTTAATTCTTTCCCGGGCTTGCTTTTCTTTCTGTTGAATCTCAGCAGCCAAATCTTCAAGGGATTGCTTTAAATTGTTGTATTCTTCACTATCTGGATATTGCTGAACATCCCGCTCAAATTTTTCAACTTGTTCTTTAAAAAAAGAAAACCCGGACTCCAGATCTTTTTGCAACCGCGAGACAAAGTCACTTCCTGCCGAGATCCCGGCGACTGTTGTACCGCTCTCCAAAGGCGTGCCGCCTTGTTTGGTAAGTAGCACGTTTACGGCTTTATGCCCGGAACGTTCAGGGTCTTCGACGATACTAAATTGTGAATATTGCGTAACGGCATGCAAAAACCCCTTATCGATCCCGACTTGGGCCGAATAACTTCCGTCCGGATTGTATTGCACCGCCTGAACGCTGCCAATTCGATTCCCCTCAAATATGATCCGATCCTCCTTTGCCAGTCCTGAAAGATGATCGAAAGTTACATTGAGCTTTATCTCGTTGAACCGGCAACCCAAAATAGCCAAAAAAAGAATAAGACCAGCGGTCATTTTTCGTGCCATGGATAAAATTCCCCTAACGCTTTCATGGTAATTTCAAATCCTTCAAGACGGCAAAGGGCCCATCCGGCTCTTTTTCATTACAAAGACATGGACCGAAATTAAGATCCTTTCCGCATCGGGGACAAAGTCCCTTGCAATTGGCTTTGCAAATCGGTTTGAACGGCATGCCCAATATCGCTTGTTCCTGAATCGCATCGGTAAAATCAATCTCTTCGCCCTCAAAAAAAACCATACCAATTTGATCGGCTGTCAGTTCGATGCCTTCGGTTTCTGCGTTGTGAAGATCCTGGGGAATTTCCCTGGAATAATTCAATATAAAACGACACTGCAGCGGGTATTCGAAGGATTCCAGACAGCGTACGCAATCCTGCCGCAATGTGGTGTCCAGGCGCCCTTTTACCCGTATGAAATCCTTCATGGGCAGCACGTCCAGATGGATAGCCAACGGTTCAACGAATTCACACTCGCCGTTTTCCATCATCGCTTTCAAACCGGAAAAATGCTGCGCCTGTCTTTCAACGTCGAGCATCAAACCTTGCGTTGGAATATGGTGGATATCTATTTTCATGGCGTTCGCATCATTATTGTGTCATTATTTTAGGTCCAACGTCATACAAAATCAAGCCGGATGAAGAGGACTTTTTTTGACACCTTGTGGCTGTATTTTTGACGTTTGACGGAAGACATGAACCTGATAGAATGCCGCAATTTCCCTAACCATTAAACATTAATGGATATTCACTCGGTATCGATGGTGGTACAAAAATTGCTTTTGCTAACCGATATTGTTTGAATTGTCCTAAAATTAAAATTGAGGAGGCGCCATGATGCATCTGGCCCCCAGACGTATATGGTTTATTCTTTTCTCATTATTGACCACCCTGCCCTTTGCTGCGACAGCTGGAGCCTCTGCCCATTTTCCCATCTATGATGTTATCCGACCCAATGTGGAATTCTGGACCAAAGTCTATAGCGAATACACCACCAATCAAGCCATTGTGCATGACAGCAAAAATCTCAATATCATCTATGCAATCATCGATCTGAAACCCTATGAAGAGTCTTCCGCCCGCAAAATTAACCGTCGGCGAATGAAAATAGCCAATCAAAAATATGAGAAAATCCTGAAACGTCTGGCTGCCAATCCGAATACAAGTGACGCGGAATGTCGACGTGTGGCTGAGCTGTTTGATGCGCAACGCAGTTCCAAAACTTTTCGTGCGGCGAGCACCCGCGTACGAAGTCAGGTCGGGCAAAGCGATCGTTTCAAAATAGGACTGGTTCGTTCCGGTGCTTATATCGATGCGATTCGTGATATTTTCCAATCCTATGACTTGCCCGAAGAACTAGCCTATCTGCCGCATGTGGAGTCTTCGTTCAACACCAAGGCCTACAGCAAGTTCGGCGCGGCCGGCATTTGGCAATTTACCCGGTCCACCGGACAGCGCTTCATGAAGGTGGGATACGTCCTGGATGAACGCCGAGATCCTTTTCTTGCCACCCATGCGGCAGCCAGCCTCTTGA
>Ga0055480_10000827_pt1 | contig 11977 bp, 15 predicted proteins | sample Muzzi_PWB_D2_FD_57935 | JGI IMG/M metagenome (GOLD analysis project Ga0055480, IMG submission 57935) | Wetland microbial communities from San Francisco Bay, California, USA, that impact long-term carbon sequestration - Muzzi_PWB_D2 | ecosystem: Environmental > Aquatic > Marine > Wetlands ... | reverse complement strand
ATCGATCGACGACGAGATCCTCGGGAAATTCAGCCGCCCAGTGAGGGCCGCTATTGCCAGGACCGCCGAGCCAAGTCCCGGCGGCGCATAGAAGGCCGTTTTTGATGGAAGCAAGCAGGCTACCCAATGTGACAAGTTGTGACGCGCGCGTCACACCTTATTCGCCGCGGCGGGCGTGTAGAGTAGCCGCTTGCAATCTGTGGTAATGCAGATTCTTCGTGTCATCGACCTGGCCGTCGGCACAGTTTTGTTCCGGCGCAGAGCTAGGGAGGGTTTCGTGAGGCGGTCCGTGCGTTCTTCACGCTCCACAGCCTCGTCATTCTGAGATTCGACGCTGCAAGAGGCGATACCCTCCCGGTTGAACGTGGATCAGCAGACGGCATCGTGACGGGCTCCGAAACGCCCGCGGCCGAAGTGGGAGCATCATCGTACGGCTCAGCACCAGCCAGCACGGTCAACGTTGGCGCGCGTTGTGAACCAGCAAAGGCACTCGTTCATACACATTGTCGACCACCAAAATGTCCCCGTACGTCCATTGTCGACCACCAAAATGTCACGAACGGGCAGAACGCTGACGAGCGGCGAAATCCAAGCGTGGCCGGCGGAGACGCGGAGGGAGCGCTCGGAGCCGGACTCTTTCGAACGGCGTCGCATATCCGAAACCCCCGCAGAAAGCCAGTGAATCCGCTCCAGCGTCGCAACTCGGATTAGACCAGGCTGGAACGAACGCGGTGGGACAGTCCGAGGGGTGGGGGTACCCTTCGCACCGCACACATCAGAATTTTCTCCGCTTTTTGGCGAATCCTTGCCCTTCGACCGGTGTCAGGGAATACTCAGTAGGCCTCGCTGATCACGGGGCTTGGCGGACAATCCAGGCCGGCGGGTCTGTACCTCTCCCCGCTGGCTGGGATTGTCCAACTAAAGAGGTACGTCATGGCGTCCAGTACCCGCCGCATTCTTTCAAATTCCGAAGATCTTGAAGAATCGCGCGTCGCCGCGCTTTCGTCCATGAAGAAGCTATCTGAAGAAAGGAGCCGCCATGTCTTCTTGTCTTCGATGGGGACGTCCATGCCTCCGGAAGATGTCGCGTTCAAGGCTCTGAGCCAAATCGAAATCACATCTACGCACCTCAATGGCGGACCGCATGTCGAGACTATTCGGAGCGCACTTGATGATCTATACCAGAAGAATCCGTTTCCCGTGGGGCCGCCTTTTTTGTCTTTCGATGGTTTCATGTTGCTACTCGACTCGAGAGCGGACGTTCGCGAATTTCTAAGACTGGTAGACATGTATACCGTTGAGGAAAGCAATTCTGAGAGTCCAGAATCGCCGGAAGAACAAGCCGACGCCATCGCATGCCGAGTCGAGTACACATTGGAAAACATTCCGACTCTTGAAGATCCCGCTCACGAATGGATTTCACAGGAAGACGCCGCCCGGAACACCGGATACGCTGACGGCACCCTGAGGAACTTTCGAAGCGACGGTGAACGGCACGCTGACAAGTGTTCTGGGATTGACCATAAGGGGATGGTTTGGCGCAAGCGAACGCCGCGAGACCACGACGTGCGCTACATTAAGTCTACGCTGGTCAACAAGAAACCTTAGGCATCCGATTCATTTCCCAGTCATTTCCAAAATTATTGACCGGTCGAAATCCGCCTCAATCACCTCAAGAAGCGTCACAGTTCTTTATGTGCACATCGTGACGATTTGATGATCGGGAAACGTAGCACACACTCCTTGTAGAAACAGATGTTCTTCGGAGGTCTGGAACAATGACTCAAATGGTAACGACCGGTCAGATCGCTCGCGAGAACGGAGTACCTCGCGCCCGGGTGGTTTACGCGATCGAAAAGATCGGCATTCGCGAACATGCCCGCGCTGGGATCATCCGGCTGTTTTCACCTGACCAAATACCAGCCATTCAGGCAGCACTGAAAACCATCCGGATCCGTCGAAGGGACGGGGGAGAATGAGATTCGCCAACGGCGTACCGGTGTCGAAGACAGATTTGCAAGCGCGCACATCCGGTTCGAACGACGGGGCGTCTGCGGTTCGATTCGTGCATAAAAACGGAATCCAACATGGCTCAACTCAAAAACATACCAATTGAGCACATCACAGTCGGGAATCGAGTGAGGAGACAAATGTCCAACATCGATATCTTGGCGAAGAGCATCGACGAACTCGGACTGCTCCATCCCGTGGTCGTTGATACCCGTCTCCACCTGATCGTTGGGGGGCGTCGCCTTGCCGCTCTCAGATTGCTTGGACGCGATGAGGCACCGTGCTTGATGGTGGAGAATCTGTCAGAAGCCGCTGATGCGCTAAGGGCGGAGCGCGACGAGAATACGTGTCGCGAACCTCTCTTGCCGACCGAGGCTGCTGCGCTTGCGAGGCAAATCCGAGAATCTGAGAAGCCAGCGGCGACCGATCGAATGGCCGCGGGGCGGAAGGAAGGTGGAAAAAAAGGCGGCAGAGGGCGACCCATTAGCTCAAGGACAGATAAACCTAGAGCTATTCAAGATGAGACCAAGCGCACTGATAGCATCGCCGCGACCGCCACGGGAATGTCGCGATCAACGTTGCGAAAGGCAGAGGCCGTCACTCAGGCCGCCCAAAGTGCCCCCGAACGTTTTGGCGACCTGCCTCAAAAAATGGACGCGGAGAGCGTCGACGCTGCGTACAAGGAACTCCAATGTCGCCAAGCTAAGAGGCAGGCTGGTGAGCCCATAAGGGACAAGGTCGGAGTAGCGATCAAGCAGAAGCACGTCATCGACGCCTTCCGTCGCGCCGGGGAATTGCGCAAACTCATATACAAGGTTCATGCGTTAGCCCGCGAGATACGGGCTCTCGCCGAGGATCCGGTGATTGGAGCGCACTTATGTCGTCAGCAAATCCGGATTGAACTGCGCAATGTGGCTACTGAACTCCGGTTCGGGTTGCCATTTGCCGTTTGTCCATACTGCCAGGGTAGTAAGTGCGAGAACTGTAGAGGTGCTGGATGGGTACCGAAGGCGGTGTACAAGCGCATACCCAGGGAAATACGAGCTACGCCATAAGGGGACGGCTCCTTGCCGTTGACCAAGTCGAGAAAACGAACCAATTGACTCAGACTTGGCTGGCCTCGTCGGCGTGGCGGATCGTCCAAAGTAGACCGAGGCTGCGTTTCTTGGATATAGCCACATGACCAGGTATCTGAGCAGCGCGCTCGAATACGCCGCCCGAGGCTGGTCGATCATACCGATCGGCAAGAACAAAAAGCCGGCTTTGAAAGCCTGGAGAGAACATCAGGTCACGCGAGCCACCGAAACCGAGTTGAGGCGCATGTTCGAGAGCACCGGCATCCAGGGGCTGGCCGTGATCTGCGGTGCGGTTAGCGGCAATCTCGTGTGTCGGGATTTTGACGTTGCGGAAGAATACCACGAATGGGCCGAAAAACACCCTGATTGGGCCAAAACGCTACCGACGGTCCGAACTGGTCGCGGTTTTCACGTTTACTTCCGCTCGCGCGGTCACACGAAAATCCAAAAATTGGGCGACGGCGAGCTTCGCGGAGGTGGCTACTGTCTCCTGCCGCCGTCCAAGCACCCGAGCGGCTCGTTATACGAATGGGTTGTAACGCTGTCGGATGGCGAAATCCCGGAAATCGATCCTGTTGAAGTTGATTTGCTGCCCGCACTTACAGAGAGAACGGAGAGCACAGAGAGCACCGAGACAACAGAGCAATTGCCTCTGTCTTCTCCGTGCTCGTCTGTTTTCTCTGTAAATGCAGCGCCCGATTTCGATATAAAGCACTTGATTAAAGAAACGCTCCCGACGCATAAAGGCCAGCGAAACCGGTGCATCTTCGAGTTTGCACGCGCTCTCAAGGCGATTCCGCGATTGGCTGACGCGCCTGCCTCAGAGTGTCTGCCTTATGTGAAGGCGTGGCATAAAGCAGCACTCCCGTTCATCGCGACCAAGCCTTTTGAGGAAACGTGGTCGGATTTCATCTATGCGTGGCGCAAGGTCATTTTTGCCCGGAGCAAAGAGCCCCTCGCGAAAGCTATGGCTCGGGCTGATAAACGCCATCCTCCACCGGTGCCAGCTCACTACGAGGACCGCAACACGATAAGACTTGTGGCGCTTTGCCGGGAATTGCAGGAACTCGCCGGGGATCTTTCATTCTTCCTTTCCTGTCGATCGGCCGGAGCACTGCTTGGGATCGACCACACCACTGCAAGTAAGCGATTGAAAATGCTTGTCACAGATGGGGTGCTCGAAGTGGTTACAGCGGGAACACACTGCAAGGCCGTACGGTATCGATATGTCGGCGTTCGAACGGAAGTGAAGGGAGCTGGCCCCGAATGACGCGACGCACGACAAGGAAGAATCGCCCAGAGTTGGCGCCTGAGCGACGATCGCGGCGCTGTTGGGCCAAACATACTTCTAACGGCGAAATCGACGCTCTGGCAGCGTTGTACGGCAGGAGCGAAGAAGGAACGGAAGTCGTCGAGGGTGACGGCGAACGCGGGAAGGATGACGTTTCGACGGCATGACACAGGCACCGATTCAACCCGTTCCGTTGGTGATGACCACGACAGAAGTGGCCGAACTGTTGCGTTGCGAACCGGCGACGGTCGAGCGATACGTTCATGCTCACGAACTGGTCGCCATCCGTATCGGTAAAGAGCGGCGAATCCGTGCCGACGATCTGCTCGACTTCATCGCGGGCCGGGAATCGTCGGCGAACGGCAAGCGGGCGGGTTGACAATGGAGGCCACGAGGTGCATGATGCGGGCACTTATGAATGTTAGGCTATACGAAACACGCTTCCATGCACGCGACCGCGTGTATACGAAACACCGAACACAGGTAGTGGATTCCCGTGAGGGGCCAGCCGTTCTAACGACGGATAAGTCTGCCTGTGTTCGGCCATTCGTTTGGAGGTAGGCACCATGAAAACCAAAGTCGGATTACAGGGGCCGGTCAAGCGGCGAAAGAAGCCGTGGCGTGTCTATTGGTTCGGCACGCCGGATGAAAACGGCAAGCAACGGCAGTTCATTAAGTGGTTCAAACACAACCGGGAAGCGAAGACGTTCCAGATTGAAAAGCAAGCCGAACTGAATCGGTACGGGCCGCGTGATCACCTGGAAGCGGTGACGCTGGGGCAATTACTCGGTGACTTCACGGCGACCCGCTTGGCGAATGTTTCGCACGCCACGTTCACCGAGTACACGTCCCACATACGGCAGCTACGCGAATTTTTCGGTGAAGACCGAAGCTTGCGAGATATCCGCCGGCAGGACGCGGAGCGGTTCATTGCATCACGCAAGCGGACAAAGGGCGTCAAACCGGGTGAAACTGGACCGAAGCTGGCATCCTGGACGTTGCGGGGATTCGTCAAGACGGCGGGTGCGATATTCACGGCTGGCATGGAGTGGGGCTATATCGAATCCAATCCGTTCCGGGTGACTGGCAAGTGCAATTCGCCATTGCGTATTCGTACGACCTCGAGGCCATGGCACCACCTGACGCCGGATGAGTTCTCGCGGTTCATCGAGCAAGTGCCGACCGCACAGAAGCGGGCCGCATTTTGGCTGATGTACGCTTGCGGGCTTCGGCCAGGTGAAGTCTACAACCTGACAGCCGACAAAGTGGACCTGGGCCGACGGCGAGTCCGCATCGAGAACCGGGCGGCGAGTGATGACTTACCACCATTCACCGTCAAGAGCGAGACGCAAACCGACGCGGACAAGTCGCGGGTGGTGCCGATTCCCGACGAAGCCGTGGCCGACATCACCGAGGCAGTGGCGGATTCGTTCCGTGCAGGCGGATTTGTGACGTTGACCCCGGAGCGGTTCGCGGTGGTGCAGCGTAACTGGCGGCTGTGTCGTGAAGGCAAGCCGTGGGGTGGTCGTGACAATTGCCGACCGTGGCAGAATGCCGACATGATGCACAACCTTCTACGTTCGGCCAGGGTGTAAGTTCGGCAGGCGGGAATCGAGCTATCCGGGCAATTCGACCTGAAGACGTTTCGCAAGTCATTCGCACAGAATCTCGCGGACGCCGGTGTATCGCCGAAGGTGACAGCGAAGTATCTCGGCGATGACGACCGCGTCGTAAGCAAATACTACCAGCGGGTGACGGACGCCAACGAAGCGGCGGCACTGGACGCAATGAACCGGATTCTGAAGCAAGGCAAAGCGGACACGGCGAAACGAAACGCTGGGTAATCATGCCTGTGAGTTGGCTGAGAATTGACCCGGAGTTGACCCGGCGGGTATTTTTTGGCAACGCCGCTTGACGGGCGGATTTCGTAAGTTCTTGACAATCCGAGACTTAGAAAAATGGAGCCAGCGAGACTCGAACTCGCGACCTTCTGCATGCCATGCAGACGCGCTCCCAACTGCGCCATGGCCCCTTGGTCGCGGAATTATGCGCGCATCCGACGAGCAATGCAACAGGGGGCTCGGGGCTTTGGAAATTCCCCGCTGGGCCCCGAATCGGCCGGCCGGGTCCGATACCATTCCCGTTTGCGCTACCGTGCGCACAGGCGTCCAAAAAATATCGGTGAGTCGCCCGCATCGGGCACTACAAGGGGTGAGGAAAAGCCAGCCGATGGGACGATAACAAGAATTCGCTCGGCATGAGGGGTCGGAGGCGGCGCGACGCGCACCGGCATCCTGAGATGTGCGACGCTAGCTATCGAGTTCGGGCGTCTAGCGCGCGGATTGGATGCCTTGTCTTTGGCACACCTTGAGAGACAAGACGTGTGATTGATGAACGCGGCGCGAGAGTATGTTGCTGTCTCATGAAACGCGTCGAAGGATGTTGACGGAAAGCCGCATGCGGCGGGAATCCATCGTGTAGAGTGTGCAGACCACCCAACATACCGGGAAGGGTCCGATATTCACTCCGCACAATTTGTGTCGGTGGCCCGATAAGCGAAACCGTAATGTTGGTGACGAAGACGAAATCCGTTAGAATCATCGCATGGTGGCCGGCGCATGCTAGGCGCAAGGCGGCGCAATCGGTACGACTGCCGTCGGCCATAAAGGGTGACAAGGGGGTAGCACGAACATGACCATGCTCGTAGCCGCGAAGCCGGTGCTGAAAAGAGACGAGGTACCGCCGCCGCACGTCAAGCGGTTTCTAGATTACATCTTCCTGGAGTGCGGGCTCTCCGGAGAGACGGTGACCGCGTACAAGCGCGATCTGCAGGAGTTCTGGAATGACCTGCTATCCTGGGACGTGCAGCCCGACGAAATCACCATCGAGGAAGTTCAGCGTCATTTGATGCGGCTTCGCGATCGCGGACTTTCCGTGTCGACGATCGCGCGACATTTCGCTTCGATTAAGGTCTTTCTTCGCCACCTCTTTGCGGAGCGGGAGGTGCTGCAAGATGTTTCTTCCCTTATGGAGTCGCCGAAGCGGTGGAATCGCATCCCGGACACCGTACGCTACGCACAGGTGGAACGGCTGCTGACGGCACCGGATCCCAAGGACGACCTGTATACGCGTGACCGTGCCTTGCTCGAACTGCTTTACGCCACGGGAATGCGCGTGAGCGAAGTTGTCGATCTGAGTCTGGATCGGTTGAACCTCAAGCTCGGTTATGTCCGCTGCATCGGCAAGGGGCGAAAGGAACGGATCATCCCCGTCGGAAAGCCGGCCCTCGAATCGATACAGGAGTACTTGGAGTTGTTGCGGCCTCGATTGCAGGGAGCAAGACCTACGACGGCCATATTTCTCTCTCGCACCGGACGACCCTTGGACCGCACGAACATCTGGCGGTTGGTGCGCAAATACGCACGCCTGGCCGGTATCGAAGAGCACCTGTCGCCGCACACCCTACGGCACTGTTTTGCCACGCACCTGCTCTCCGGCGGCGCGGACCTGCGCGTTCTCCAGGAATTGCTGGGGCACGCGGACGTGACCACTACGCAGGTCTATACGCATGTCGATGAAACGCAGTTGAAGCATGTCCATGCCAAGTATCATCCGCGTCCGTGAGCGGCGCTCGATGAATAATTAGGGCTGTTTTCGACCGTATGCGCATCACGTTGTACGATCCTCCGAATCCGCTATCCTGCATGACGCTGGTGATACCTGTGATGCGCTTCCGCGCCGAGTACTGCGCGCGATAGCAAGACGCGGAGAAATGAAAATGGCCGACGCAGGGCTGCTTGAGACCTTTCCAAATCCCCACCCCGAGCGGGACTACATCATCGAACATCACGTGCATGAATTCACCAGTCTATGCCCCAAGACCGGACAGCCGGATTTCGCGGAAATGACGTGTACGTACATCGCGGACAGGAAATGCGTGGAACTCAGGAGCCTCAAACTTTATCTACAGACGTTCCGCAACGAGGGCATTTTCTACGAGGATGTCACCAACGTCATCCTCGACGATCTAGTAGCTTGCTGCGGCCCACGATGGATGCGATGGGAAACGCGCTGGACCGTCCGTGGCGGCATTCGCACGGTGGTGCTTGCGGAACATGGCAATCGTGGCTGATCGCAGCGCTGCGCGAAAAAGTCACAGGCCATGGACGACAATCCCACCCTCGTCCCTTCCGGATAACGATGTGGTGGCTTGACATCACCCATCCGGCCACGTATCAAGCGGGTCGGTGTTCGTCTGACCGGCTGCCAAACGGAATGACGCCAAACTGCAGACGGCTGCCGTTGACAATTGAATAGTCCGCGATTGCGGGTGATCGCCGCACAGGCGACTGGCGCTGCCGCCGTTTACGGCAAAGAGTGACGATGCAGATGCATCGACGATGCCGAGAAACGACGGCTACGTCAGAGGGAAGGTGGTGCAATTCCACCGTGGACCCGCCGCTGTAATCGGGTACGAAAGCCGCATCAGGCCATTCGCGTACGTTCATGGTTCGCTTGCCACGAACGGGCGCGGAGAAGGCGCGGTGAGTAGGATGATCCGTAAGCCAGAAGACCTGCCCGCGATCGCAGTTGGTTGAGATGGCACCCTCGGGAAGTAGGGCCCGCTCGGCAGCGACGAAATCTCGCAATCGACGCGCACGCATTGTAGTACGCTCACGACCGTTGGTTAGAGCCAAGTCGATCTTCCGTCCCGGTCCCCGCCTTTCGCAGGGGGCCGGGATCTTTTTTTGTCCGCGTATCGGTTACGTGGTTGCCCGGATGCGGCGAAAGGGGTGTGTAGAATGGACGATCGATGCGGGAGTGCGAGTCGGCTAGCGGTTGGCGCGGTCGTTGTGTTTGCCGTCGTGTTCACGCCCTTGGCTGGATCACCACAGGCGCAGGCCGATGCCTTTCACGACTATGCGTTGCGGAGTACGTTCGAAATGCCGGTCGGAAGCGATCGGTTTGACGCGCTGCCGGATGGTCGTTTGATCGCCATCGTCGGCGATGCCTTGCACGTCGAAACCATGGCGGGATCTCGCCAGTTTCAAGTCCTGGGTTCGTTGCCCGATGCCGACATACCAAGTTTCGGTGCGGCGTTTCTCGAAGTCTCACCCGATGGGCAGCGGATTGCGGTAGGAAACAACGGCGGTAGTGGCTTCGACAACTTTGTCGTCGGCATTTTCAATCTCTCGGACCTGTCGGGCGAGTGGTTCGAGGCCGCTCATTTCCTGGGCGCGTGGGTGGATGACAGGGACTTTGCGATTACGGCGGGTGACTTCGGTCAACCCGCGTTCGTGACCCTGCTCGATACGCAGAGCCCCGATCCGGTGAACCCTACAAACCCCGTGGTCGTCGGCAACATCGGCGGCGCCTCGGCCGGGGTGGCGTTTGATGCCGCGCATAGGCTCTACACAGGTAACGGGTTCGCCATCGGCGGACCCAGCGGTACCGGGACGATCAAGGCGTTTGAGGAATCTGCATGGAGAAACGCCGTGATGAGCGGCGTGCCGTTGGACTTCGAAAGCGATGGCGTGCTCGTCATTGACATTCTCTCAGCAGACTCACTGGGATTCGATTCAGAGGGCAATCTCTTTGTGGGCGGTGGCGACGGCGAAACGCAAAACGACTTTGCGGCCATCGCCTTCTCCGACGCGGTGGCGGCGGCGTTGGCGGGGCAAGGCGCCATTGATCCTGATGATGCCGCTGCCGTGCGGCGCCTCGATCCCGACGACACCGATGATTTCAACTTCTACGCCGTCACCTACAACCCGTCTGCTGCGGAGCTGTACGTCAGGAACTTCGACGGTTCAACGGTCTACGTTTTCAGCCCGAACATGCAAACAGTGCCGTCGATTTCTATATGGGGGTTGTTTTGTCTCGCACTCAGCATTGCGGTAACTGCCACGCTGATGCTTACGCGCCCACCGCCTGCGAAGCGGAGGCGCGTGCCGGTACCTTGGAGGGTGGGGGAGATCGCGGTGGGGGGGCGGAGCCATGCATAGCATAGCCGTAGCCATGACGTGGCTCGTCCCCCTCGCCGCTATCCTGTCACCCGCCGTGGCGTCGCCCTTCGCGACGACATGGTGGTCGTATGAGCCGGCGCCCGGTCAGTTTGTGAACAACGCGGCGTTCAACGATCCGTCGACCGCACTCGGCGCGCCTGACGGCGCGGGTGCCGAATACGGCAATGTGAGTTCGGTGCTCTCATTGGGAGGCTTCGGTGGCTCGGTCATTCTCGGATTCGATCACCTTGTGGAGGATGATCCTCGGAACCCGGCAGGGCTCGATGCCATCGTCTTTGGCAACGCGACTTGGGTCGACGACCCCGAACTGCATTGGGCGGAGTGTGCCGTGATCGAAATCGCCTTGGATGCCAACGGCGATAGGTTGCCCAACGATCCATGGTACCTGATTCCCGGTTCGCATATTACGGATCTTGACGAACAGTTCGTGACGCAGGCTTGGGATGACGATCCCTTAACGGAAACGCCACCGGCGAACCTCTCGTGGGTGCCCGCGGGTGTGTCCGGCGAATGGGAGACTTCCGGATATCAACTGGATGCGGCGATATTCGGCAGCCGGGTCATCGAAAACCCCAGTTCGATCGCCGGTCAGGAGGGCATATACGGTTACGGCGACTTCACACCTACGTTGTTACTCGGGGATCTGGACGCGGACGACACTATTGATGATGAAGGAATCTCCGCTGAGGCGTTCTATACGGTGCCGGACGACCCGCTACTCGTAGGGATTACGGAGGGGTCCGGCGGCGGTGACGCGTTCGACATCGCCTGGGCGATCGATCCGGCCACCGGGGCGCCGGCTGACCTGCCGGGATTCCATTTCATACGGCTCACGAGTGGGGTGGATGCTATCGTCGTCTTCCTTGGCGAGAAATCACCTGAAATCGACGCGGTGGCGGATGTTGCGCCGGATCCGTTCGGCGATGCAGACCAGGACGGTGACATCGACTTGGCGGATTTCGCGTATTTTCATCTGTGCGTGGGTGCCGATGTGTCGCAATCGGATTCATGTACGCTTCTCGATTGGGACGAAGACATGGCGGTGGCGCTGTCCGACTTTCGCGTCTGGGCGCCGCTGATGAGTGGCCCGGAGGTATCACGATGATGCCTACTCGACGCCCGATCGACCGTACGCAAAGGGATGAGTTGCGGCGGCGTGCCGGTTTCTCCTTGATCGAGATGATTGTGGTGATGGGAATCATCGTGCTTCTCGCGTCCATTCTGCTGCCCAGTCTTGCGGCGGCCAGGGAGCAGGCCAAGGCCGCGGTCTGCCGGTCGAACATCTCGCAGATCATGCTCGCCAATCGGTATTATGCAGAAGATCAAGCAGGCGTGTACTGTCCCGGCGCTGCGGATTTTCTCGGAAACTTGCATCGATGGCACGGCGCGCGCGACCGCCAGGGTGAACCTTTTGACTCGTCGCGCGGTCCGTTGGCGCCGTATCTTGGACCGGAAGGGCTTATCCGTCAGTGTCCGACGTTTCCGGCCGATGAGATTGCCGCGCGCAGTGGCGGGTTCGAACGTGGAAATGGCGGTTACGGTTACAACAACGCCTACCTTGGGGTACAAACGCG
>Ga0055480_10000826_pt1 | contig 11982 bp, 10 predicted proteins | sample Muzzi_PWB_D2_FD_57935 | JGI IMG/M metagenome (GOLD analysis project Ga0055480, IMG submission 57935) | Wetland microbial communities from San Francisco Bay, California, USA, that impact long-term carbon sequestration - Muzzi_PWB_D2 | ecosystem: Environmental > Aquatic > Marine > Wetlands ... | reverse complement strand
TCATCATGATTACCGCCCACGGGTCTATTCAGACCGCGGTGGAAGCCATGAAACGCGGTGCCGCTGACTACCTGTGCAAACCCTTTGATCCCGAAGCACTTTCTTTACTCATGGAACGTGTGGCGGCCACCAAAGCCTTACGTGATGAAAATGTGGCCCTGCGCGACCAATTGATGGAGCGGCAGGAGGCAGTTTTCGAGGGTTTTATCGCCCAATCCGAAGCCATGCATACGATCCTGGGCCAAATCCAGGAAGTCGCGCCCAGCAACGCTCCGGTCCTGATTACCGGTGAAACCGGGGTAGGCAAGGATTTAGTGGCCCGGGCGGTTCACATGCGCAGTGAGCAGGCGTACGGTCCGTTTGTGGCCATCAACTGCGGCGCCCAATCGGAAACGCTGTTGGAGAGTGAATTGTTCGGCCATGAAAGGGGTGCTTTTACCGGTGCGGTCAAAGCACGTCGGGGACGGCTGGAAATGGCCAACAAAGGCACTCTTTTCCTGGATGAAATCGGTGAGATTTCCCCCAAAATGCAGATCAGCTTGTTGCGGGCATTGGAAGAGAAAAAATTCCTGCGCATCGGCGGCAGTCAACCCATAGAGGCCCAGTTTCGTCTGATCAGCGCCACCCACCGGGACCTGCACCATTTGCTGCGCGAAAATCAATTCCGGGAAGACTTTTTCTACCGCATCAATGTGTTTACAATCCATGTGCCGCCGCTACGTGAGCGCCGAGAGGATATCCCGGTGCTGGCCGATTTCTTCCTGGAAAAGTTCGCCCGGGAGACCGGCAAGCAGATCGAAGGTATCACCCAGAAAGGAATCGGTCTTTTGATAGGCTATCCTTGGCCGGGCAATGTGCGCGAGTTGCGTAATGTGATGGAACGGGTTGCGGTCATCGCCCGGGGGCGCATGATCGGCGTAGAGGAACTGTGCTTTTTGCAAACCCGGGCAGATGACTGTAACCTGGGGACTCTGACCTTGCAGGAGGCTGAACTGAGGCATTTACATGCTGCCTTGGAAACCTGTGGCTGGAACATTACCCGGGCCGCAAAGCAGTTGGGTATCGATAGGGTTACCTTGGCCAGAAAAATGAAACGCCACAACATCAATCGGCCGTGATCCATAAACCATACACTAATTTTTCCGGTGACTCCTTGTCCAGCGATGCCCGATCACAGACAAGTGCACATCTGGATCTGATTTCCTTCGGTGTTCTGGACCCGCTGGCCGTATCTATTGTGGGTGCCAACCTTCAAGCCGTGCTGGGGCTATTTACCGATATCAAACCGGCCCGCGCCAAACCTGATTTTGCTTTTATGCCGGTGCGCAACCAGTACGATGCCTCTAAAATCCTTAAATCCCTGGCCGCCGAAACCGATGGTGCAGCGTTGAAACTGGGCTTGACGCAGAGTGATCTGAGTATTCCTATTTTGACCTATGTTTATGGGGAATCCCAGTTAGGTGGGACGGCTGCCGTGATCTCCCTGCATCGCCTTTTCGATATCGACCGCCAGATCATCTATCATCGTGCAGCCAAAATCGGTCTTCACGAAGTGGGGCACCTGCTGGGTCTGGAGCATTGCTGGGAAGCCGGCTGCCTGATGCGCTTCAGCAAACAGCTGGAGCAACTGGACCGGCTTCCCTTGCGATTCTGCCCCTCATGCGAGTATGAAATTGCCCGCCGGATAAAGAGGCTTTAGGTCATAAACTCTTGCACCAACCGGGTCCAGTCCATATTGGGAACCGTGCCATAGATATCGCGGATGATCTCACCGCCGGTGGCGGCCAACTGGTAACCGGATTCCTCGCTGAGCATGGTTGTCAGACGCGTGGCTTCATCATCCATCCAGGCCAGGCTCTCGGTGCCATAGAGCAGATTCTTCAAGTTCTTGCGCAGATTGGTGGGCTGAATCACCATCAGCCAGCCATCGCCATAGGGAGCTGCGTTGACCGTTTCAGCCTTGCTGGTTGCTTTGTGATTAACCGCCAGCACCTTGCCGTCCACCGGGCTCAAGGCCTCCGCGCTATGGCCACCTCGCCGCAGTTCGGCCTGGGGGCGGTTTTGGCCGACAGTCTCACCCAGCCCGGGCAGTTCGATGGCATCCTGGGGACCCAGCATGCGCATGGCAAAATCATCGACGCCGATGCGAACGCGGCCACCGTATTCCACCCGTGCCCAGGTATGGCCGTGGTGAAAATAGTAGTCCCTGGCCACATCGAATCCGGCCGCACTATCGCAGGCCGGCGCGTTGAGCGACGGCACAAAAGCCGTATCCTCGATCATCTGGTCGTAGGGGCACTTGACGCAATTGTACCCGTGGCCGCACAGTTTGTAGGTAACCCGCCCGCTGAGCATATGGCGGCATTTGCGCTGGTTCATCAGCATGCGCAACCGAATATTGCGGGGATCTAAGCTCGCTGCCCGGTTTTGATGTTCCCGGGCTTCGAAATCAGCCTGGACCTTTTGATCGAATGCGCAGCCGAGGCAATCAAAGGCATTCATGCACTTAACGGGTTTTACGACCCCGGCTCGGCTCCATACGCACTGATCGTTGGCCAAGCCAAATACGTTGGGGCGTCCCATTTTTCTGATTTCCTGCTTAGCCATGATCGACTCCTTTCGGTTGCGGGTTACTATTTTAAAAGGTTCATTTTGTTGCTCAGGGTTGCCATTTATTAAAGCATGAATCGGGCCAACATCCACAAATGCTCCTTCTATGGTCGTAACAAATTGTAATATCAACATAAAAATAAATGAACACGCGGGAGCGAGGCAATTATCCGCACCCCAGTAAAAAGATGCAAAACGACTCACCGAATTCCAAAAATATAAAATAACATTAAATAATCAAGTAGATAGACAATATGTGCATATTGCCTCAGCATTGATGCAATATGCATCGCGTCTTCACGCCGGATGGTATCCGACGTGCAGCCCCCAGTCGATCGCTCCTTTTATTGGGGCGACGGCCGCAAAAAATCATAGTCAGATCCAATTTTTTTTGACTTGTGACCGGATCTGTCACTCTCCTCTGATAACGTGGCCTAAAAATGATGAAAAAACCATTCAAACCTAAGGAGGACATTATGACTGGACACATCGCATATCAGGATTTTCAAGAAACATACGAATACCACGGCAATGTGGCCATCGAGCGTGTCCGTCTGCAAGATGGAACCGTAGAACGAGACTGGCTCTATTTCGATTCAACAGAAGAAGCGGTGGAATTTTTTAACGAGGTTTGCGCGTGATGAACAGTTGCATGATATGGTGGCGTTTGCTGGAGGTTGTCCTAGATGGCGTGATGATGAGTCTTTTTGTGGCCTTTGCCGCCGGTTTGACTTGGGTGCTGGGTACTTGACAGGGCTTGCGCGCACGCGCTGCGTCCGATACGGATATCCTTGTTGACGCCCTGACCCAAACCAAGATCGCCTGATCGAGGCTAGGGTTCAAACACTGCATTAGTTTTTAATAGCATTCGCAAATGCGTTGAATCATACGGTGACCTCCCCAAATTTGTAGTGAAGAATTATAACATTTTCCTCATGCCCCAACCACTTGTGCCGATAAAGAGATAGGACCCGAGAATCTCAGTCATCCTGTCAATCAGTGTCTGTGATGACCCTGTTTCGCTGATTGGCCTCGAGATTATAATCGGCAGACCGATTTGATTCTAATTTCCTTTTGAACTGGGGGTATGAGATGTTCAAGAAAATGAAACTCAAGGCCAAACTGTTGGCAGCCTTCCTGGCGGTGGGTATCATCCCTTTTGCCATTCTCGCCGTGGTGGCTCTGAATCAGGCCGGTAAAGCACTGTCCAAGCAGGCTTTCGACCAACTTGAGAGCATGCGGGATGTAAAAAAAGGCGAACTGGAACGTTACCTGCAAACCATCGAAGACCAGGCGATCACCTTTTCCGAAGATCGCATGATCGTTGAAGCCATGAGCAAATTTGACTATGCTTATGATGCCTTCATGGACGAGAACCGCTGGGGATCGGAGCAAATGGGCGATCTGCGCGCCAAATTGGCGACCTACTACACCCAGGATTTCAGCGACACCTACAGCAAGCTAAACAATGGCCGTTCGCCCGATGTCCGCAAGATCATCGACCAGTTAGACAACGCCACGGTGGCTTTACAGTACAGCTATATCAAGTCCAATCCCAATCCTCTAGGTTCAAAAGACAAGCTGGACAAGGCCCTGGATGTTTCTCAATACAGCCAGGAGCATAGTAAGTATCATCCCTCTTTTCGCAGCTACCTGGAAAAATTCGGGTATTACGACATTTCCCTGGTCCAGGCAGAAACCGGGAAAGTGGTTTATACCGTATTTAAGGAGTTAGATTACGCCACTTCCCTGATCGATGGCCCCTATGCCAATACCGGATTGGGCGAAGCGTTTCGATTGGCCAAGGCCGCCACTGCCCCTAATTTCGTAGCCATCACTGATTTTAAGCAATACTTTCCTTCCTACGAAGCACCAGCCGCCTTCGTGGCCTCACCCATTTTCGCTGGCTCAGAAAAAATTGGCGTTTTAATATTTCAATTCCCTTTGGACAGACTGAATGCCATCATGAAAACACGCACCGGCATGGGTGAAACCGGTGAGACCTACCTGGTGGGCAGCGATCTGTTGATGCGTTCCGACTCATTTTTGGACCCGGAGAACCATTCGGTGGTCTCTTCGATTCGACACCCGGATAAGGGCAAGGTAGATACCAGGGCCACGCGCGCTGCTTTGAAGGGTGAGACGGGCAAAGAGATCATCATCGGATATAACGGCAAACCGGTTCTGTCGGCCTATGCTCCCATGACCTTTGCAGGGTTGAACTGGACAATGATAGCCGAAATCGACAAAGCTGAAGCCTTTGCCGCCATCAAAGCCCTGAAATGGGTTTCGGGAATCGTAGCCATCATTGGCATCGCGGCCATTGTGGTCCTGGCTTTATTCATTACCCGGTCCATCGTTCGGCCGGTGGCGGGCGTCGTAACCAGTCTGACCGACCTGTCCCAGGGGGAAGGCGATTTAACCACACGGCTGCCGATCACCGGCAATGACGAGGTGGGCGACCTTGCGCGCAGGTTCAACGAATTCATGGACAAGCTGCATACCATGGTTAAAGATATTGTCAAGGGTGTGGAGACATTGTCTTCTTCCTCCACGGAGCTTTCGGCCATTTCGCAGCAGATGTCGGCCAGCGCCGAGCAGACCTCCGGAAAGTCCAACACGGTGGCTACATCGGCCGAAGAGATGAGCGCCAACATGAACTCGGTTTCGGCGGCCATGGAGCAATCCAGCACCAATACCAACATGGTGGCGGCCGCCGCCGAAGAGATGACGGCCACGATCAACGAAATTGCCCAGAATGCCGAAAAGGCCAGATCGGTCTCTGTTCAGGCTGTCGACCAAACGAAGGGGGCCGGCAGACAAATGGCCGAACTGGGCAGCGCGGCCCAGGCCATCGGCAAGGTGACCGAAACGATCACCGAAATATCCGAACAAACCAACCTGCTGGCCCTCAACGCCACCATCGAGGCAGCCCGGGCCGGAGATGCCGGCAAAGGATTTGCCGTTGTGGCCAATGAAATCAAAGAACTGGCCAAACAAACCGCCGAAGCCACCCTGGATATCAAAAAGCAAATCGAAGGCATCCAAAATGCCACCGGCACAACTGTGCAGTCCATCGATCAGATCGGCCAGGTCATAGAAGGGGTCAACGACATCGTGGCGACCATTGCTACCGCGGTGGAAGAACAATCGGTTTCGACCAAGGAGATAGCCGAGAATATTGCTCAGGCATCCCGTGGGATCGATGAAGTCAATGAAAATGTGGCCCAGAGTTCAAAGGTCTCAGGAGACATTACCAAAGAGATCGGCGAGGTTAATCAGGCTTCCGCTGAAATCGCTAACAGCAGCTCTCAAGTGCGATTGAGTGCCGACGAGTTATCCGCGCTGGCCGAACAGCTCAATGAAATGGTCGGGCGGTTCAAAGTATAGAACTGTCTACGGGCAACAGCATAGTAATGGTGCAGCCCGAAGCTGTGTTGTTGGCAGCCTGAACGCGGCCACCCATGGCGATGACGAATTTTTTAACCAGCGCCAGGCCGATGCCTGTGCCTCCGGTGGTGCGGGTCAGGTCGTTGTCCACACGGTAGAAGTCGTCGAATATTTTTTTCAAGGCTTTACCGGGAATGCCCGGCCCGCTGTCTGCCACGGCAATACGCACCCATTGATCATTGAGCTCGGCGGAAATACGGATAACCTTTCGGGCCCCCGTTCGACCGAACTTGATGCTGTTTTCAATCAGATTGATTAAAATCTGGATCAGTACTTCGCGATCAAAGACAAAAACAGGGACATCGGTGACTGTGATCTTGAGTTCGAATCCCTCCTGCTTGAGTTTGTGCTCCATGATCGTTTGCACCTCCAACAGGACGTCTTCTATCCGGCCTTCTCGCATATCGAAATGGCGTTGCTTTTTCTCCAATTTGGCCAATTCCAGCACATTATTAATCAGCCTGGAGAGACGAGCGCTCTCCGAACCCAGGATCTGCAAATAATCCTGTTCCCGTTCCGGGCTGGAGGCGATGCCTTGTTCCAGCATTTCGATGTACATGCGGATATTGGTCAGAGGGGTTTTAAGCTCGTGGGTAACCGAAGAGACAAATTGAGAACGTCGTTCGGACAGGTCCACCACGGTGCGCGTGCTGTAATAGATGGCGACCAATCCCAGGAGCATGACGATCCCCAAAATGACCAGGGCTACATCCATAGAGCGGCGCACGGGAGAGGTCGGAATGGCGGAGGCCTGCATGCTGGCGCTGAGAAATTCAAAGGGCGCCGGAAAAGTACGTCGGGTGATAAATTCGCTGGTAGTTTTCCAACTTCCGGACCGCACGACCTCTGAAGGCCTGCCGTTGGCTGTCACATCGAGCGTCAAACCGGTGAACGCAGCCATGGGCTGGGTATCAAAATGGATGGTGCTCAAATGACGCAAAAAAGGTTCTACTTGCAGGACGAAGCCCTGGCGATAGATTTGATTGTTGATGGCGATGCGCCGGAAAATAAAAAATCTTCCGGCGCTGATGAACAGGGATTGAAGAGGAGCGACTTCGGCCTGAAATGCCAGGCGCCCGGCCATTGGCTCGGCATCTGATGCCGCTATTGGTGTGCTTTTCGAATCCATCGCCGTGACCGCAGGGGGTGCGGCCTGGAACCGCTCGGCGGTGGCCTGTTCATCCAACTCGGCGGCCGGCACCGCGGCGCGCTGTTTCGGCTGGGGGCCGGCTCGCAGCAAATCCCGGTCATCTTTGGAAAGATTGAGGGCCTGACCTACGGTAATCTCTTCGGTGCGGGTGGATTTTTGCCCCAGATAACTTTTGGATTCCTGTTGTTGGGATTTGGACAGATAGCGCTCTGCGAAGGCTGCTTTTTCTTTTTTCTGGGGCACCGCTTTGGTTCTACTGGCTTTCTTGGGTTCATCAACGGCAGGCGTTGGTTTGATCGCAAATTTTCTGCTGTTGAAAATGGTGTTGGCTTCTTTGAGTTGACCGACGATGGCGCGTAACGCCGCGGGCACGCGGCCCAGATCGGCCACCAGCGGAGTCTGGAACGAGCCGTCCGGATTATTCTGCAGATAGCCCAGAATGTAATCCTCCATAGGTGGCTGGGACAACGGTGATTTTCGGACACTGCCGGTATCCTGGGCCAGGGTGTAGTTGTACTCATCCACGGCGCGGTTTTCTTCGCGCTGTACCAGATCGCTCATCTCCTGTTCGATTTCGTTGAACAGGGTTTCACTGAAAAAGCGCAACTGGGCGCGTTCTTCCTGAGCCAAGCCCTGGTAGGTATGCCAGGTCACATATCCCAGGGGAAGGCAGATGGCCAGACTGAAGAGCAGTATAAGCCATTTGAGTCGTTTCATGGCTCGGGTTCCAATCGGTATCCTTCACCCCGAATGGTCTGGATAAAGGCAAGATTCGGTATAATCGCAGCGATCTTTTTGCGCAGTTTGAGCAGATGAATGTCCACTGTGCGGGTTTCGATGTCGGCGTCGGCATAGTGCCACACCTCGGTGAGCAGCTCTTTCTTGGATACGATGCGGTGCTGATTGCGAAAAAGATAGACCATAATATCCATTTCCCGGCGGGTCAATTCCTGCACGTCATCGCCCCGCACGGCCTGCAGGTTGAGGCCATCGAATACGATGCCGTGAAGTTCGATGCGTTCGTCGCCCATTGGTTTGCCGCTGCGCCGCAAGACGGCCTCCACCCGCACCATCAATTCCCGCAACGAAAAGGGCTTGGCCACATAGTCGTCGGCTCCGGCCTTGAAACCGGTCACCACATCGTCTTCCGAGCCTTTGGCGGTGATCATGACAATGGCCTGGCCCGGTTTTTTGGCCCGCACCTGTTTGCAGATCGAAAAACCATCCAGGGTCGGCAACATCACATCCAGCAGGATCAGATCGTAGTTCTGTTGCAGGGCGGCGGTCAGACCCTTCCCTCCGTCGGCCACGCCGTCAGCGCTATAGCCGTTGAACACCAGGACATCCTGCAGGCCGTTCAAGATTGCCGGATCGTCTTCCACTACCAGGATACGGGCTTTGGGCTGTTTCATACCAGTGCTATCCTTTGCAAAAGACTTTGCATTTAAAAATCAACTTGAAGGTTGCACGAGCTGGCGAATCCGGCCGGCGGTCTGCGCCACACGCAACTTCGTTTAAGTGCCCCTAAGGTGCGCTACGGGCGTCCCGGAAACTCGCTGTCGCTCAAACAGTCCGGGCCGCGTTTCCTCCGCTGCACCTAAGGGGCACTAAAACTCAGTGCTCACGTGGCGCAGACCGCCGGCCGGATTCGCCGCTTTCCGCAATTCAAGTGAAACCCGAAAAATGGCTCGCATATGACATTGAGTGTACATGATCGCTTCTCATCTGCAAAGTAAAACTTATGCAAAAAACCAGCTCCAAGCTTTTGCATTTCTTTGAATTGTCTTTTGCTTCCAACCGCATAGAATCAAACTCAAACCAATTTAATGCTTTTTTATCCAAGGAAGGGAGCAAAGCAATGCAAAACAACAAAAGAAGCCTTTGGAGTTTATTGGGATTGATCGTGGCGGTCAGCGCCGTGCTGGCCTATGTAGCTGCCGATAACAACGTGTTGGCCGGCCTGATCAATATGAAACCCGTGCCCGCCGGTCCGGTCTCGGCTGGTGTCGATCTCGTGCAGGACAAAGTGCTCGTCGGATCGGATGGTCAGGTCGCGATTTGCCTGACCTTGACGGCCGCGCAGATTGAGCTGCCGAAAGATCGTCCAGTACAGCACGCCGACTTGGTGATTGTTCTGGACCGCTCCGGTTCCATGCAGGGGCAGAAGCTCAATGACGCCCGGCAGGCCGTGCTGCAGCTTGTCGACCGATTGACAGCCCAGGACCGTCTGGCCTTGGTGACCTATTCCAACGGCGTGCAGACCGTTTTTCCTTTAATCAACATGGATGACAGCCACCGGCGTCTGGTTAAAGTGGCGGTCCAAAAGATCTATTCCGGCGGCGGCACCAACCTGGGCGGCGGCCTTGGGCAGGGCATCGCTACGTTGATGCAAACACCGTCGGCCGGTCGGCAGCGCAAGGTGATTCTGATCTCCGATGGACTCGCCAATCAAGGCGTCACCGACCCGAACGCGCTTGGAAATATGGCGGCCGGAGCGGTGGAACAAAACTTTTCGGTCAGCACCGTGGGGGTCGGGTACGATTTTAACGAAGTCCTGATGACCACCATCGCCGATCACGGTGCCGGCCGCTACTATTTTCTGGAAAACCCCAATGCGTTTGCCCAGGTGTTTGAAAAGGAATTCGAGGCGACGCGCAACGTGGCCGCCACAGGCCTGGAAATTCATGTGCCCTTGAAAAACGGTCTGCAGTTGCTACATGCCGGCGGTTATCCCGTCCAGATCAAAGATGGGTATGCCATCGTCCATCCGGGAGATCTGCTTTCCGGACAGCAGCGCAAAATGTTTCTGGCCTTTAAGGTCCCCACCGACCGGGAACGCGACTTTGACCTGGGAACATTTGAAGTCAGCTATCAACAGAACGGCCAAACCCGCAATTTGCACAGCCAGGAGAAGCTGGCTCTGGCATGCGTGGCGGATAAAAGAGACGTTATCGCCAGTATCGATCAAGCTGCCTGGGGCGATCAGGTGGTCCAGGATGACTTCAATCAACTCAAGGAAAAGGTGGCCGATGCCATCCGCAAGGGCGAAAAAGACGAAGCCCTCAAGCAGATCCACGCCTACGAGGCCCGCACCCGGGCGGTCAATGCCGCGGTGGGGTCGGCCAAAGTCGCCGGCAACCTGGATCAGGATCTGCCTAGCCTGCGGCAAAGCGTGGAAAAGACCTTTGCCGGACCGCCAGCCGCAGTGGCCGCAAAGCAGAAAAAAACATCCAAAGCGCTGCAATACGAAAGTTATCAGAATCGTCGCGATAAAAAGTAAAGGAGGACACCATGGGCGTATTTTCAAGAATATTCCGGTTGTGCAAAGCTGATTTACACGGGGTCATGGACCAGTTGGAAGATAAGAGCTTATTGCTCAAACAATACCTTCGGGAAATGGAAGAGAGCCTCAAAATTAAGGAAGCCCGGATGGAGCAGATTGAGCGCAGTTGCCGCCAGATCCAACGCGACTTGAATCAGCGCAATCAGGAAAGCGAAAAACTGGAACAGGATCTGGATCTGGCGGTGCGCAAGGAAAAAGACGAGATCGCCAGAATGCTTATTCGCAAGCGTCGGACCCTTCAAGGGGGCTGCGAACAATTGCAGCGCCAACTGGAAACCCTGACGGAAGAAAAGGGGAAAATAAACGAAACATTGGCGCAACAGCGCCTGCAGTATGACCAGCTCAAAGTCAAGACCGCCGCTTTTTGTCGTCAGGCCGAGCAGCGCCAGTTTGAAGAGCCGATGGCGGTGATGGATGCCGGCTTTGCCTGGCAGACACCTTCCGACGAGGAGATCGAACTGGAGCTGTTGCAACGCAAGGAAGCGCTGCGGCCAGGAGGTGCGCCATGAACCGACCCACTCGGACCACCGTTGTTTATGCGCTGGCCGGCGGATTTCTGGTAGCGCCTACGGCCATGCTGCTGAGCCTTTATCTGCCTTGGGCCATGGCGTTCAAACTGGCCCTGTGGGCAGATCTGGCTATTTATGCCACCCTGCTGGCGCGCTGGAGCCGCACACAATTGCTTTCGGTGATATTCCCCCTTACGCTGCTTCTGGGTGCGGCCTTGTGGCCGCGCACCTATGTGGGATTTTTCTTCCTCTTAGTGGGCGTGCTGTGCTGGATCCGCAGTGGGATATGCTTTCAGGGTGCGCCATTGCGTACCCTGGCAGCTGAGGTGATCACCGTGCTAGGCGGTGCCGCCCTGGTGATGGTGTTCGGTGGACAGAGCACGCTGAGCTGGGCCATTGCGATATGTCTTTTTTCATTGGTTCAGGCGCTGTACTTTTTCATCGTGCCTCCAAATCTGCGGATGGTAGAAAAGAAGACAGTTGCCGCCGATCCATTTGATCGGGCGGTGGAAGAAGCACGTAGAGTGTTGGAAGGATATTAGGATCTATGGTTCAAAGTTCATGGTTCAAGGCTTATTGACTCAACTTTCGGGATTCATAAGCCGGCGGTATCGGCGATCGGGAAAATGGACCGCGAGGCCGCGGTCCCTCCCGTCAAGCATCAATATAGTACCGACCGGATGGGAGAATAACATCGCACCATTTTTACCTGCATACCTTTTGATCGCATTGATGGCTATGCCCCTTGAATCCTATGGTGGTATGCTTTCCTCCAGTTCGATGTCCCGAAAAGTCATTGCGCGTCAGAAGAGCATACTTGATCGGGCGCTTTGCGAAAATAAATTGCCGTGGGGAGCGCCTATTTACCCCAACGTTGCAAAAGTCGGAGGGCTTCAGAGCCAAGGCGTCCAAGGGCGCAG
>Ga0055480_10000824_pt1 | contig 11994 bp, 9 predicted proteins | sample Muzzi_PWB_D2_FD_57935 | JGI IMG/M metagenome (GOLD analysis project Ga0055480, IMG submission 57935) | Wetland microbial communities from San Francisco Bay, California, USA, that impact long-term carbon sequestration - Muzzi_PWB_D2 | ecosystem: Environmental > Aquatic > Marine > Wetlands ... | reverse complement strand
TGAACCTCCCGGCATAGCCGGGAGAACCACCTGCCCTACATGAAGCCCGCCGAAAGTGTCACGCACCCTTGCGGCCAATGGAAAGGACCCGCGTTGAGTGAAACCAGACAATCAGAAGAGCTGATTCTCGCGTCGGCCAGCCCGCGCCGCGCGCAACTGCTGCGGGAGTACGGCTACGGTTTTCGCGTGGTGCCTGCGCCGGCGGACGAGCCCGACCTGCCGCTCCACTCCGCCACTCCGGAGCAACACGCAGAGGCGCTAAGCGAGTTCAAGGCCCGGGCCGTCGCGGAGATTGTGCCGAGCGGCGTCATCCTCGCCGCCGACACGATCGCATGTTTGAACGGCGTCATCTTCGGAAAGCCGGCGGACGAGGCGGATGCGGCGCGCATCATCCGGTCGATCGCCGGTACGCGCCACGACGTCATCACCGGCGTCACATTGATCAAAGTGGACACGGGCGATCGTGTGGTCCGCCACGACCGCACGGCCGTATTTATGCGGGCGCTCACCAACGAGGAACTTAACGGCTACCTGCAAACCGGCGCCTGGCGGGGCAAGGCCGGCGCGTACGGCATTCAGGATCACGGCGACGCCTTCGTAGACCGCATCGAGGGCAGTTTCACCAACGTCGTCGGTCTGCCCATGGAACTGGTGAGCGCCATGCTTGATGCGTGGGAGATTCGACCGGACAGGCGCGCGACGTGAGCTTCAGTGTCTCTTCAAGCGCAATGCCGGGACGCCAACCCTCCAATCTGACCGGCATCAAGACTCGGTCGCGAATGTTCAGCGAAACACACTGATGCGACATGCATGCATCGTTTCTCGCGTTTGCGACGGATTTGTCCAACTTTCGGATGGATTGCAACGCAAACGACAGTTCATGTCTCTTAAAGGTAGGAGCAACGATAGCCCGGAGCCCAGCGAGATGGTGCCACTCGCCCCCACGCCGCCTGACGTAAGGCGGCGTACCCCGAGCTACGGACGCACGCGGCGAGGCGGCCGCGTGAAACACCGTCCGGTGACCTCCGCCTGGGAGACTTTGCTTATGGCGAATCCCAAGCACACCAGCGTCCACAACCAGCCGAGCCACCGCGTTCCCACGATCGCCGATCGTTATCGGCGATGGGCGGTGGCCGGCCTGATTGTGGCCGTTGGGACCCTCGTATCGATCGCCGCCGCCGTTCTCATCGAACTCGGCAACGTACACACAGCGGTATAGTTGCTGCGTAGGCGGCATTCGATCAAAGGGGCGAGGCTTCCCTGATTGCGTGTCGAGAAGCGACCCGGGACGAAACTCGGCACGCATCGGGGTTGTCCTGTGTATGCTATCACCGTCCACCTGGCGGTAGTACGAGAACCAGGACGGATGCCATCAATCTTCCACTATCAGGTCGGTTTTCTATTCGACAGACGAACACGCCGTCGTTACTGACCTGCGATTTTCCATGCCGGTAGCCTTTTCGGAACAAGGATGCCCACGGTGTCCGTTGCGCAAGTTGCCTCTTGAATGCGTCGCACGCTTGTGGTCGCCCGATAGCTGCCTCCAGATCCGCGAGGGCAGGATCGTCGTATTTCACCAATACGTAGGCTACGCATTGCCCGGCGTATGCATGCAATTGATCGAGTTTCGCGACCAGCGAGTCACCGTCTATACTGAACGGGCACTCGCGCGGCGTGCCGTGTTCAGCATTCGTGTGTATGTCCTGGCTCGTACCGGTACCGAAGTCGAGCAGCCGGACATTGGGTGCGAACATGCGCACCTCCCAAAATGAGCTGAGTTCCTGCGCCCCAAGAATAGCATAGTGCGCATCAAGCAAGAGCGTTTCATCAAGAAGCATGCGGTTGTAGAGCGTGGCAATCGCATCCTTGTCGGCGGCACCCTCGTACGCGCCGACAAAACCGCTCTCCGCGATGTTCTCGAGAACGCGCGAGTCGAATCGCAACCCCTGCTCGGCGGCGGTCGGCCATCGCGGCAGCTTGGCCCGCAATTGTTTTAGTAAAGCAACTATATTGTCTATAAGTTCCGGCCTGGCGAAACTCCAGTCGAACACCCGACCGAGTTCGTGGGCGGACACGGAGGGCCATTCGAACCTGTCGTCCTCCGCAAGCGATCGCGCCATGCGCTTGAAGTAGGTCGAGACGAGAACGTCCAACGCTTTGTCCCTTTTTTGGTTTTTCATCGTACCACCCCGGATCATCCCTGCGGATTGACAAAACCCCACCGCCGTGCACTCCGATTATATATTGCGGCAGAGTGTCTCCGATGTAGTTGACGAATAAACCTGATCGTAGTCCCAGAAAGTAGCTGCCGACATGCCGTCCACGCGCCTGGGTGACATGTCAGCGCTTTACGTCGGTCCGGTATTCTAGCCGAGACCGATGCTAACACAAGTTCGAACGCCAACGCAGCCTCACGGTTTCGGCTCGTCCTCGCAGCAGAGTCTTTGCAGCGCTCGGTACATATGCGATCGTGCCGTGGACTCCGACATCTCCAACGACTCTCCGATTTCCTTGTATGATTTTCCAGCGAGGCGCATTCCCAGGACCGCGCGCTCGGGGTCGGATAGCTTGCACAATTCTGGCTTAAGGCGCCGGAGTTCGTCGCGCAATGCAGCAGTCTCATACGGCGTAGCTCTTCTGTCGGGGCTGTTGGGCAAGAGTTCGCTGGGCAGCCCCCAACGGAGCTTCGCCCGCCGTTGGCGCCCGATCTCGCGCAGTAGAATTCGGTAGATATACCCGCGCGGATTCTCGATGCCCTCAGCGGTGAAGCGTTCTTTGCACTGAAGGACCACGAGAAAAGTTTCTTGTATCGCGTCCTCGAGTTCAGGCGTGTTGCGGAACCGCAAGGCGACCACGCAAAGCAGGCGGAGGACCCAGATCTCAAAGACTGGTGGGCCAATGAATAATTCTTCGTCGCACATAATCGTGATTCGATTCCTCTCCGTGCCTCATCTCCCCACGAATGCTCGAATCCGATGTCTATGCGATTCGCCCCCGTATCGCATGTGACCCTATAGCACCTGTTCCTCCATCCATCTTGACCGTTTGAAACACATCCGCCGCGCCTCGGAAAGCGGATTGCTCCCGTGATGCCGGAGCAGATTGATCCATTGCGACTCGCGCCCTGTTCGGTGGTCACCCAATTCGATCCGTCGATGGGAGACCCGCACCAAGGGGCCTGACCAACAATTGTAGGCATCGCGTTTCCGAACTTCTCCACGTTGCCTACCGGAGCCAGTGAAAATCCCGTACCAGCCGCCATTGGTGTCGATTCAGGCCGAATTAGCACTTGGTGCCCAACAAACAGGGGCGACCACACCTCACGGCGGTCGCCCCTTGCGGGAATCGGCGGATCGGCACCTCCTTCCTCTGGTCTGGTGTAGCCTCTACGGTCGACCGGCCCTGGACGCCTTGTATTCTGAACCGGCCCCCGATGCCTCCGGGGACCGACCAGGGTGGTAAAGTGACTGGTTCGCCGTACTGTCTGTGTCGCTCTTCGCGCTCATAGCCTTCATTAGGAGTTCGTGTGCGATCAACCTGTGCCGAAGTTCACGGTATGTATGATCCAACTGGTCAAGCAGGTCGTTGTGCAGCCCGTCCTCATCGCCGTGTGACTGATGGGCCGATCCATGCGAACTTGCATTTCCGTGGGTATGCTGGCCCCTGTGGTCTTCGCCGGTTGTTGCCTGCGTGTGATGACCCTCAGGTTTGTTGTGGTGTGCCAGCCCATCATACCCCTCATGGCCCTCTGCCCTGTCCTCGTGCCCGAAACCCTCGGCATGGGCTTGATCTGTGTGCTGGTTGTGGGCGGTGTCTTGACCACCAGTCGCATGCACCGCGTTGTGAGGGCCGAAGTTGTGGTTGTAATCGACAACCGCAGATGATTGTCCGCATTGCATGTGCAAGTGCACAATCTCAATAAGCCGGTTCAGTACATCATGTATTGCCTCAACATCATGTGCGTGCTCGATGTTGTGGTCGGACTCCGATGCCATCGCGTCGGGGTGACCGGCATCGGGTGCCGCGTGGGCCTGGGTGTGACTGTGCGCACCGCCCGACGCGTCGGCGCCCGCCGACTGGTGTGGCTGCCCCAGATTCGTACCGGAGTGGCGATGGGCGCTATCGGCGTGCGGGCCGCCACGTTCCGCTACGTCCACAGAGGGTGAGTCGGTAGCGCCATTCTCGTGATGGGGCGGAGCCCATCCGAGAATGACGAGTCCAGCAGCGACCAAAACGATTGCAGCAACCAACTTCGGGTACATGTTTTTCCTCCCACCTGAGATTTCAGCTTCAGGGCGTATCCTCAAGGCGACTTCCAGTCGGCAGGGCTGCGACCACATGGCCGCAGCTTCCGATCCTGCCGACATAAATACAGAGATCAGAGGCGCGCAATTCGTTGCATCCGATTTACTATTTTTTTCAGAGGGTAGGATTCGAGACCGACCAAGCGGCTTGCAGGGATTGGGTCAGGGTCGCTTCGTCCGGTCGATTTCTGCTTATGGCGGCCGCAAACGTACAACGGAGTCTTGACCTGTGGCGTTCCTGGGCTTTTCGAGAGCGCCCCGCGGGTTCTGTTTCTTGTCCGTGAGATGACGGTGCCCGAATCGTGGAGCGGCCGGGAGCATTGACCTGCTCACCAGACCCACGAAAACACCCGGCCCGCGGTTCGGACCGGGTGTTCACGAAGGTCTTGATGGATTCGTCCGGGAAACCGCCAGGGGTTGGCTCCACTGCGCCACGCTTGTGTCGCAAAACATCAAGCGTGCTGGGCCGGCCGGGGCGATCGCGCTAATTCGTCTTCTTGCTCGTGCCGTAGAAGCCCATCTTGGCGGGGCCGCGCTTTTCCGACCAATTCCAATCGAGAGTCTTGTCATCGGTAAAGCGCATGCACCCTTCGCCCTTCATCGTTGCTCCGCTTGGGTCACTGCCCGTGCTCTTTACGCAGAGGCAGTTGTCTTCACACCAGGTAGCCGTGCCGGTGCCGTACTCTCCCCAGTCGCTGTAGAACCAGGTTTTGTACTTGCCTTCCTTCGCGTCCCAGGTCCACAACTCGACGTACTGGGCCTTCTGGTCCGGACCCATTTCGTGCCAACCCGTGCCCTTGAGGAAATGCCCGTCCAGCGTCCAGGTGTACGTGCCGCCGCCTGCAAAGTCGTTGGGCATCTCCTCGCCTTCGGGCGCCATGGACTTCATCATGTCGGCCGTTTCATCATTGAAATGCGCCGTACCCTCCCAGGTGCCCAGGAACTTGGCAAGCTTGGCCATTTCCGGAGCCGGGTCCGGCTGCTTAAAATCGCCCATCGGCATCTGAGGTTGCATGCAACCGGCCAGCGTAGTCAGGGACATCATCGAAATCACGATGCATCGATACATTGCTTTTCTCCTTTATCGATAAAGACGATGTGAACCGCGCGTGTCTAGCAGTCTAGTGCGTGTACAGGACGATGTCAATCGGCGAACCGCCGGTGACAGCGAAGTGACGTGTAAAGAGCGAGCGCAACGTGCCTTGCGTTAGATGTCGGCGAGCACGCGGCGGGTGCCCCAATCTTCGCGCAGCAAAGGGTGGGGAACGGGTATTCTCGATGGTGATCAATCGTCCCCCACCCATTGCATCGCAATGGATGGGGCGCCCGGCCCTGTTCTTCACGTAGGGGGGGCGTCATGATTGCCGCCCGTACTCGTTCTCCACCTATCGGATCGATCACTTACGCCGGGGAGTTCGGCGCCGCCTTCCCTGCCCGTTCAGCGGCTCGATCCGGGTGATATGTACGGGATCACAATAAGCGAGCCGTTCCGGTATGTCGTCGTCGCCCAGTTCCACCGTGATGACGACATCTCGACGAGCGACGAGGATCAACTCCGGATGCTTGACATCGTAGCTCGAGCCGTCAGACAAGAAGACACGGAATGGCTGAAATGGCCGACGGCGAACGTGATGGCGGATTTCCTCGGCGCGCATCGAACAACTCCATGCTTTGAAATTACCATCGGAACTCGTGGTCGGCAACCTCGCCCATCAGGTGTGGCCCAGGCACTTCGAAGCCGGATTCGTGATTACCTCACGTGTTCCGACTGCACTGATCGAAAAGCTTGGTTGCGAGGTACTGCGCGCCGGAATCGCCAACCTACCTCCAGAAAACGTAGGCCACCCGCCCCATTCGCGGCGCACCGAAGTGTCGGGGACGGCTGTGCTCATTGGCGATCAATCGTCCCCCACCTATTGCATCGCAATGGATGGGGCACCCGGCCCTGTTCTTCGCGCCGGGATAGGCGGGGAACGGCACCATCACTTACCGACGGCGTGTGTGATCTGCTCGATTGCGGCATCAATCTCGCCCTCGGTGGTGGGGTGACCGACGCTGAAGCGGATGGCGCCGTAAGCGACACCTTCCGGTACGTTCATGGCCGCCAGGGTGCCGGAGACCTTTCGTCCACCGGCATGGCAGGCCGCGCCGGTGCTGGCGCAGATCTCCGGGCAGGCCGCGAGTATGTCGCTGCCGATACAGCCGCGAAAGCCCAGCGCCAGCGTGCCGGGCAGGCGGTGCTCCGGATGTCCGAGTAGCACGACCTTGTCACCCAGGGCCTTCGCCAGACCCTCGTGCAGCCGATCGCGCATCAGCTTGACGTGCGGATCGGCGAGATGCTGCTTCGCCAACTCCGCCGCCTTGCCCAGCCCGACCAGCGCCGGCACCGGCTCGGTGCCCGCGCGGCGGCCCCCCTCGTGACCGGCGCCGTGATGATACGGCTCAATCGCCAGCCCCTTACGCATGAACAATGCACCGACACCCTGAGGACCGTAGATCTTGTGACCTGCAACTGACAGGAAGTCGACACCAAGTTTTCGTACGTCCGTCTCGATCTTGCCGCACGATTGCGCCGCGTCGGTGTGCATCCACGCGCCGCGCGCCAGCGCCGCCGCGGCGATCTCTGCGATCGGCTGGATGGTGCCCACCTCGTTGTTGGCGTGCATGATCGTCACAAGTACGGTGTCGTCGCGGATGGCGTCGGCCACACGTTGTGCATCGAGCCGGCCCCATCCGTCGACCTCGACGTACGTTACCTCCCAACCGTTTTTCTCCAGAAAGCGGCAAGGCTCGAGGACGGCCGGGTGCTCGAAGATCGAGGTGACGAGGTGTCGTCCGCGGTCGCGCCGTGTATAGGCCACCGACTTGATCACGTGGTTGTTGGATTCCGTGCCGCCGGAGGTGAAGATGATCTCCTCCGGGCTCGCCCCCAGCATACGCGCGACTTGCGCCCGGGCCTCGTCCACGGCGGCCCGTAGCCGCACACCCTTGGCGTGGCTGCTGGACGGGTTGCCGAAGTGCTCGCCCAGGAAGGGAAGCATGGCATCGCGGACAGCCGGATCGACCGGTGTCGAAGCGTTGTAGTCGAGGTAGATCATGGTTGGGGGTCTCCGGTATTCAGGGCCACTATTATCAGCCCGTATCATAGCGGCAGGAGAGCGACGGAGCGACTGAGCGACTGAGGGCGACCGAGCAGGGAGCACGAAGCGACGAAGGGGAAGAAAAAAGAGGCGCGACTGATTCAATGACGGTCGGGGACATCAGAGCCCGGAGCGCCAGCGACGGGGCACAGCGCCACCAGGAAGACTATGCGCCAGGGTCTCTCGCAGGCACAAATGACCGATCGCAACGAGTTATCAGTCACAAGTGATCAGTCGCCGAGTGTCACTTGCCGGGAATCGCTTCCCCTCCGCCGCTTCGTGGCTCGTTCAGGCTCCCGGGCTGGTCACCTTCACCTTCGTCGCTGTCCGATATTCCTTCCCCTTCGTCGCTCTGTCGCTTCGTCGCTTCGTGCTCCCTGCTCGGTCGCCCTCCGTCGCTTCGTCGCTCTGGGTATCTAAACCAATCGCGTCGGCCTGCCGATGCCCCAATAACGATTGGATTCCTTCAAACTGACCACGGAGACCGCTCATGACCACTGCCGCGACCACTCAACTGGCAGAGTGCATCGATACGTTGAAGCAAGCCGGCGAACAGGCACTCACGCAGCCGAACGTTGATGAGTTTATTGAAATCGAACGGTACCTGGGCCAGGTCGCCAGCATGGTGCGTGAGCAGCAGCAGGCCATGTGGTCGCGCGAGGCGAAGACGGCCATCCGTCACCTGGAAAACCAGGAGCCGCTGACGCCCGAAGACAAGGACGTCATTCGCGCCTTCATCGTGTCCGACGCCGAGCACTACGTAGATCAGGAGAACAACTACCAGGACTGGCTCAACGAGTTCCGCCGCCTCATCGGCGAGCTTGTCAAATGTGCCAACACGGTCGACCGCGATTCCATCGGTGTCATGCGCGGCATCCTCAAAGACGCCAATAGACTCGTGCCCGATATCCGCAACTACCTGGAAGAAAAGCAGCGCATCCGCAAGTTCGACCTCACCCAGGGCGAACTCGACGGACCAACCTGCAGGCTCCTCGCCCGCGTGCTGAAAGAGCAGCTCACGAGTGACAGCCGGTAGATCACACGGCCCGCGGGCGACACAATCGGTCGACATGCCCGTCATCGTACGGCGCGATCATCAGAGCCCTGAGCGCAAGCGATGGGGCCGATTTCGGAAAATGTAAGGCAGTATCGCAGCCCAAATCCGTCCGCGAAGAATGTAGGGCAGGTGGTTCCTGCGGCAACGCCGCAGGGTTCACCTGCCTTTTCTTGGATGTGCAGGGCCAAGAAGATTGACCTACGACATTGGGGCCCTATGCGACGCTCGATCTTCCAGCGGTGTGGATAGTGCCGACCACCAAATCCCAACCACACCCCGAAATATCAGTCCGCTGACTTTTCCATTGCCAAGAACCCAACGTTCAGTCACAATGCGCAGCCGCGCTGTGCATCAATACACAGCGTGCTGCGTTTGCATTTATCATCTGTACGCAAGGAGGATCCCATGGCACTCCTTGAGACACTCATCGTCGGCGTTGGCAGCGGCATCGCCAAGGGAATCGTCAATCTCTGGTTCGGCGAGTACCCGATCGGCGACGAATTGGGCAAGGGCGTAATCGACGTCGTCAAGAAGAAGACCGGCGACGTACTCGCCCAGCGGTCGGCGGGCCGGCAATTCGAACAAATCAGCGAACGAGTCGCACAGGGCGTTTTCAAGTTGATCGAGAGCCAGGGCGCGCTCCTTGGCGAGAATGAGAAGCTCGCGGTAGCCAAAGCCGCCGGCACAACGATCAATGAGACGCCGATAGATGCCCGGCTGCTCGCCAAGCACGACCTGGACCCGTCCTTGCTTGTGGCACACTACCATGAGAACAACCGTTTCGGCAAGGACGGCCTGAGCGACGAGCAGGCGGCGCTCTACGACCGCATTGTCTCCGACGCGGCGCAGTACATTACTGACATTGCGTCTCAAATGCCGTCGTTTACTGAGCGCACGCTTGCCGAAGTACTCCGCCGTGAAACCGAACTCATCGAGAGATCTGATCGAATACTCGAAGAGGTGCAGAAGATCCGTGAAGGCACCGAGGACGAGGACGCCAAGTCCGCGGCCTTCGAGGCGGAATACCGCCGCGCGGTGGTCCGCCGCTTGGATCGGATCGAGTTGTTCGGCGTAGACCTATCGGAGGCCAGCAAGCGCTATAAGCTCAGCGTGGCATACATCACGCTGGCGCTGCAACGTGAAGGACCCCCTGGTGACGAGGCAATCCGCGGCAGCCGAGCACCCGATCCTCATGAAGACGCCGAGGAGGACGACGACAGAACTGAGATTGTTCCTGCAGACTCCGCCGTCACCGAGTCCAAGCGCCTTTTCGTGCGCGGCGCGGCCGGTTCCGGCAAGACCACACTCATGCAGTGGGTGGCGGTTCGGGCCGCCCTTCGTGATTTGGAGACCTTGAACGATGATTGGGACGACAAGGTTCCTTTCTTCATTCGCCTACGGCAATTCACGGGAAAGGACTTACCCAATCCCGAGACATTTCCCGCCCTGGTGGCCCCGAATATCGCCGCCACCATGCCGAACGAGTGGGTACACGAACAACTCAACCAAGGGCGAGGCGTCGTATTGGTCGACGGTGTCGACGAAGTCACGGAGCAGCAGCAGGACGAGGTTAGGGACTGGTTGCGCGATCTGGTAGGTGCGTTTCCAAGTGCACGTGTAATCGTTACGTCAAGACCGCACGCTGCGGACGAAGGCTGGCTGGCAGACTGCGAATTCACGGACGCAGAACTTCAGGACATGGACGCAGGTGACATAGATTCGTTCATCGCGCACTGGCATGAAGCCGTCCGCCAGGAAGTGCGCGGCGCTGAGGAACGTCAAGCACTCAATGATCTGGAGCAGAACCTTACGGCGGCCATGAAGAAGTCTCGACCCATACGTCGACTCGCCACTAATCCGCTGCTCTGTGCCATGCTTTGTGCGCTCCACCGGGATCGGGTCCAGAACCTACCGTCCGACCGTATTGAACTATATCACGCCTGCTGCGAGATGTTTCTGCGTCGCGACCGCGAACGGCGAATCGACCTGACCGACTATCCGGAAATGGGGAGTCGCGAGAAGCTGACACTGCTGCAGGACTTTGCATATTGGCTGATTAAGAACGGCTGGTCACAGGTCAACAAGACACAAGCTGACGGGCGTTTTCAAACGGCGCTGGAAAGGCTCAAAGAGCCTCCGAAACGGGCAATGGGCGAGGATATTCGAAGACTATTCGTGCACCGCTCAGGCTTCCTTCGCCATCCCACAGCGAATTCAGTGGACTTCACACACCGCACGTTTCAGGAATACCTTGCGGCACATGCAGCGATTGAGGAGGGCGACCTCGGCCTCTTAGTTGAGAACGCCCATCTAGACCAGTGGCGACAGGTACTGATTCTCGCTGCGGGCGTTGCAAGGCCGAATGAGGCAAAGAAACTAATCGACGGCCTGATCCACCGCGGAGACAGGGAGAAGAAACGACGCCATCAACTGCACCTGCTGGCAGTCGCTTGCCTGGAAACACCGGTGAAACTGGACTCTTCAATTGCCAACTCTGTGCAGAAACGACTGGCGGCTATCGTACCACCGCAGAACCTGACGGATGCAAAGGCGCTTGCTCTTGCAGGCGACCTCGTCGTCCCGTACCTCGCCTACGACAAATCTCGCCGTGGACCCGAGGTGGCCGCGAGTGTACGTACACTCGCGATGGTCGGCGGGAATGAAGCACTCAATACTCTCGTTGATTACGTCTCTGATCGTCGCCGTGTCGTAATACGTGAACTAGTCAACAGCCGCGATTGGACAGACGCCTCTGACGACTTCTCAAAACGGATCATACATCCACTCAATGAACAGACGATTAGGTATGCGATGGCAGATCATTATGAACGAGATCATGGTTCTGAGCGACACAAACGACTGATCGTCTATTCGCCAGGTGTAACTGACCTAGCGCCGCTTGCGAGGCTTTTGGATCTATCTGCATTGGAAATACACTACTGTGAGCATCTGTACGACGTGTCACCTCTTACTCAAGTGAAGCGTTTGACTTCCTTGAGACTGTTCGCGTGTCTACGGCTGAGCGATATCTCTGCGCTTTCCAGTCTGACTAAGTTGACGACTATTAGACTGGACGACTGCCACCGTATTGTTGATTTGTCTCCGCTTGCGCCTCTTGACAAATTGAGTAACCTAATCCTGATTGGCTGCTGTGCGGTTAGTGATATATCTCCGCTGGGCGCGCTGGCAGATATGAAAAAATTGACGTTGTATGGAGGACGACGCATCACTGACTTGTCGCCGCTAAGGAGCCTTACGAAACTGAAGTCGCTTGAACTCGACGAATGCACTGGTGTAACAGATCTTTCGCCGCTTGCGAACCTCATAAAACTCACTTCGTTAGATCTCTCCGGCTGCAAGAAAGTGGAGGATTTAACCCCACTTAAACGACTTCCAGATTTGAAGGACTTGAACATACTATCGTGCGTGAGCCTAGCGGACCTTCGGCCACTCCTTGAGATGGAGAATTTGCAGCGAGTTAGTTGGGACGGAG
>Ga0055480_10000820_pt1 | contig 12014 bp, 8 predicted proteins | sample Muzzi_PWB_D2_FD_57935 | JGI IMG/M metagenome (GOLD analysis project Ga0055480, IMG submission 57935) | Wetland microbial communities from San Francisco Bay, California, USA, that impact long-term carbon sequestration - Muzzi_PWB_D2 | ecosystem: Environmental > Aquatic > Marine > Wetlands ... | reverse complement strand
CAATTCGACCTTCCTGGCGTCCACCTTATGGGTGGTTTCGACAAAGCGCTTATCGGTAATCAACAGCCCGCCCGGGCGGATAATGCTGCTGAATCTGTTGTAGGCCTGCTGCGTCAGGCATATCAGTACATTGGGCTGAAACACCTTGGGCATGTCGATGGTTTCATCGGATATGATGACATCGCTGCGAGTGGCCCCGCCTCGGGCGGCAGCGCCGTAGGATTGAGATTGCACGGCCTCCAGCCCCTCGTACACGACGGCGGTTTCAGAGAGAATGATTGCTGCGCTGATCAACCCCTGCCCACCCGAACCTGAAAAAACCAGTCGACACCGTTCCATGAATTAAACACCTCATATTCAATTTGATAATCATCCGTTCACAAGATCATCCTACTTGGGCACGGGCAATGATCTTGCTGTATTCTTCGCAGTACTCGGGCAGATCCTTTTCAACAAAAATGCCGCGCTCGATCAGGGCGGGATTTTGCTCTTTGGCCTTGGATCCCACCGGGGTCGTTTGCTCCTTGAAAAACTTCATCATGTCCGCGGCGCTGCCCATCTTGTTCTTGCGACCGAAGTAGGTAGGACATTGGCTCATGATTTCCACCACCGAAAAGCCTTCGTGCAGGATGGCCTTGCGGATCAACTCGCTGATCTGTTGAACATGGTAGGTGCTGGTGCGGGCCACAAAGGTGGCACCTGCGGCCTTGGCCAGTTCCACCACATCAAACGCCTGGTCGATATTGGAATATGGCGCCGTCGTCGCCAAGGTGCCCTGTCCGGACAGGGGGGAGTACTGCCCGCCGGTCATACCGTAAATCCGGTTGTTCATGACGATGGCGGTGATGTCGATGTTTCGGCGGGCGGCGTGAATAAAATGGTTGCCGCCGATGGAAAGCGCATCGCCATCGCCCATGGGGACAATGACGTTGAGTTCCGGCTTGCTGAGCTTGACGCCGGTGGCAAACGCCAGGGCGCGGCCGTGAATGGTGTGCAGGCTGTGAAAATCCACATAGCCGGAAATGCGCGATGAACAGCCGATACCGGAGGTCATCACAATCTCATTCTTGCTCATGCCCATCTTTTCAATAGCACGGATCATGCCGTTGAGCACAATGCCGTGGCCGCAGCCGGGGCACCACATATGGGGAAAGAAGCGTTCGCGAAGATAATCTTTGACAGCCACGGTCTACATCCCCCTTCCCATCATGATACGCAGGGTGTTTTTGATATCCTCATCGGTGATCAACTCACCGTCGATGCGGTTGATCAGAAAAACCTGGTCCGGGCGGTCCACCGCCAGTTTGACGCTTTGCATCAGTTGGCCCATATTCATTTCGACCACCCCGACGAATTTGGCTTTGATTGCGTACTCGCGTACAACGTCCCGGGGAAAGGGCCAGAGGGTCTGCAGCTCAAGCAATCCGATGCGCTGTCCTCGCTTGCGCAGGTGTTTGACCGCGTGCAGCGCCGACCGCGCTGAAGAACCGTAAGATATGAGGACCATCTCGGCATCATGGAGGAAGTAGTTGTTGTAGCGGGCCATTTTGTTGGCATTGTTTTCGATTTTATCCACCAGGTGGCGAAGCAGTCCATGGACGATTTCAGGATTGTCCGAAGGAAACCCCCACATGTCGTGGTGCAGGCCGGTGACATTGTAACGGTGCACCCCGCCAAAATCGCTCATGGGCAGACGGCCGTCTTCCCTGGGAAGGTAGGGGTGGTAGTCGATTCCCGACTTGACCTCGGTGCGCAGACGATCGACCAGCGGGATCTCTCCAGGCTCCGGGATAACCAGCTTCTCCCGCATGTGCCCGATCACCTCATCGAACAGCAGCACCACCGGTGTGCGGTAGGTCTCGGCAATGTTGAACGCTTCCACGGTGACATCGAAGATATCCTGGTGGCTGGAAGCCGTCAAGGCCACGATGGCGTGATCGCCATGGGTGCCCCAGCGGGCCTGGTTGACATCCCCCTGGCTCACATGGGTGGGGTTTCCGGTGGATGGACCGCCGCGTTGGACATTCACGATCACGCATGGAATCTCCGCCATCACTGCATATCCCAAGGATTCCTGCATCAGGGAAAAACCCGGCCCGCTGGTGGCGGTCATTACCTTGTGGCCGGTCAGCGATGCGCCGATGATAGCACAGATTGAAGCGATTTCGTCTTCCATCTGGATAAATTTGCCGCCCCCTCTGGGAAGTCGCGAGGACAAAAGTTCGGCGACCTCGGTTGACGGCGTAATAGGATAGCCGGCGAAGAATTCAAGCCCTGAATAAAGTGCGCCATAGACGCAGGCTTCATTACCCTGGACAAACTTGACTGCTTGCTGCATGGATTTCACCTATGAAGCTCTATTCTTCGGTAATTACTTCGATTGCCAGATCCGGGCAGCGCAGTTCGCACAATTTGCAGGCGATGCAGTTTTCGCGCGCCGTTGCCACTGCCTTTTCTTTACGGTCGAGTGCCAGCACCGATTTGGGGCAAAAGGCTACACAAATGCCGCAGCCCTTGCACCAATCGGTGTTGATCCGATGTTCCTTTAATTTCTTCTGCGCCATGTTGTGATGCTTTCCCTCATCGACCTGCCCGCTCAAGCCACGATTTTGCGCAGCACATAGGGCAGTATACCGCCGTTTTTGAAATAGGCCACCTCGATGTCCGTATCCAGGCGCACCGTGACCTTAAAAGAGGTTTTACTGCCGTCCGGTTTTACTGCCGATACGGTTAGCTGCTGCCGCGGGCGAATGGCTTCGATCCCCTCAATGGTGAATTGTTCGCTGCCGTCCAGACCGAGCTTGTGGGCATTTTCACCTTCGGCGAACACCAGCGGCAGCACACCCATGCCCACCAGATTGCTGCGGTGAATGCGTTCCAGGGACTCTGCGATCACCGCCCGCACCCCCAGCAGGTTTGAACCTTTGGCCGCCCAGTCGCGCGAGGATCCGGTACCGTATTCCCTGCCGGCCAGAACCACCACGGGAGTTTGCTCTTTCTGGTAGGCCATGGCGGCGTCGTAGATAAAGTGCTCATCGCCCTTCGGATATTTCAGTGTAAAGCTGCCTTCCTTGCCTTCGACCAACAGGTTTTTCAGGCGGATGTTGCCGAAGGTGCCCCGCATCATCACTTCGTGGTTGCCGCGCCGTGAACCGTAAGAGTTGAACCCGGTCGGCGCAACCCCTTGGGCCACCAGATACTGACCCGCGGGATAGGTTTCCGGTATGGCCCCGGCAGGCGAGATATGGTCGGTTGTGACGCTGTGGCCCACCACCACCAATGCCCTGGCCGCCTTTATATCTCCCACTGGCTCAGGTTCGATGGAAAAGCCCTCGAAATAGGGCGGGTTCTTGATATAGGTGGACTGGTCATCCCATTCGTAGGTGACCGACTTGACATCCGTCAGGCCATGCCAGAACTCGTCACCATCATAGATGCGTCCATATTCAAGTTCAAAGAACTCTTTTTTGACATGCTGGCCGATCATGGCCGCGATCTCATCATTGGACGGCCAGATATCGTCCAGATAGACCGGACGGCCGTTGGGGTCCAGGCCCACGGGCTCATAGGTCATGTCGATGTCGATATGCCCGGCCAAGGCGAAGGCCACCACCAGCATGGGCGAGGCCAGAAAATTGGAGCGGATGCTCTGATGGATGCGGGCTTCGAAGTTGCGATTGCCGGATAGCACCGCCGCCACATTCAAATCGTTTTCCGCAATGCAATCTGCAATAGCCGGGTTCAGCGGTCCGCTGTTGCCGATACAGGTGGTGCATCCGAATCCGGCCAGGTGGAACCCAAGAGCTTCGAGGTAAGGTGTCAATCCGGCGTCCGTCAAGTACTGCATCACCACCTTGGAGCCGGGAGCCAGGGAGGTTTTAACAAAGGGGGGCACTTTCAGGCCGCGTTCCACCGCGTTTTTAGCCAGCAGCCCCGCGCCGAGGAGCACGAAGGGGTTGGAGGTGTTGGTACAGGATGTAATGGCGGCGATCACCACTGCACCGCTGCGCAGCTCCACCGGTTGGCCGTGGAGGTCGATACGGCATGAATTGTCCTGCACCGGCAGACATTTAGGCAGGCGCGCGGTCTGGGTGCCGGACTCTTCATGAAACTGGGAGATGCGCGCCATTTCTTCGTTGCGATCGTATGCGCAGCCCAGGATATCCGCGAATCTGGTCTTCAGGTCCTTTAGAACGATGCGGTCCTGGGGACGCGACGGACCGGCCACGCAAGGTTCCACGGTGGACAAGTCCAGTTCGAGGACATCCGTGTACTCCGGGGTTTCCTTGCCGGTATAGAACAGGGCGTTTTCTTTGGTGTAGGTCTCCACCAGCGCAGCCTGCTTATCGCGGTTGGTCATGCGCAGATAGTCCAGGGTTCTTTCATCCACCGGGAAAAACCCCAATGTGGCGCCGAACTCGGGTGTCATGTTGGAGATGGTGGCCCGGTCGGGAATGGTGAGCTTTTTCATCCCTTCGCCGAAAAACTCGACGAACTTTTCCACCACGCCATAGTTGCGCAGCATTTCGGTTACCGTCAACACAAGATCCGTGGCAGTCACACCGGGTCGCAGCTCGCCGGTAAAATGGAACCCTATGACTTGGGGTATGGAAAGGTAGTAGGGTTGGCCCAGCATGACGGCTTCCGCCTCGATGCCGCCGACCCCCCAGCCCATCACCCCCAGAGCGTCGATCATGGTGGTGTGGGAGTCCAGCCCCACCAGGGTATCGGGATATGCAACCTTCCGGCCGTCATCCATGTCCGTCATCACCACCCGGCCGACATTTTCCAGGTTGACCTGATGGCAGATGCCGGATCGGGGCGGGACGACTTTGAAGTTGTCAAAACTCTGCTGGGCCCATTTCAGAAAGGCATAGCGTTCCCCATTGCGTTCGTACTCTTTTTTCACGTTTTCAACCACGGCATCCCGGGTGCCGAAGGCATCCACTTGGACCGAGTGATCGACAATCAGATCCACCGGCACCAGGGGATTGACCTTGGCTGGGTCACCGCCCAGTTTCTTGACCGCATCGCGCATGGCGGCCAGATCGACCACGGCCGGCACGCCCGTAAAATCCTGCATCAGGACCCGTGCCGGGTGGTAAGGAATCTCCACCGGTGCATCGTATTGCTTCTGCCAGTTGGCGATGTTGGTTAAGTTTTCTTCACTGACGATCTGTCCGTCCAGCTTGCGAAGCAGATTTTCCACCAGCACCCGGATGGAAAAAGGCAGGCGGGAAATATCGGCCACGCCCTCGGTTTCCAAGCGTCGAATGTCGAACATGGTATAGGTTTGACCCTCAACTTGAATCTCTCGAGCGAATGTTTCTTTCTTCATTGTGTTTCCCCCAAAAAATTTAAAACGAAACTGGCTTGTACAAAGTGATACTTGCCGGGTCGTGTTCCCTTCCGTTTTCCCTTACGGCAATCGGGATCACCCGCTGTCGACGACAATAATTCGATCATGGTTGCACTCCGGCGACGATAATTGGATGCAGTTTGCGATGGTTTATCCTAAGGGCCAGGGCAATTTGATCAAACCGGATGGCCAATCCATACCCAGAACGCTTGAGGCCAGGGCTAAAAAACCCAGCCCGGCAAGACCGGACACAATTGAGACCACCCATTTGGCCTTGGCGACAAATCGGTAAAAGATGCAAATGAAGAGACACATCGTCAGGGGGTAGCCGATCAAATAAATGAGTACGTAAACCGCCAGGATAATTCCGATGTAGAAGCCAAACCGCCGCCAGACGACGGACATGGGCATATCCCAATCCACACTTAAATCGGCGCCTGAGGATTTTTCGTGCAGATCTTCAGCCTGGTCGACGACTTTGCGAATTTCCAGGACGATGCTGATGACGGCGATAACGAGCAGGACCAGGCTGACATAAAATGGGAAAATTTTGGCCAGATATGCATATGACCGCGCTTCCCACACCCCATAGGCAAACCACGCAACAAGGAAAAGCGAGAAAAAGTTCTTCAAGGTCAAAAATCGCGACATGCCCTATCCCTCCTTGTCCGGTACCGTCTTGCCGGCTGTTTTGAGCTTCTTCTGATAGGCAATCGAGGCGCTCAAGGAGGCCACAATGATGACCGCCATGACGATAACTCCCGGCCGGGTCAGCCAGCCGAGGCCATAGCGCTGCACCGAGATGAACAAGTATTGCTCCAAATTGCCTGCCAGGACAAAGCCGATCAGAGCCGCCGGGCGGGGCCAGCCGAACTGCTTCATCAGCCAGCCCAGGATCCCCATCAGCAACAGGGCGATGAGATCGCCCCAGCTGTACGTCGCCTGGTAGCATGCAAAGGTAATGATCAAGATCATGAAGGGGGCCAGATAATTGAAGGGCACCAGGGTAAGTTTAGTGATCGGTTTGGATAGCAGCAATGCCAGACCGGCCCCGAAGATGTTGGCCAGCGCCAGGCTCCAGATGGCGGTGTACACCAGATCGATATGTTCAGTCACCATGGTGGGACCGGGCTGAATGCCGAGGATGAGAAGCCCGCCCAGGAAAACCGCCATGGACCCGGAGCCGGGGATGCCGAACAGAAATGTCGGTATCAATCCACCGCCCTCCTTGGCGTTGTTGGCGCTCTCCGGGGCGATAACCCCGCGGATGTCGCCTTTGCCGAAACGTTCGCGGTCTTTGCTGGTCTGGATCACATGGCCATAAGCGATCCAGTCCACCACGGAACCGCCCAACCCCGGGATAAATCCGATGATCACGCCGATGATGGAACAGCGCAGGACAATGAATTTGTGACGGATGGTATCTTTGACGCCGTCCAGCCAGCCCTTTCCGAGCTCGGTCTTTTCCGATATCGGTCGTCCTTTGATCAGCAAGTCAATGATTTCAGGAAAGGCGAACAGCCCCAATCCCACAATGACCAGGGATACGCCGTCCATGAGGTAGTCAATCCCGAAGGTGTAGCGATACTCGGTGACGGCCGGGGCATCTCCGATGGCCCCGAGCATGAGGCCGATACCCGCCCCGATGATGCCCTTGATCGGCTGGCTGCCCGACAGCACACCGACCATGGACATGCCCAAAAGGGCCAGCATGAACAGCTCCGGCGAGCCGAAGGCCAGCACCAACGGGCGGGCTACGGGAATAATAAGGGTCAGAACGGTCGCACCAATCAATCCGCCGATCAGCGAGGCCGTGAACGCAGCCCCTAAAGCGCGTGCTGCTTCACCTTTGCGCGCCAGGGGATAGCCATCCATAATAGTGGCCTGAGAAGCTGAAGACCCCGGAATACCCATCATGACAGAAGGGAAGGTGTCGGAGGTGGGGATGACGGCGACCATACCGATGAGCAAGGCAAAGGCATTGTGAGCGTCCATGCCGTAGATGACCGGAAGCAGAATGGTCATGCCCACAATCCCTCCAAGTCCGGGCAATATGCCGACGCACATTCCCAAAACGACGCCGCCGATCAACAGCAGAAAGTGAGCGGGGGCCATCAATGTGGTGAGCGAATGGAGAAAGGCATCCATAATAATTCCTCAATCCTGAGCGGCAGGTACAGCCCGCCCCGCTGTGAGAGGTAACAAAGGTTGGTCAGGTGAGACAAGCCGGCCGGCCCCGAAAGGCCGGCCGGCGAAACGGACTATTTTACCTCAATACCATACTTGTCCTTGATCCATTTGATGACCCAGGCCTTATCTTCCTTGGATACGTTCAGCACCTGATCGAATGCTTTGCGGGCTTTTTCGCCGGCCAGTTGGGGGTATCCGCCAAGGCTTTTTTCAACAACAGCTTGAAATTCGGCATCGGCCACGATCTTGGCCGCTGCATCGCGGTAGGCGGCAATGATTTCGGGTTTGGTTTTTTTGGGGAGCCACATGGCTTTTTGGACACCGAAACCCGCCACCATAAATGCTTTCCACGCATTCCACGCCTGGCCGGCGGGTTTCTTGCCGTGAACCATTTCGTAGACTTCGGGAAAGCAGGGCAGATCCGGCTCAATGGGGTCACGCACAACGTTGCCCTCATCATCCAGGATGCCCCAGGTCATCAGGGGAACGGCCAAGCCCTGGTCCACCAGGGGGTGCACATTTTTAATATAAGCGGTGGAGGTCTGGTAGTCGATGTTGACTTCACCTTGTTCAAAGGCCACCCGACCGGAGCCGCGCCCTTTGTACCCGAATACGGCTTTTACTTTCAGGCCCAGCATATCGAAGGCCAGCAGCGGAACGATATCCAAAGAGGTGGCCCCCTGGGAGGCATAGGCCAGGTCCGCTTTCAAGTTTTTCAAATCAGCGGCCGATTTCACGCCCAGCTTGGGGTTGATATAGGCCACGCCACCGGTGGGAGAAGCAAAAACAATGTGGAACTCGGAAAAATCATATTTTACCTTGCTGTTGCCCAGAAGATACGGAAAGGAGGTCGACCCGGAAGAGCCGAATACAGTCAAGCCATCGGAACCCCGCACGCGTTGCGCAAAATGATTGCTGCCGGTAATGCTGCCGCCGCCGGGCATGTTCTTTACGGCCACCACCGGGTTGCCCGGCAGGTATTTATGAAAAAATGGTGAATACAAACGAGACCAGACATCGCTCCCGCCGCCTACTTTGAAGGGAATAATCCATGTAATTTTTTCGCCTGAAAAATCAGCACCGGCCTGGACCGACGGAGCAACCAGCGCGAGTGCAAACACGACTGCCAATAGCACGCTAAGCCATCTTCTCATAAGGAAACCTCCTTCAATTGAATGGGTGGATTTATAAAACAGGGGGCTTTATACATCCCTCCTTGGCTGCCCCTGGGTTCACAATCTCCATGGTTTTGAATTTTGCCCCTGAAATGATTTGCAAATGCCTCTCCCCCTTACGCCGGTAAATGCCGACCGTTAGAGAGATGCATTTGGATAAATATAGAATTCATGATCTGTGCCAATGCAGATTTTTGAATCAGCCGGCGGTAGTCTCTGCTACAATGTGGTCGCGGGAAGCTGAACCTTGCATACACGCCAAGTCAATGTTAAATTGAATTGACAACCGGTTCCATATATGAAACGTTCTGTTTCAGGATTTTACAGCTTAGCTGGGAGCCCTTCCATGCAAAGAAAGAAGATTCGCATCGGTATTTTTGCTTCCAGCCACTCCTTGATCGATCGCGTACAGACACTCGCTGCGCAACAGCAGGATCAGATTTTTATCAACACGAATGGACTCGATGACGCCATTCCGCTAGCCGCGGAGATGGTCCGCAACGGCGTGGAAGTGATCATCAGCCGCCGCGGGACCGCCCACCTGTTGCGCGAAAATTTGCGCATCCCGGTGATTTCATTCCCGCATCGGTCATTGGATCTATTTACCAGCCTGACACAAGCCAAGGAAGAAGGCAACAAAATCCTGCTGCCCATTTTCCGGCATGAATTGGGTGGGTTGGAAGTTTTTGAGCGTCTTCTGCAGATAGAGCTTATCCAGAAAATTTACACGAACAAAGCCAGCCTGATGCAGGCTGTCACCGAGGGATGCAATGAGGGCTGTTCAGTCGCCGTCGGTGGCAGCGTGACCCACCAGTGCGCCGAAGCCATCGGGCTCAAGTTTGTTGAGATCCGCACATCGGATGAAGATATCACCGCCACCGTCGAAAACGCCAAATCCGTCGCCCTCTCCGCAAGGGACCAGAAGGCCACCGCGCTGCGGTATCACGCCATAATCGACTCCGCTTCGGACGGGCTCATTGCCGTTGATGAAAAGGGCCAGATCACAACCATCAATGAAACTGCGGCGACTATGCTCAAACTCGACAAAGCGGCCACAGCAGGCAGTCACATTACCCAGGTAGTCCCCCACGCCCCCATAAGCCAGGTCCTCAGGACACAGGAATCGGTGCGGGACCGCCTGACCAAGATCGGAAAAGAAAGCTATGTCTTCAACTACCGGCCGATCACTTTGGAGGGAACTGTTATCGGGGCGGTATCCACTTTTCGGGATATCGGCAATGTCATGCGCGCCGAGCATGTGGTTCGCCGTTCGTTATCAAAAGGACTTGTAGCCAAATACGGATTCAATGACCTCGTGCATGTGAGTCCGGCCATGCGGGACGTCGTGAACATCGGCCAGCAGTACGCCGGTACGGATTCCACTCTTTTGATCATGGGAGCAACCGGTACCGGCAAGGAAATATTGGCCCACGGCATTCACAACCTCAGCCGGCGCTCGAAACAGCCCTTTGTCTCCGTCAATTGTGCCGCCCTTCCCGAGCAACTGCTGGAAAGCGAACTTTTCGGTTATGAAGAAGGATCCTTCACAGGCTCCAAAAAAGGCGGCAAACCGGGCCGTTTTGAAATTGCCCATCAGGGCACAATATTCCTGGATGAGATCGACGCCACCCCCAAAGCCGTTCAGGTTCGTCTGCTGCGGGTGCTTCAAGAACGGGAAATTATGCGCATCGGCGGCGACCGCAAAATTCCGGTGGATGTGCGCATCCTGGCGGCCGCCAGCCAGGATCTAAACGTCGCGGTCCAGAAAAAAAGATTCCGTGCCGATCTTTTCTTCCGATTAAATGTACTGCGACTGCATATCCCCCCCCTGCGGGAGCGGCTTGAAGACATCCCTATACTGCTCGATTTTTTTATCCGACAGTTTTCAGATCGCCAGGGGCTGGAGCCCATATCGATACCGGCCGCGTATATCGATCGGTTGATGGCCTATGAATGGCCTGGCAATGTGCGTCAGCTGCGCAACTTTGCGGAACGACTGGTGATGAATTGCAGCCTGCGCTGCAGCCAGGACACCTTGGAGGTGCTTTACCGCGAATTGATTCAATATGGTTCGCCCATTGTCTCCCAAATACCGGAAAGCCGGCCTCCGGAATCCCTCAAAAGCCGCATGAAGCACCAGGCCATCGACAAGGAACGCACCATTATTCTGGAAGCTCTTAAAAACTGCCGTTTTCATAAAAACAAGGCAGCTGAACGGCTGGGCATCAGTCGCACGACCCTCTGGCGCAAAATCAAAGAACTTGATATCGAGTAGAATCGCTTATCCACACACAGAACTTCCGCCGATAAATCAGGACAAAACAACAGCGCCATATTCCCTGGCATTTTTTTTGCTGTATATTGCTATAAGAAGATTGCCACGGCACCGCCGGCAACGTTGCGTGCGGTGTTGCGGCTATATCTCCCGAAAGCTCAGCAACCATGGAGGAATCGGTTATGCAGAAACGAATCCCAACTGTTTATATGCGGGGCGGCACCAGCAAGGGGCTGTTTTTCCATGAAAATCATCTGCCGACAGACCCAGGGAAGAGGGACCGGGTTATCCTGGCCGCCTTCGGAAGCCCGGACCCCAACCGGCGCCAGATCGACGGCGTCGGCGGCGGTGTCAGCACCACCAGCAAGATGGCCATTATCAGCCCTTCGGATTCATCCGCATATGATGTGGTGTATAACTTCGGCCAAGTCTCCATCGACCGTCCCATCGTTGACTACAAGAGCAACTGCGGCAATATCTCTTCGGCGGTTGGCCCCTTTGCCGTCGATGAAGGCCTGGTTAAAGCGGTGGAACCGGTCACGCGGGTGCGCATTCATCAAAAAAACACCGACAAGCTGATAACCGCGGAAGTACCGGTTAAAAACGGACGTTTCGATGAAGCAGGTGACTACGCCATCGCCGGGGTTCCGGGCACCCATGGGCGCATCATGCTTCGCTTTGCGGACCCTGGCGGTGCCCTGACCGGCAAGCTCTTTCCCACCGGAAAGCGTCTCGACAACTTGGAGATCCCAGGGCACGGGAACGTGTCCGTCACGGTCATCGACGCTGCCAATCCCGTGGTTCTGATCCAGGCGGAAGCCATCGGCCTGACCGGCACGGAGATCGATGAGATCGATGCCAGCCATGACATCAAGCTGACGCTGGAGGCTATCCGCTGCAAGTCGGCCGTTCGCATCGGACTGGCGGCATCGGAAGAGGAAGCGACCCAACGAAGCCAGGCGGTGCCCAAAATTGCTTTGGTCACCGCGCCCAAGTCTTATACCACGACCGGCGG
>Ga0055480_10000819_pt1 | contig 12016 bp, 8 predicted proteins | sample Muzzi_PWB_D2_FD_57935 | JGI IMG/M metagenome (GOLD analysis project Ga0055480, IMG submission 57935) | Wetland microbial communities from San Francisco Bay, California, USA, that impact long-term carbon sequestration - Muzzi_PWB_D2 | ecosystem: Environmental > Aquatic > Marine > Wetlands ... | reverse complement strand
AATGGTGGAAAACTTACATGGCGCCGGAAGGACTGCGCCTCGGCCTCGATCTTCAGGGTGGAATGCACCTGGTGTTGAAGGTCAATCTGCAAAAAGCGGAAGAAAACACTCTCGAATTTGCTGCCAACGACCTGAAAGACAGCCTCTCCGAAGAGTCGATAAGTGCTGTAAGAAGTCCGTCTTCGGCGCCGAACACCATTGTCTTCACCTTACCCAACACAGGTACTATCGAGAAGGTAAAAAACCTCATCAGCGAGGATTTTCCTGATATTAATGCAGAGATAGAAACCAAGGAAGGCAGTTTCCCACGGATCTTCCTGACCTTAAAAGATGACAAAATAGATTACATCAAAACCCATGCCGTTGATCAGTCCCTGGAGATTCTCCGCAATCGTATCGATCAGTTTGGCGTAGCCGAGCCTGTCATTATCCGTCAAGGCGAGGATGAGATTGTCATCCAGCTCCCCGGGGTGAAAGACCCGAAACGGGCATTGAAACTCCTTGGCGACACCGCCCAGCTGGAGTTTAAAATAGTGGCAGACACCCCCGGAATCAATCTCCAGGAACTCGTCGCCCAGGCCCGGGCGTCGAAGCAGTGGCATGACGGTGAAAGCATGAGTAAGCTCAACCGTGCCCTGCAAAGCAGATTGCCGGACAATACCACACTCTATTTCGAAAAAAATATCGATAAACAGACCAAGAGAGAAACCCTGGTCCCTCTCCTTCTAGAGAACAAAATCCTTATGACCGGTGACATGATCAAGGACGCCCAGGTAAGGATTGGCGGAAATTTTAATGAACCATATGTCAGCCTTGAGATGACCGGCCGGGGTGGCAAAGTATTTGCGCACATTACCGAAAAAAATGTCGGCAGACGGATGGCGATAGTTCTGGATGGGGTTGTTCGCTCCGCCCCGGTTATTCGTGAACGAATCCTAGGCGGATCGGCGCAGATCAGCGGCAGTTTCACCCATGAGGAAGCGGCTGATCTGGCAATAGTACTGCGGGTCGGTGCCCTGCCGGCGCCGGTGGATATCATCCAAAACCTTACCGTCGGCGCATCTCTTGGCCAGGATTCGATCCACAAGGGTATCTCCTCCGGCCTCTTCGGGGCCATCATGGTCGTGGCCTTTATGTTGATCTACTATCGGCTGTCAGGCATCATCGCCAATTCGGCGCTGATCCTCAATATCCTCCTGCTGTTCTCCGGACTGGCGATCCTCAATGCGACCCTGACTCTGCCGGGGATTGCCGGTATCATCCTGTCTATCGGCATGGCGGTGGATGCCAATGTACTTATTTTTGAGAGGATGCGTGAAGAATATTCGCTCGGGAAATCGGTCAGGTCGAGTATTGAAGGGGGATACAGCAAGGCCTTTCTGACCATCGTCGACTCTCAGGTAACCACCCTGATCACGGCCATGGCCCTGTTCATGTTTGGTACCGGTCCGATCAAAGGTTTTGCAATTACCCTTTCCCTGGGCATCATTTTCAATCTTTTTGCTTCCCTGTTCTTTTCCCGTCTGGTCTTTGACACGATCAACTCAATACGTCCGATAAAGCAACTCAAATTTATGCGTTTTACCAAGAAGCCAAATTTTGACTTTATGAAAATCAAGAACATCACCTACACAATTTCCGGTATCATGGTGATGATTGGTCTGGTGGCATTTATCCAGATCGCCCGGGGCCATGCCAATATGGGCGTGGATTTTTCCGGCGGCTCGCTTCTGCAGTATCAGGCGTCCGGGGATTTCACCATGGCCGAGGTACGGGATGCTTTCAGCCGCAACGATATGCAGGATGTCAACCTCCAGGAGGTTGAGAATGAACACCGGTTGATCGTCAAAATCAAAAGGTCACAGGCCGTCATCGGCAACCTCGAGGAAACCGTCGGCAATATCCTCTCAAGCGAACTTCCGGAGAAACAGTTTACCCTGGAGAGCCAATCGGAAATCGGTTCTTCGGTCAGTTCTGTCCTCCGCAACAAGGCCATAGAGGCGATCCTCATCTCGCTTGCCGGAGTTATTGTGTACCTCGCTTGCCGTTTCGATATTCGTTTCGGCCTGGCAGCGGCCGCGGCGACCTTTCATGACGTCATAGTCATTCTTGGTCTGTGCTGGATTATGAACATCGAAATAACCCTGCTCATCGTAACCGCGCTCCTCACCCTGGCAGGGTATTCTCTCAATGACTCGGTCATCGTTTTTGATAGGATCAGGGAAAATATGCATAAATCCGGGGATGGTTCCCTGGAGGGGGTGATCAACAAAAGCGTCAACCAGACACTCAGTCGAACCATCGTTACATCGGGGACAACCGTTATCGTTCTGGTCGCCCTGTATCTGGCAGGCGGCGCGGTGATCCACGACTTTTCCTTCGCCCTGCTCACCGGGATATTGGTCGGTACCTACTCTTCTGTTTTCATCGCCAGTCCATTACTCACCTTAATGGGGAAAAAGACGGCATAGAGACTCGGAGTGAAGATGACATTACCGGCCCATGGACCGCAGAACGTAACCCGACTTGCCGATGAGGAGACATTTACCTTTTCCTGCCATCCGGGAGTTGGGTGTTTTACCGAGTGCTGCCGCATGCTTGAGCTTGCACTTACGCCATATGATGTTCTGCGGCTAAGAAAGGCAACCGGCCTTACCTCCGGCCAGTTGCTTGACAGGTACATCATAACTGAACAGGAGCCGGGCGAGGCCTTCCCCAGGTTTTACCTGACGATGGTCGATGACGGCAGGGCCAGCTGTGTCTTTGTCTGCGACAGGGGGTGCACCGTATACGAACATCGCCCGGGGGCGTGCCGGGCCTACCCTTTAGGCCGGGCAGTCAGGCGTAGCAACAACGGCCAGGTGGACGACCACTTCGTCCTGATCAAAGAAGATCACTGCCTCGGTTTTCAGGAACCGGTGGTGCAAAATACTCTTGCATACAGCGCCGACCAGGATCTTGTGACCTACAACCGTTTCAACGATGCGGTAGCGGCGATCCTGCAGCACGATGCTGTGCGCAAGGGTTTCATCCCATCAGCGGGCCAGATCGATCTTTTCGTACTGGCTCTCTATGATCTTGACGATTTTCGGCAAAGGATACGAAACTGCCGCCTCGATGATTTTATTCTTTCGCAGGCTGAACAAACCAAACTGGACAGCGATGAGGAATTGTTACTCTTTGGCATTGACTGGCTCTCTCGACAGCTCTTTGCCGCGTTTTGACATCCCGCTTTGACCTCCAACCTCCTTCAGATATTCACCCCATGCTGAAACTCATTGTCTTCGACTGCGACGGAGTCATGTTTGATTCCAAAAAAGCCAATTGCATGTATTACAACCACCTGCTGGCCCATTTCGGCCTGTCACCAATGGATGAAAGCGAAGAAAATTACGTCCATATGCACAACGTTGCCGATTCGGTGCGGCATATTTTCCGCCACTATCCGGTACCGACTCATGAAGAGGTGTCCTCCTTCAGACAGCAGACTGAATACACCCCATTTTTACAATACATGGAAATGGAAGCAGATCTGGTGGAGTTCCTCGAAATCACCAGTAAAAAATACCACCTGGCGATCTCGACCAACCGCACGAATACCATGATTCCGCTGCTGAGAAGATATGGGCTGGAGGAATATTTCGGTTTGGTGGTAACTGCAGCAACCGCCAGCCGGCCTAAACCCGCCCCCGATGGATTACTGGAAATTCTTGACTACTATAACTGCACGCCGGAAGAAAGTATCTTTATCGGCGATTCAGTCCTTGATGAGCAACAGGCCAAAAGCTGCGGGGTGCCCTTAATAGCCTTTAAAAATCCAACCCTTCAGGCCGTATATCATGTAAATAATTTCCTGGAGATCCTCAACCTGCCACCGTTGACGATGACGCCCCATTAACGCTCCTGTTCTTCGTCGACACGCTTGACACCTTCCATCAGCAGCATCATAAAATCACCGATTTCCGCCGCTCTCATTTCGCTCGGCGACAGTCCGGTAGCGAACCGGTAAAATCCTTTTTTTTCCATCAGGATCTTAAAAATTGCCTCCTCATTGGCCAGCTGTCCGTAGCCGGCATTGATAATACATCCCTCCCGGAAAGAAACCTTAGCCAGACCACCCGGTAACTCCATGGACAACACTCCGGTTTTCTGGTGCATGTGGAATATCTGAAAGAGCTCAGCTGGGACGATCTCATCAATCCGGCCACTCATGCAGGATTCAAAATCCCGTGCTCTTGCCGCATTGGTCTTGCGCAGTCTTGTGGCCAACAGTTGTGCCATATAGGATTGCACTGCCTGATTGTCGCCCAAAAGACGGCCGAAAACATCCCCGGCTATCGCCAGCACCTTAGTCTTCTGCGTAGCGGTCACTGTCGACACGGCCAGGTCCCCCCCGAGATAGCTCATTTCACCACAAATTTCCCCAGCGACAAGAGTGGCCAGATGTACCCCGCCACTCTCGACAATGAGTTCACCATCGACAACAATGTAGAGGTTAAGATTTTTTTCCCCCTCACAAATGAGGGCAGTACCCTCATCAAGCAGGATTTCCCGGCAATGTCCAAGAATTCCTTCCAGGAAATCAGGTGCCAGGTCCTGCAGGAAGGAACAATCGACAATTTTATCGTACGTTTTCATGACAGCACAATCAATCGGAGTTACCGCGCCCCCATCGTCATTGGCCTTCTCTGTCGATTGATCTGTCCTAAATAGAGAGAACTTAATCAAGCCGGTACAGCCGCTGCAGTTAAAAACTGTGCCCGTGTCGCCCCCGGGATCATTTGATTTTCTCCGGAGAAATTTGAACAGTAGCTCGGTCAGGTCACGGACAAGGATAAGGCACATCTCCTTTCCTTTTGGACAGGAAAGAGTCTTTTCCGAAAGATGTAACTGCTCCTCCTTTTCATATAAGGGACAATTGTTCTCACTGACGATTGTAAAAACCGCGCTAAAATTTTTCATGAACGCCGTTAAAATGAGTAAATCTGATCATTGTCATCCTCTTCTACGAAACGGACATATTCAAGTGCAATTATCGTCCCTAACGAACTTTCTTTTGGTGTTGCTTAAATAAGTTGCTATACTGACGAAAATGGTAATCAATCTAATAACTATTACAACGCATATTCATGTCCACCTCTCCTACCCAGTTAGATGAAATATATATCCAGGTAAGGAAATTTTTCTCCTCTCATCCGGTGATTGCGGTTTCCCCGATGAAGGGAACCCCCCCTGATCAGTACGAGATTACATATTCACTTAACGGAATGTGTAAAACAGGTGAAGGAAAGATCGTCGAAACGGGCGATCATAAGGTGGAACTTGCCATCCCCTTTGGTTTTCCACATTTTCCGCCGAGTTGCAAGCCGAAAAGCAACATCTTCCACCCGGACTTTGATCCCGCCGCGATTTGTCTTAGTGATTACTGGGAACAAGATCGCTCCCTGCCGGATCTGATTGTTCACCTCGGGCAAATGATTAATGGGGAGTTCTATTCCACAACAAACACTTTTAACGAAGAGGCGGCAAAGTGGTATCTTGACAACAAAGGCAAGTTTCCTCTTGCGCATATTAACTGGGCAGGAGAACAGGACTCCCAGCCCTCATCTCCGGATCGTCCCCATGAAATTGACACTCTCGACGACACCGATCTGTCTACCGAGTTCGACTTTCTGGCACTGGAAAAAGGTGATGAAGATATTATTCTGGATACCGCCTTTCCGGAGGTGGATTCAACCAACGCGGTTGATTTCGATTTTCTCAACCTGTTGGTACGACAAAATAAATACTATACCCTGCTGGAAAACATCAAGGCCATTAGCCCTCCATCTGACGAACTGACAAGCTTTGTCCAGCATGGTCAGGAGGAGGTGCGCAAGGCCGAGAAACTGCACCGTGAGGCGAAGAAAGCAGAAAACAAGGGTGATGCCCGGATAGCACTGCGAAAATATCAACAGATTGAGGCTGCTGTCGCCGATTTTCCGACCATAGATTCGGATATTCATCGTATCAAGCAAACCCTTGCTCTGTTAAATGACCTTAGTCCGGACAGTACACCGGATTTTTCTAAAACTGACGCAGAAGCTACCGCAGAGGAACCTGAGGAAAAACTGGCAAAACCAGACAGAGCGATCTCTTCGAAGGATCAGACAAAGAAGAAGAAAGCCCATGCAAAGGAGCCGATTCGCCAGGGTATTTCAAAACCGGGAAAAAATGTACCCATTGCCCGATTTCTGCTGCCTGGGTTGCTGGTTCTCGGATTGGGCTACGGCGGATATTTCTGGCATTCGATGACCGAGAAGCTGAACGATGCCCAAACTACTTACGACAGATGTTCCTCTTCCCAGGCAAACAATCAATTCGAAGCCGCGAAACGTTCATGCGATACTGCTCTGCAGTTGGCCGGGGGAATAAAATTTTTTCATCGGGACGAAGCAAAGCGACTTGAGACGTCGATTCTGGAGATCCTCCACTCGGAAAAACTCGTGCAGGGGCTGGCGGGCAAAATCCTCATTAACGGCAAATACCTGCCTAAAAAAGAGGCTGCAAAACTCCAATCGGTTCATCAAAAACTCATCGAGGCCGAGACATTTTTCAAGGCGGAGAAATGGCAGCAGGCCCTTGAGTTGTACAGTCTTCTCATAAAAGAATCGCAGAGCAACGCCAATGTCGAACCACCTGTTCTTGAGGACATGCAGCGTAAAAAACTGTTCGCCGAATTCAGGTCGAATTACGACCCCGCACAGCTTGCGATACAAAACAGCCGATGGGAAGAAGCCATTGAAAATTTATTACAGGCACAGAAAATCCTGGTGTCTCTCCCGGAAGCAGATCGTGAGCAGTACTCAAAAGCACTCCAGGATGCTCTGCAGAAGAGCCAATTTGCCAATCTCAAGGCGCAGGGGGATTTGTCTTTTACCGGCTCCGACTGGATGAGCGCTATAGAGTCCTACAACCTTGCTCTGGCCAATAGCCAGAAGGCCGCACTACCACCCGAATCAATCGAAGCCATTCGAAATAATATCAAGCGTGCTGAAATTTATAACACCATCAACAAAGGCAACAAGGCATTTGCTTCCGGCAGCTGGGATGAGGCCATTGGTGCCTATAGCAGGGCCAGCAAGTTGCTCACTGGAAACAATAGCAAATCCGGTGAATTAGACTCGAATATCAATGTTCGAAAACTGACGAGAATAATTCTTCAGGCATCAATTATTCGAGATCAGCAAAAGATTGATACCCTGCTCGAAAAGGACGAATTGGTCGGTGTCAGGCACCTCTACCAGAAGATACTGGGCAAGATTGCCAACAGTTCCTTCGCAACGGAGCCAGAATTTACCAAAACCTACGGGGAACTCAGCACCGCTCTGAAAGCTGTCGATCAGAAAATATACGTGCAAAAGAAAGTGGCATATCTACTGGACAATTACCAGTCGCTATTTATCGCCAACTATCCCTCGGCTAACCCTGAAAATCTTACCAACCCGGTAGTTACCAGCAGCAAAGAAACCGAATCCAAACTTGTATTCAAAATGCAATGCACAGAACTCGGCGGCGGTCGACCACTTACCCTGGTTATGTATTACGCCTACGACAAGAAAACCGGCAAATGGGCTCTCTTTTCAGAAAATTAACCATTCGTGAGGAGCCGGGTTTTAGCCAACCTGCTCCACTACACCAGGAATCGGAACTCACCTTTGCCAAGCAGATTATGGAGATGAAGTAAACCAAGAAGTTTATTGCCGGCATCGACGATCGGCAAGGCGGTGATCTCGTGTTTTTGCATGATGCTGAGAGCATCGGCCGCCAGACGCTCTCCATCAATGCAGATTGGATTTTCCGTCATCAACTGCGCTGCCGTGAGCATGGAAAAGCCCATCATACTGACAACTGCCCGGCGAACGTCACCATCGGTGACGATGCCCAGGACATCGTTATCCTGCCCGACAACCAGGACCGCGCCGTTGTTTTTTTCATTGAGTACCCTGATTGCATCCGTTGCAGAATCTCCAGGAGAGACAATAGGGATGTCCCTTCCGGCGAGCATGACTTCCGTCACCTTCACCTTTAACCGTTCACCCAGGCTGCCGCCTGGATGGTTCAACCGGAAATCCTCGGCCTGAAATTTCTTTCGATTAAGCAGGACTACGGAAAGGGCATCCCCCATGGCCAGAGTTGCCGTTGTGCTTGCGGTCGGCGCAAGACCTAAAGGACATGCTTCTTTGGGTACTCTAATATCCAGGACAATGTCGGCAGCCGCAGCCAGGGGAGAATTTCGCCCACCGGTCATGGCAATGATTTTATTTCCCCTCTCTTTCAAACTGATAAGCAGTCGATTCAGTTCAGCGGTCTCTCCCGAGTAGGAAATAGCCAAAATTACATCACCGCCCATTACCATGCCAAGATCGCCGTGCATCGCTTCGACCGGATGAAGAAAAAAAGAGGGCGTGCCGGTACTGTTCAAAGTAGCAACAATCTTCTGCCCGACAATACCGGATTTACCTATTCCGGTTATCACGAGCCGCCCCGGGCATGACAGAACTGCATCAACCGCTTGGACAAACTCTTCGCCGATTCGCTCACGGACTGCCGCCAACCCCTGTTCTTCAATTTCCAGTACTTCCTTTGCTGCTTCGATGGACATCCTTCTACTTCTCCTTTAAACTGAACCGAGTAATCAAAAATTATTCGGGAATATTTATAATACGTCAGACTCCCATGCGGATTTATTTCCCAACAGCCGTGTACTTGCCGGAGCCCATTACGGATGGTCCATGGTAATCACTAATTATGCACCAGGCAAGAAGATTGGTCCAGGTTGCATTCTTCAACTTCACATTCAGACGCCCAGACTCCTTTCGTATTCAGCGACTATCGGCAAACACGGTATTTTTTATTGATATGCCGATTTTTTCAGCAAATTTTGATGATCTGGTTTATAGTGCAGAGTTTTAAATTGTTGTACGTGGCGCTAACTGTTTAATCAAATCCTTGGAGTTTTTATGCCAGATTACTTATTTACTTCCGAATCAGTATCCGAAGGCCATCCTGACAAAGTGGCCGACCAGATTTCAGATGCCATTCTCGATTCAATTCTTGCCCAGGACCCTGCTGCCAGGGTTGCATGCGAGACACTCGTCACAACCGGAATGGCTATTATTGCCGGAGAAATCACCACCACCGCCTGGGTCGATATGCCGGACGTTGTCCGACGTACCATAAAAGAAATAGGCTATAATTCCTCAGAAATGGGGTTTGACTGGCAATCCTGTTCGGTATTGACGTCCATCGATAAACAATCACCTGATATCGCCGTTGGGGTCAACGAGGGTTCCGGCCTGGATCTGGATCAGGGGGCCGGCGATCAGGGCCTGATGTTTGGTTATGCCTGCCAGGAAACCGATGTGCTCATGCCAATGCCCATCTACTACGCCCATCTCCTCACCAAGCGACAGGCAGAAGTGCGAAAAGCACGGGTCCTGCCTTGGCTCAGACCTGACGCCAAGAGCCAGGTGACCATTCAATATCAGGGCAATGTGCCCAAACGAATTGAAGCAGTGGTGCTCTCGACCCAGCATGATCCGGCGGTCAGCTATAAGGAACTAAAAGAAGGGGTTATGGAGGAGATAATCAAGCCTATGCTCCCGACTCAGATGATAGATGCCAACACTAAATTCTTTATTAACCCGACCGGTCGTTTTGTTATCGGCGGCCCTGTCGGAGACTGCGGAGTCACCGGTCGAAAAATAATCGTCGACACATACGGCGGCAAGGGCTCACATGGCGGTGGCGCGTTTTCCGGGAAAGACCCATCCAAGGTCGACAGATCCAGCTCCTATTACGGTCGGTACGTAGCCAAGAACATCGTTGCTGCCGGGATAGCCAGTGAGGTTGAGGTCCAGGTGGCTTATGCCATAGGGATCTCACAACCGGTATCGATCAATGTCAACAGTTTCGGCACCGGCAGAATCTCCGATTCCAGAATTAAAGAGCTGATCTCTGAGCACTTCGATCTCAGGCCGAAGGCCATCATCCATCAGCTTGACCTGCTGCGGCCCATTTACCTGCCGACCGCCGCCTATGGTCATTTTGGCCGGGAACTCGACAATTTCACCTGGGAAAAAACCGATAAAGCTGAAGTCTTGAAAGATGCAGCCAAACTTCGCTGATCATGCCCAACCGGAATATCCGGGTACATACTATGTTCATTCAAATGATTAATGGATAAGAAAATGACTGAAACCTTTAATGATTACAAAGTAGCCGATATCAGCCTTGCTGTCTGGGGCCGTAAGGAAGTTTCCATTGCCGAAACCGAGATGCCCGGCCTTATGGCTCTTCGTGAAGAGTACCAGGGCAAAACACCCCTGAAAGGCGCTCGCATTGCCGGTTGCCTGCACATGACTATTCAGACGGCAGTGCTGATGGAGACCCTGGTCGCTCTCGGGGCTGAAGTACGATGGTCCAGCTGCAATATTTTTTCCACCCAGGATCACGCAGCGGCTGCCATGGCTGCGGCCGGAATTCCAACTTTTGCCTGGAAAGGCGAGACGGAAGAAGAGTTCTGGTGGTGTATAGACCAGACGATTTTCGGTCCGGACGGTTGGTACCCCAATATGGTCCTTGATGACGGTGGAGACCTGACCCTGGTACTCCATCAAAAATATACCGAGCAACTTGCCAATATCCGCGGCATCAGTGAAGAAACGACTACCGGAGTACACAGACTCAATGAGATGGCCGCGGAAGGTAAACTCGCCTGCCCGGCGATCAATGTCAACGATTCCGTTACCAAGTCAAAATTCGACAATCTCTATGGCTGCCGGGAATCCCTGATAGATGGGATTAAGCGCGGAACCGACGTGATGATAGCCGGGAAAAATGCAGTGGTCGTCGGCTACGGAGATGTCGGTAAAGGGTGCGCCCAGGCCCTGAGGGGAATGGGCGCCACGGTATACGTGACCGAGATTGACCCGATCTGCGCCCTGCAGGCGGCGATGGAGGGCTACCGGGTAGTCACCATGGATGAGATAGCGGCTATCGGGAATATCTTCGTCACCTGTACCGGTAATTTAAAAGTAATCACCCGGCAACATATGGAGGCTATGCCCAATGAAGCGATTGTCTGCAACATCGGTCACTTCGACTCTGAAATCGACATAGCCGGTATCCGTGAGATGGAATGGGATACCATTAAGCCCCAGGTTGACCATGTTACCTTTCCGGACGGGAAGAAAATTATCGTCCTCGCCGAGGGACGGCTTGTAAATCTTGGTTGCGCCACCGGCCATCCCAGTTTCGTGATGAGCAATTCATTTACCAATCAGGTGCTCGCCCAGATAGAACTTTGGCAGAACTCAACAAAATATGAGAAGAAGGTCTATTTTCTGCCCAAATCCCTTGATGAAATGGTTGCCCGACTCCATCTGAAGAAGATCGGAGCAAATCTCACGGAATTGAGCAAAGAGCAAGCCAACTATATCGGGGTACCGGTGAAAGGGCCCTACAAGCCCGACTACTACAGATATTAGTATCCCACTGTCAGCAGCCGATGACGACAAAACCGGCTTTAATGATAATCCACCGGATGAGATTGATACCTCATTCGGTGGATTGTTGTTTTAAGAAGTTGCCAGACGAACATCCCCTGAAAGCACCTGGTGAATCCGGCCGTAAATATCCCGAACATGCAGCTGACCCTCATCATCCGGCCCTAGCGCTATCCCCCGAATTTTTTTACCTTCCGTCGTCACACAAGCCATCTCACGACCCAACAGAAAATCCTTTTTGCGCCATCTGTTGAGCAGCGGCTGAAAACCGGCATCGCCGAAGATTTGCAGCTGGTCGAGCAATTCCAGTCGAATAGCCTGAAAAAGTACATCAACTTTAAACTCTGAACCGCTTTCAATGGACATTGATGTTACGGTCTCCTGCAGTTCGAGGGGAAAATCCTTAGCTGCCTGGTTGACATTGACACCTATGCCGATAACGGCATACCGGTCCTCTCTGCTAGCAG
>Ga0055480_10000818_pt1 | contig 12018 bp, 10 predicted proteins | sample Muzzi_PWB_D2_FD_57935 | JGI IMG/M metagenome (GOLD analysis project Ga0055480, IMG submission 57935) | Wetland microbial communities from San Francisco Bay, California, USA, that impact long-term carbon sequestration - Muzzi_PWB_D2 | ecosystem: Environmental > Aquatic > Marine > Wetlands ... | reverse complement strand
AGATGTCCGTCTTCTTGGCGAGCTTCTCCGCGAATTCCTGTTTCGTCACGCTTCTCTCCTGTGGAACGGGGAAACAACCGGTAGTTACGGCATCGTTCGATCCCATAATGTACAGGGGATTCCCGCCTCGCAAGGCATGCCGTTCCGGTTTGAGTGCGAAAGTCCGCGACGTTTGCGTCGAGGAAGGGTCCGGCGGTGTCGTTTGAAACCTCCCGGTGTCGTATCGCGTAGGGAATCTGGAGGCGAGGAATCGATGCGGCCGGAGGGTCGCGTCACCGGGTGGGACACGATCGAGGATAGCATGGAAGCGCTTGAAAAGACGACACATACAGAAACTGACCGGAGCTGGGGACGCGTGCTGCGTGACGTGCTGGTGTTCCAGTTCAAGCTCGTGGTCGATGGCATCAAGGATCTCGGCCTGGCGCAGGTGGCGGTGGGCGCCGCGCTCGTTGATCTGCTCCGGCGAGACGGGACACCGGGCCGGCGTTTTTACGGCGTCGTACAGTTGAGCGACCGGTTCGACCGCTGGCTCGACTTGCACGAGCCGATGAACCGTCTACCCGAGGATACGCCGGATTTCATTCCGACGTCGACCCGCAGTGTCGATGATCTCATCGACGGGCTCGAGACCTCGGCCCGGGTGGCGGTGGAGAAGTCGGCGGGGGTGTCCGCGCGCGGAATCGAGGCCGTGCGACGTGAGACGCTGCGGGGGCCATGGCACCGGGAGCCGGGCGCCGGCCACGCTGGCGAGGCCTTCGGCGGGGCCTGAGCCTCAGGTGCAGTGGCGCCGCTGACGCCACTCCCAGCTCTGCGTATACTTGTGCCCTCCGCGCGGCGTCCGGCCGCCGGGGGGCCATTTTATTCCGCACGTGGAGCTTGTTCTGATTACTCGCTCGCTGGCCGTTCACGTCCTGCGCGGCGCCACCGTCGAATCGCGGCATCGGGTACATGCCGTAGTGTTTCATGCCGACGGTAGGGTCGGCGCCCGCTTCGGAGACCCGGCCGCCGCTTCGTTCTGGCGCTCGGCGCTGAAGCCGTTTCAGGCCTTGCCCGTGGTGGAGGACGGGGCGGCCGAGACCTTCGGATTCGGGACCGACGGCATCGCCATGGCCTGTGCGTCGCACGGCGGCCGTCCGGAACACGTCGAACAGGTCGAGCGCATGTTGAACGCACTGGGCGTCGACCAGGGGGCACTTCACTGTGGTCCCCATGCGCCATACGACCACGCGGCCGACGTGGCCATCGAGTGCGCCGGGCGGGAACCCGGGCGGATTCACAACAACTGCTCCGGGAAACATGCGGCGATGCTGGCTCTCGCCGCCCGGCATGGGTGGGATCCGGAGGGCTACTGGCAACTCGGTCACGCGGTGCAGCGCCGCGTGCGTGAACGTCTGGCCGACTGGATCACGCCGGACCCCGATGGACTTCCCTGGGCGACGGACGGTTGCGGAATCCCGACGCCCTTCCTGCCGCTAGACGAGATGGCGCGGGCATACGCGCGCCTCGGCCAGGCGGCCGCCGCGGGAGAGCTGGGGCCGGCGGCCGTTGTCGATGCGATGACGTCGCGACCCGAGCTTACCTCGTCACCGGGTCGGGAACCGCTGCGGATCATGCAGGCCACCGAAGGCCGGCTGCTGGCCAAGGAGGGCGCCGAGGGCGTGCTGTGCCTGGCCTCACCGGCCGACGGCTGGGGCCTCGCGCTGAAGGTCGAGGATGGAACGCGCCGCGCCGTGGGGCCGGCCGCGCTGGCCGTCCTCGTGGCGGAGGATGTCCTGGCGGAGACGGAGCGGGGTGCGCTCGCAGAGCTGGAGGTCATTCCGGTGATCGGAACGACCGGGGAGCGTGTCGGCGAGATCCGCGCCACGATGGGCGACGGGGAGGGCGGGTGACGCCGGACTACACCGATCGGTCGGCCGAGGGTCGGCTGCCGGACGATGCGGCCTGCCTTGTGAGGCTCTCCGCCGCCCTGGCGGCGGGCGCCGACGAGGCGGTTGGCGCGCAGTTGCGCCACGCGGCGCAGGCGCTGGATCCGGTTCAGGTCGACGAAGCTGTGCTCCAGAGTTGTCTGTTTCTCGGCTTTCCGGCGGCGCTGGAGGCGGCGGCCGAGTGGCGTTCGCTGCGCGGCGAGCCGCCCGACGACGCCGACCCGCTCTCCTCCCCCGACCGCGAGGCCCAGCGGCGGGTGCGCGGCGAGCGCCTGTGCCGCGAGATCTATGGATCGGCGTACGACATGCTGCGTGGAAACGTGGCCGATGCCAGCCCGGCGCTCGACCGTCTCATGGTGGAAGTCGGCTACGGTTCGGTGCTGGGCCGGCCGGGTCTCGATCCGATCCGTCGCGAGCTCTGCCTGGTCGCCGTGCTGGCGGTGCAGGGACGCGACCGGCAGCTGCATTCCCACCTGCGCGGCGCGCTTCGTCTGGGCGCGCCGCCGAAGTGGGTGAATGCGGCGCTCGAGCTGGGACTCGAGCGGGCGCCGGGGCCGGCGCGCGACCGTTTGCGACGACTCTGGGAGGGCGTTCAGGAGCGACGAGGGATGGCGGCTGACGAGGAAAGGAACCCGGATGTTCATTGATACGGCGCGCATCCGCGTGAAGGGCGGAGGCGGGGGAGCCGGCGCGATGGCATTCCGGCGCGAAAAGGGCGTTCCGCGCGGCGGTCCGTCGGGCGGTGACGGCGGTCGCGGCGGGGACGTCGTGCTGGTCGTCGATCCGCAGCTCGACACGCTTCTCGACTATAGCTACCGCGAGAACTACGCGGCGGGCCGCGCCGGACACGGGGAAGGCAGCAACAAGACGGGCAAGGATGGGGAGGACCTGCTGCTTCCGGTGCCACCCGGGACCGTCGTGCGTGATGCGGAAAACGGCGAGCGCCTTGGGGAGCTTCTCGACCCCGGTGACCGGCTCGTCGTGGCGCGGGGTGGCCGCGGAGGGCGCGGCAATGCGTCGTTCGCCTCGTCCACGCACCAGGCCCCGCGAGAATGGCAGCCGGGTGAGTGGGGGGAAGAACGGCGGATCGAACTCGAGCTGAAGCTGATCGCCGACGTGGGCCTGGTCGGCGAACCGAATGCCGGCAAGTCGACCTTCCTCGCCGCCGTCACGGCGGCCAGGCCCAAGGTGGCTGAGTACCCCTTCACCACGCTGTCGCCCAATCTCGGGGTCGTGGGGTTGTCGGGGGGGCGGTCTCTAGTGATCGCCGACATCCCGGGCATCATCGAAGGGGCGGCCGGGGGAAAGGGCTTGGGCGCACAGTTCCTCCGCCACATCGAGCGTACCCGGACCCTCGCGCTGTTCGTTCCGGTCGACGTCCCCGACACGCAGGCGGCGTACGAGCAGCTTCGGGAAGAGCTGCGCCAGCACGACGTCGCCCTGGCGATCATCCCGCACTGCGTGGTGATCACCAAGTCCGACCTCACACCGCCCGAGACCCGGGCGCGCCTGGCCGAGCGGGTCGAGGCACCCGAGGCCTGGGGAAGGTTCGTGGTCTCGAGCGTGGCCCGTGACGGGCTGGACGAGCTGACGGCGGCCCTGTGGGAGCGCGTCGATGCCGCGAAGGCGATCGAGCGGCGAGCCGAGGATGAGGCACGGACCGACCACTTTCCGGAGCTGGACGAGTGGCGGCCCTAACGACCGGTCGCCGGCGCAGCGTCGACGTCCGGGCGGGGGCCGTTGCGGCGCTCGCCGCCGCACCGCGCGTCGGGCCGCTCGGCATCCGCAATCTAATCGATCGAGTGGGCGATCCGCTCGAGGCGTTGGCCGCCGCACCGGTCGCCGGCGAGCTGAGCGCCGAGGGTCGGTCGACCCTGGCCCGCCGGCTCGCCGGCCGTTCCGCCGAGGACGTGGCGCGAACCGCGGCGTCGGCCGCGGCGAAGGAGCTGGGCCCCGACGACCGCCTGCTCGCCTATGGCATCCCCGGCTATCCCGAACGGCTGCTTCGCCTCCACTTTCCGCCACCGTTGCTCTGGGCGCGTGGTCCGCTGCCCGCCGATGCGCCGCGCGCCGTCGCCGTGGTCGGCACCCGGCGCGCGAGTCGTCCCGCCCGCGATCTGGCACGCGAACTGGCGGCCGGGCTCGCCGCACGTGGGGTTCGCGTCGTCAGCGGCCTGGCGGCGGGCATCGACGCGGCGGCCCATCGAGGTGCGCTCGCGGCGCGTGGCGAGAGTTCGGGCGTGCTCGGCTCGGGGCTGCGGCACCGCTACCCCCGCGTGAATCACGATCTGTATGCGCGTCTGCAGGGAGAGGGACTGCTCCTCACGGAGTTCGCGCCCGACATCCGTCCGGAGGGGCACAACTTTCCGCGCCGCAATCGGATCGTCGCCGCGCTGTGTGACGCTGTGGTCGTCGTGCAGGCGGGCGAGAAGAGCGGGGCGCTGCTCACGGCGGGCGAGGCGGAGGAGATCGGCGTAGAGGTTAGGGCGGTCCCGGGCGATCCCCGCCTCGCCGCCAGCCGTGGTTGCCACGAACTGATTCGCGACGGGGCGCTACTCGTGACGAGCGCGGCAGACGTGCTGGACGCGCTCGGCTGGACGAAGGAGGGAGTGGCCGGGATCCGAGGCCCGGGAGAATCGAGCTCTCGAGGCCTGGCTGGCCGGGCGATGCACGGAGCGGCGGGTTCCGAGGTCGGCGAGGCTGCGGCTGTCCTGCTGGCGCGTCTCGATGACGGGCCGGCTCCACTCCGCGAGCTCGCTCTGCTCGCCGGCGGCGTGCGCCCGGTCGCGGCGCTACTGGCGCGCCTCGAGCTGGCCGGCGAGGTCGTCGGCCGGCCGGGCGGCCGCTACGAGCGGGTCCAGGGTGCCAAATGAGCCGTCCCGGGTCCGCTGGCCCCCGGAGCGTTTACGTGCATGTGCCGTTCTGCGCGAAGCGCTGCCACTACTGCGATTATTCCGTCGCCCGCTCTCTCGATCCACCGCTCGACGCGTACTTCGACGCGCTCATCGCCGACCTCGACGAGTGGTTCGACACGCACGGCTGGTCGGAGCCGGTGGACATCGAGACGCTGTTCATCGGGGGAGGCACGCCGTCGCTGCTCGGCGCCGGGGGGATGCGTCGGTTGGCAGAGTTGCTCGGCACACGGTTCGCCTGGGAACCGTCGCGCATCGAGTGGACGGCCGAGGCGAACCCGAACAGCCTCTCCGCGGACGTCTGCGCGGCATGGCGAGAGCTCGGAGTCAACAGGCTCAGCCTCGGGGTCCAGTCGTTCCAGGACGGACCGCTCGAGTGGCTCGGCCGGCTGCACGACGCCGACGAGGCGGTGGCCGCCGTGGAGCGGGCCCGTGCGGTCGGCTTTGACCGCATCAACGTCGACCTGATCTTCGGGCTGCCGGACGACGTGCCACGGGACTGGAGCTTCGACGTGGCACGGGCGCTCGAGTTGGGCGTGACGCACGTCAGCGCCTACGGCTTGACCGCCGAGCCCCGTACGCCGCTCGGCCGCCTCGTCGACCTGGGCCGGGTGCGACTGCCGGGCGACGTGCGCTACGGGGACGAGTACCTCGACGTCTCGAACGTGCTGCGCCGGGCCGGCTACGAACACTACGAAGTCTCGAACTTCGCCCGCCCGGGGCACGCCTCGGTCCACAACTGGCACTACTGGGACGGCTCGGAGTACCTTGGCCTCGGTCCGTCGGCTCACAGCTACCTGGCCGGGGAGCGGATCTGGAACGTCTACCGATGGGACCGGTATCGGAAGGCGGCGGAGGCCCGCGAATCGGTGCGAGAAGGCCGCGAGCGGCCCGGTCCGACTGAGCTTCGACTCGAACGTATCTGGCTGGGCCTTCGGACCCGGAGCGGCGTGCCGTGGACCGAGGTCGGCGCCGAGGGGCACGAGGCAAAGCTCGAGGCCTGGCGACGCGAAGGCTGGATCGAGCCCGACGGTGTCGCTCTGCGCCTCACGTCCACCGGCTGGCTTCGTCTCGACCCGATCGCCACCGAGGTCGCAGGGTGGAGCAACGATCCGGCCGGCCCGGCCGGGGAGATCGAATCGACGCACAAATGGCAGGGGAACAGCGCGTGAATCTGGAGTCTCTGACAGAACGCGAGCGCACGGTGCTGCAGGCCGTCATCGATTCGTATATCCGGAACGCGGAACCGGCGGGATCCCGCCGCCTCGTCCGGCAGTACGATCTCGGTGTGTCGCCGGCGACCGTCCGCAACACCATGGCCGACCTCGAGGCCAAGGGTTTGCTGACGCATCCCCACACGTCCGCCGGTCGCATGCCAACCGATCTGGCCTATCGCTGCTATGTGGATGGCCTGATGGATCGCACCGGTGTGGCGGCCGACGAGGAGGCCGTCATTCACCGCGAGCTGCGCGGTTCGGAACCGGGTTCAGAGTTCGAGATCCTGGTGCGGCGCGCGGCTCGCGTGCTCGGGCTATTGACCGGCGAGCTGGGGCTCTCAGTCGGTCCGATCCTCGCTGAAGCTGTTCTCGTCCGCCTCGATCTCGTGCCCGTGGACACCGAGAAGGTGCTCCTCGTGCTGACGCTCGAGTCAGGCGTCGTTCGGACGGTCTACGTGGACATTCCCACGGCCCTCCCCGAGGCCTCGCTGCGCACGGTGGCGGGTGTCATGAACGAACGGCTGGCCGGCAGCACGCTGCGGGAGATCCACCGGTCGCTGTCGGAGCGTCTGCGAGACGTGACCCTGCCCGACGAATCGGCAACGGAGCTGGTCAACATCTTCGTGGAATCCGGCCCGGACATCTTCGAATGGGCGGTCGACGCCCAGGATGTCCATCTCGGCAACGTCTCGCTGCTCGCCGACCAGCCGGAGTTCACGTCCAGCGATCGACTCCGTCAGCTCATGGAACTCACCGAGCGCCGCGACCTGCTGGCTTCGCTGATCGGTGGGCGAGCGATGACCCGCGGTCCGCAAATCACGATCGGAGAGGAGAATGGCGCACCGGAGCTCAGCGATCTGACGGTCATCACGGCCACGTTCACGGTCGGCCACGTGGAAGGCGTGGTCGGTGTCATCGGCCCGACGCGCATGCCGTACGAGAGGGTCGTGGCCCTGGTCGATTGTACCTCTTCGCTCGTCTCACGCCTGATACGAAACTGACGGAAAGTCCATAGATGCCATCCAATTACTACGATCGTCTCGGGGTCTCCCGGAACGCCGGCGCCGAGGAAATCAAGAAGGCCTACCGCAAGCTGGCCATGAAGTACCATCCGGATCGGAGCGACGAACCGGATGCCGAGGAGAAGTTCAAGCAGGTCACCGAGGCCTACGAAGTCCTGCGTGACGCCGACAAGCGCGCTCGCTACGACCGGTTCGGCGAAGCGGGTGTGAAGGGAGTCGGCGCCGGCGCCGGTTCGGGCGGGGGCTATGGAACCTTCGACTTCGGCGACGCCTTCGAGGTGTTCATGAGGGAGTTCGGCGGCTTCGGCGACCTGTTCGGCCAGGGGCGGCAGCGGGGTCCGAAGGGTCGCAAGCGGCGCGGCAGCGATCTGAAGATCCGTGCGAAGGTGACGCTGGAAGCGGCGGCGCGCGGCGTGGAGCGCTCCGCCCGCATCAAAGTCCTCGATCCGTGCGAGGTCTGCTCGGGCTCGGGCGTGAAGCCCGGCGCCACGGTGGAGCGCTGCACGACCTGCGGCGGAGCCGGAGAGGTCCGCCAGGTGCAGCGCTCGATGCTCGGCCAGTTCGTCACGGTGCGGCCGTGCCCGGACTGCGGGGGTGCGGGGGAAACGGTCAGCGACCCCTGCCACGCCTGCCACGGCGAGGGCCGCACGCGCGTCGAGCGGGTGGTGAAATTCGACGTTCCGGCCGGCGTCTCGACCGATGATTATCTGAAGCTGTCGGGCCGCGGACACGCCGGAGCGGCCGGTGGGCCGCGCGGCGACATCCTCGTGCTCATCGAGGTGGAAGAAGACCCGCGCTTCGAGCGGCGCGGTGATGATCTCATCCACACCCTGGCGGTGACGATGAGCCAGGCGGCGCTCGGGGCCCGCATCGAGGTGCCGACGATCATCGACGGGATGGCCATGCTCGAGATTCCGGAAGGCATACAGGGCGGCCAGGCCCTGCGCCTGCGCGACCGCGGCATGCCGCGGCTGCGGGGCAGCGGACGTGGCGACCAGATCGTGCGCGTGCTGGTGTGGACGCCGACCAACATCACGAAAGAGGAACGCGAGGCGCTGGAGCGGCTGTCCGAGGTCGAGCGGACGCCGCCCGAGCCCGATACCGAGCAGCCCGGCTTCTGGCAGCGCGTCAAGCGCGCGTTCAGCGCCTGAGCGGGGAGGCAACGGAATGAGCGACACCATCGAGCCGCGCGGAGGCCGGAGGCCGGAGGCGGAGGAGTACGACGCTTACTACGCGGGCTACGTCGAGCGGGTACCTGACGGTCCGATCCTGCTGCGGCTCGCCGGCCAGGTGGAGGGTCTGCGCGCGCTGCTGGCCGGAGTCGCGCCCGACGGTGGCGCCTACCGCTACGCCGCCGGCAAGTGGTCGATCAGGCAGGTGATCGGCCACCTGGCCGACGCGGAGCGGATCTTCGGGATGCGGGCCACCTGCATCGCGCGCGGCGAGGCCTCGCCGCTGCCCGGTTTCGAGCAGGACGAATATGCGCTGGCGGGGGCGTTTGACGCGCGGACCCTGGAGAGCCTCGTGCGTGAGTTCGAGCTGTTGCGCGGCGCGAACCTCGAGATGTTTGGCACGCTGCCCGATAGCACCTGGGACCGGCGGGGGACGGCGAGCGGCCTCCCGGTCTCGGTGCGCGGCCTCGCCTGGATCATCGCGGGGCACGTCGAGCACCACCTGACGATTCTGCGGGACCGCTACCGGGACGCCTTCACCGGTTGAGGTCCGGCGGTCGACCGGGGGGCGTCAGTCGGCGAACCCGTCCGGGGCGAAGATATCCGCCAGGGCCGCGAGCCCGTCCTCCACGTACCAGCCCAGGTTCACCCGCGCGACGGAGCGCCCGCGCCCGCGCAACGCCTCGGCGTCCCCCAGCGCCTGCGCCCGCCGCAGTTCCGCGAGTCCGTAGGCGGCGTCGGGAACGGGCACGTCCTCGGCGGCGTCCGCTGTTAGCACCAGGTAGGCCCCGCCGGGCCGGCCGCCCTTGTAGAGCTGTCCGGTCGAGTGGAGGTAACGGGGACCAAAGCCGAGCGTCGTCGTGGCGCCCGTCCGCTCGGCCAGCGCTTCGCGCAGCCGGGCCGTCAGCCGCACCCGCTCCTCGGAGTCGCCGAACCAGGCCAGCACGGCCACGTAGTCTTCGGACCCGACGCCCTCGACCCAGTGGCGAAGCTGCGCGCCCAGATCACCACGCTCGTTGCCGCCCGGCTCCAGGTAGAGCTCGAGTCCTTCTTCGGCGGCCTGCGGGGCTTCTTCGTCCTGGGCCGCCCCACCGATCGCGTCCAGCCGTTGCCGGGCCCGCTCCTTCGCTTCGTTCACGTCGGGCTCGTCGAACGGGTTCACCCCGAGCATCGCGCCCGCCGCGGCGACGGCGAGTTCCCATCGCAGGAACTCGCGGCCGAGGTCGGTCTCGTCCGCCAGGCGCACCCGGACCACCGGGTGCCCTTCGTCTTCGAGCGCCGCGAGACGCGTCGTCTTTTCGCTCGGCTCCTCGGTTCCGAGGCCGAAGTGGACGAATACCCGATCATCCGCGTACTCGACGGACGGGCGCGGCGGCTCTCCGCGGACCGGCACGATGCCCGTGCCCTGTTTGCCCGTGGACTCGGCCACGAGTTGCTCCAGCCAGCCGGCAAAGGCGTCCAGGTCGCCGTCGGCCAGCAGCGTGAGCTTGTCGCGGCCCGCCCGGGCGAGCCGCCCGAGCGCCACGCCGAGACCGAGCGCCTGGTTATCGGCGAGCTTGACCTCGGGCCCGGTGGCCGCCTGCAGTCGACGGGCGGCGGCGAGCAGTTCGTCGGGCTCGAGGCCCGCCAGGGTAGCGGGCAGCATCCCGAACGGCGTCAGCGCCGAGTAGCGGCCGCCCACGTCCTCCGGCGTCTCGACCACGCGGCGAAACCCATGGTCGCGCGCGGCAGCGACGAGTGGGGTGCCGGGGTCGGTGAGCGCGACGAAGCGGGAACCCGGGGCGCCGACGCCGGCGGTCTCCATCAGGGCATAGAAGTGCCGGAACAGCGACAGGGTCTCGACGGTCGTGCCCGACTTGCTCGCGACCAGGAACAGCGTGGTTTCCGGATCGATGCGCGATTCGACGTCGCGAACGGCGTCCGGGTCGATGTCGTCGAGCACGAGCAGCTGCGGTCGATCAGGGGCCCTCGGCATCACGCGCGAGAGCACCCCGGAGGCCAGGCTGCTGCCTCCCATGCCGAGCAGGACGACGTGCTCCACGCCCTCCGCAACCAACTCGTCCGCCAGCTGCCGGAAGTCGTCCAGCCGGGTTTGCGTTCGTTCGGGCGCCTGCAGCCAGCCGAGCCGTTCCGCGATCGCCACGCGGGTCTGCGCGTCGTCGCTCCATAGCGCGGGATCGGCGGCCAGCAAGCGCCGGACGAAACGCATCTCGGAGAGAGCGCCCAGCAGCGAGTCATCCAGCGCCCCGCGGGCCGCGCTCGACATCTCCAGGGCGTCGCCTTCGCCTCGCAGCTCGCGGCGACGTCGGGCCAGCCCGGCCATCAGGCGGTCGAACGGGCCGATGAATTTCTCGGCGCCCTCGTTCACGAGCTGCGCCGCCACGGCGACCATGTCGATGCCAGCCCGGTCGAGATCCTCGAATGTCCGCACCGCGTCGTCGTAGCCTGCACGGACCGTGTCGGCCTCGACCGTCCCGCTCTCCGCGAACGCCTCGATCGTGACTTCGGGCATCGTGTTCACGGTGTCCGGTCCGATCAGGGGCTCGACGTAGCGGACCGGGTCGTAGAGAGGGTTCTTCGTACTGGTGCTCGCCCACAGGAGCCGCTGCGCGCGTGCGCCGGCGCCGGACAGCTCGTTCCATTCGTCGCCCGAGTAGTGCCGCTCGAACGAACGATAGGCGAACTTCGCGCTCGCGATGGCCGCCTTGCCGAGCAGCCGCGCCGGGCCCTCGGGTGCCATGTCGGCGTCGATGCGGTGTCCGATCAACTGGTCGACCAGCACGTCGATGCGGCTCAGGAAGAAGCTCGCCACGCTGGCAACGCCGGAGACCGGCCGGCCGTCGTCGTAGCGGCGGCGTAGCGCCCGCAGGTGCGCCCTCGCCACCTCGTCGTAGGCCGGCACGTCGAACAGGAGCGTGACGTTCACGTTGACGCCCGAGTAGAGCAGTTCCTCGATCGCGGGCACCCCGGCGGCGGTGCCGGGGATCTTGATCATCAGGTTTGGCCGATCGACCGCGGCCCAGAGGCGGCGCCCTTCTTCGATGGAGCCGTCCGAATCATGGATCAGGCGGGGCGAGACCTCGAGCGACACGAAGCCGTCGCCCCCGTTCGATTCATCGAACACGGGCCGCAGGATGTCGCACGCGTCGCGGATGTCGGACACGACGAGCCGCTCGTACATCTCGGGCACCGGGAGGCCGTCGCCGGCCATTGCCTCGATCTCGTCGTCGTAGGCCGTGCCCGTCGAGATCGCCTTGTGGAAGATGGCGGGGTTGGAGGTCACCCCCCGCAGCCCTTCCTCTTGGACCCGTCGGCGCAGCTGGCCGCTGCGGATCACGTCGCGCGAGAGATTGTCCAGCCAGTAGCTCTGGCCGTGTTCCAAAAGTTCGAACAGCGGCTTCATGGAATGTCCGGATCTAGGAGTTGGAGGAGTCGTCGGCTTTCAGGTAGCGCCGTTCGACGGCCTCGAGCTTGTCGAGGCGACGCCGGTGCCGGTCACCGCCCGAGAACCGCGCCGCCAGAAAGGTGTCTACGATCTCCCGTGCCAGCGCGATGCCGATGATGCGCTCGCCGAGGCAAAGGACGTTCATGTCGTCGTGCTCGACGCCCTGGTGCGCGGAGTACGTGTCGTGACAGATCCCGGCGCGTATTCCGGGAATCTTGTTCGCCACGACGCAGACGCCGACCGCGCTGCCGCAGATGAGGATGCCCCGATCCGCCTCTCCATGCGCCACACGCTGCGCCACCGCGGCGGCGAAGTCGGGATAGTC
>Ga0055480_10000816_pt1 | contig 12024 bp, 8 predicted proteins | sample Muzzi_PWB_D2_FD_57935 | JGI IMG/M metagenome (GOLD analysis project Ga0055480, IMG submission 57935) | Wetland microbial communities from San Francisco Bay, California, USA, that impact long-term carbon sequestration - Muzzi_PWB_D2 | ecosystem: Environmental > Aquatic > Marine > Wetlands ... | reverse complement strand
CCTGGCGCGCGCGTCCCCGAGAACAGGTAGACCGTCTTGGAGGACGCCTCGGCGCTATACGCGCTATGCTCCGGGAGTTCTGGCAGCTTGGACTGGAAAAAGCAGCGCGTCGTGGCGACATCCCGGCCTGCCAGCGGGCGAGGCAGCGTCGCTACGGAGGCGGTGCCCCCGACGCCTCGCGTTCCGGCGGGCGCCGCTGCCACGTCCACCTGCTCGTCGATGCGTGACCTTTTCGTCGGCGGCTCGACTCGCTCGAGCGGCTCCAAATCTTCCGACACCTCTCTCTCTGCCGACGACGCGACCGACTGACGGCGGGGACTCGGAGTGGGTATGTCAGCCACCGAACCGCTTGACGGTAGTCGCTCGCGAGGCGGTGTATTGAAGTCAGGCGGCCGTATGGGGCTTGGGGTGGGGATGTCCAACGGTAGAAAGCTCGAGAGATCCTCCGGCGGGGTATTGAAGTCAGGCGGGCGTATAGGACTTGGGGTGGGGATCTCCAACGGTGGAAAGCTCGAGAGCTCTTCCGGAACTGCAGCTCCCGGCGTCACTGGATCGGCACCTTCGCTTGAAGCAGGGGCCTGCTGTGTGACTGTCGACGGAGTCGAAACACCGCTGAATTCGGCACCCTCCGGGTACAGGAGAGCGCGGACTTGCTGCGATCTAGGTACTCTCGGGCGATTCAGCAACTCGGAGAGTTCTCGCTCTTTTGCACGAAAGCGACTGATCGTGCTATCATCGCCGCTTCTGATGGAAGATCTTGAGGGCGTAGAAACGCCGCTGAATGCGGAACCTTCCGGGTACTGGAGAGCTCGGACTTGTCGCGAACGTGGAACGGGCGGCGAAGCCAGCAATTCGGCGAGTTCTCTCTCTTTCGCACGAAAGCTCCTGATCAGACGTTCACGCTCCTCCCCACCGGAGGCACTGGATACGAGTGACATGTCCTGCATTCGCTGCTCGCGTGCAACCTCCTCTCTCCCTCGCTCGCCCAGTTCCCGTGACAAGCTGGCGATACGTCGCTGCGCGGACCGGGGAGTCCGAGGGAGCGGAACGCTGAGAAGACCCAGGGTCTCTTGCGTCAGCTCAGCCACTTCCCTTTTTCTTGATTTCGCTCTCTCACGTTCGGTCAGCGCAGGTTCTTCCCGACTCGACATGGCCCAACGCACGGACAGGAAGAAATGAAAGGGTGGTGTGATCAGACGTCACCCGTCACGTCGGGGATGTAGTGCACGTCCAATTCCGCGCTCCAGAAATGGTTTGTCGTTTCCTCGAATTCGTACTGCTCTCGTGGGTGCTTCTCGGTTTGTACGTACATCGGCGTTGTCGGGTTAGTTGGATCTGCGAGCCGCAGCGAGAATCGGCCGGGAAAGCGCTGCGGCGGCGCGATCTCGAACGACGGGCCTGGGTTCCCCTCTGGGGGCCAGACGATATACTCGCTGCTGTCGGTGGAGTCGGTGTTGATCTGCGTGCCGCGGTCTGGGAGGACAGGCACGCGAGCCAGCGTCGTCGGCGTCCGTACGGTTGCGTTCAACGCAATCGGGTAAGTCTCGTGATCGATCGGTAGACCGTCGGCGATGAGGTCCAGCATCGGTGGCAGCGTCTCCAACAGCGGCTCTTGCGCGAAAATGTAGTTTGACTGCGCATACTCCATCTTCGCCCCTCCCAACGCTATGGCAGGACCGGCGGGACGCGTGCTCAGTACGATGGTGTAGGGTGGGCCGGTCGGGAAGAAGCCGAGATAGCGCTGGACGTTGGAGCTGATCGGCGTCGACACGTCCAGTCGGTAAAGCCAGCTGGTCATCTGCTTCGTCGGCGGGAGGGGTGCGCCCACGGGGCCAAGGCCCGTGGCGCCCTGGTTGGTGTTGTTGATAAGAACAAGGCGCCGGATATCAGCCCGGTACTCGAAATGTACACTCTCCGGGGTGCCCCACTTCACCGACCCGCTGAAGTAATCCGAATTTTGGACGGAGGTTATGCCGAGTTGAACCGCCACAGTATACCACGCGTAGCCGAGCCAGACGTTGAGGTGCGCCGCGAGGGTGTGGCCATCGCGTACAGGACCGAGCCCGTTGGAGAGGATGTAGCTCAACGTTAGGGGAAAGGTGACGGTTGTCGTAGCGAAGAGGCTGGTGGCGTTGTCCAGGTAGGCGGCCGTGAATTGGAAGTCGATATAATCGGCCCCTGGAACAAGGGTTTTGCCAATCTCCTCACTCCACATCGTGAAGCGTGATGGCACCGTCACCTTCCGCACGACGATGCGTTCCACCTTGCCCCGGATGCCGGCATCGGCACCGACCACTTCTATCTCCGGCAATCGCGAGACTCCCGCATCTGTCGCTTCAAGCGGCGTCCGCACTTCGATGTGCTTGACGCGCGTGGCCGGAGCCAGCAGACGCTGCTGCTCCGAGAAGGCGTCCGAGGCGCGCACCGCAAGTTCCGTCGCGGACATGCGCCGCCTCTTCCGAGCTTCTGCCGGTGACTCGGCGTCTGTGTTGTCGTACCCCCACGCACGGCGGTCGCCTAGAGAGCTCATGCTGGCGAACAACCCACGCGCAGAAAGAAACGTACTGATGACTCGATGGCTAGAAATTAAACATCGCCGCGCAAAGTGGGGACTTCGGCGAATTGCGCGCCGATTCCGCGATTGCTGGCTCGACCGCAGGCGGCGCGTCAACGCGCGCGCGCTTCGACGCCGTGGCGGGCGCTTCAACTGGCGCACGGGCCGTTGCACGCTCTTCCTCTGGCGCCTTGCGCTTGCGCGGCGTAAGTGCCTCTTCTTGCTTGGCGTCCTCGGCTCGCAGAGTCAGCGCCCGAATCGCCTTCTTGTGCTTGGCAGTGACGAGGTGCTTTTCCCAAGACTGCCTGCCCACGACCGCCGAGCACGCCGGACACGTCACCGCGTCCGCCTCGGCCACCGTGCGCGCGTCTTTGGAGTGGTTGGCGCAGAATTCGCGACCACCTTGCGGCTGCACTTGGCACTGCGGGTGCCCCTTTTTGCGAAGCCTGCGCTGACACAGGCCAGGGACAAGTGGGGCGATTTCTGGCTCAGACGCAGCACTAGACGTCTCGGCTTTTGGCGCCTCGGTTTTGGGCGGTTCGGCTGTCGGCGTCTCCACTGGTGGTGCCTTTTCGGGAGATGTTGGCACCTTCTCGACTTCCGTGGTGGCATCCGTCGCTGGTGCCTCCTTTTCTACGGGCATTTCCACGCTCTCCTCTTGCGCAGTCTCGACCTGTCGCCGGATGGGGGGTGCTCGGCAGTGTGGCATAAGCCTGTATGGGGTACGGCGTAGAACACGACAGAAAACGAGACTACATTATTCCGCGCATTTTCAACCCACACGACACACCGCAGATTGGTGCTTTGTGTTATCTTTTTCCTAAAAATCGTCGCCTTGTGCGCCGTCAGTTTCTTGTGCAGCCGCCTCCTCCTCCACCTTCGTCGCCTTTCCGCCCTTGGTCGCCTTCTTCTTGGCGCCACCATCTTGCGTGTCGCGCTTGCGCTTCGCACGCTTCTTCGGCGCATCCTCGGTCTCCGCTGCTACATCCGCCTCAACTTGCTCGACCTCCTGCCGCGTCTTGGCAGCCTTGTCGAGCTTCTGAGCGGCCTCGATCTTCTTGCGCGACTGCTCTCGCAGGTACTCCGCGTCGTGGGTGGTGCACAGCAGGGCGAACGTGACGCCCTCCGAATCGGCGTTCATTAGCCTCGCCGGGCGCACACAGTAGCCTTTGCCAGCGCCTAGGTAGTGCCGGCAAAGCGGCTGGACGTGCGCGGAGAAGTCGAGGTTGGCGCAGCGATCCTTGTCGGCTGTGTCGAGCTTGACACTTCCGCAGGTCGGATCCGGCACCACCGGAAGCGTGGCCAGGCGTGAGAATTCGCTGGAGCTCATGTTAGGAGGGGGGTTCAACTGTCGTCGATGTTCCAAGTGACCCAACTCGGCACCACGCGCTTTCTCTTTGCGGGATAACGCGCTGGTTTCCGCAGCGGCGCCATTGCTCTCCGCACGCTTTGCCAACATTGCCGCACCGCCATAACTCAGCCAACGCGCGCCATGTCAAGCACCGTGGTCACTTCCGTCACCACCATCTACCACCCGGTCAAAACAGACCAGCCGTTGCTGCGTGTCGATTGGGAAGGGACTGTGGCGCCGGAAGTGGGCGACTTGAGCGTCAAGGCGGTTGCCCTGGCAGTGTACGACCACCACAGCAAGATGTCCAAGCTGTTGGGCGATCTGAACGAGCAGCAAACGGCGCTAAAACAGAAAGTCGACCATCTTGCGCACGACCTTGAAGCGCTCCGGACAGACTTTGAGGCGCTTCGATCACAACGTGAAAAGAAGCATGTCGAGCCGAGCGACGAGCTCGAGTAGGAGCAAGCACCCAGGCTTCAAGGCGGTGGCGCGTGAGATCGCCTCCAAGGAAAACGTGTCCGACGAGCAAGCGCGCGCCATTCTTGCGGCCAGCACGCGACGTGCGTCCGCCCGCGCGAAAAACGCCAACCCAAGGCTCTACCGCGTACGAGGAAAATAGAATGGCACACTAACTATCTTTCTCGTGTGGGATGTTGGCCCGCCTGCTCGCGAAGATTCTGCCACGACAAACTTCGGGAGTTGACGAGCAAGCTTCCCCGGAAAACCCCGACTCCCCACAACTGCACTCTTCGAGATCTCGCAGAACCATCCGTCTAGTGGCGGAGGCGCTTCGCGAAAGCACGCGAGAGCAGCGGCTCATCGCCGCCGGAGTCACCCTCCTCCTCGTCGTCGCCTTCGTCGCCCTCGGCTGCACAGGCCTCGACGTCGCCAAAGGCCAGGGAGGCCAAGCGGGCGCGACGGCCAAGGACGGGCGCAACGTAAGCGTCGCCCAGCTCGTCTTCTGCGGCGTCCTGGACCGCCTGGTGGGCGGCAATGTCCACAAAGCGCCTGTCTTCGACAAGCCCGTCCAGGAGGAGGCCCTTCAGGTCGAACAAGGGCGCGCCGTCTGAACCTGGTGCATAATAAATAAGTGCAAGACAAAAGGGCGCGTTCGCACCTTCGGACTCAGTGTCGTGGTTCACTTCCCCATCGGTGTTGTAGATGTCGCCCACCAGATCGCCATCGGGCAGTTCGCATAGTGGCTGATCCACGTCAGCGTCTTCGCCGGGTAGTCGCTCGAGATCCTTGCACGCCTCCGCCGAGGCCACCGTCTGTGGCAATCGAACGCGTGGACGCCGTAGCTCGTAGTCATCCACCAGTGGACCCATCGTCCAGTCATCCTCCGCAGTCCCACGCCGCTGCCCGTAGAAGGTGACGTGGCTGCGGTCTTGGGAAAGACGGCACTTGTAGTCCATGACTGGAAGACCCTGCTTGCGCTGGGACACCACCTCCTTGCGCATGTCCTTGCCGCTGCCGATGCGCCACACTTCGACCTTCGGGACGGTGCTCGCCGAGCGTGCAAGCTCGTACTGGTGGGGCTGGGGCAGTGAGTGAGCGGGCACACCTTTGCCTTTGCGGTCGATGTCGCCGCCGATGGTCGTGGTCATGTAGGTCTTGGAGGCCACCGCCATGGCGCGCCCAAGGTGCGTGGCGCGCACGCCGCCCGCCGGGTCGGGCTCGGTGACGCACTCGAACTTGGCGTGACGCAGCGCGCCCTTGCGCCGCCGCACCACGTCGAGTTGAGGCTCATCGAGGAAGGACGCGAGGTAGGCGTTGGGGAATGCGGACAGGTCCAGCATGCCGTCCGGGTTGGCCAAGTCGACGCGCAGTGTCTCGTGGAACTGCTCCAGCGTCGCCTCAACGTAGCCGACGATGGAGTCGGTGTCGGTGTAGATGCCGCCGAAATCCGGCATGTTCTCTTCTGAACAGCAGGCGGCGCAGATGTCCAGGTGCAGGCGGTAGACGAGCTCGGCCATGTCCACCTTCGAGGCTGCAAGGATGGAGCACCCGATGGCGATAGGCTGGTCGGCGAGCACGCTCACCGGGCGGTGGTGCACCGAGTAGCACCCTTCGTCGAGCCGGTCGGCGAAGTCGAAGGTGCCTTTCGCCGCCGACTGCAGGAGCTTCGTCACGCCGCAGACCACCTCCACCATGCGCCGCTTGCCGACGTTTTGGATGGTGTAGCCGTAGACGAGGTTGGACATGTCCTTGTAGAACTTCCGTGCCAGCTCGCTGGTGCCCGGCCGGTTCCTACGCGTAATGTTGGCCTGCGTGTGTGCGTGTGAGTTTTCGTGGCGAGCGTGTGCACAACCTGAACGTAGTCGCGGAAGATGGACTTCTGGCGAAAGAAGAGCACGCGATGCACCCGTCGTAGGCGGTAGCCGTGCCTTAGCGCCTGGTTCAGCTGCGAAGCGTGGAAGACGCGCCGTCGGATGTCGAGCAGGTGCATGCACAGCTTCCGATGCGCCCACACCTTGGCGCGCCGTTGCGCGTTGCTGAGGCTCTCGGTCATGGGCTCGCTCAGCCAACTCTCTCGCGGCTCGAGAGGGCCCGGTAAAAGGGGCCACCTCTCCGCCATGTAGCGGTCGTAGAGCTCGATGACCTCCCCTTCGTCAGAGGCCGGTGGGTCAATGTCCACCTCGGCGAAGAAGCCTTCCCGCTCCTCGTCGCTGGACACGTAGGCGAGGATGAAGTCGCGCCACTCCTCCAGCGACATGCCGGCTTCGCGCTCGTTCCTCCACCTGTAGGCGCCCACCGGGTGGCAGTGGTGGAACATGGCGCCGCCGTACAGGGCGTTCATGTCCACCTTGAAGAGGAAGCGCTTCGGCGTCGTGGGATCGTAGCGTCCTTCCCCGCCAGGGAACTGCTCCATCTCGGGGAAGTTGGCCACCGCGTCCGTCAAGCCGATGCGCCCGCTGAAGCCGCCCACCAGCGCCTGGCGCACGAAGAAGAACATCTCCTCACTGTCGATGAGTTCGAGCCGGCCGAGGCCGCGTGGCACCATCTTCATGGCGGCCTCCCACGCCACGCCAGGCAGCGTGATGCTGGCCATCATGTCGATCCCGTACTCTTCCATGCATAGGCGTCGCTGCTCGAGGAAGGTAGACGCCAGCAGGGCCGTGTCGAGGGCGCAGTACAGGGCGGACCACTCGTGACCGTTCATGCCGCCGTGGTCGGGGTGCTTGCTGCGCAGGTGCTCGTCAAGCCACGCCCACGTCGCCTTGTTGTCCTCGTACTCGGCGACAGACGGCATCTTGCCACCGTTGAGCTCGGAGGCGAAGTGTTCCCTAGGCGGGAACGCGCGCATGGCGCTGAGGCTGGCGGCAGAGTTCACCCTGGAGTAGGGGAACAGGCCCTTCCCGATGAGGCGGTCCCAGTGCTCCTCGCCAAAGACGCTGGCGAAGTCCGCGTGGACTGGCGCCAGCATGCTGCGTCGCCGCTGCTGGAAGGTCTCTGGCAACTCGCCGGCGTAGGGGGTGTCGCAGTGCATCTGCTTGGCCAGCTTGCCAAGCGACGCCTTCTGGAAGTTCATGGTGTCCACCAGGCGCGCCTCGCCAATGTCGACGCACAGGAAGCGCGAGCCGCCTTTGCTCAGCACGTGGACGCTGGGGTTGGGGACTGCTGTCGCCGCAGGCACGATGAAGCTGAAGTCGTAGCCGCCGGCGTTGTGCGCCCCGTGGAGCACCTTCATCCACTGGCCCTTCTCGCCGAAGTACTTCTTCTTGATGATGCTGGACATGTACACCGCGGCCCGGACGAAGGCGCGTCCTGCGAGCAGCTTCGGGTTGCGGCCTCGGCCGGCCGCTTCGTCCTCGCCACGCATCATGTCGAGGCCTGGGTGGTTGAACTGCGCCGATCGGATCCGCCGCCCGTCCTGGTCGTAGACGGGGTAATCTTGGGCCAACGGCACGCCGTTCATGTCAGTAGCGAGCTCTCCGGTGTCCACCTCGTAATAGCGCAGGGCGAACGCGTAGGGCCACTGCTCGGCGAGCACCTGAGCGTGAGGGTTAGTTAGGAAGACGGTGGAACGGGGGGTGGGACCTGGGTCTCGGGGCCATCGGCATCTCGCATGGGCATGAAGCGACCTTGCGCGTCGTGTGGGTCCACCATCCACTCGGTGTAGCTCTCGAAGTCGAAGAAGCCCATCACCGGCTGGAGCGGCCTCTTCTTCTTGGTCTTCACCGCCGGAGGGAGTCCCGTCTTGCGATCGGCTTCTGGCATCCTCCAGATGAGGCGTCCTGGCATGCACACCTGCTGATGCGTCAGATTGGCCGCCTCGCTGCGTGTGACGTGCCCACACTCCGCGCACAGCCATGTCTGGCCGGCGAGCGGGCGCCCTGCGGCTCCGTGCGTCGAGGTGCCATGGCGAAGCAAGTTGTAGTAGATCTGGGTAGACTTGACGTAGAGCCAATGGGCGCCCACCAGCTGGAGGGCGGGCTTATCCTGCTCCATCACACCAAGCGCTTGGTAGATCGGCATGAAGGCCAGCGTGATGGTCACGGGAGCGGGACCGGCCTGCTCCTCCCCATGCTTCCTCACGGCCATGTAGTGCTCCTTGTGGCGTGGGGAGCGGCGGACGATGCCCCCAGCGCCCAAGAACGGCCGCTTCTCGTCGACGAGTCCTCCCTCCAGCAGCGCCACCACGTCGATGGCCCACCCTCCTGCAGGCACTGGAATAGCGCACGCATCGCCTTCCCGTGTTGGGTGCTGCGCTTGCTGCACCGACCAGTCCTCCAACTCCGTGAGCAGGCTGTCCTGCAGATAGACGGGGATGTTGCGCTGCACATTGTGCGCCAGAGGTGGCGGACAGTCAACCTCCAAGGCTGCTGCCAGCGTGCTCCAGTCTCCAGTGCGCGCCACCTCGTGGGTGGCGATCCACAGGCAATACCAGAAGCAGCAGTGGTCATCCTCACCGCGCCCGGCAGGGTTGGTGAAGGGGGAGGAGCGTGGCTTCAAGTCTCCCCATGGGCGCGGGAGCGGCGGCCTGTACCCGGCGCTTCCGGGGAGGAAGGTGTTGCCAAGGTCGTCCATGACGTGTCGCAAGGCGTTCAAGCCAGGCACCTCGATCGGCGCGCCGGCCTGTGGCAGTGCCAGCCCCTGCGCGGTGTTGAAGGGAAGCTGCACCAACTGCACCCAGTTGGGCCCGGCGAAGATGAACCCGCTCGGCGCGTCGGCTGGGGTGAGCCGGTCTAGGAGACCTGCCAGGCTGAGCTGCACGTTGGCGGTGATCTGGGCCGGAGCCATGCCAGGGGCCACGCGGATGGGATCGGCGATGCGCGTGCCCACAATGCGGTCTGGACCCCCCAGCTGCACGGCAAGGTCAGGCTGGCGCAGCATGGTGATGTTGAGGTGGACCGTCCACTTGGCGTCCAACTGCTGCAGGTTGTTGGCGATGCGCTGCCTGTTGGTGGTGCCACGGATAAATGTGGCCACCGCGCCTGTGAGCCGCTCGAAGTAGCTGCCGGCAGTGAGGTTGAGCTGTGGAAACGCCAGCGCGGCCGCCTGCACGCGCTCTGCGTCGACCACCCGGTAGATGTTGCTCCACACGGACACCCCCTGCTGCCCCGCCAGGGCGTCAGGGTCGATGAAGTTGCGAACATACTCGCGCGCCGCGGCCCCCTCCACCTCATGCCCGGCACGCAGAGCGAGCAGCTGAGTGGGCTCGCCGTCTTGGCTCACCAGTGAGCGGAAGCTGGCTGGGATCTGCGTGGCCGGGTCGAAGGAGCCTAGCACAAAGCGGTTGGTGCGCAGTGGGTAGGACGCCACGGTCTCTCCTTCCACCCAGCCGGCTCTCAGCTCGCTGACAAGCTGGTCGCCTCCGACAATGTCTGCACGCCGCACGAACGGGGCGTTCACCTGCGTCCCGTCCGTGTCACCAATGGGGAGCCACCTGCAGTCGTCCAACCACTGCTGCGCCGTGTAAGGGGCTGGTCCACCTTGGCCCGGCTGCGGCGGCGGTGGGGGTGGTGGCGGCGGGGGCGCTGCTGGGCCATATGGTAAGTCCAGGTCGGGGCCAGGTGGTGCCGGTCCAATGGGAGGAGGCTCCTCGGCCACAACACCCATAGCCGGCGCCAGCCTCCTGCCTGGCGGCCCAGGCGGTAGCTCGAGTTCAAGGTCTGGCGGTGGCGGTGGAGGGGGTGCCTGAAAAGGCTCTTCCTCCTCTCCCTCGAGTGGAGGTGGAGGGGGTTGGAAGGGCTCGTCCCCTCCGATAGGGCCGAACATCTGCTGAGCAAGGCCGGCCATAGGCGCCGGCGGCGGTGGGGGAGGTTCGACATCTCCCTCCTCCTCACCCTCCTCCACAACCGGCTCGGCGAGAGCGCCACGCGCTCGGCGTGGGCGGCGCCCAGGCAGCTCACGACGCGGTGCTGGGCCGCGAGAGCGCAGGGCCCGTCCCACCAGCCTACGCTCCTCGGCTTCCAGGCGGCGGGCCAGATCCTCCGACAGGATCTCCTCCTGCTCGCGACTCCTCGTGCGAGCACGGGTCAGGCGCGCGCCCAGCTCGGCAATGTCGTAGACATCTCGCACAGACATCTGCAAGTTAGTTGGGTGTGCGAATGATCGAGTCGGGGAGCACGCACCCTTGATGCGCACGCGAGCGGCGAGCCTTTTGCGCTCCAGAAGCGAGGAGCTTCTAGACGCGTTTCCAGAAAAACCGTTAGAACCTAAATTGTAATTTATTATTTTTAAAGTTCTAGAACATCCTTCCAGAACATTCATTTATAAATTTATAAATTTTATAAATTTTACAAAATTTCCAAATTTTTCATTTCCCACAATCGGCGCCTGCCCTACTTTGCCTGCACTCTACAGCCTCATGCACCATCTCACAGATTTGGGGTGGGTGGCTCACAGCTTGGTGCTCACACTCCCCCGTCTCAACACTCAAGGTGCCCGACCCCCTGGTTTGAGAACCCGAACAAACGAACAGTTCGAATCCGATCGATCAGGCTCGCCGACCAGGTCCCTCCACATTTTTTATGGGCCCCAACTAGCCAAATGGATTCTCGCTCATGTATCGCCGGGCTGGTGTAATGGGTAACATCCGAGCCGTGAGGCTCGTGATCGGGGTTCAAATCCCCGGCCGCGGTCAGCGATGTCCACTCCCCTCTCCACCAGTGTCTATCGACACTACTCAACTTTTTTCGGAGAAGGTGTTAGGGGTGGTGTCAACAGACACCGTGGAGGCATGGCCTCTAATGTAAAGCGTATCTACGTCAACCTGCGGCGTGCTCGGCGGCCAGTGTAACTGATAGGGCGCCACAGTCCATCGCGGCTTGGATCTCGGCGACCCGGCGCTCAAGACCAGTCACGGCCACCTCGGCCGAACACAGTGTGACGACCATCCGAAGCAGCTCTTGCGTGGTCAAGTTTGTGTCGTCGTCGAACAACTTGGCGACCTCCTCACGTGTATCCCCAAGGGTACGCATGGCCGCGTGTAGCGGATGGCAGCCCACATCGCGCTTCTCCCAAGCGCATGTGATGCGCTGCTGCAAGAGGTCAACGAACTGTCGGTAATCCTCGACCAAGTTCATGACAGACAGCACGTCGTCGGCGCTTAGCGCGCGGTACGCCAGGGGGTTGTTCAGCACGTCGCACAGGAGGTCGCGCTGTAAGGATATCATCCACCCGAGGCGGTTGACGCATAACTCTCCGAGAGTGAGAGCCGGCGCTTGCCCAGCTTCTTCGCGCGGAGGTGTGCTGGGAGCCGACTCTTCTTCGCTGACAGTTGGAGCGGGCGCGACCTCTTCCTGGGCTGGGGGTGGTGAAGGAGATGTCGACGCCTTGGCTCCAACTGACTTCTTGCGGCGTCCCATCTTGGCGCTGGCACGTGGAGGGGTGTCTCGGCAGGTCGGTGTTCCAGAAGTGTGTTCCACGCGCGCTTATAACCGCCGGCATGTCGTCAGTTTTACACTGTGCGATTAACTGCCAATTAATCACCGCACAGTAAATTTTGGGTGTCCACTTAAATTTCGTAAATTTGGGTGTCCACAAAATTTCTTAATTTTGGGTGTCCGCTAAATTTCGTAAATTTGGGTGTCCACTTAAATTTCGTAATTTTGGGTGTCCGCAAAATTTCGTAATTTTGGGTGTCCGCTAAATTTCGTAATTTTGGGTGTCC
>Ga0055480_10000815_pt1 | contig 12026 bp, 10 predicted proteins | sample Muzzi_PWB_D2_FD_57935 | JGI IMG/M metagenome (GOLD analysis project Ga0055480, IMG submission 57935) | Wetland microbial communities from San Francisco Bay, California, USA, that impact long-term carbon sequestration - Muzzi_PWB_D2 | ecosystem: Environmental > Aquatic > Marine > Wetlands ... | reverse complement strand
TCGACTGGGCGTTGTCCCGGGACCGGTATTGGGGCACTCCACTCCCCGTCTGGGTGTGCGACCAGGACGCCGAGCACATCGAGGTGATCGGCAGCTACGCGCGGCTGGCCGAGCGCTGGGGAAAGGCGCTTCCCGACGACTTCGACCCCCACAAACCGTTCATCGACGCGTATGCTTGGTCATGTCCCTGTGGTGGGACGATGCGCCGGACCCCGGAGGTCATCGACACGTGGTTCGACTCGGGGGCTATGCCGTACGCGCAATGGCACTACCCCTTCGAGCACGAGGAGGACTTTCGGGCCCACTTCCCGGCCGACTTCATTTGCGAGGGAGTCGACCAGACCCGGGGGTGGTTCTACTCGCTTCTGGCGATCGCCACGGCCGCCTTCGACGGGACGGCCTACCGCAACGTCGTCGTCAACGAGCTGGTCCTGGACGCGGCCGGCCAGAAGATGTCCAAGTCGCGCGGCAACGTGGTCGACCCGTGGGAAGCGATCGAGCGATTCGGGGCCGATGCCGTTCGTCTCTACCTGGTCGGGTCGAGTCAGGTGTGGCTGCCCAAGCGGTTCGACGTCGACGCCATCGGCGAGTTTGCCTCCGGGTTTCTCGATACCCTGAGGAATACGTACAAGTTCTTCGCCCTGTACGCCGGGGACTGGACGCCGGGCGGAGCCGCTGGCGAGCGCCTCCTCGTGGACCGGTGGCTCCTCAGCCGCCTCGAGTCCACCGTGCGGACAGTCGTCTCCGCATGGGAGGCGTTTGAGCCGACAGCGGGAATCCGGGCGCTGATCGATTTCGTTATCGACGACCTCAGCAACTGGTATGTGCGCCTCAACCGGCACCGTTTCTGGGCCCCCGACAGCACCGCCGATCCGGCCGCTCTCGCCGTGCTCCACCGGGCCCTGACCACGGTGAGCCGCCTCATGGCGCCGGTGGCGCCGTTCCTAAGCGACTGGCTCCATCGCGCCCTCGCCGGAGACTCGGTGCACCTGGCGCGCTTCCCCAGCGCGGGCGAGGGTCGGGACGAGCCCCTCGAAGACGCCATGGACGCCGCTCGCCGGCTGGTCTCCCTCGCGCGGGCCGCGCGGGAAGAGGCCAATCTCAAGGTCCGTCAGCCGCTGGCGCGCCTGCAGGTGGCGGTCCCGGCGCGCCTTCATGGAGGCCCGTTCGACCAATTGGTCGACCTCATCCGGCGGGAGGTCAACGTTAAGGCGGTGGAGGTGGTGGCCTCGGAGACCGATCTCGTGCGGCTCAAGGCCAAGCCCAACTTCCGGAGCCTGGGGAAGCGCTTTGGAAGTCGGACCCCCGCGGTCGCCAAGGCCGCTGCGGGCCTGACGACGGATCAGCTCCGCGACCTGGAGGAGGGGACCACCGTCGTGTTAGAGGTGTCCGGAGAGGAAATCGAGTATCTTTCCGAGGATATAGTCGTGGAGCGCGAGGTCACCAGCGATTGGCTGGTCCAGGCCCACGGACCGTACGTGGCGGCGCTCGACCCGCGCCTGGACGCCGCCCTTCGGGCCGAGGGGATGGCTCGGGAGGTGGTGAATCGGGTGCAACGGCTGCGAAAAGAGGCCGGGTACGATTACACTACCCGGATTGTCCTGGCCCTGGACGGCGCGGGAGCCGTCCTGGCGGCGGTGCACGACCATGCCGATTTCGTGAAGGGCGAGACGTTGGCCCGGCGTCTCTCCGTCGGCGCCCGTGCCGCAGACGCCGATGTGGAGCGGGAGTTGGACATCGATGGCGGGACCGTGACAATCGGCCTCAGCCGATTCGCGGATGACTCCCGATAAAGTCACCACGACCCATTGGGTGCTAGACAGCGATGAACAAGAAGCAGCGCACGCATTTGGAACAACGCCTCCTCGAGGAGCGCGACCGGGTGCTGAAGGAACTGGGGCAGTACGGCGAGTCGTTTGCCGCCACGCTCCAAGCCTCGGACGGGGACCTCTCGTCGTACTCCTTCCACATGGCCGATCAAGGCACCGACGCCATGGAACGGGAGAAGCAGTTCCTCATGGCCTCCAAGGAAGGGCGCTACCTGTGGCACGTGAACCAGGCTCTGCGCCGGTTGTACAACAGCCCGGACACCTTTGGACGTTGCGAGAATTGCAGCAAGGACATCACCTTCGAGCGCCTCGACGCCCTTCCGCACGCCCGCCTCTGCATCACCTGCAAGGAACAGGAAGAGGATGAAAAGCGGCGTTGACCGCCGTCCATACTGGCTGGCCGCGATCGGGGTCCTCGCGCTCGACCTCGTCACCAAGATCGTCGCCGAAACCACGCTCCTCCGGAGTTCGGGGATTCCCGTCATCGGTGACGTCATCCAGCTGCGGCTGGTCTTCAACCCCGGCGCCGCCTTCGGCCTCCACGTCGGTCCTCATTCCCGCTGGGTCTTCTTCGTCATCGCCCTCGTGGCCATCGGGGTGCTGTTCCGCATGTCCGGCCGCAGCGCCCCCGGGGATTGGTTCCGTCAGCTGGCCCTCGGCCTGGTCACCGGAGGCGCCGCCGGGAACCTGATCGACCGCCTTCGCAGCCCGCAGGGGGTCGTGGACTTCTTGGACATCGGCGTCGGCGCCCTCCGGTGGCCGACCTTCAACGTGGCGGACATCGCCGTCAGCCTCGGTGCCATCGCCCTCGCCATCTCCCTCTGGCGTGAAGACACCGAGCAGACCCAAACCGAGTCGGCCTCGGCCACCTGACCCCGCGTCTGCCACATGCCCTCCACGCTGGTCCTGAGCGTGACCGCGGCGGCGACCGAACGCCTCGATCGGTTCCTCGCCGACCAGTTGGCCATGTCCCGGACCGCCGCCGCCCGCCTCATCGCCCGGAAGGCCGTCTCGGTCAACGAGGAGACCGCCAGGGCTTCGCGTCTCTTGGCACGCGGCGACACGGTGGCGATCGCACTCCCGGAGCACGAGCCGCCCCGCTCCCTCCGTCCGGCACCGATTCCCCTCGACATTGTCTACGAGGACGAACATCTCGCCGTCATCGACAAGCCCGCGGGCCTGGTGGTCCACCCGGCGCCCGGTCACTGGGACGATACACTGGTGAACGCCCTGGTGGCGCGCGGGACCACCCTCTCTGGGGGAGCCGCGGGGAGACCGGGGATCGTTCACCGCCTGGATCGGGACACCTCGGGGCTACTCCTCGTCGCCAAGACGGATCAGGCCCACCGGCGCCTGGCCGCGGCCCTGGGGGCCCGGCGGATCCACCGGGCGTATGCCGCCCTAGTCTGGGGACACGTGGGAGACGATGAGGTGACCATCGACGCGGCAATCGCGCGCCACCCTCAAGATCGGAAGCGCATGGTCGTGGCAGCGGCCGGCCGGCCGGCCCGATCGCGGGTCCGCCGCGTGGCACGGTTTCCGGTGTGCGATCTGATCCGGGTCGAGCTGGAGACGGGCCGGACCCACCAGATCCGGGTGCACCTCCTCCACCTCGGGCATCCGGTGGTCGGCGACCCCGTCTACGGGGCGGGGGGAAGCCGACGTATTTCCGGTGCGGGCCAGCGACAGGCGCGGGAGGTGGAGGCGGCGGCGCCCCGCCAGTGCCTGCACGCGGCCGAGTTGGCACTGCGACACCCGGTGACCGACGCAGCCCTGACGTTTCAGTCGGAATGGCCGGCGGACCTGGACCGGGTGTGGCACGTGGTGCCGGGCCCCCGCGATCGAGTTGTGGATTCGGCCCCTCTTCGGTATCTTCGTTTCTTCAATAGAGATGGCTGAACTCACGGTCGACCGGGTGCTCGTGTTCGAAGTGGGTGACCTAACGTGCGCACTGCCGGCCGAGGTGACCCACGAGGTGCTCCCATCCGAGCCCGCCACCCGCCTTCCTGGCGCTCCTCCGTCGGTGGACGGACTCGTCAACGTACGTGGCACCCTCCTGACCGTCATCGACGCGCACCGGCTGTTAGGACGCGAGCGGCTCCCGGAGCACGAAGGCGCCATCGTAGCGGTCGAGGTCTTTCGCCGTCGGTGCGGCCTCCGGGTTGGCCGTGTGGTCGACCTCCTGCGGATACCCGCCGGGGGCATCGCCGCGCGCGAGGACCTTCCCGGAGTAGAGCCGGCGATCGTCCGGGGGGTGGGCCGCACCGGTGGCCGGCCCTTCATCGTGCTGGACCTGGAGACCCTTCTTCGTCCCGTGATGGGTGGCTAGGCGTGGGGACGCGCCGTAGATGACTTCGGCCTGAACTGCTTGGAGGACGTTCGTGAGTCACACCGTGCTCGTGTGCGATGATGCCATCTTCATGCGAACGATGATCGGCGATATCCTCAGCCAGGCCGGATTCGAGGTGGTCGGAGAGGCGGAGACCGGGGTCCAGGCGGTGGAAAAGTACGGCCAACTCAAACCCGACTTGGTCACGATGGATATCGTCATGCCGGACATGGGGGGGATCGACGCCGTCCGGGAGATCTGCAAGTCGGATCCGGACGCCAAGATCCTGATGTGCAGCGCCATGGGGCAGCAGGCCCTGGTCGTCGAGGCCATCCAGGCCGGTGCCAAGGACTTCGTCGTCAAGCCGTTCCAGCCCTCGCGGGTCCTCGAGGCCGTCCAACGCGTGCTCGGCTGAGACCATGGACCCCGCCCGGTACGCCGCCCTCTTCGTGAGCGAAGGCCGGGAGCACCTCGGCACCTGCAACCAACTCCTCCGCGAGCTCGCCGACCACCCCGATAGCACCGAGCCGGTCAGCGGCCTCTTCCGCGCCATGCACACGCTGAAGGGGATGGCGGCCATGATGGGCTACGCCGCGATCACCGACTTGGCGCACCGCACCGAAAACCTCCTCGAGCTGGTCCGTGGAAAGAAGGTCACGGCCGACCGGGCCCTGGTGGAACTCCTCAGCGAGGCGGTGGACGCGCTCGACGCCGGTGTGGACGAGGTGGCCGCCGGCCGCGAGGCGGGGCTCTCCTTCGGCGAGGTCACGGGACGCATCGACCTCGTGGCCGGGGCCGCCGAGCCCGCGGCGGAGGCCCCCTCCGCGATGGTGACCGCGGGCCCGTCGGTGGCCCCCCCCCGAAAGCGGGGTGGACCGCGGCCCCAGGCGGTGTTGGTCCGCATCGCTGCGGACGCCCCGATGCCGGGGGTTCGCGCCCTCCTCGTCCTTCAGCAGGCTCGGACGCTCGGCGACGTGGAGGGCGTTCAGCCCGCCGAGGCGTCCTTTCAGCAGGCGGGGTTCCGGGGTGAATTCCGGTTCTGGCTGGCATCGCGTCGGGCGGCGTCCACGATCATCAAGACGCTCAGCGCCACGGGAGAGGTAGCCTCGGTCACCGTGGGGGAGGAGGCAGTGCCGGAGGAGGTGGCGTCGGGGGAGAGTGCCGCCTCGGGATCGCGCGTCCAGCATCTCATTCGGGTGGACCGGCGGCGCCTCGATGCGCTGATGAACCACGTGGGCGAGCTTGTCGTTGCCCGCAACCGGCTGCTGGAACTTGCCGCCGACGAGCCGGACAGCGAGTTGGCCGCCCTGGGTGGACGCATCAACCGGTTGGTCGCGGACATCCAGAACGAGGTCATTGCCGCCCGGTTGACGCCGGTCTGGCAAGTATTCGACCGGTTCCCCCGGGCGGTCCGCGACCTCGCCCGCGATCTCGGGAAGCAGGTCGCGCTGTCCATGGAGGGCACCGACATCGAGGTGGATCGCTCGATGCTGGACGAGATCGGCGACCCACTCCTCCACCTTCTCCGCAACGCCGTGGACCACGGCATCGAGACCCCGGCCGCACGGCGCGCCGCCGGGAAGGCCGAGGAGGGGCGCATCACGCTCCGGGGGCGGCGCGAGCGCAACCGGGTGGTGTTCGACGTTCTCGACGATGGGGCCGGGATCGACCGGGCGGCCATCCTGAAGAAGGCTCAGGCGGCAGGGGTGGTCGGCGACGACGTCGATACCCTCGACGACGATGCGCTCCTCCGCGTGCTCGGGCGCGCGGGGTTCAGCACGGCGGAGCGCGTCACCAGTGTGTCCGGGCGGGGGGTCGGGATCGATGTGGTCCTCACCCGGATCCGGTCCCTGGGCGGATCCGTAGAGCTGCACACGGTGGCCGGCTCCGGCACGCACTTTACCCTTCGGTTGCCGCTGACGCTGGTTATCTTCCGGGCACTCGTGGCTCGTGTCGGTGGGGAGCGGTACGTGGTCCCGATGGCGTTCGTGTCGGAGACCGTCCACTTCTCCGAGGCATCACACGCGGACCTGGATGGGCGGCCGTCGCTGGTGCTGCGTGGCGACGTCCTCCCGACCATCGACCTCCGGGAGGTGGTGGCGTATCCGGAAAACCACGTGCCTGCGCGACGGCCGTGCATCGTGCTGGAGGTCGGCGACCGGCGGACCGCCTTGGTGGTGGACGCCCTATTGGGCCAGCGGGAGATCGTGGTGGAACAATTCGAGGCGCCACACGGCATGCCGCTGGTGTTCAGCGGCGCCACGATCCTGGCGGACGGCGCCCCCGCGTTGATTCTGGACGCGGCGTCCCTGTGTTAGCGGAGGGATAATGGACGACGTGCGGGACCTCGAGACGCTCCAGCTGGACGCGCTCCGCGAAGTGGCCAATATCGGCGCCGGGCACGCGGCCACGGCCCTGTCGCAGATGGTCAATCGCAAAATCATGATCAGCGTTCCGCAGGTGAACGTCACGCCACTGGAGGAAGTCCCCACCGTCCTGACGGACCCGAAGGATGTGATCGTGGCCGTCTTGATGCAGATGATGGGGGATCTGACGGGTCGGACTCTGTTGGTCTTTCCGGAGCGCGCGGCGCAGACGCTGTGCGACCTCCTCCTGCACCGGGAGGTGGGGACGACCACGACCCTCGGAAAGATGGAAGAATCCGGGATGAAGGAGGTCGGCAACATCCTGAGCAGCGCCTATCTGAACGCCCTCAGCGACTTCATGGGCATGATGCTCGTGCCATCCGTCCCGAGCCTGGTGGTCGATTACGCCGCGGCGGTTCTGACGACCACGTATTTGACCTTCGGGCACGACCGGGACTACGTCCTCTGCGTCGAAACGAAATTCCAATTCGTCGACGCCCACGAGCACATCTCCGCCCATTTCCTCTTGCTCCCGGATCTGGCGTCCCTTCGCGCCATCTTTGACGCCATCCGGCTCGGGTAATCCCCATGCGTGGCGCCGCGCTCTCGGAACGCGATCTGGCCGTCCTGCGCTCCTTTGCGGAGCGCATTGATCCCTCGGACGCCGGCGCCCACAACAACCTCGGGGTCCTCTACTATCAGAAGGGGCTGATCCCCGAGGCCATCGGGGCCTTCTCCCGCGCCCTCGAGCTGGACCCCAAGATGCAGGTGGCCCAGGCCAACCTGGAGATGGCGTACTCCGCCTCCGGATTCTACGACCACCGGGTTGCCGAGCTGCAGCAACACCTGCGCGACCACCCGGACGATCGTGACGCCCGTTGGACCCTGGGGCGCGCCTACGCCTCTCTCGGCCATCACGATGAGGCGGTCGCCGAGTTCGAAGCCCTCCTTGGCCGCTTCCCCAAGGACGTGCCCGCGATCATCCAGCTGGGGCTCGCGGAGAAGGCCCGCGGCCAGGTCGAGGTGGCCAGTGAATGGTTCGCCAAAGCCTCCACCCTCGAGCCGGAGAGCTCCGTCGCTCGGTTCTACCACGGCGAGGCGCTCTACAATCGAGGCCTGAACGACGGCGCCCTCGAGGAGCTGGAGGAGGCCATCCGTCTCAATCCGGACTACGCCGACGCCCACTACCTTGTCGCCTTCGTTCATGGAGACATGGGGAACCACGATGCCGCACGCACCTCCACGCGGCGTGCCATCGAGCTCAACCCCACCCTCGCGCGCGCGCAGGCCAACCTGACGCTCGACGCAGACGCCCCCGGGGAACACGGTACGGAGAGGCGGCCCGGCACTATCGTGGCCGAAGGGAAGGCGCTGGCGCACTACAACCTGGGGCTGGCCTTCCGCCAGAAGGGGTATTACGTCGAGGCGCTGCGAGAGTATCGCATGGCCCTCGACCAAGGGGAGGATCGCCGCCTGGTCCTGGAGGCGATGGCGGAGGTCCAGCTCCTCAAACGCGACTTCCCGGCCGCCCTCGAGCTCTACGACGGCCTCGTCAAGGAATATCCCGAGTCACCCAAGCTCTGGAACGAACGTGGTGTGTGCCTCCAGCAGGCCGGAAGCCGAGACGCGGCCCAGGCCGCCTATCGGGAGGCCGTCCGGATCGACGATGGGTATGCGCTCGCGTGGAACAACTTGGGCGTGTTGCTCGCGCACCTCTCCGATCCCGCGGAACCGATGGGCGCCTTCGAGAAGGCGGTCCGCAGCCGGGGCGGCGTCGTCGCCGCGCGACTCAATCTGGCGCTTCTTCTCTTCCAGCATCGGCGCTTTCAACCGGCCCTCGAGGCGTACAAGCAGGTTCTCGCCGGCGATGCGCACCATGCCGTCGCGTGGAACGGTGTGGGATTGGTGCTGATGGAGCTCAAGCGCTTTGCCGACGCCAAGAATGCCTTCATGCGCGCGATCGAGGCGGACCCCCGCCACGCACCGGCCCACTACAACTTGAGCTTCACCTTGAGCCAGTTGGGGGACTTCGACGGTGCGCTGCGGGAGACCAAGTTGGCCTTGGAACTCGAGCCGTTCTATGTGCCGCAGAAGTTTACCCTGACCATCGATCTCCAGTACGAGGATCCTACGATCGCCGTCGTCCCGGAACTCTCCGCCGACGTGACCGGCGAGGAGATCGGCGATGCGTTCGAGTTTGATGAGCACATCCTCGACGACATCTTCGAGGAGCTCGTCCCGGCTGAGGCTCCGGCCGTTCCTCCCGTGGCGCAGGACGTGTCGTTTGGCCTAGTGCGCGAGTACATCGGGAAGGGGCTCCTGGAGCTCGCCACTGCGGAGCTGAACCGGGCGCTGGCCCGGGGCGCCCCACGGGACAAGGCCGACGTCCTCCTCGGCGACATCTACGCCAAGCGCGGCCTCCATGGAGAGGCCCTCGAGCGTTACCGCCAGGCCCGAACCGCCGAGGGCCCTGACGGCGATGCTCTCCTCGGTGAGGTCCGCGCCCTCCTGGCTCTCGGCCGCAACGAGGCCGCGGGCGAGATGGTGGAAGAGTTGGCCCGCCGGGCGCCGGACCGGGTCGACGCCCTGGTGGCCTGCGCCCAGACCAAGCTGGCATTGGGCGACCCGGTCCCGGCCCTCGATTATCTCAAGCGGGCCCAGGTGCTGGCCCCGGGCCGCCCCGACCTCCTTCAGCTCCAGGCCAAGGTCGCGCGTCACTTGGGCGACCTTGACAGCGCCCTCGAGGCCTATCAAGCCGCCCTCCAGCTCGACGCCGGCCTCGTACAGGTGTGGTATGAGCTGGGTGGGCTGGAGGAGGCACGCGAGAACTGGGTCGGCGCGCGGCTGGCCTACGAGCGCGCCCTCGATCTCCTCCCCACCTACATCGAAGCGGCCCTCGCGCTGGCCCGCCTCCTCAAGGACCGGGAGTCGCCCCGGACGGCCATCGCGCTTCTGGTCGAACTGCTGAGCGCGGACCCGTACGAGTTCGACGCCCTGCAGGTCCTCGGGGAGGCGCTTCTCCAGTCGCAGCGGCCGATCCAGGCCCTCGAGGCCTTCGACCGGATCCTCCGGTTCGAGCCGTCCCGGGTCGCGGCGGTGTACCACCGGGGGATGGCCCTGGTCGAATTGAAGTCGTATCCCGATGCGATGGAGGCTTGGCACCGCACCATCGAGCTGTCGGGAGGGGTCGGTGATCTCGCCCAGGCGGCTCGGCGCCAGCTCCGCTCGGCAAGAGACCTGGCACACATCTTCACCCCGAGTGATGAGTGACCCGTGGCGATTGAAGGCCCACTGAAGGAACTCCACATTCACGATGTCTTCCAGCTATTGGATCTCGGCCGGAAGACGGGGGTGCTGCGCGTCACGTCGGAGCTGCGTCAGAACGCCGGCACGGTGTATCTGGTGGACGGTGCGGTGGTCGGGGCAGTCATTCAGAGCAATCCGCACCCCCTGGGCGGGCTGCTCGTCAAGGCGGGGAAACTCACGCCTGAGGATCTTGCCACGGCCCGGGAGCTTCAGAAGCGCCGGAACGGGATGAAGCTCGGCGAGGTCCTCGTGGAGATGGGGGTCGTCACCCGCAAAGAACTGGAACGGCAGATCCGGGCGCAGGTGGAGGAAGTCATCTTCGAACTGATGAGCTGGGCCGAAGGGTACTTCAGCTTCGTGGAGGAGGCCCCCGAAGGCTTCACCGCGGAAGCGAACATCCGGATTCCCACGGAATCGCTCCTCATGGAGGCCGCCCGCCGGATCGACGAATGGAGCCGGTTCGAGTCGAAGATCCCCCACCTCGGCGTGGTACCGCGGCTCAATACCGGTGGCGACACCCCGACCCTGATCGACCTTCGGCCCGAGGAGTGGGCCGTTCTCGCCGCCGTGGACGGCACGCAGGACGTGCGTACGGTGGCGGAAGGGCTGGCACGCTCCGACTTCGAGATCGCCAAGACGCTCTTCGGCCTGGCCTCGGCCGGGATTATCGTGCTGGAGGACCCCAAGGCGGCGCCGGCGAATCGAGCCAGCGAGCTCGCCGTTCTGGTCGCCCGGACTGAAGATCTCCTCACGGTCGCAGACGTTCCTGCGGCGCAGCTCACCGCCGAGGAGGCCGTCGCCAGCTATCCTCAGGAGGGCGTAGCTCACCTGGTCCTGGGTCGCGCCCGGCTGGCGGCCAATCGATTCGGAGAAGCGGCCCGCGCCTTCGAGGAGTCCGTCTCCCTCGAACCCACCTCGGCCCCGGCCCATCGGCTCCTCGGCCATGCCTATGTCGGCCTCGGTCGCTTCCGCGAGGCGATCGACGCCTGGCAGCGGTGGCGGGATCTGCCCGGCCGCGAACCGTATGAGAAGACCCACGCCGCCCAAGTCGACGCCTGTATGGCCGCGGCGGCCGTGCTGGACGACGCCCTCGGAGGGCCGACATGAGCGAGGATATCCGCGTGATGACGGCCCAGTTGGCCGCCGATCCCACCTCTCTCGTCTTTCTCCCGCTGGGGGAGGCGCTCCGCCAGCGGGGCCAGCTCGACGCCGCGGAGAAGGTCGCGGTGGCAGGGCTCAGCCGCTATCCCGACCTGGCCGACGGCCACGATCTGCTGGCCCGGATCGTCGGAGACCGGGGCGACTTCGAGCAGGCGTTCGACGAATGGGGCATCGCCCTCCGGCTGGATCCAAAACATGTCGGCGCCCACAAGGGAATCGGGTTCCTGTATTTCGTGGCGGGGGACCTGGAGGAGGCGCTGCACCACCTCGAGACGGCCGGCGCCGCCCTCCCCGACGACGACGGACTCCAGTCAGCCATCGCCCGGGTGCACGAGTCGCTGGCGTCCAGGGCCCAACCGGAGGAAGACGTGCCGGCCGGGGCGCCGCCGGTACAGGACCCGGCGCCGGCCGAACCCGTCGACATGGAGGGTGCCTTCCGCGGGATGGAGGGGGCGGAGGACGGGCTCCTCCTCCTCGACAACAAAGGGCGCTGCCTGACGGGCGGACTCTTGTCGCCCGAGGGAGTGGACGTGGCCGACGTCGTGGCGGCCCATCTTGCGGGAGTGGCCCAGGAGGCCAGCCGCGCCGTCGAGCTCCTCGGATTGGGCGCGTGGCACGGCCTCACCGTCCAGGCCCCCGGCGCCAACCTCCAGATCGTCGCGCCCGACGCCGAGAGCGTTCTCCTCCTGGCCCGGGAGGCCGGGATGCCGCTCGGTCGGCTGGCGATGTTGAGCGAGCGGGCCGCCGCCGCTGCCCGGGAGTGGCTGCAGGGGTTGTCATGAGCATGGAATATCGCGAGGCACTCGAATCCCTCACCCGCATCCGTGGCGTGGTCGGCGGCCTCCTCGTGTCTCGCGAGGACGGCCTGGTGGTGGCCGAGGCGGCGATGGACGGGGTGGCGGGGAACGCCGTCGCGGCGTTGACCAACGCCCTCGCCGGGCGGATGCAGGCGGCCGTTGCTTCCGGCGGGTTCGGCGATCCCTCGTTCTTTCATCTGCACGCCGACGGCGGAACCATCGCTGCGGCGCCCGCCGG
>Ga0055480_10000813_pt1 | contig 12036 bp, 8 predicted proteins | sample Muzzi_PWB_D2_FD_57935 | JGI IMG/M metagenome (GOLD analysis project Ga0055480, IMG submission 57935) | Wetland microbial communities from San Francisco Bay, California, USA, that impact long-term carbon sequestration - Muzzi_PWB_D2 | ecosystem: Environmental > Aquatic > Marine > Wetlands ... | reverse complement strand
GGAGAGGCGGTGGACTTCGGGGCCCGGTTCCCGGGGACCGAGACGGTAATCCGAAGTTCTCACGTGGTCCCCGCCTCCTTCACGCGTCCCGCCCGCCAGTTCGTGGTGGACGCGGACGTCGACGAGTTCTTCTCGTCGGAGGATTGGGTGATGGGAGGGGACGTCGTACCGCCCCAGGACCGTGCCGCGCTCGCGGAGGAGCTCCGGACGCGCTACGCCCAGGACTACGTGGAGCACTGGCAGCAGTTCCTGGCCACCGCCCAGGTGGTGTCTTACGGGGGCGCGGGCGACGCGGCGATCAAGCTCGGTCGCTTGAGCGACCCGCAGTCGCCCCTCCTCGCCATGTTGACGCTGGCGTCCGAAAACACGTCGGTGCCGGACTCGAGTGACCTCGGCACGCGGTTCCGGGCGGTGCACGCGATCTCCGCCCCGGATTCCGTGGACGCCTACGTCGGGGAGTGGAACGAGAGCTACGTGGCCGCGCTCGGATCCCTGCGGAGCGCTATGGATCAAGTGGCATCGGCCCCTCCGGCAACGCGCCCCGTGGCCTTGAGCCAGGCTGGCCAGGCGGCGAACCAGGCGGAAGGCGCGGTCCGGTCGCTAGCCCAGGGATTCGGGATCGATCCCGAGGGCCAGGCCGTGCGAACCGCGCTCACGGACCTGCTTCTTCAACCGGTGAGGCGAGCGGAGGCGCTCATCGGAGCGCTCCCGGTCAACGAGTTGAACCAGAAAGGTCAGACGTTCTGCGGCGACTTCGGTCGCCTGCTCCAGGGCTTCCCATTCGGTCCGTCCGGGCAGGCTTCGGTCGACGATGTCACGGCGGCATTGAAACCGGGTGAAAGCGCCTTGTGGGCCTTCCACCAGGACGTGCTCGAAGGCCTCGTCGCCAGACAGGGGAGCCGGTATGAAGCGCGGTTAGGTGCGGAACCCACGCCCCGTCGGGATTTCGTGGATTTCTTCAACCGGGCGGCCGCCGTTTCCGAGGCGTTGTTCGACCAGAGCGGCCGGGGTCCGCAGATCGCGTTCACCCTCCGCCCGCAGATTCCGAGTGGATTCACGGCCATCACGGTGAACGTAGACGGTCAGCCGAAGCGCTTCACACCGACAGATCTCGCTTCTCCCACGTTCGTCTGGGAGGGGCAGCGGGCCCAGTATGCTCGCATCACCGGGGAGGTCGACGGAGTGGAACAACCCCTGATCGACTTCGCCGGCAGTCCATGGTCGATCTTCCGGCTCTTCCAGCAAGCACGATGGGAGGACATGGGCCGGAGCCGGTACATGGTCCACTGGACCTTGCCCGGGCGCGGAACCACGCTCTCGGCCGAACTCGGACTCACGACCCCCAACCCGATTCTCGATCCGGCCTTTCTCGCGGGGGCAGCTCGCTGCGTCGCGAGGATCGCGGGATGAGGGGCCGCGACTGCGGCCCAAACGCCAAGCTGCCATGAGGAAACCCAAACCGATGCCGAGACCCACGAGGGCCATCGCCACCACCATCCTTCTCGCCACCCTGGCAGCGTGCGGGGGCGGAGCCCCTCCCGGCGCCCTGGGCCCCGAACCGTTGGCCCCGTTGGCCGATGCAGACCGTCTCTACTACGACAACGGAGAAGGCATCACGGACTCGGTGCGCATCGTCGTGCGTGACCAGGGTGCCCTCGTGGACGTCTGGAGCCGCGCCACGAGCCGGCAGACCTCTCCCGCCCCGGCCCCGGCCGTGGACTTCGGGTCGGACATGGTCGTGGTCGCCGGAGCGGGGCGCATGACGCCCGAGGACCGCATCCGGGTCGATAGCGTGGGGGTCCGGGAGGTCACGGACGCCGTCGGGGACGGCGAAGACGTCATGCTGGTGGTGGTCAGGACGACGGAGGGGTGCCGCCGCTTCAACGTGGATGCCTATCCGGTCGAGATCGTCCGTGTCCCTCGCTTCGACGGTGCCGTTCGGTTCATCGAGCGGCGCGAGACCGATCAGAGTTGTCCTCCCCAGGAGTCTCCCTCTCCCTGAGTTCGCCTCGTAGCTACGTGCCACCATGAACGACCCACCCGGAGAGAGGCCTGCCGACGCGCTGGTCGGCACGGTACTGGCCGGACGCTATCGCATCCTGCGCCTCCTCGGAGAGGGCGCGATGGGGGCCGTCTACCTGGGCGAGCACCTCAAATTCGGACGGAAGGATGCGATCAAGGTCCTCAAGGCTTCGATGGCCCGGGATCATGAGGCGACGAAACGCTTCCTGAGGGGGGCCCAGAACGCCTCGGCGATCAACCACCGGAACGTCTGCACGGTGTACGATTTCAGCGACACGGAGGAAGGCCTCCAATTCCTCGCGATGGAGTTCGTCGACGGAGAGACCCTCGCGGATCTCGTCGAACGCGAAGGGGCGCTTCCGGTGGGCCGGGCCGTGGAGATCGTCACGCAGGCGGCCGCGGCCCTCGACGCGGCCCACGACCGCGGGATCGTGCACCGGGACCTCAAGCCCGGAAACATCATGTTGACGCGGGCTCGAGAGGGCGGCGACCTGGTCAAGGTGGTGGACTTCGACATCGCGAAGGGGAGCCGCGAAGGTGAGGGGGGCGAGGTTACCCGCCTCGGCTTCGTGGTGGGGACGCCGGAGTACATGAGTCCCGAGCAGCTCACCGGAGATCCACTCGACGGACGAAGCGACCTGTACTCTCTTGCGCTCGTCCTATTCCGCGCGCTCACCGGAAAGCTCCCGTTGCGGTCCGCGAGTACCCAGGATCTCCTCGTCGAACGTCTGACCGAGGATCCCCTCACGCTCGCGGAGGTCGTTCCCGCCCTCGCCTTCCCTCCCGGACTCCAGTCCGTGATCGACCGTGCCCTCCAGCGTCGGAAGGAGGACCGCTGGGCATCGGCCCGGGACCTCGCTCAAGCGCTCCGCGGCGCTCTGGCCGGCACGTCTCCGCCGACTCCCCCCGTGGTCCGCCCGGAGGCCGTCGGTCCCGCGCTCGTGACGGGCGTACCGGGTCCAGCTCCCGCGGCGGGGGTGCCGGCCACGATGGTATCCGAACCGGGTACCCGGCCACCCGCACCGGCTTCGTCATCCTCGAATGGGCGCGGGCGCCTCATCGGGGGAGCCGTGGCCGCCTGCGCAGCCCTGATCGTGGTGGCTCTGGTAGGGATCCGAGCGTTGGGGAGCGACGGGATCTCGCCGCAGGATTCGACCCCGGCCGCGGCTCGTCAGCTCGACCTCCTCGCGATCGGTGGAGCCTCGGCCCTCAGGGCTGCCGAGGACACGGCCACGATCATCGTGGGGATGATGGAGGCTCCCATCGGGGCCCGTGCCATCGCGGGCCACGTCCTCGGAGCAGTGAGCGCGGCGCGAGGGGATACGGCGGCGGCGGTGCGCCATCTCGAGAGCGCCCTCGCGCTCGACCCGTCGCTGGCAGGGGCGCGCGAGTTGCTCGATCGGCTACGCCGGCTGGGCCTGGACCCGACCCAGGCGGCCCTGGTGCTGACCCGTCAGCTCGAGAGACTCACGGATCCGACGCTCGCCGACCTGCGTGCGGCGGCCGACACGGCGACGCTGATCACCCAGATGGAGGCCGTGCCCTCCTCCACGAGGGCCCTCGCCCATCACGTCCTGGGGCGGGTGAGCGCCGAACGGGGGGACACCGCGGGGGCGATCACCTGGCTCGAAGGAGCGCTGGAGCTCGACGCCGACCGAGAGGACTCGGCTGCACTTCTCACGGCCCTCCGAACGGCCGGGCCCACGGATCCGGATCCGGCTCCACCGGTGCGTCCGTTCGGGCCGGAGGAGGCCGAGGACCTGGCTTTCCGCCAGCTGGATCGGATGGTGGATCCGTCACCCGCCCAGCTCCGGGCGGCAGAGGACACGGCCACGATGGTCGTCGAGATGGAAGCGGCCCCCGCGTCCGTTCGGGCGGTCGCCGCGTACGTGTTGGCCGAGATCAGTGTCGCACGGCGGGACACCACCGAGGCCATCCGTTGGCTCGACCAGGCTCTCGCGTTCGATCCGGGCCAGCAGGGACCGCGTACGTTGTTGGAGAGGCTCAGGGGGGGCTGAGAGTGACCTTCGAAGAGCTCTTCCAACGCACCGTCCACCTCGAGGTGTTCGCCAGGACGGATCCGGGCCTCCAGCGGAGCCAGAACCAGGATCGGTTCCTGGTGGCTGACCTGGGCGGTGACCGCGGGGAGACTCCGACGCTCCTCGAAGGAGGCGACGAGTCACCGGAGGGTGGGCGTCTGGCCGAAATCACGCTCGGATCCAAAGGTGGGGTCCTCCTGGTAGCGGACGGCATGGGCGGAGCTGCCGCCGGAGCCCTGGCCAGCGCGTTGGCGGTCCGCTGCGCCTTCGACGTGCTCGAGCGGGAATGGAGGACGGAGAGAAACCCCGTCCCCAAGCGCTTCGCCCGGGTGCTCGTCACGGCGCTCGAAGAGGCGAGCCGAGTCATCCACGCCAGTGCCGAAGAGAACCAGGAGCTGCGAGGGATGGGCACGACCGCCACCGCGGTCGGCATCCTGGATGGTTTTCTCTACGCCGGCCAGGTGGGCGACTCCCGCGCGTACCTCGTGCGGGAGGGAGAGGCCCATCAGCTCACCCGGGACCAATCCGTCGTTCAGAGCCTCATGGAGGCGGGCACGCTCAGTGAGGAAGAGGCCGAGCAGAGCCCGCACGGGAACCTGATTCTCCAGGCGCTCGGCACGAGTCCCGAGGTCGAGGTGGATCTCACGTACCAGCAGATCCGCCGGGGGGACGTCGTCCTGCTCTGCTCGGACGGGCTCAGCGGCCTGGTTCGGCGTCCCGAGATCGCACAGGTGATCGAGACGTCCCCGGGCCTCAGGGCGGCGGGAGACCGACTGGTGGACCTCGCCAACGAACGGGGCGGACCGGACAACATCACCGTAGTGCTCGCCCGAGCCGACGGGGAGGGCCTGAAGGAGCCGGCCCTCGGGGATGTTGTCACACGCACCGTGTGGGAGCTGGGGGAGTCCTGAGTTCCATCGAGCTTCACGTGCGCTCCGGCGCCCGGGCCGGCGAAGTTCTTCGCATCCCCGGAGATCAGGCGACGATCGGTCGGAGCGCCGAGGCGAGCCTGCGTTTCGACCCCGCCCGGGACCTCGAAGTCTCGGGGCTCCATGCCGCCGTGGTGAGGCGAGGAGACCGCTGGTATCTGAAGGATCTGGACAGCCGTAACGGGACCTGGCTGAACGGCATCTCGATCACCACCGAGGAGCCCCTCGCCTCCGGTGCCCGGGTGCGGTTCGGCTCCGGCGGGCCGGAGGTGGAGATCCGGATCGCGGGGAGCGTCGGCCACCCGACCACGCCGAGCGCCGCGCCCGAGACGGTCGCGAAGCCGAACCCCGCGCGGCCGGGGACGCCTTCGGATCGGATCCGGGTGCTCACGCGCCGGAATCGCACGCTCGGTGGTGCCCTTGTGGTGGCCTTCGTCGTGGTGGGAGCGGGATTGGCGGCGGTCGGATACGCCTGGACTCAGCACGACGCGGCGTTCGAGCAGGAACGAGTCGAGCTCCGGGGGCGAATGGACAGCCTCATGGCGGAAGGGAGACGGACCGTCGTCGCCCTGAAGGGGGAGGTGGAGGGCTTGGCCAACGCCTTGAGCCTGTCGAACGAAGAGCTCTCCAGACTCCGCTCCGGGCTGGACTCGGCCGAACGTGCGGGAGCGGACGAAGGCGAGCTGGAAGACCTCCGGCGGCGCCTCCAAGCCGCCACCGTGGCCCTGACCCGTCAGCAACTCGCGGCGTCCCTCGACTTCCGTTCTATCGAGGCAGCCAACCGCAACGCCGTCGCCGTCGTCTACGTGGAATTGGGCCCGGGGGTGGTCTCTACGGCGACGGCCTTCGCCGTGCGGCCCGACGGAACGCTCCTGACCAATCGCCACGTGGTTCGTCCGGAAACCGGCGGCCCACAGCCTACACGTATCGGGGTTCAGTTCGCGGGATCCCCCCAGGTCTGGCCGGGACGCGTGGTCGCCATCTCGCCGGAAGCCGATCTCGCCATGCTCAAGGTGGACAACGTTCTCGGTGAGGTTCCCACGATACTCGGCCCCAACGAATCGGCCGACACGCTCGTCCCGGGGACGCCCGTCGCCCTCCTGGGCTTCCCTCTCGGAGGCGAGCCCCCATCCGAGCTCGGGCGCGCCACCGAAGGGCGTCCCCTTCCCCGTCCTCTACTCACCGCCGGTGTCTTCGAGGGTCGATCGGACGGCCTGCTCGAAATTCTCGGTTATGGCGAGGAGGGGGCGAGCGGAAGCCCCGTCCTCGATGGAAGCGGGCGACTTGTCGGGGTCCTTTTCGGTGGACGGAACGACGGATCCAGGAGAACCCTCCTGGCCGTCCCTGTCGAGGAGGTCACCCGGTTCCTGGGGGACCCGAGATAGGTCGAGAGTCAGCCGGTGAGCTGGCGTAGCGCCTGCTCGGCCTCCTCCATATCCGGAAATTCCTCGGTAATCTGGCGGTAGAGCGTGATCGCCTGCTCGGTGCGTCCGGCATCCTGATAGACCTGAGCCCTCGAGAAGAGGGTGATCGCGTCCGGTGGAATCTCACGTTCCTTCCTCGCTTCCCTCTCCTCGGCGGGAAGCGCGGGGAGGTCGACGCCTTCGGTGATTCCAGCCGCCAGATCGACTAACAAATCGTAGATCATCTCCCTCCGGTCACGCACCTGCTGGCTGCTCACGATCTCGCTGGTCTCGACGTCGACGATTCGGGCGTTCATGTGGAAATCGCCGAAGAGGTCCACGAATCCTCCCAACACCATGTAGCGGGCCCCGACGATCTGCCCGATCTGGGCCGCGGTCGCAGGATCCACCCGCCCCTCCGCGAGGAGATTCTGTTCCTGGAGGAGTTCCTGGATCCGGCCCCGCTCCACGACCCGGAGGGCCGTGTTCTGGGCCAACTCGGTCAGCAGCATCTGCTGAAGGCCCACCTCCAGCGCCGCGAAATCCTCCGCCTCGGCCCCCGCGCCGTGGGAGCCACCGTTGTCGAACGGCATCACGGCGATCCCCGGGCGCGTGTCGTCCTGTCCGTACGCGGCGGGTGCCAGAACTCCCGCGAAGGCCGCCGTCAACGCGATGACTGGTACGAGGGTGGGTATCCGCATGGGGTCCTCCGGCCGTCGGCATGGACATGGGCCCCGGCGGCTCCGGGAGACCCGTCCTACTACCCGAAATTAACCATGGCCCCCCGGCGTCGAGCAAGGAAACGCGTCGGAAACGCGCGTTGCGGTCGTTCGTTCCGGCCGGGTATACTGAGCGGTGCCCCGCCCCCCGGAGGGGCGCCTCGAAGGTCTTCCGGTCGGACGGCCACGCCCTCTCGTGGAAGGAGTGACGATGCGCAGAGCGGATGCAGCGACGTGGCTCGCCTTGGTTTCCATGACCCTGGGGAGCGGCTGCGCCGGGGCGTTCTCTGCGCCGGAGCCCCCGACGCCCGACGAGATCCCCGAGCTCGAGGTCCGGCACGCCCAGCGGCCGGCGGACGCCGACGTCGCGACCCGCCTGGCCGCCGCCTACCGAGAGGCAAACCGGGTCGAGGAGTCGATAAGCCTGCTCGAGTCGACCCTGACGTCGCATCCCGATCATGAAGGGGCTGTCTACTACCTGGGGCTGGCATACGAGGAGGCCGGCGCGGATTCGAGCGCGCTCGCGCTCTATCAACACTACCTCGAGTTGGACGGAGACGGCGATCTGAGGAGCGCGCTGGAACGGCGGGTGGGGTTGATCCGTCGAGCCGCCCTCCGTGAGAGCGTCCTGGCGAGCCTCGCGCGGGAGGCCGAGCTGGCCGCGACGCCACCCAGAGCGCAGACTATCGCGGTGTTCCCGTTTCCCTACCTCGGATCCGATCCGGGAATCCGCCCGCTGGGCCGGGCGCTGGCCCAGATGCTCGTGACCGACCTGTCCCAGACGGATCGACTGGACGTGCTGGAGCGCCTTCACGTGCAGTATCTCGCAGAGGAGATTTCGCTCGCGGAACAGGGCCGCGTGGACCCGGCGACCGCGGCGCGCGGTGGAAGAGTTCTGGGGGCGGAGCGCGTCGTGCAGGGGCAGATCGACGGAACCGTTCAGGAGATCGTTCTCGACGCCGCCGTGATCCGTACCTCCGCCGACGCGGAAGCGGAATCGGTCGGCTCGCGGGACCAGCTCGCCCGCTTCTTCGACCTCGAGAAGGAGATGGCCCTCGCCATCTACGAAGCCGCCGGCGTGCAGCTCACCCCGACCGAGCGCGAGCGCGTCCTCCAACGACAGACCGAAAACCTCGAGGCGATCCTGGCCTTCGGGCTCGGCCTCGAAGCGCAGGATGCCGGCCGCTTCCAGGAGGCCGCGAACCACTTCGCCAGGGCGGTGGCCCTCGACCCATCCTTCGACCTCGCCGCCTCCGCGTGGAGCGACGCCAACTCCCTCGCCGCTGCGGCCTCCGTGGGAATCCAGAACCTCGCCGTGCTCGGGGGCGAGAGACTGCTGGTCTCTCAGGCTTACGCCGATTGGCTACGGCGGCAGGTGGACTTCCTCCAGGTGGAGGGCCTCCTCCCCGGGCCGTCCGACCGGGACGCCGTCTCGGAGTTCATCGGTACCGAGGGTTTCACGAAGTCGTCCGCGGTTCTGGAGATCATCCTGGACCGTCCGGGAGGCGGGCCGTGACGAGAATCCGGTTCGCCCTCGTCGCCTCGTTCGTGGGCCTGGCGTTCCCCATCGCGGCCACGGGACAGAGCGTCGGGGTGGGCTCCCTCTTTCAGACCTTCCGCTTCTCCGATTCGGGTGCGTCGGGAATCGAGACGCTCACCCTGATCACGACTCCGTTCTCGGCTGGGATCCCCCTGGGAGACCGAGCTGATCTCCGCCTGAGCGGGGCGTTCGCCCGAGGAGCTCTGGACCACGCCGCGGGCTCCTCCACGATCTCGGGGCTCACGGACACCCGGGTCTCGCTCGGATTCGGGACGCAGTGGGCCCAGGTAGCAGCGGTCGCCATCCTCCCGACGGGAAAGAACACGCAGACGCTGGAGGAATCGCGGGTGGCGGGGGCGATCGCGGCGGACCTCCTTCCGTTCGCGATCTCCAACTGGGGTAGCGGACCAGGAGGAGGGGCTACCCTAACGGCCGCAGGGCCCGTGGGCTCCGTGGGGCTGGGCGTCAACGTGGCCTACCTCGTGCGCCAGTCCTTCGAGCCGCTCGAAAGCCAGGAATTCGCGTACCGCCCCGGGGATCTCCTTCACGTATCCGTGGCGATGGACGGGAGCGTGGGCGAAGCAGGCAAGGCGACGATCCGATTGACGTACGAGCGAAACGGGGACGACCGCGGCGACGACGCGAACCTGTTCCGTTCCGGAGACCGGGTTCAGGTCCTGGGCAGCTACGCCTTCCCGGTCGGGCCGGCCTCCAGCGGCATCGTGTACGCCAGCCTGCTCCACCGGAACGAGGGGGCGTTCCTCGAGACCACCGAGTCGCTCGCTTCGCAGGATCTGATGCTCGTGGGCGGTGGGGTCCGCATTCCGATGGGGAGCGGGGTCTTCCAACCGGATGCGGAGGCGCGCCTGTTCCGACGCGCGGACGGGATCGATCAGGGATACGATCTGTCGCTGGGCGCGACCTACGAGATCCCCGGAGCCGAGTGGACGGTCGCACCATCCGCCCGGTTGCACCTGGGTCACCTGGAGGTCCGTGAGGGCGTCGAGACCGGCTTCAACGGATTCGAGGTGGGGCTCGCCGTCCGACGCGCGGGGGGCGGCTCGTGAGTGCGTCCCGGCGATGGCTCCTCTCGGCCGCCGTTCTCTTCCTCGCGCTCGGTGCCCTCGCCTGTCAGGACGCTTTCTTCTTCGCGCCGGCGGTGGACGAGCCCGCCTCCGTGGTACTCCAGTGGGCCCTTCAATCTGGGCCCGGGGAGGCCTTCGACCAGGCCGACAACGTCAGGGTGAGGCTCTTCCCGACGGGGAGCCAGAGCACCTTCCTGGACCAGGTCGTGCCCTTCGAGCCGGGCCCGGGTGAGTCCCACGTAAGTCTGCCCGTCCCGCTACAGGACGCCGACGCTTCATTCGGTGTGGAGGTAGAGGTTCGAACCGGCTCGGCTCCGCTCTTCCACGGAAACGGACAAGTGTCGCTCCGCTCCGGCGAGACGACCTCGGTGTCGGTGCCCCTCGATCCCGTGGGCTCCGCGCTGGAGCTTCCCACGCCCTATCCGACCCTCACGGCCTACGGGGACATCCTTCCCCTTGGCGGCTCGGTGCTGTTCGCGACCGGCGACCCGGTACCCGGGCTCTTCCCCGACTGGTCGACGCTCGATCCGAACCTCGTGAGACTCACCCAGGGGACCGACGACCAGTGGTTCGCGGTGGCCCTCTCCGACGGAACGGCTCGCCTGACCGCGACCCAGGGAGCGCTCAGTCAGAACACGACCCTCGAGGTTCATGCCGAAGTGGTAGAGGTCGAGGTAACACCCGCAGAGACGACGATCCCCGAGGACTCGGAGGTGCAGCTCTTCGCAATTCCAAGGGATCGGAACGACAACGCGATTGCGGGAAGGACCGCCGAGTGGACGTCACTGGCCACTTCGATCGTCAGCGTGGACGCCGGGGGCCTGGCCCGAGGAGAGACTCCTGGAGACGCCGTCGTGGAGGCCGAGGTGGACGGGGTGGTCGGGTCGGCGCAAGTGACGGTCGTGCCGAGACTGCCGGAAGCCACTACCCTGCCCGCCGCGGATGTCGCCGCCCGTGAGGTCCTCCTCCGGGGTCTCGTGAATCCCCAGGGCACCGAAACCAACGTCTGGTTCGAGTTCGGAACCAGCCCGACGCTGAGCCAGGCGTCCACGACGGCCTCCGAGCCCATCGGGTCGGGCCAGACGGACGTCCAGGTCGACGCGCCCGTCTCCGGTCTGATCCCGGACGTGACGTACTACTTCCGCGTGGTGGCGTCGGCCGCCAGTGGGACCGTCCATGGCGAGATCCTGAGCTTCGTGACGGCGAAGGTGCCGAACGCCCCGTCCAATCTCACGGTCACGGTCGACGGGGGTGTCTTCGTCCATTGGGTGGACAACAGCCCCGACGAGACCGGGTTCGAGGTCGAGCGGGCGGTGGAGCCGCTGCAGGGGCCCGCCCAGTCCGCCCTCCAGAACGGGGACTTCCAGCTCATCGGTACGGTCGGTACGAACGCTCGGGAGTTCATCGACTCAAATCCGCCCCCGGGCCTCCTCACCTATCGCGTTCGCGCCTGCGCGTCGCAGGGATGTTCCGACTACACGCCGGAGGTTTCGGTCGCGTACGGGGCGCCACCTGTGGTCGGCACCGCCCCCGCCACCCAGATCGGCGTCAGCTCCGCCCTCCTTCAGGGAACCGTGGACCCTCGCGGATCGCCTACGCAGGCCTGGTTCGAGATCGACGACAACCCCTTCCTCGTGACGCCCCTCATCACGCCGATGACCGACGTGGGCCAGGGCCAGGGCATTCAGTCCTTCACGCAGTTCGTCGGTGGACTCACCCCGGGTGCGACCTACTACTTCAGCATACGAGCGTCGAACGCCGGCGGAACGTCCAGTGGAGCCATCCAGATGTTCACCACGCCGAGGCCACCCAACGCGCCGTCCAGTGTCGTGTTGGGCTACGGAGGGGGGGGCATCGACGTCACCTGGAAGGACAACAGCGGCAACGAGACCTACTTCGAGATCCAGAGAGAGTATGCGGGCGCGGGTGCTCCCGGTGCCGATGGGCTGGGGGAGGCGGCAGTCTTCCTGAGTGTCGGCACAGTTCCCGCGAACACCACGTTCTTCAATGACCCCAACCCGCCGTCTCCAGCGATCCTCAACTACCGTGTCCGAGCGTGCAACGCGGTGGCCTGCTCCGCGTACTCGCTGCACGCCTCGATTTTCTACTAGTGTGGTGGCTCCAAAGTCTGATAGCTACCGAGGGGCTGGAGGCGCCGTCCTGGCGAGGCGGAACGACGCGGCGTAGCCGTAGCTACGGCAAGGAGTTCCAACGACGAGCGCCCGTAACAGGGCGCGATCAGGACGGATGCGGGCACCGCGCCCGCAAGGGCGTGGTCGGCGCCGAATAGCAGCAGAAC
>Ga0055480_10000810_pt1 | contig 12074 bp, 11 predicted proteins | sample Muzzi_PWB_D2_FD_57935 | JGI IMG/M metagenome (GOLD analysis project Ga0055480, IMG submission 57935) | Wetland microbial communities from San Francisco Bay, California, USA, that impact long-term carbon sequestration - Muzzi_PWB_D2 | ecosystem: Environmental > Aquatic > Marine > Wetlands ... | reverse complement strand
CACAACACCCGGGTGGCCGCCAATCAGGGGCATTACCTGATACACCTGACGCAGAGACTGCCGAGCTTCGCGCAAATCCGCACTACAATCACCCGAGAACATCGCAATTTCCGCGAAAGCTGGTTGATCGTCGACGATGGCGCCTTCATGCGCATCCGTAATCCGGAACGCTTCGAGGGCTATTACGAACTCGACAACAGGCTCGAGTGCAAGTCTTACTACGAAGAGTTCGTCGAAGTCTGGGAAACTTGCGAACCTGACCAGAACACCCGCCGTCTCAGCCTTTGAAGCGCGGCTCCGGGCGCCCTTGATACCCGCTGTCGTCGATGACCAGCACCCTGCCCGGAGATTCGCCGACCGGCTTCGCGCCATGGTAGCAATCACCCAGGGTGGTGACGAAGATCCGCCGCAGGTCGCGGCCGCCGAACATCACGCTGGTAACGACCTGGCCTGGTATCGGCAGGCGCCTGTCCACGCGCCCGTCGGGCGCGACACGCAGCAGGCACTCGTCTGCCCATTGTGCGCTCCAGATATAACCTTCCGCGTCTACCGTGGCACCGTCCGGATCGCATTCCCCGAGCAGTACACGGGCGTTTCGCGGGCGTTGCTCGCGGCCGTAGTCGAACGCTTCTATGACTCCAGGGCGGCGCCCGGTTACGTAGAGCCGCTCGCCGTCTTCACTGAAACAGGGGCCGTTGAAGCACTGAAAGCCATCGAGGATCTCCTCGACCTCGAGGGCGGGCGTCAACCGGTACATCGAAGCATCCAGGCTGCCCTCGGGATCGATATTCATCGCACCGGCGACGAAATGGCCGAACGGATCGACCTTGCCGTCGTTGAAACGCAGCCCGTTGCTCCCGGCTAAAGGTTTGGCGATCGTCTCGACCGCGCCCGAACCCGGATCGAAGAAGTAAAACCCCAGATCCATCGCCAGCACCAGTCCGCCTTGTTCGCGAACCGCAAGGCTGCCGACCTGAGAGCCCTTGAGGCGCCAGCTCGAGATACCCTCACTGCCGCGGTGACGAAACAGCGTCGGGCCGAGGCTATCCACCCAGAAAAGCGACTCGCTCGCCGGGTCCCAGAGCGGTCCCTCTCCGAGACGACAACGCTGTTCAGAAAATATCGAAAGTTTCACTGCCCGTCGCAGAGGCCGCGCAGGAAATCCCTGACCTCGTCGAGATCGGAGCTGCGGCGCATCGGCGGCAGGCTGTCGAGCATGCCTCGGCCGTAGGGCCGGGTCTGTAGTCGGTTGTCGCACAGGGCGACCACGCCACGGTCGCCGACATCGCGAATCAGGCGGCCCACGCCCTGGCGCAGGCTGATCGTGGCTTCGGGAATCTGCACCTCGGTAAACGCGTTGCCGCCGTTGCGCTTGACCTGTTGCAGGCGCCGCCGGTAAACCGGATCGTTGGGCGAGCGGAACGGCAGCTTGTCGATGATTACGCAACGCAACTGGTCGCCCTTGACGTCGACGCCTTCCCAGAAACTGCTGGTGCCGAGCAATACCGGGTTTTCGCTGCGGATGAATTGCTGCAGCAACTCGTTGCGCTGCAACTCCCCCTGCACCAGTAACGGGTAATCGAACCGACCGCGCAGGAACTCCGCGGTCCAGGTCAGCATGCGGTAGCTCGTGAAGAGGATGAAACTATGACCTTCCGCGGCGAGTACCAGCTGCCGGCAAAGTTCGCCGAATAGCAGCGCGTAACGTTCATCGGACGGATCGGGCAGGTTTTCGGGCAGATACAGCATGGCCTGCCGAGGGTAATCGAAAGGACTTTCGAAGCTCGCGCAGTCGATACCCTCGAGGCCGAGGCGCTTGCAGTAGTAATCGAATGAATGCTGCGTGCTGAGCGTTGCCGAGGTAAAGAATACCGAGTCGAAATCCGCGATTTCGAGCTGTTGGCGAAATTCGTCCGCTACCTCGAGCGGCGATATCGCCAGGCGAAAGCTGTGTTCGTTCAATTCGTACCAGCTGACCCGTTTGTCGTCGGCTGCGAGAAACTCGGTCAGGGCCTTGCCGAGCGTGGCCAGTCGTCGCTCGCACATCGCCAGGTCCTTGCCGCGGCTGACCATCGGCTGCAGCGCCTCGTCCAGCGCCCCTATGGCCTGGCCGAGCGCATCGACCGCCTGCTCGACGGCGGGTGCATGCCGGATCGGCTCCCATTCGGCCTTCGGCGGGAATGCCCGTAACGCGAGCCGCAGATCCGCGGCACATCGATTCAGGGTATCGCAAAGGCGCCCGAGACTGCGCGATTCGGCGGCCTCGGCGGCCTCGGCCTCGAGGGTGTCGCGGCACAGGGTATCGATTTGCCGCAGGGTAATCTGCTGGCCGTAGAAGTTTCCCGCGATATCCGGCAACTGGTGCGCTTCGTCGAATATCAGCACCTCCGCCGAGGGCAGGATTTCTCCGAAGCCATCCTCTTTCAGCGCCTGGTCGGAAAAGTAGAGGTGGTGGTTGATCACCAGGATATCGGCGTCCATCGCCCGTTTGCGCGCCCGTAGCACGAAACAGGAATCGATTTCCGGGCATTCGCCGCCGAGGCAATTATCGGCGTTCGAAGTCGCGTAGTACCACAGGCTGTCGTTCTCCGGGATATCGGCGAACTCGCCGATGTCCCCGCTTTCGCTGTGTTCCGACCAGGCGGCCAGCGCCGAGAAAATCGACGCCATTTCGCGGCTCTTGAAGCGGTCCTGCGCGCGGTAGCGCTTGAGGCGGTGAAGGCAGCAATAATTGCTGCGTCCCTTCAACAGCGCGACCCGGCGGTGGCTGACGATCGCCTGTTGCAGCAGCGGAATGTCCTTCTGGTACAACTGGTCCTGCAGGTTGCGAGTCCCGGTAGAAATCACCACGCGGGCGTCGGCAAGAAACGCCGGCACCAGATAGGCAAAGGATTTGCCGATCCCGGTGCTGGCCTCGATGACTCGCGACTCGCCGAGCGCGATCGCCTCGACGATCAGCTCCGCCATGCCGAGCTGGCTCTCGCGGGCTTCGAAATCGTCGATGTGCTCGCCAATGATACCGCCAGGGCCGAGCACCGCGGCCACGTCGAGTTCGGTCGCCAGTTTTCCCATCGCTATATCGGTTGACACTGTTCCTTCAGCCGTCGGTTCGCCTCGTCCAGTTTGTCGGCTTCGCTGCTGTAGCTGAAGGAGCGATCGGCCATCTCGGCGCAACGCCGCAGATCACCGCTCAACCAGTAGGTTTCGGCGAGGTAATGCCAGCTATACGGGTTGCGCGGTTCGATTTTAATCGCCCGCTGCAGATATTCGACCGCCTGCTGATAGTCGTTATGATCGAGCGCGTCGCGCGCTTTGCGCTGCAACTGAGCGACCGCCGACTCGCCGGGTTGGCCCGCTGCCGCCGGCAGTTCGTAGCGGTTATATGCCGGCTCGACGGCACAGGCGGACAACAGCATTAACAGCAGTATCGATAGAAGCTTCAGTGGCATGCGGATCTAGTATTCGGTACCTGGGCCTTGGGAAAGGGTAACAATACACCATTGTCGCAGGTTTGCCGGACTATTCCGCCGTCGATCGGATCGACGAAACTCCATTCCAGGCTTGCGTCGCGGCTTAGCTTGAAGGGCTCGAATCCCTGCCTGTCCATGATATCCGCCCACACCCGCAACGCGCCCGACGACCCGGTCAGGTTGATCGGCTGGTTATCGTCGCGCCCCAGCCAGACGACGGCCAGTTGCCGCCGGGTGAATCCCGCAAACCAGGAGTCACGCAAATCGTCGGTGGTACCGGTCTTGCCCGCCAGCGAACGTCCCGGAAAGCGTTCGGCGAGGTAACGCGCGGTGCCGGTTTCGGCGACCCCGATCAGTGCACGCTGCACCTGGATCATGCGTGCCTGGTCGAACAGCTTGTAGGACTCCAGCGGTACCCGGCCGAGGTTGCGATTTTGCTGATCGCTGACGCTGCGGATGGTGGTCAAGGGCGTGAAATAACCGTTGTTGGCGATCACCTGGAACATTTGCGCGACCTCGTAGGCTGACATCTCGGTGGTGCCGAGCAGCATCGAGGGATACACCACCCGGTGCTTGAGGAGGTTCATTTTCGCGAGATTCTGCGCCAGCGCCTCGAGCCCGCCGTCGACACCGAGATTGACGAATGGCAGGTTGTAGGAATGCACGAAAGCCTGGTAAAGAGTCATGCTGCCATGAAGCTGGCGGTCGTAATTGGAGGGCTCCCAGACCTTGCCGTCCGACTGGCGAATGCGCACCGGCTGATCCTCTACCCGGCTAGCCAGGGTCAGTTCCCCCTGCAACAGGCTGTAGAGCAGGATCGGCTTGATCAACGAACCGATCGGACGCTGCGCCATCAGCGCGCGATTGAACCCCGGATAATCGGATTCGCGGTCGCTGACCAGCGCCTGGATATCGCCGCTCAGGTAATCGGCGACCATCGCCGCCGCCTGCAGTTCGGGCTGATCGAAGCGCGCGAGCCCGTGCTCGAGGCCGGCTTCGAGATTTCGCTGTACCTGAGGATCGAAAGCGGTGAACACCCGCAGCCCACGCCGCGACAGATCGGTACCGGCATAATTCGAGCTCAGCTGGCGCTTGACAAGGTCCAGGTAGGCCGGAAAAGGATTCACGCCCGGCAGCCGCTCGACGATACCGAGCGGTGCCGCGGCCGCGGTGGCGTATTCGCTGGCGTCCAGCAATCCCTGGTCGAGCATGACCTTGAGCACCAGGTTGCGCCTTTCGATCGCCGCCCCGGGGGACCTGAACGGGTTGTAACGAGACGGGCCGTTGACCATGCCGACCAGCAGAGCGAGGTGCTGCGGTTCGAGATGATCGACGCTGCGCCGGAACAGCATACGGCTGGCGCGAGCGAAACCGTGTATCGCGATGCGATTCTGCTGCAGCAGGAATACCTCGTTGATATAGGCGGTGATGATCGCCCGCTTGCTGAATCTGAGTTCGAGCAGCAAAGCCATGAAGGCTTCGTTGATCTTGCGCAGCAGCGATTTTTCCGGCGACAGAAACATGTTTTTGGCCAGCTGCTGGGTCAGGGTACTGCCTCCCTGCACGGTTCGGCCGGCCTCGAAATTGGCCAGCAGAGCGCGTCCGATAGAGCGCAGGCTGAGACCGTGATGTTCGTAGAATTGCCGATCTTCGACCGCGATCAGCGTGTCGATCAATTGCCGGGGAACCTCGTCCTCGGCCAGCAGCAATCGGTCTTCGCCGTTATCGGGGTAATAGCTGCCGATGATAACCGGCGGCAGACGGAACAACTGAAGCGGCTCACCGCTATCCGGGTCGCTCAGGCCGGCAACCCGATCGCCCGAAAACACGACTCGCACCAGGCGAGCGGGTTGTTGCTCGCCGCCGAAATCGAATTCGCGCGCGTGCAGCTCGATCGCTTCACCCCGGCGGCGGTACTGACCCGTCTGGGGCTGCTCTTTGACTTCCAGATAAGTCGACAATTCGAGCTCGTATTCGAGCTGTGCGCGGTTCAACGGCAAGCCCGGGTAGAGTTCCAGCGCGCGCGCGTAAACTCGCGAAGGCAGTGCCCAGGTATCGCCCTCGAAGCGGTTGTTGATCAGATGGTTGAGGTAAACCAGATAGGCGCCCAGCGCGACAGTCAGCGCCAGCACCGCGTAGCCGAGGTATCTGAGCCGCTTCGATGAACCGGCAGGTGGCGGGTTGCGGTTGGATTTACGTGGCATGCATCGCCGGTTTGGCCGCGATCAGGCCTGTTCGCGCTTGGCCCTGACCGAATCGGCCAGTTCACGTAACAAGGACTCCGAATCGTCCCAGCCGAGACAGGCGTCGGTAATGCTCTGCCCGTAGGTCAGTTCGCTTCCCTTGCTGAAATCCTGGCGACCCTCTACCAGGTGCGATTCGATCATCACGCCGAAGATATTGTCCTGTCCGGTTTTGATCTGGTGGATGATATCCCGGCAAACCTCGACCTGCTTGTGGAACTGCTTCTGGCTGTTGGCGTGACTGCAATCGATCATCAGCCGCGGGTTCAGACCGCTGGCCTCGAGTTTCTCGGTCACCCCGGCAACGCTGACCCGGTCGTAATTAGGCCGGTTGCTGCCGCCGCGCAGGATCACGTGGGTGTAATCGTTGCCGGCAGTGGTGAAAATCGCCGAATGCCCCTGCAGGGTGATCGAAATGAAATGGTGGGAACCCTGCGCGGCGCGCATCGCGTCGAGAGCGATTTGCACGCCGCCGTCGGTGCCGTTCTTGAAGCCGACCGGACAGGACAGACCCGAGGCCAGTTCGCGATGGCCCTGACTTTCCGTCGTACGCGCACCGATCGCACCCCAGCAAATCAGGTCGGAGATATATTGCGGGCTGATCAGGTCGAGGTACTCGTGGCCGGCCGGTACGCCTTTGTCGGCCAGGTTGAGGAGCAATTCGCGCGCCTTGCGAACCCCCTTATTGATATGGAAGCTGCCGTTCAGGTCGGGATCGTTGATCAGCCCCTTCCAGCCCACGGTGGTGCGCGGTTTTTCGAAATATACCCGCATCACGATGACCAGTTCGTTGTTCAGCTCGTCGATCATCTGTTTGAGCCGATCGGCATATTCGAGCGCGGCGTCGGTATCGTGTATAGAACAGGGGCCGATCACCACCACCAGGCGGTCGTCCTTGCCGTCGAGCACATCGTAAATCTGTTGCCGCGTCTCGGTGACCAGTGCTGAGGCGGGCTCGCTCAGCGGTAATTCCTGCATCAGGGATTCCGGCGACTGGATTTCCTGGGTGCCGGTTATGCGCAGGTCCTTGGTTTGTTGCATTGTCATCTGAATGGGTTTCCGGGGCGGCTATCTATTTGAAAAAATGCAATATTCTTAACTATCGGCGGGTCAATTACCAGTCTTAAATGCTGCCAGTACGGCACGGGTTTCGGCAGCTTCGAGGCGCGGTCCGAACCGGGTGACCAGACGCGCCGCGGAACGCGACGCGAGATCGCCTGCCTGTTCGTAACTCATACCCTGAGAAAGCCCGTAAAAGAAGGCACCGGCAAACATGTCGCCAGCGCCGAGGGTGTCGATCGCGTCCACCACGGTGGGCTTTATCTCGATCATCGACTGCCCGTCGAACAGCAGCGCGCCCTGCTTGCCGCGGGTGATAGCGAAACTGCGCGCCAGCCGCTTGAACAGTTCGATCGCCGATTCGAGATCGTCCGTCCGCGCGAACTCCAGCGCTTCGTCCTCGTTGGCGAACAGCAGGTCGACGCGCTCGCCGATCATCGCCTCGAGATTGTCGCGAAAGAAACGCACCATGTTCGGATCCGACAGTGTAATCGAGGTTTTGATCCCGAGTTCCTCGGCGATTCGTCGCGCCTCGATACCCGCGTCGCGGGTATTGGCGGAGCTCGCCAGATAGCCTTCGATATAAACGTAGCCGGAACTGCGAATCGCCTCGCTGTCGACATCGTCGGCATCGAGATCGGCGCTGACGCCGAGGAAGGTATTCATCGTGCGATCGGCGTCCGGGGTCACGAATACCAGACATTTACCGGTAATACCGGCCGGCAGGGGTTTCGAGTCGAGATTCGAGTAAACCCCCGAATCGTGCAGATCGTCCGCATACACCTGCCCGCTGTCGTCACTGGAGACGCGGCAATCGAAGTGCGCCTTCGCGCCCAGCTGAGACAGCGCGATAATGGTATTGGCGGCCGATCCACCGCAGGTCATTTTTTCGTGCGAATTATTGAGCCGCGACATCAGGTCGTGCTGCCGCTGTTCGTCGATCAGGGTCATGACGCCCTTGTCGATTCCCATTTCCGAAAGGGTCTGCGGCGTTGCATGGTACTCGATATCGAGCAGTGCATTACCAATTGCATATACATCAAATTTTTTCATAAACGTCATTCGATCAGTGTCTTATTCGGCATCCCTTACACAGGGTATAAGCATGCAAGGATAATCTTTTGATTCGTGAGTGGAAACCTAATTAGTTCCAAAATAATTCCCTAAATGCCTTTCCATCGTAACCTAAAAAGTCTATAACGGGTGCCTGCATGAAACGGAATCCGGGGGGTGTCAGATGTATCGCATTGAAACAACCGACCCGATTACCGGCACCACCCTCACGCAACTCGAGGGCATGCCCTACGTCATCGAGACCGACGAAGACGACAGTCTGGTAATCTATTTCGAGTCCGAGTACAACCGCGATTTATACCTCAAAAATCCCGCGGAACACAGACTTCAGCACCACGCCAGCAAGCGCTCCTGAGCGCCGAAGGCCCGAATCGAATCGGCAAGACGGGCTTCGTCCCCTCCGCGGACGGGGCTTAACTGGATTGCCGATTATAGTGATTTTATATTAAATATATAAATAAAATTAACTTCATTTATATAGCTCGACTGATAACATAGCCGTCCCAAGACGTTAAACACCATTATCTGGAGGCATCCATGTCCCTTAAAGGATCACAAACCGAACAAAACCTGAAAGACGCTTTCGCAGGCGAATCCCAGGCCAATCGCCGATACCTGTATTTCGCGGCCAAAGCCGATGTCGAGGGGTTTAACGACGTCTCTGCCGTATTCCGTTCGACTGCCGAAGGCGAAACCGGCCACGCCCACGGTCACCTCGAATACCTCGAGGAAGTCGGCGATCCCGCGACCGGTTTACCGATCGGCAACACCGAGGACAACCTGAAGGCTTCCATCGCCGGCGAAACCCACGAGTACACCGATATGTACCCCGGCATGGCCAAGACCGCTCGCGACGAAGGCTTCGACGAAATCGCCGACTGGTTCGAGACCCTGGCGAAAGCCGAGCGTTCCCACGCCAATCGCTTTCAGAAAGCCCTGGATAACCTGGACGCTTAGTCTCCAACCAATCCGGGCCCGCTCAGAGGGCCCGGATACTTTTTCAGGCAATCCCTATGTCTACCGCATCTCGAGAAGGCAGCCTGGAAGCGCCTACTCGCCACCCCCTGGGACAAAACGACGCCGATTTTTACGACCGGGAGTCGCTGTTCGGGGAACTCGAACGAGTTTTCGACATCTGCCACGGCTGCCGCCGCTGCGTCAGCCTGTGCAATGCGTTTCCGACCCTGTTCGACCTGGTCGACGAATCCGAGACCATGGAGGTCGACGGCGTCGACAAGCAGGATTACTGGAAGGTCGTCGACCATTGCTACCTTTGCGATCTCTGCTACCTGACCAAATGCCCTTACGTTCCGCCGCATGAGTGGAATGTCGACTTCCCGCACCTGATGCTGCGCGCCAAGGCGAACGGCTTCAAACAGGGCCGCGCCAGGATGCGCGACAAAATCGTCTCGTCTACCGATACGGTCGGTAGCTTCGCCAGCATTCCGATCGTCGTCAACGTCGTCAACGCGGCCAACCGCAACGAACACACGCGCGCCCTGCTCGAGTCCGCGCTCGGTATCCATGCCGACGCGCGCCTGCCCGAGTACCACAGCGACCGGTTCAGTAAACGCAGTCGCCAGCACCAGCCCGGTGATTACGAGGTGCAGGCCGCCGGTCGTACCCGCGGCAAGGTCGCGATATTCGCCACCTGTTACGGTGAATACAACGAGCCGCAAATCGGCGACGACCTGCTCGCGGTATTCGAACACAACCGCATCCCGACCATGGTGGTCCGGGACACGGTTTGCTGCGGCATGCCCAAGCTCGAGCTCGGCGACCTGGACGCCGTCGGTAAGCTCAAGGACCACAACATTCCGCTGCTGTCGAAACTGATCGACGAAGGCTGGGACATTATTTCGCCGGTGCCCTCCTGTACCTTGCAGTTCAAGCAGGAGTTGCCTTTGATGTATCCCGATGACGACGAAGTCGCGAAGGTGCAGCAGGCATTTTTCGATCCGTTCGAATACCTGGCACTGCGGCATCGCGAAGGACTGCTGAACACCGAGTTCAAGCACGCCATCGGCAAGATCAGCTACCACGTCGCCTGCCATCAACGCGTACAGCGCATTGGCCTGAAAACCCGCGACATCCTGGCGCTGATTCCCGAAACGCAAGTCGAGGCCATCGAACGATGCTCCGGTCACGACGGCACCTATGCGATCAAGCAGGAATTCCACGAAGTGTCGATGAAAATCGTCAAACCGGTCGTCAATCGTGTCAAGAAGGCCGAACCCGACGCGTACACCAGCGATTGCCCGATGGCAGGACAGCATATTTCGGCCGGCCTCGACGACGGCAGCAGCACCCGGCATCCGATCAGTCTGCTGCGGCAGGCCTACGGCATCTAAGGAGACCCAGATGATTCAGCAGATTACCCGTGAAGACCTGATGAGCCTCGAGCAATATGCCGAGAAGCGCGGCGAGTTTCGCCAACAGGTCCTGCAACACAAGAAACACCGGCAAATCGCGCTCGGGCCGAACGCGACGCTTTATTTCGAAGACCGACTGACCCTGCTCTACCAGATCCAGGAAATGCTGCGCATCGAAAAGGTGTTCGAAGCCGACGGCATCAACGAGGAACTCGCCGCCTACAATCCGCTGATTCCCGACGGGCGCAATTTCAAGGCGACTTTCATGATCGAGTACCCGGACCCCGAAGTACGCGCCGCGCAGCTCGAAAAAATGGTCGGAATCGAGGACCTGGTGTGGATGCAGATCGGCGAGCATGACAAGATCTGGTCGATCGCCGACGAGGACCTGGAACGCTCGACCGAGGAAAAAACTTCTGCCGTACATTTCCTGCGTTTCGAACTCGACGACGACATGGCCGGTGACCTGAAAGCCGGTGCCAACTGGCAGATCGGCGTGCAGCACCCGGTTTATACCTACGAATTAGCTGTCGACGGCGAAACCCGCGCCTCGTTGCTCAAAGACCTGGACTAGTCGCGAAGCTTTCAAGCATCTCCGGCACGGCATCCAGCCCGGAAAATCCGTAGCCGGCCGGTTCCCGGTATACATACCGGTTACTCGCCGTCCCGTTTTTCGGTTATGATCAACCGATGGGCGGGAGTACTCCTGATCACAAGCTGGTCGCCATCCTGTATGCGGATGTTGCCGGCAACAGCCGCCTGACCGGGCGCGATGAAGTCCGCACCCATCATCGGCTAATGGACTTGCTGGACTTTGCCAGCGAATCGATCTCAGGCAGTGGCGGCAAGGTTTTACGTTATGCGGGCGACGCCATCCTGGCCGAATTCTCGAGTGTCGTGAAGCTGGTGCAAACCGCGATCGCGATCCAGAGGGGCATTCGGGATCGTAACGCCGGATACGCCGACGACGAGAAGATCCAGATCAGGGTCGGCCTGAACATCGGTGAAGTATTGCAGGACCGCGGGGAAATATACGGCGACGGGGTCAACCTCGCTGGACGCCGCATTTACCGATGGCGGTCGGCTCGAGATGAAAAATATCGACCGCCCGGTGCAGGTATATCGCTGGTCGCCGTCGGCGGTCGCGGATCCCGATAACCCCGAATTGCCGTCGAAACCATCGATTGCCATCCTCGCATTCGAAAACATGAGCAACGACCCGGAGCAGGATTTCTTCGCCGAGGGTATCAGTGAAGACATCATCACCCAGCTGTCGAAGTACCGCTCTTTCTTCGTTATCGCGCGCAATTCGGCGTTCAGTTTCAAGGCGCAGTCGATCGATGTCCGGGAAATCAGCCGCAAACTCGGAGTGCGGTATATCGTCGAGGGCAGCGTCCGGCGGTCGGGAAACCGGGTGCGTATCACCGCCCAGTTAATCGATGCTATCGAGGACAACCACCTCTGGGCCGAGCGCTACGATCGCGACCTGGAGGATATTTTCGCCGTCCAGGACGAAGTCACTCAGGCTATCGTCACCACCATAGAACCCCGCGTCGTGAATACCGAACGACAACTCGCGCGGCGCAAACCGACCGATAACCTTAATGCCTGGGAGGCCTATCAGAGGGGGCTGTGGCATATCTTCCAGTACAAGCCGGAAGACACGGTCAAGGCGTTGGAATTTCAGCGAAGGGCAGTCGAACTGGATCCGAATTTCGCCTCGGCCTACGGCGCGATCGCTTTTTGCATGTACGTCTACCTGTTGATGGATATATCGGAGGATCGCGAGGCGGATTTGGAGCGCGGCCTGCAGGCTGGACTCACCGCGGTGGGTCTCGACGATAACGATCCCTTCG
>Ga0055480_10000807_pt1 | contig 12084 bp, 7 predicted proteins | sample Muzzi_PWB_D2_FD_57935 | JGI IMG/M metagenome (GOLD analysis project Ga0055480, IMG submission 57935) | Wetland microbial communities from San Francisco Bay, California, USA, that impact long-term carbon sequestration - Muzzi_PWB_D2 | ecosystem: Environmental > Aquatic > Marine > Wetlands ... | reverse complement strand
AACCGTTCGCACGGTGGTGTGGGAGGACGGCGGGGGCAACCCCGCCTCCTACCCGATTCGCTGCGCCGTCCGAGCCCATGGGAGACAGCCGAATCTGAATCTGCCGGCCATGCGTACGAATCATCGCGGTCGGCAACAGTCAATAACTAAGGATTCCCATCACAAAAATCGGACGTAGCTTCATCCCCCTCAACGGCACCATTGCCGCAGCAGAATCCTGGAGACCCTGGTCTGCCGCTCGCGCCTGAACAGTCCTTGGGACAAGTCCGACAATCTTCGCCCGGCTCACAAATCCCGTTGCTGTTGCACACAGGGCAAGGGGTCGTTCCTGCACAATCCGGATCATGACAATCGATCAGTCCGTCGCAGTCGTTGTCCGAGCCGTCACCGCACAAGGCGTCATCTTGTTCTGTAGTGGCTGGAGCACCGCAATCTGCAGGACAGCCGCAACGCGTCTCATCCGGGTCACAGACGCCATTGCCGCAGATCCATGTGGATTCCCCACAATCAATGCTGCAATTCTCGGCATCTTCCCCCCTGTCGCACACCCAATCGCCGCAACACGTTGCCGGATTCGCCGCGTCCGAACATGCAAAACCGTCTGCGCTGCATCGCGCGTCTGCGCAACCCACGGCACCACTCCCCCCCCCCGCACCACAACAGTATCTCCCGGACGGTGGTCCCCCCTGCTCGCCCGCGCAATCGCCGGGACACGACAGGCAATCCTCGCCGATTGCCGGGTTGCAGACGCCGTCACCGCATACGGAGCCGGGCGTCGAAAAACAATCGGTCGGGCAATTGTGGCAATCCTCACCATCTCCGCAGGTGCCGTCCTGGTTACAGATGACCGGCTCGCACCCACCCGCCACGCACTCAAAACCGGCCGAACAAACGACGGGGCTAAACACGCAGGTTTGCGACAGATCGCACGCGTCCGTTGTACATGGGTCTCCGTCGGTGCAATCCGAATCGTTCAGGCATTCCGGACAACCGGCCGCGCCAACGCAATCCTCGTCGTCGCAGTCGGCCGCGCCGTCGCAATCGTTGTCCAGTCCGTCACCGCACGTTGACGCTTTACTCTCGGTCGCAGCCGGCTCACTGCAATCCGGGGGACAGTCGCAGGGCGTTGCATTGGATACCGTGAGCGCAACAGGTGCGGACACGGCGGAATTCCCCGCCGCGTCCCAAGCCTCGGCTGTCAGCACGCGGCCTCCATCCGGCATCGCCCTCGTATCGATGCTCCACTCATGCGGCGCGACCTGATCGGTACTGTGCACCGCGCCGTCAATGAGCAAATCAACGCGCACGACGGCCCTGTCATCGGAAGCCAAGGCGCTGACAAACAGATCGCCTGATACGACTGTGCCGGATATCGGGGCGGTGATGGTTACGGTGGGTGGTGTCGTGTCTTCCTCCCCGCCGCCGAGAGCGGCCGTCACCGCTTCGTACGCGTCGATGCGCCCCCATCCATAGGACGAATCCCAGCCGGGATCTCCGCCGTCGATCGCCGTGTCGAACATGAGTTGCTGAATTTCCATGGGTGCAAGGTCAGCGTTGGCCGAGAGCACCAGCGCGGCCACACCTGCCACGATGGGCGCTGAATGTGACGTCCCCGATGCCGACGCAAAACTACCATTCGCATCAAGTGTGATGATGCCCACGCCCGGAGCAGCCAGGTCAACGTTATTGCCGATATTGGACCACGATGGCACTGACAGCCCCTGGTCGAACGCCGATACGCGAATCACAAACGGATCATCTGCGGCAGGCTCGAACAAGCCGGAATTTCCGGCCGCCAGAACCACAACACCGCCCTTCGACTGGAAATACTGTGCGGCCGCTGTGATTGTAGAACTATCAGTCAATTCGAAGCTGATGTTTGCAACACGCGCGCCGTGATCTGCCGCCCAAACCAATCCGTCGGCGATGAGCGAGCTGGTCGACAGGCCCATCTGGTTCGATACACGGATTGGCATGACCTTGCATCCCCATGCCACTGATGCGACGAGCGTCCCATTGTTGCCTGCCGCCACAAGCGTGCCGGCCACGCGCGTACCATGGCCGGTCACATCAGCCGTGTTGTCGTTGTCATCGAATATGTTCCAACCTGGAACAAACTGTCCCGCCAACTCCGGGTGGTCGGTATTCAGGCCCGTATCCAGCACGGCGATGTGGACCCCGCCGTCTCCGATCGTCTCGTCCCACGCCTCGGGTGCGTGGATCGCAGGAAGATGCCACTGGAACGAATAGTATTCATCGTTGGGAATCAACGCGGGATGACACGGGAGATCCGGTTCGACAAACTCGACAAACGGGTCTCGCCTATAGGCATCGATCAGCCTCGCCTGTGGTGCGCCGTCCGGTATTCGTATGACGTGCACGCCAATTGCCGGAATGACTCTTTGCATTGCCAGTCCTTGTTTCCGGTGCAAGGCCAGTGCGTACGGCGTTGGCACGCCTCGCCGAAATCCGACCAAGATATGGTCCGCTTTCGGGCCTCGCCGGACACGGTCATTCCGTTGTGGCGTCAGGCCAAGAGCACCCGCAGACATGGTCACGACGAGGGCAATCGCCATCGTATGAACAGAGATCAATCGAGATGTCATGGTCTCCCCCCCCCCAGAGAGGCATGACAACACCAGACTGCGCGATACGCAAAGCAATGCGTTCAGCGCAGCGTTATCGGTCAACGTGAGTCTGGAGCTGTCCACTAGGACTTACGATTGAATTAACAGGTTGGCAAATTGGGCCGTTTGCGCATTGTGGGGGAAATTCAGGGATTACTGTCGCGTTCGATGGTGAGGCCCAACGGTGCCGAGAATGCGAGACCGTTGAGGCTTTGTAGGATGCATCGCAAGTAGATTATGCGGACTCGTTGTTGCGTTGAATTACGCATATGGACTGCCCCACCGGTCCCCATGTGCGTCGCTTGATGATCAAATACTCACCCGAGACCGGCATCGGCCGTCATTCTAGCTCGATATCGGGCATTTCCGCCTATCAGAAACCAAGCGGTCGACGGCCATCAACGCGAGAATGAGATTTCGTCCGCCACGCGTCAACTCGTAAAGGTCTCTCTGTTTCGGCATGATCAGACCGCTGGTACGGAGTTGGCCTATGTGGAAATAAAGTGGGCCGGGGTCTAGCTTGCTCACACGCTTCAGCGCCTGGTACGTGCCGGGCCCATCGAGCAGTTTCAAGAGCAGTTTCGCACGCACGGGATGCCCTGCCGCCGCCACCGCCTCCGTGGTCCGATTGCTGAGGCGCGGCTTTCGTGAGGTCGGCCCCCGCCCTTTGCTCCCCCTTCCCATCGGATTCTCTCCGACAAGCCATTCCAGCTTGGCGTCCCTTTGGTCATGCGGTCCATTGCTGGAATCCGCCAATTGCAGCCATACGCCGTATCCCCGTCTCCTTTTTAGCAAAGGAAAAACGGGTTTCCGAGAAGCCGCCCTTTTCGATTTCGTCGTTTTCTTGCGTGCGCCGGAAGCACCGCCACTCCGCCCCGCCCGTTGCGATCGTTTTGCCGTCACCGTTCCCATTGCGTCGCCCTTTCCGCGAAATCCCATATTTCGAAAGCGCACATGCAACTGTAATACTATAATTATATAATCTTATAATAACAGTACAAGAACAATTTGTACGAATTCGCCGAGAGGAATGGCGCCAAATCCGCGGCGGCTCATTCGATTTCGGCCGGTGCGAAGGTCTGGACGGATGGCACGTGCGAAAGAGACGGTTGTCTCCGGTGGAAGGCTCTATGCGGAACGGGCTAAGTTCTCCCGCGTGGTGAGAATAAGCGACACGGCCTGATCAAGCGAAAACCGCTCCATGTTGATGGTCAGGTCATGCAGCGTCGCATCATCCGTGGGCACACGAAAGTGATTGAGGAGAAACGTAGCTCGATTTTCTTCCGTTCGGACCATTTCCGTGCGTGCGTCTTCGATCGACAGCCCAAGTGACTTCGCGAGGTACGCCACACGCTGTTCGACGGGCGCCACCAGCCGGACACGAAATCCGCGGTTTCGGGGGAGAATCAAGTGCACGCCCCGGCCAAGAAAGACGCCGGGGCCCTGGCGCGCCAAGGACAGCACCGTTTCCGTCAGGCGATGAAAGTAGTCGTTGCGGGAAAAACCAGGCTGGAGCAGTGCCTTGAGCGTCTCCTCGCACCAGGTCATGTCCCGCTCGTCCATGGAATCATAGATGCGTCGCCGTAGTGCATCGTCGCCAGCCATGGCATCCAGGATCTCCTTGTCGAACGCCGGCCAATCCAGTTCCTGACCGAGTTTCGTGGCCAGCTCTTTGCCACCCGCCCCGACGGCACGAGAGATCGCGACAAAATCATGGACTTCTTGCGTTTCGCCGGTGAGGGCGCCCGGGCGTTGCCGGCGAGCCAACTCCCAATTGCGTATCTGCTTCTCGACAAAACGAGCGATGGCCGGATTCCGCGAAGTATCGGACATGATTCAACTCCGTCGTCGCGTGGTCGCCGCGGCCAACAATCCGCCGAAAGGGCGTGCCGCGATAGAGTCCACACTCTATTCTATACATACTGCGCGTAGTTGATCAACGCGCGCATGTAATTTGCCCGTTCATAGCCCGCGGGTTCCGAGCAGTTCGCGTGGTTCATGCTGCCCTGCAACTGCTTCACGCTTTCGTACTCGTGCGCTTCCAGCCATTCAGCGATCTCGTCGAGGATCGTCGTCGCCACACGCGGTCCGCCGCGGAGCAACGCGGCGCAGAGCATGGTGACATCCGCACCGGCCATAAGCAGCTTGATTACATCGTCGCCACGATAGATGCCGGTGGTGGCCGCCAGGCTGGCGTTCACGATCGGGTCGAGGATGGCCACCCATCGCAGGGCACGCTGCATTTCATGGGGCGAACTGAACACCAGGTGCGGTACGACCTCCAGCGTCTCCAGGTCGATGTCCGGATGGTAGAACCGGTTGAACAGCACAATGCCGTCGGCGCCGTGGCCGTCCAGCTTTCTGGCGAAATTCGGCAGCGACGTGAAATGCGGGCTGAGTTTCACCGCCACGGGTAATTGGACCTGGCCTTTGACGGATTTCACGACTTCGAGGTACTCCGACTCGGTGGCTTGGGCGTCTCGATCCGGATCGGTCGGAATGTGAAAGAGGTTGAGTTCCAACGCATCCACACCGGTTTGAGCGATCGAGCGGGCGTACTCCGTCCATCCGCCCAGCGTCGGCGCGTTCAGGCTTGCGATCACGGGGATTCCCAGCGCTTCCTTCAGTAGCCTGAGATGATCCAGGTATTCCTGTGGACCGCGCGGCGCATAGTCCAGACCCGGAAGGAACGACAGAGCCTCCGCATGCGACTCCGCGCCGAATTCCTGAAAATAGGCATGCGCACTCTGCTCGTGCGCAATCTGCTCCTGAAACAGGGAGTACACGACCAGTGCCGACACGCCGGCATCCTCGAGTGCACGGGCCGTGTCCAACTCGCGCGACAGGGGCGATGCACCGGCGACAATGGGGTTCTTCAAACGGAAGCCTAGATAGTTCGTTGCAAGGTCCATCAGTACCTGTCCATCCTCTCCGGACGATGAAAACGCCGAGTCCTATGCCGAGTCGAGACACCGCCGCGCGGCGCCGCCCGGCAGGGCAACGACGTTCGCACGTTCACTTGTCGCCGGCGGCTGACGCGACCGGCTGCCTTATCTTCGACGAAGGCTCGACTTCTTCGGAACCTTTATTCGCGAGTCGTTCGTATTCCGCGTACCGTTCCCGCGCCGTCTGTTGCGCCTGGCTGACGAGCGCGGCCGCGACATCGGGGCGGCTTTTCAGCAGAATGTTGAACCGGTTTTCCGTCTCGAAATACTGCAGGATCGGGATGCGCGGCGCTTTGCAGTCCAAGACCAGCGGATTGAGTCCTTCCGCGACGCGACGCGGGTCGTGCCGGTAGAGCATCCAATGGCCGGTTTCCACGGCGGTCTTCTGATGACTCAGTCCGTGACGCATGTTGATGCCATGGGCGATGCAATGTGAGTACGCAATGATCAGCGATGGCCCCGGATAGCTCTCCGCTTCCAGAATCGCCTTTACCGTGTGGTTGTCGTTGGCGCCCATCGCCACCTGTGTCACGTAGACATCGCCATAGCTCATGGCGATCATGCCGAGGTCTTTCTTCGTGGCCCGCTTGCCGCCGGCGGCGAATTTGGCCACCGCGCCCAGCGGCGTCGCCTTGGACATTTGACCGCCGGTATTGGAGTACACTTCGGTGTCGAGTACGAGGATGTTGACGTCCTTGCCGGACGCGAAGACGTGATCGAGCCCGCCGAATCCGATGTCGTAGGCCCAGCCATCACCACCGAAGGACCAGACGCTCCGACGGATCAGCGTGTCCGCGACGCTCTTCAGATCGAGGGATTCCGGCGACTTCATTCCTTCGAGCTTTTGCAGTAAATCAGCGACACGTTTCCGCTGCGCGATGATGCCGGCTTCTGTTGACTGATCGGCGTCAAGTAGCGCCGTCACCAGCGACTCACCAATCTGAGACGCCATGCGCTGGACCAGCTCGCGCGCATATTCGCTCTGCTTGTCGATCGCCAGGCGGAACCCCAGTCCGAACTCCGCGGCATCTTCAAACAGTGAATTCGACCATGACGGGCCTCGCCCATTGGCATCCTTCGCCCACGGCGTGGTCGGCAGATTGCCTCCGTAGATCGATGAACACCCCGTGGCGTTGGCGATCACGGCGCGGTCTCCGAATAGTTGACTGACCAGCTTCACGTACGGCGTTTCACCGCAGCCCGCACAAGCACCGGAATACTCGAACAGCGGCAAGAGAAGCTGTGAGTCTTTCACGGCCGAGACCTTCAACTTGGTGCGGTCGTAATCCGGGATGCCGAGGAAGTAGTCGTAGTTGCGTCGCTCATCCTCGAGCAGCGGCGCCTGTGTTGCCATATTGATGGCTTTGAGGCGTGTTTCGCTCTTGTTCTTGGCAGGGCAGATTTCGACGCACATCCCGCACCCGGTGCAGTCCTCGGGGGCCACCTGCAGGCAATAGCTGAGACCCTTGAAATCGGGGCCTTTGGCCGCCACGGTCTTGAAGGTCTCGGGGGCACCAGTCCCACCGCCGGCGTCGAACACCTTGGGACGGATGGCGGCGTGCGGGCAAACCAGCGCGCACTTGTTGCACTGGATACACGTGGCGGGATCCCAAACCGGGACCTCCATCGCGATGTTTCGTTTTTCCCAGCGTGCTGTGCCGGTCGAGAAGGTGCCGTCTATCGGCATAGCGCTGACCGGAAGTGTGTCCCCGTTGCCTGCAATGATCGTGCTGAGCACGTCCCGGACGTACGCAGGCGCCTCCTTTGATACGACCGGCGGGCGATGCCTTTCCGTTGTCACCGCGTCGGGCACGTTGACCTCGTGCAGGTTGGCCAGGGTGTTGTCGACGGCCTGGAAGTTCTTCTGGACGACGGCCTCGCCTTTCGTGCCGTAGGTCTTCTTGATGGTCCCCTTGATCTTCGCAATCGCCTCGTCGCGCGGCAGCACGCCGGAAATGGCGAAGAAACAAGTCTGCATGACGGTGTTGATGCGGCGTCCCATGCCCGATTCCGCCGCCACAGCGTAGGCATCGATGACAAAAAGCTTCATCTTCTTGTCGATGATTTGGCGCTGCACCTCGTAAGCCAACGTGTCCCACAGCTCATCCGGTCCGAACTGGGAGTTGACCAGAAAGGTGGCTCCCTCCGTCGCATAGGTCAGCATTTCCAACCGTTCCAGGAAGAACTGTTGATGGCACGCGATGAAATTGGCACGCTGCAACAAATAAGTCGAACGAATCGGACACTTGCCGAAACGTAAATGCGAGACCGTCACGGCCCCCGCCTTCTTCGAGTCGTATACGAAGTAGCCCTGGGCGTTGTTGTCCGTTTCCTCGCCAATGATTTTCACGGAATTCTTGTTGGCCCCGACGGTACCATCCGAGCCGAGACCAAAGAACATCGCCTGCACGCCGTCGGGATCCTCGGTAATGAACGACGGATCGACGACAAGCGACGAATTCGAGACATCATCCTCTATCCCCACGCAGAAGTGGTTTTTCGGTCGTTCCTCGGTCAACGCATCGAAAACCGCCTTGACCATGGCCGGTGTGAATTCCTTCGAAGAGAGCCCATATCGCCCGCCGTAGACGCGCGGGAGGGACGCAAACCGGTTTCCGTCGTTCGTGTGATGCTCGCTGATGGCCGTCACAACGTCCTGGTAGAGAGGTTCGCCACCTGCACCGGGTTCCTTCGTTCGATCGAGCACGGAAATCATACGCGTAGACTTCGGTATCGCCTCGATGAAACGCTCGGATGCAAACGGTCGGTACAGGCGAACCTTGACCAAGCCGACCTTTTCGCCACGGTCTACCAAGTAATCAACGGCCTCATGCGCCGCTTCCGCGCCGGAGCCCATCATGACGATGACGCGTTCGGCGTCCGGAGCACCGACGTAGTCGAATATGTGGTATGACCGCCCCACCACTGACGCGAACTTGTCCATCGTCTTCTGGACAAGCTGCGGGCACGCGGCATAGAAGGGGTTGGCGGCCTCCCGCGCCTGGAAGAAAACGTCCGGATTCTGCGCCGATCCGCGAAGCACGGGCTGCTCGGGGTTCATGGCCCGCCGGCGGTGGGCGTGTACGAGTTCATCGTCCACCATGGCGCGAATGTCGTCGTCCAACAGTTGTTCGATTTTCAGCACCTCGTGCGACGTGCGAAAACCGTCAAAGAAGTGGACAAACGGTACGCGTGCTTCGAGCGTCGCGGCGTGCGCGATTAACGCGATGTCCATGACCTCTTGCACGCCACCCGACGCCAACATGGCGAAGCCGGTCGGCCGTGCCGCCATCACATCGCTATGGTCTCCGAAGATCGACAGTGCGTGAGTAGCCACGGTTCTGGCGCTGACATGAAAGACCGTCGGCGTCAGCTCTCCGGCGATCTTGAACATGTTGGGGATCATGAGCAGGAGGCCCTGCGATGCCGTAAAGGTCGTTGAGAGTGCCCCTGTTTGCAGCGCGCCATGGACGGTTCCTGCGGCTCCGGCCTCGCTCTGCATTTCGGTGACGCTCGGGATCGTGCCCCAGATGTTCGTCTTGCCTTCGCATGACCACTGGTCGGCCCATTCGCCCATGGGCGAGCTAGGTGTAATGGGATAAATGCTGATCACGTCACTCAAGAGGTGGGCTACATAGGCGGCGGCTTCGTTGCCGTCAATCGTGATTCTTGGCCTTTTCGTCATCATTCGATCTCTTGAAAATTGCATGTGGCCGCTTGGTTCCCCACCGCGCGCCACGATACCCCAGTTGCTCATACATCCCTCGGGGCCCAATTGCTCGCGTTCGGCGACCCAAACCATCAGCCAGTCCGACCCGGCTCCGGAGCGCCGAAGCCTCTCAAAAAACGTTGCAAGAGCCGTTCCAATCGGGGGTGAAAAGGCCTTCAGGGACGCGCCAACCGATAATCAAAGGTGGATGTCCGATCTCTGCAAGAACGCCAACTACAGGAAGTCAAAATGGGGCGGTCTCTGGATCTGGCGTCTGTGAGACACAAGCCCGCCGGATCGCACGGATCAAAGCAGGCCAAGCCGCTCCAGTCGGAATCGAAGGGCATCACGGCTTAGTCCGAGCAATTTGGCCGCCTGGGTGTGATCGTTGTCCGAGCGCTCGAGCGCTTGTCGCACCAGCGTATCCTCAAGACCACGAAGATCGATTCCTTCGCCTGGCAGCGAGAACTCGCTGGCCGTGCCTTCATCCACCGTTTCCGGTCTGCCGAGCACGAGGTCCCCGGGCGTGAGGGTGTCCGACTTGGACAGCAGGACGGCCCGCTCGGTCACGTTTCTCAATTCTCGCACGTTCCCGGGCCAGCCGTAGACCATCATCTTGTCGAAAGTCGCATCGTCTATCCTGGCGATTGGCTTACGGAATTCTTGTGCGAATTTCTCGACGAAGTGGGATGCGAGAATACGAATATCGTCCCCGCGATCACGGAGCGCCGGAAGCTCGACAGTAATAACATCTAGGCGGTACTTCAAGTCGCTGCGAAACGATCCGTCGTTGATGGCCTTTTCAATATCTCGATTGGTGGCGGCGATGACGCGGACGTCAACGGAAATCTCATTGGTCCCCCCCACACGGCGAAAGGTCCGCTCCTCCAAGAATCGGAGCAGCTTGGCCTGAAGCCCTTGCGGCATGTCCCCCACTTCGTCGAGGAACAATGTTCCGCCATCCGCCAACTCGAACAGCCCCTTCTTGGTCGATTTCGCGTCGGTAAATGCGCCCTTTTCGTGGCCGAACAGTTCGCTCTCCAATAGCGTCTCGGATAACGCCGTGCAGGTGATATTCATGAAGGGTCGCGGGGCGCGATCCGAGTTGTAGTGGATCACACGGGCCACGAGGTCCTTACCGGTCCCGGACTCGCCGCGCACGAACACCGTCGATGCGTTGCTCTTGGCGATCTGGTCGATCACGTCGAACAATTCGAGCATGCACGCATCCTGGCCGATGATGCGATCCACGCCGTACTCGTGCTGGATGTGGCGACGGAGTTCGCGTACTTCTCGGCGTAGCTGGGTCGTCTCGAGCGCCTTGTCCACCGTGCGGAGTAATTCGTCCATGTCGAACGGCTTGGTGATGTAGTCGTGTGCGCCAAGCTTGATGGCGTCTACCGCGCTCTCGATGCTGGAGTATGCGGTCATCATGATGACGACGACATCTTCATCCGTTTCTCGGATCTTCCGCAGGATGTCCAGCCCGGTCATGTCCGGCAGTTTATAGTCCAACATGACAAGGTCGAAGGTGCCGCCGTCCAAGGCTGCCAGTCCCTTCTCCCCGTTCTCTACGCCGATCACGGAATAGCCGCGGGCCTCGAATTTCTGACGCAGGGACCAGCGAATCAGCTTTTCGTCTTCGACAATCAGAACGCGAACCGTCATGTTGATTCCTCTCTTGTTTCCGCCGGGGCGCCGCACGGCCACTGGACGGTGGCCGTGGTGCCCTCGCCGAGCACGCTTTCCAGTTCAATCCACCCATCGTGCTCCTCGGCGATGCGACGGCAGATGGGAAGACCGAGCCCCGTCCCCTTGGCTTTCGTCGTGAAGAAGGCTTCGAAGGCCTCTTGCCGTGTCTCTTCCGACATTCCCTTGCCGAAGTCTCGGACGGCGAGACGCACGAAGCCATCCTCTCGCCTGAGTGTCAGTTGGATGCGTCCCTTTTCTTCGCAAGCGTGTGCGGCATTGAGTAGCAGGTTGATTAACAACTGTTCGACCTGCGCGCGGTCCGCGAATACGTCCAGATCCGTTTCGTGGCATTCGAAATCAACGGGAACATTCTTGAGCGACGGCTCCCCTCTCAGGACTTTGAGTACACGGTGCACCGTTTCATCCATGAAAAATACGCTCTTGCGCGGGGGTAGCGGCTTGGCATATTGCAGGAGGTCCTTGACCGTCTCGTCGAGTCGTTTGATCTGACCGAGAATCTCAGAGATGATCGTGCGATGGGGGTCGTCGTAACGCATAGCATCACGCATGATCTGAATCGCACCGCTGATGCCGGCCAATGGGTTCTTGATCTCATGGGCAAGTGACGCGGCGAGTTGGCCGATTTCGGCCAGGTGTTCCGTACGGGTCAAGCGTTCTTCGACGGCGCTTCGTTCTTTCTTGCGGATTCGCTCGGAATAAGAGTCTTTGTAGCTCTCGAGCATGAGTGCTAACTCGAGCATCAGCAGCTTGTGAAAAGACTCGAGCACCTTGTTGGCGTCCTTCATGCGGGTTGCCCTGACCCGTCGTTCGACCTCGCGCCACACCGTATGGACGCCGGTGACCATGAAATGCTGCGGAACGCGCGCCTTGACGTGGCTTTCGCCGATGGCCACCCGGCTCTTGAAGTAGTGACCATCGATCGTCACGTCGAAGAGGCCCTTCATCCAGTTCGTAAAGACCTGCTTTTGTCGCGCGATCTGTCCCTCGCCCCCCGTAAACACCGCGAGCGAGTCCTCATCCCCCAAGATTTCGTCATAGAATGCTTCGATGATTTGTGGTATGTCCTGTTCGACCACATTCCCGAGCGAAC
>Ga0055480_10000806_pt1 | contig 12085 bp, 10 predicted proteins | sample Muzzi_PWB_D2_FD_57935 | JGI IMG/M metagenome (GOLD analysis project Ga0055480, IMG submission 57935) | Wetland microbial communities from San Francisco Bay, California, USA, that impact long-term carbon sequestration - Muzzi_PWB_D2 | ecosystem: Environmental > Aquatic > Marine > Wetlands ... | reverse complement strand
GCAGACCTTCCTTCCCGGATAAGTCGGCAAGGGGATCTGCCTGCGGAGCGTTCTCCGGGCTCGATCGGATGACCGCTTCGGGACAGAAGATGCGGCGAAAGGCCTGCTCCAGTTCCTTTCCTGACCTGTCCTCGGGACCGGGGAGCAACGATATTTCCGTTGCCGGTGCCAGGGACAAATCAAGGGCGCTCAGGAACAGGGAAAACGCGGTCGGCATGGAACCGATCCGCCCAAGAGAGCTTCGCAAAGCCCTTTCCCCCATGGTGGTCAGCCGATCGTCCCCGGCTATGCGTCCCAGCCGGAGTTGATTCCAGACCATCATCGAAATCCCGGCCGGGAGGGCTCCATCCTGCCAGGAACGGCAGCGGGTCAAGACCGTTTCGGCATCCCGCCCCGTGTCGTAATACCCTCCGTCGCCATCGCCGAACAAGGACTCGGCCTGCCGGTTCAGCTCCAGGGCTGACGTCAAATGCCGTTGCTTGAGCCCGGCCTGGAACAGTTCGAGAAGGCCGAAGACCAGAAATGCGTAATCCTCCAGAAAGGCCGGAATGGCCGCCTCGCCGGCACACCAGCGGCGGAGCAGTCTTCCTTCGTCGGTCCTCTGGCGGCTCAGAAGAGTGTCGGCGGCCCGCTCCGCCGCCTGAAGAAGATCGGAGCGGTTGAGCACTCCTCCCCCCCGGGCCAGCGCGCCGATCATCAGTCCGTTCCATCCGGCCAGAACCTTTTCGTCCCGGTGGGGCCGGATCCGGTTTTCCCTCTCCTCAAAGAGCCGTTGGCGGGCTTTTTCCATGTCGTCCGGGAGGGTATCGAGTGGCGAACGGTCATCAACGACGGAAAAATCGTGGTCCGAGCGATGGGGAATCGATCCGCCATCGAGATGGCCGGCGGGAATAATGCCGAAAAATCGGTTGAACCGGCCGCCGAGGTCTTCCCCGAGCAACTTGACGATCTGGTCCGGCTCCCAGAGGTAAAAACGGCCTTCCACCCCTTCCGAATCAGCATCCTCTCCGGCAAAAAATCCCCCTTCCGAATCGCCGAGATCTCGCCGGACATAAGTGAAAATTTCTTCCGCCGTACGCGCATAAAATGGTTCGCCGCTGACCTGGAATCCCTCCAAAAAGGCCAGGGCGGCGAGGGCTTGGTCGTAAAGCATCTTTTCGAAATGCGGGACCAGCCATTGGCCGTCGACGGAATACCGATGCAGGCCAAAACCGACCTGGTCGTATATGCCTCCAAGGCGGATTGCCCGCAGCGTCTTTAAAGCCATCTCCGTGGCATTCGGTTCCCCAAACCGGCGGCCAAGGCGGAAAAGAAGCGATAAATTATGGGGCGCCGGAAATTTGGGCGCCTCACCGAACCCTCCGAACCTAGAATCAAAGCTGCCTCGATATTGCCGCAAAGCAAGGCGTAAGGGCCGGTCGTCAATTTCGCCGGCCGCATTGGTCGACTCTCCCAGTGACCGGAGGGCCGCTACGGCCTGGTCGCCGGTCGCTTCCAGTCGGTCGCGGTTTTCCGGCCAGAGTTCGGCGACCTTGGACAGAATTTCCATCAGGCCGGGCATGCCTCCCCGGCTGCGTTTCGGCAAATAGGTCGCGGCGAAAAACGGTTTCAGGCCCGGAGTCAGGATCAGGGTCAAAGGCCAGCCGCCGCTACCGGTCATCAACTGGCAGGCGGTCATGTAGATCTGATCGATGTCGGGCCGTTCCTCCCGGTCGACCTTGATCGGAATAAAGGAGGGATTGACCACCGCCGCCACGTCATCATGTTCAAACGATTCACTTTCCATGACATGGCACCAATGACAGGTTGAATATCCAATGGAGAGGAATACCGGCTTGTCTTCCCGGCGAGCCTTGTCCAAAGTGTCGTCGTTCCAGGCGTGCCAATCGAGAGGGTTTTCGGCATGCTGCAGGAGGTAAGGACTTTTTTCGAAAATCAGGCGGTTGAATTGGTCTCCACCGTCCGGGGGGAGTTGGGAGGTATCTACCTGCCGCAGCATTTTCACGCGGTCATGGGGTTCGGATAAATTCTTCATGGGTTCTCCGGGGAAACAGTCTCTTCCATTCAACCCTACCACCGCTGGAGAGGATGACAAACCAACCAACGGTCGCCAGGTCTGGAGTGGGAGCAGATTTGCCAAGCAGCCTCCCTGTCGGTTAAGATGAAAAGCTATGATTTGGTTAAAATCCTTGAGTCGAATATTTATGATGAAAGAATCCAGGCGAATCGTCTTTCTGCTTTGCGGAATTTGTGCGGTATACGGTTTTACATTAGCGGCGGCAATGCCGGTTCGTGCAGAAACAATCCTCACCGCCGGGGTGGTCCGGGATGGTACTACCGGCCGGCCTGTTGCGGGAGCTGTGGTTGCCACCGAAAACTGGGCAGTGCTGACCGATGGCCAGGGCGCCTTTCGCCTGATTTCTGAGGGGAAGCGCATTTCCGTTCGGGCCCCGGGGTTCCGGCCGCGGAACTTGCCCCTAAGTGAGAGCTTCGACATTGCCCTGGAGCCCTTTCGACCAAAGGCCCTTTATCTCTCCTTTTTCGGCATCGGCGAGCCGCTGCTTTGCAATCCGGCGCTGGAACTGATCAAGCAGACCCCGTTGAATTCCCTGGTGATCGATATAAAGAGTGATCGCGGGACCATCCCGTTCGCCAGTGAAGTTCCTCTGGCGCGGCAGGCAGGCGCACAGCGGGTGCGAACCATCCGGGACCTCGCCAAGATGATCCGCGACCTGAAAGCTCAAAACATCTATCTGATCGCCCGGATCGTTACCTTCAAGGACCCGGTGTTGGCGGAGGCTCGGCCCGAATGGGGAATTCAGGATGAACGGGAACATCTCTATCGGGACCGGGAAGGGCTGGCCTGGGTCGATCCTTTTCGGCCCGAGGTCTGGGACTATAATATTTCCATTGCCGAAGAAGCGGCGTTTTACGGATTCGATGAGATTCAATTCGATTATGTGCGCTTCCCCGATCATCTGGGGTTGCACTTTGCCGATGAGCCTCTTCCGGAGAACCGCGTTCGGGCCATCCAGAATTTTCTCGGCCGGGCCCGCAATCGGTTGCAGCGTTACAATGTGACGGTGGCCGCCGATATTTTTGGCTATGCCTGCTGGGATCCGACTGATACCAGTATCGGCCAGCGGCTGGAAGATCTGGCACCGATGGTCGATACCCTGGCCCCCATGCTCTATCCATCGGGGTTTGAAAACGGGATCGGTTGTTACCGTAATCCGGTTGCGGCCCCCTATAAGATCGTTTACCTGAGTCTGCAGAAAGCTCGGGAACGAACAGGCCTTTCGCCGTTGCGATTCCGGCCGTGGCTACAGTCGTTTCGGGATTATGCGTTTGATCGGAGGCGATTCGGCGCAGAGGAGATTCAGGCACAGATCAGGGCCGCTGACGATTTTGGCAGCGACGGGTGGATGCTCTGGAACGCGTCGAATGTCTATTCCTCCAGTGCGATTCATCCCGAGGGAGGCTGCCAGTCAAATGCCGAAATTTTGGAGCCCAGTTCCGAGGATGCCGGGGAACGTCCGACTCTTCCCCTGATTCCCGTTGAAGGGGAGGACGAAACCGGAAAGATTGAAAAGAGCGGGGGCAGGGAAGGAAATTCCAAGGGGTAGGAAGAACTCAAGGGGGATTCAAATTTTTGCCTTGGTCGAAAAAACAGGACGGTTAAACAGGAACGGGCGCCCCATCGGGGCGCCCGTTCCTGTTTCTGACTTCTTTCCGGCGGCTTATTTTTTGTGGCAATCTTTGCAGCCGGTGGGGCCATTCATCTTTTTGTGGCAATCTTTGCACAGTTTGTGCGCGGCGTCCTTGAATTTGGGAGCCTTGGTGCCATCATGGCAGCTGTGGCAGGCGCCGGCCTCAACACCTTTGTGGTGGCAGGTCGCGCAGTCGGCGACCCGGCCCTGGTGGGCCTGGTGCTGGAAGGTAACGGTACCCATTTTGGTGGGGAAGGTGTAGGTCGCCTCCCCTTTTTCACCGGCCACCACGCCAAAGGCGCAGACGGCCACAAAAGCCACTGTCAGGAAAGCAACTACGATTCGTTTCATACAACTACCTCCTCAATAAAATGTGTGTGTGCGGACCAATCCGCAAATGCTGTGGACAATTTATCGCGATTGAAAACATTTTGCAGCAGACATCTAGCGAAATGCGACCCGATGTCTGGTCGATTTCATGTAATTTAGGGGTGTTACATTTTGTAATGTCGGGTTTCTGAACCACCCATATCGGGTCCTAATCGTTTTATTTGCGTCGATAAAGGTTGTCTGTTACACTCTGCCGAGTCATTTCCGGAGATGATGTATGGATAAATCACCTGGTTCGACCGTTTGGCTTGACGGCAGGGCCGTGCGGCGAATCCGCGAGCAGCAGAAACTGACCCAACTTTATGTGGCCAAGGTCGTCGGCGTGACGACGGACACTATTTCCCGTTGGGAAAACAATCGATACCCGTCGGTGAAGCGCGAAAACGTCGTCCGGTTGACTGAGGCCCTGGAATGCAGCCTGGAGGATATTCTGAGAGCGCCGGAGGAAGATCCGGGGAGCGATGCCGGACAAAATCCTCCGGATCTGTCCCGGAGCGCTTTCTGGATTGCCGGACTGCTGATTTTGCTCCTTTTGGCGGCCGTTGGGTATGTTTTTATGCAGAGCCGGGGAAAAGCCCTGCCGGGAATGAAAGCCATTCGCTGGTCTCCCGGTTTTGCCGCCCCCGGAAGTGTGATCCCGGTTTTCGTCAGTTTGATGAGTGAAGGGGAACACCAGGGGTTCATTTTGAGGGAACATTTTCCGACCGGGTGGAAGTTGATCGAATCGAGTCCGCCCGCGTCCAGCCTTGACAATATTCAGGGCACCGCCCGCTGGATCGTTAAGGCGGGAGAGGACCGCCCACGGATTGTTTATCTGCTGAAAGTCGATTCGGATGCGAAATTTGACCAAGAGGTCACCCTTCAGGGTGATGTGGTCGCCAGAGCAGAAGGACTCGTCCCCGTCCCCGTCGCCGGTGCCAGCAATCTCAAAATTGCACCTCATCATTGGGCGGATCTGAACGGCGACAACATTATTCAGGACAGTGAAATACTCCAGGCATCAGATATCGTCGACGAAATGCAAGGGGTCCACCTGGACTGGAATCTCCTGGAAAACCTCTGGAACGCCGGCCAGTATCGTTATGAGGCCAAAAAAAGGGACTTTTTCCCCGTTCCTTCGAGCCAAGCCCTGCTTCTGGAACATTGAATCCGGGTTTTTTATGGAAGCCTCTCTCCCGGCAGGATTTTTTCTTAATCCTTCCTGTCTTTTCCACTTGAAATCAGCCCGCCGTATGATGCACTTGAATCGATGGCAGTTGCCATCGATTGATTCATGCTGCGGATTCCTCCCATCTTGAAGGGAAAAGAGAATGAAGCGGATTTTGATAATAATCGTGGTGGTGGCTTTGGCGCTTTTTATCGCCGATCAGATGGGATTGGAGATCGGAAAGTTATTTAAGGGGTTCTGGGGTTTTCTCGGCGATCTGTTCGAGCCGGGGAAACACCCCTGACAGCGAGAAACCGTATTCCCGAAGGGGGATGGGCGACAAGAGTTGGCCAATAGCGTAAGGTCTAAGTTTTTCTGCCGCTATTGCCGTGAAGCGACCCTGCCGGCCGACCCAAAAAGGGGTTCGGTCTGGACCGGGCCAGGCAGGGGGTTTCCCCTCCGGAGAAGTTTTTTTGAGAGAGAAAAGGTATTTTACAGCAGGAGCCATCCAAGCAATATCAGGATTCCCAGAATAATGGCAGCCGTCACCAGGGGCGCGGACGATTTTTTCCCGGGTTCCGGTTCCTCTTCAAGACGGTCCACGACCGGATATCGTTCCACCACCGCCCGGACATGGGGCGCCTGCAGAAGTTCCTGAGTGAGGTCGGTGCCCGACCGGTGTTGGTTCTGGTGCAGGCCGTTTTCCCAGAGGGGGCTGTCGGTGAAGTCGTAAATCTTTCCATTGACGGCTACCAGGGCTTTGCGGCCGTCCCGCCCGTCGAATTGAGCCAGCTCTTCCGGCGTCATGATTTCTCCCGTTTTTTATTTATTTCAACTGGTATCGCTGCCAACCTCAATTTGCCAATGGCGCCGGTGCCTCCTCGAGGAGCCCTTCACTTTGGTATCGGGACCGGGAAAAGGACGACCGGGTCAATCGAATTGGTTCCGAAACTCGGACAACTCCCGGCGGATCGTTTCCACCTCCTCGCGCAACAGTTCGATCTCTCGCGCCAATAGATCGATCCGGTTTTCATCCTTGCCCGCCGGCGACCCCTGAGAATTCTGCGGAAAGGGACCGGCCATTTCAAGAGTTTCGAAAGGGCCGTCCAACAGCTGGCCGAAGCGGGATTCCTTGCGGCCGGGTTGACGCGGCAGGCGGATAATCAGTGGTTCATCCCGGTCGGCCAATTCCTGAAGGGCCGACTCGACCTCTTCCATCGATGAAAAGGGGTGCATGCGCCCGGCCCGGCTCCGCAATTCGCCGACCGTTTGCGGCCCTCGCAAGAGCAATTCGGCCAGGACGGCAAGCTCCGGTCTGTCAAGAAACAGCTTTGCCTCCAGATTGTGCCCGAATTTCGCCACCCGTCCCCCCTCACCGGACAGACGGGCATATCCCCGGTGCCGCAAACTGTCGAGGGCCTGCATTACCTCGGTTTCGGACAATTGCATGACCGGCTCCCGGTTCGATTTCTGATTGCAGGCGTTGGCGAGGGCATTGAGGCTCAACGGATAATAATCGGGGGTGGCCAACTCCTTTTCAACGAGGCAGCCAAGAACGCGAATTTCGATGGGGGTCAGATTTTTTTCCACGGAAGCCCTCTCGGTTTTGAAACGCCGCTATAAATATGGAAAATCTGCTTTTAGCCCGGTTGATCAAAAACGTCCTGAGGCAAGGCGGCCGAAATTCCGAGGGATAAGGCTCCTAAGCCAACGGGCGTTTTTCATCAACCGATCAGTCACGGAACCTTTTAAGCAGATCCTGGTAAGCGTCGATACGCCGATCCCTTAAAAAAGGCCAAATGCGGCGGACTTGGTCGCAGCGCCGGCGATCGATGGCGGCGACCAGAACCTCCTCGGCGGTGTCCGCGGCGGCCAGTACTTCTCCCTGGGGTCCGACGACAAAACTGTTGCCCCAGAACTCCGTTCCCTGAGTCGTGTTATTCTCTGCCGGTTCCCACCCGACCCGGTTGACGGCTACCAACGGCAGGCCGTTGGCAATGGCATGACCTCGTTGCACGGTAATCCAGGAATCGAGCTGGCGCTGCCGTTCCTCCTCTCCATCCCCCGGGTCCCAGCCAATAGCCGTCGGGTAAATCAGCATCTCGGCCCCGGCCAGGGCCATCAGCCGGGCCGCCTCAGGGTACCATTGGTCCCAGCAGACCATGACTCCGAGCCGGCCCACAGAGGTGTTGATGGGGAAGAAGCCCAGGTCACCGGGAGTAAAATAAAATTTCTCAAAATAGCCCGGATCGTCGGGGATGTGCATCTTCCGGTAGATTCCGGCCAGGCCGCCGTCCTTTTCGATCACCACCGCGGTGTTATGGTAAAGCCCCGCCGCCCGCCGTTCAAAAAGTGACACCACCAGAACGATCTGCAATTCCCTGGCGAGCTTTCCGAAAAATTCGGTCCCGGGTCCGGGGATGGATTCGGCCCGGTCGAAGCGGGCGGGATCTTCGGTCTGGCATGGATAGGGGCCGGCATGGAGTTCAGGAAGAACCACCAGTTCCGCCCCGGCCAAGGCGGCTTTTCGAATTCCCGCGGCACTGAGTTCCAGGCTGCGATGTCGATCGGCGTCGCAGCGCTGTTGCACCAGGCCGACTTTCAACAGGTTCATTCCAGAACTCCTTTCGGCAACTGCATGGTCACGCAATGGAGAGAGCCGTGCTGGGCGACCAGAGGGAGGCAGTCGATCCCGACGATCTCTCGGCCCGGGAAGGCCTTGCCAATGACCTCGAGGGCCAGGGGGTCTTTCCCGTCACCATAGGTTGGAACCAGAACGGCGCCGTTTATGACCAGGAAATTGGCGTAAGTGGCGGGAAGGCGGTTTCCTTCCGCGCCAAATTTCGGTTCGGGCCAGGGAAGGGGGAGAAGGCGGTAGGGGTTTCCTTCCAAGGTTCGAAGGTCGGCGAGCTCCCGGGCCATTTCCCCCAGGGGAAGGAAGTGACTGTCGGCCGGGTTGTCACAGGCGACGTAGAGAATCGTGTCATTCGGCGCAAAACGGGCCAGGGTATCCACATGAGCGTCGGTGTCATCTCCCTCCAGCGCCCCGTGGTGCAGCCATTGAACCCTGGAAGCCCCGAGCTGCGCCGACAATTCGGATTCGATCTCCCCCCGGTCGAGGTGAGGATTGCGATTGGGACCGAGGAGGCAGGCGGCGGTGGTCAGCAAAGTTCCTCGGCCGTCGCTCTCGATGCTCCCCCCCTCAAGGATCATGCCCATCACCCGGTGGGCGACGGATCTCAAGGCACCGGCCTGAAGAAGCCGCCGCGTTGCCTGGTTGTCATTGGCGGAGGGAAATTTGAGCCCCCAGCCATTGAAGCCGAAATCGAGCAGGGCCGGCGCGTCGTTTTCATAAATGGTAATCGGCCCGAAGTCCCGTGACCAGGTATCGTCGGTCGGAATGGGGAAAAACGCGATCCGCTCCGAGGGGGCACCACCCGCCGCCAGTTGCCGGGCGACGCTGTCACGGTCGGGGACCAGCAAAACCACTTGTTCGAACCGGACGATATGCTTGACGATTTCGGCAAAAACCGGCTCCACCCGATCCAACTCAGGAGCCCAGTCGGTTTTCCCGTGGGGCCAGGCGATTAAAACGCCATCCTGCTCTTCCCATTCAGCCGGCAGCCGTCTAGGCATAACAGCACTCCTTAGAACATTCTGCCGCATCGTAAAAAAATCCCGGTCGTCATGCAATCGGAAAACCGGATTATTAGCCGAATTGTTCCAGCCTGGATGCAATCCGAATCACGATTCCCGCAAGTGCAATCAGACCTGTGAGGGCCAGGATACTCCAGCGCGCAACCCGGGAGAGCCGGATTGGCTTCAATCCCCTGTGCCAAGGCAACTCTCCCCCGGTCCGTCGACGGAATTCCGAAGCGGTGATCAGGAAGGTTAACCAGAGGGCCGCCAGGACCAGCCCGCCGAGAACATCGCTGAGCCAGTGCATCCCCAGGTAAATCCGGCTGAAAGCCACCAGAAGAGCCGTTCCGCTTCCGACCAGAATAAGATAGATGCGGTTTTGCCAGTCGCGGACGTGGTCGATGGCCAGATAAGCCAGAAGGCCGTAAAAAACCAGGCTGGTGAAGGCGTGGGCGCTTGGAAAGCTGGCCGAATGAGCGATGAGAGACGGGTCGATGGGGGCCGGCCGGGGGCGCTGGAAAAAGGCCTTCAACAGGAAAACCAGTCCTCTCCCCCCGGCCAGACCGATGATGAGTATCAGCGCGGAAAAGTCCCGGTTGAAAAGGATAAGGGCCAGGAACGCCCAGCTGCCCACCAGGAGAATTATCGTGATCCCTCCAAACTGGGTCACCGCCAGGAAAAAGACGTCGCCCGCCGGATGACGCAGGGCCCGGACCATCTCCTCGGCCCACAGGTCCAGCCGCTGCAGGGGCTCGTGCAGCCGGCTCTGGAGAGCAATATCGATGAACAGGGAGCCGAACAGAAGACACAGGAGGAATCCGACGGTGAGATAAAGTCCCGAGCCTCTTCGGGGGGACAGCCGGTCGCCTAGAAAGGCCCATATACGAGGATTCCTGTGAGCAAAAGAAGCTGCGGCGGGGGAATTCGCCATCGATATGAAAAAACCGACAGCTCGGTTGCCCCAGGAAGCCAAGCGGGGGACTGCCTGCCGCCAGAACAGGACATTGAGGATCATCAGGACGGCCAGAGCCAGAATCAGCAGACTCAGCCGTTTACTGAGGGTTTGAACCTGTTGCCAGCTGGCCCCTCCGACGTACCCGACTCCGGGGTAAGCCAATCCCCAGAGGAGCGAGCTGGTGAAGGTCCAGAACCAGAATGGTCCCGGTCTCATCTGGGCGCAACCGGCGACAAAGGGGACCAATCCCCTGATCGGCCCAAGGAACCGACCGATAAAGACCCCCTTTCCGCCGTGGGCGGCGAAGAAAAGCTCGGCGCGCTGAACCAGGTCTTTTCTGCGCTGCATAATGCCGGTCCGGAGGATTCTTCCTCCCGATCGCGCGCCAAGGACGTAACTTGTCGTGTCCCCCAGAAGAGCGCCCGCTGCGGTGACCACGATAAGGTAAAGGATCGACCCCTTGCCGTGAAATGCCAGGAATCCGGCAAAAACGCATAGGACGCTTCCCGGCATCAACAACCCCACCGCGACGATCGACTCGAGATAGGCCACGGCTCCGATCAAGGCGTAGTAGACCCCTCCCTCGGGAAGCCAGAAGAAAAATTGTCGCAGCCAGATTTCCATAGGTTGAAACCCGAACGGGGATTAAAGGGCAAAGCTCGATATGAATCCAAGTCCAAAACACCCATATTTTACCAGATGCCGGAGACTCTAAAGAGTTTAATTCTCAGGAAATATGAATCGGAAGATTCACCGTGAACTTGACAGGTGAAATTATAAAAGGTAAATATTGACCGAATTTGTCACAATTAGGGATGACAAAAACATCTCCCAAGGGAGTGATGACATGGCTAACTGGAGCTGCACCAAGTGTGGTTTCGAAAAAGAAGGCCGCTGCAAACCGAAGAAATGTCCCGCCTGCGCCGAGGCCGGAAGCTTTAAGAAAAAATGATCCCTGGAAAAGAATTTGCCCGATGCCCGGCTCTTTAGGCCGGGTATTTTTTTTGCCCAATTTGGTGAAACAGGTTTTTCAATAGGAATATCCGATGTCACCTATAAAATTTATTGAAACAATTATTTGGACTCCCGGCCCCAAAAGAATTAATATCACGGCGCCTTTATAACTCCCCCTCCCTTGATCAGAAGGATTTCAAAATGCGTCGTTTGCTTTTCCAGATGGGATTTCTGCTGTTGCTCGGTTCGATACTCGTTTTACCGGCCGCAGCCCAAACCCGTTCCGGAACCATAACCATGGAATGCGATCTGTCTGGCCAGGCGGAGGGGCAGGAAGCTCAACTCTGGCTCCCCTATCCGATCTCCGATGCCAACCAGAAAATTTCCCAGGTCAGGATCAACGGCGACTTTGCCGAAGCTGCTGTTTATACCGACCGGACGTTCCAAACTCCCATGCTCTATGCCCGCTGGGACAGGGAAGCCAAAAGCCGCAAGCTGGTATTTTCCTTTGCCGTCGAGCGGCAGGAAGTTCTTCGTCGTGACTTGCCGAAAAAAGAGGCCGCCTGGGATCCCGCCGATTACCAGCCCTATCTCGCTCCCACCAGCCTGGGGCCGACGGACGGCCCGGTCCGGAAACTGGCCGAAAAAATTACCGCCGGAAAAGTGACCGTCGTCGACAAAGCGAGAGCCATATACGACTGGATCTGCGAAAACATGTACCGCGATCCCAAGACCAGGGGATGCGGGAAAGGGGATGTCTGCGCACTGCTGGAAACGCCAGGAGGAAAATGCGCGGACATCCATTCGGTTTTCGTCAGCCTGGCCCGGGCGGCGGGAGTTCCGTCCCGGGAAGTTTTCGGTCTGCGGCAGGGGAAGGAGGCCACCACCGACGTGACCACCTGGCAGCATTGCTGGGCCGAATTCTATCTGCCCGGTTTCGGTTGGGTGCCGGTCGATCCGGGTGATGTGCGCAAAAAAATGCTCCAGGAAAACCTGGCCCAGGACAATCCGAAGACGGACGGATATCGCGCCTATTTCTGGGGCGGCATCGACCCCTATAGGGTGCGCCTAGGGACGGGACGGGACCTGATTCTCAATCCGCGCCAAACCGGCGCTCCGGTCAACTACCTGATGTATCCCTTCGCCGAGGTCGGCGGCAAACCGCTTGACTGGCTCGACCCGCAAACCTTCAAATATCAAATTACCTATCGAGAGATGTAACGGCTCTCTCCTGGTCGTTCATACCACTTAACCACTTAAAAAGGCCGATCTTTGGGATCGGTTTTTTTT
>Ga0055480_10000805_pt1 | contig 12087 bp, 6 predicted proteins | sample Muzzi_PWB_D2_FD_57935 | JGI IMG/M metagenome (GOLD analysis project Ga0055480, IMG submission 57935) | Wetland microbial communities from San Francisco Bay, California, USA, that impact long-term carbon sequestration - Muzzi_PWB_D2 | ecosystem: Environmental > Aquatic > Marine > Wetlands ... | reverse complement strand
TCAATTCGGCTGTGTGGATCGAGCGGGTCGCCGTCAAAGAACACCAAATCGGCGTCCTTTTCCTTTTCCAGGCTTCCGAGACGGTCACCCATCCCCACAGCCCTTGCCGGCGCCAGTGAGAGCGACTCGAGCGCCTTGTCTTTGTCCAAGCCGGCACGAACCAGCTCCGCCAATCGGGCGCGAAGCCTCTGCAACTCCGATCGCGAATCGCGCCGCGGCACGACCGACACCTCGCATCCCGCGCGCACGAGTTCCGCCATCAGGTTGTAGCGGAACGTGGTGTCCGGCAAATTATGTACGAGCGGCGACAATACGACCCTGGCCTTGCGCTTTCCAAGTCGATCGACTACATGATAAAAGTCAGAGCGAAGATATTCGAAGCGGTATCCGAAGCGAGCACGTTCAGAGCCAAAGCGTTCAAGGCGAGGTTTGAAGAACAGAAAGTGTGCCAGTTCGTCGTACGCCTCGAGCACGTCATCGAGATGGAGCAGGTCGGACGCGTCGTCCAGCTCGACCATCATCGACGCCCCCTCCTTCTTCTCGATCAGATCGACGAGCGGTTGGTATTTCGGATCGATCTTGGGCGGCTTAAATGCTTCCGGCTCGGACTTCTTCTTATCACTGTTTTTCTCGGCGGGCTTTTCTTCTTTGCCGTTTTCGCGGTTGCCCGCCGAAGATCGCCGCCACGTACCGCCCTTCTCCTCTCCGTCCTTCTCTTCGTCCTTCGGCTTCTCCTTATTCGCCTCCTGCACTTTCTTTTTCTTGGCGGCCTCCTGCTTCTCTTCCCACTCCTTGCGTGCCTTTTCGACTTTTTCGATCTCCTGGGCGGCCTTGCTCAGTGCGTCACGGAGGGTCTTCTTTCCTCCGCTCGACCAATTCGGTGCGACGTGGAGAAAGGCGTCATCCTTGAGGAGGCGGTTTTCTTCGCCACCGCCGGTGCGAAAGATAGCGGCCGATCCGGTCACGCCCTTGCCGTCGGGGACATAGCTGATCGTGGTGACGCCGGCTTCGAGCAGCTCGCGCCAGTCAATCTCGTCCAGATAGACCTCGTCCGCCGCCTTCTGATCGCCGTTCACGCCGCTCCGTGAATAGCCGCGGAGACCGAATCGTGAACGGGCCAGTACGAATCCCGGCATGACGGTCTGCTGCGGTGCGCGAACGACCTTGGCGGCTGCGGGGTATTCGAGGTCCTTCCCGATGGCCGTGATCTTTCCGTCCTCGATCACCACCACACCGGGCTCGTAGTCCGTACCCGTCAGCGTGATCACGCGACCCGCCTTGACGACTACGTAGCTGGGTTCACCGTTTAGGTCATCCGCGCCCAGCGCGGGGCCGGGTGTACGCAGCAGCGTCACCAGTGCGACCGCCGGCAGAGAAGCCTGCAGTGCCCTGACGAGACGTCGTTGTCGGTGAATCGGTTTAAATGCGACCATCTAAAATCGCCTCTTGGTTTTGGCGTCGTATACCAGCTCACCGCGCACGAAGGTCATGACGCAGGCACTTCGCGGATCCAGCGGATCGCCGGTCCATATGCCGAGGTCGGCCGACTTGCCCGGCTCGATGGAGCCGACATCATCGATCATCAACGACTCCGCGGGCACGCGCGTGACACCCGCCAGCGCCTGATACGGAAACCAGCCATACCAGCAGGCCATTGCCGCCTGGTAAGAGAGTTCCTTTTCGGGCACGACCGGCGCATCCGTATTGATGCCGAGCTTGCGGACGCCACCCTGCCACCACCGAGCCGCGTTGCCGTCCATCTTGCGTTGCGACCGATCAAACCAATATTGGCGGGGACCATTAATCGTATAACAGCCTGCTTTTATGACTTGTGGTGCCAACTTAAACGCATCGAATGTACAGTGATCGAGCACGGTCTTGATCTTCAGGCGGTTGGCCAGCATATCAACCGTGGTCATGAGCACCTGGTAGATCTGCGTGTGCACCGACGCGGGATACGCGCCACGAAAAAGACCACGAAAATCATCAAAGATGGGATCGAACGCCGGTGCCTCCGGCGCGCTGCCTTCCTCGTACGCCTGCCACTCCAAATGATAATCGCGGGCCTTCTCCAGCGTTTGGCGCGTGTTGTAGTTCATGAAGCTGCGACCCACGCCGTACCAGTACCACTCCGGATTGCCCGCCTGGGCGATCTTGAGCGATCCCGGCGATCGTACCACGACCTCGTCTACCGACTTACCGGCGGTCTTGGCGATCGTGCCGAAGCCGCTCATGTTCGTACCACTACCCGGGATCAGGAGCACCGTGGTGACGCCACCGGAGCGAGCCTCCTTGACCAGCTCGTTTTCGGGAAGAATCGTCTCCAGCGTTCGCAGCCCGGGATTGGTCAGATAGACCATGTCATTCAAGTCCATCAGGGAACCGGCGGTATGGTTATGCGCGTCGACCAGACCGGGAAACACCCACTTGTCCGTAGCGTCGACGACACGGTAGCCGTCCGGAATCTCCGCCTCAGGCGACGGATCGATCCGTTCAACCTTCCCGTCCCGCACGAAGAGCACCGCGTTATTGACTACGGAATCCTGAGTATCCATCGTCAACACCTTGCCGGCGCGGATCGCCAACGGAGGCGACTCATTCGTATTCCCCACTGCGCTCGACGCTAGCGAGGCAACGACGATCACCGCAATCGTGGTGGGCGCGCCGCCGTGCATGCCACGCCGTACTGCGAGGCTTGCGAGTTTCAATATCGAATGATGAATACCGATCACCGAACTTCCTCCCCGTTGATAATGACGCGTTCCACGCGACTGCCCGCCGCAAAGGGGTGCCCACTGAAAATCACCAGATCACCATCGCGCCCCACCTGGAGCGAGCCGATTCTGTCGTCCAACTTGAACATCTTGGCCGGCAACGAGGTCAGCGCCGCCAGCGCTGCATCCGGCGACATACCGCGTTCCACGGCACGAAGGGCAACCAGCGGCAGGCGCCGCGCGCCGTCCTCGGCATTACTCTGGAAAGCCACCGGCACGCCGGCACGCGCGAGATCGTCGGCCTGCCGGTATCGCTCGTTGAGCCGCCAGCGCTCGACCAACCGCGGAAGAATCACGCCGGCCTGACGCTCCTTCAGCGCATCCTTGTGCACTGAGGCGCCTTCCGCGTCGCGCAGGACGATCGCAATCTCGAATTCCTTGGCCAGCTCGAGAACTGCGTCAATCTGGTCAGGCCTGTGTACCGTCACGACCGCGGGAATCTTACCGGTTAACAGGGCACGTAGCGGTTCGAGCGACTCGTCAACATCCGGCGGTAGGGGTCGCCCGTCTTTGCCGCGCGTGCGCCGCTTGACGACTTTGAATTCCACGGCGCTCTTGTCCGTCCGCGTCGCATCAAGATCGATTTCAATGCCTTGAAAGCTGATGATGCCGACGATGTGATCCTCTTCCACGATGTCGGCCTCGATGGTGGGATAGCCCATGCCGCCCGTGTCGATCTGGATCTCGCCGGAAATGTGGGTGCCGTCGAGTGTCGCCACGAATTTCGCCTCTTCCGGCGCTCCCGGGATGGCGATTCGCCCTTCGATATCCTGTCCGGTCAGCCTCAGCCGCATCGTCGCATTCTGCGGCTCCGGAATGGGTCCACCGGAAATGGTCACCGCCCAGGTACCGGTGATGGGGTCGGCCTCAGCCGTTTTTTCCTTGGTTTCCTCCGCCTTATTGCCATTCTTGACGGTTTCGCCCCTGGCCATCTTTTCCTTCCATTCGGCCAGCTCCTTCTCGAACTTGGTCCACTTCTCAAGGTACTTCTTTCCGGCCTCGAGGCGCTTGCGCAGTTCCGACTCGACCTTGACGACGTCCTTATTCGCCATATCGAAATAGACGCCCGCCGTCGCACGCGTCGTGCGCCGGGCGCGCGTGGCGCCACCGGTCTTGACGGCGCTGATCTGCGCCCCCTGCCCTGTGGACTCGTAGGGTGCAAGCATGACGGATGTCACGCCGGCTCGTGCCACGCGCGTGTCGGTCACATCGGCGACGCCGAGCGCCAGCGCCAACGAAATATCCGGTGACGCCGTAGCGTGATCGTTTTCCAGGCCAAGGTGTCCGTGGGCGTCAATCAGACCGGGCGTCACGAAGGCGTCGGGGCCCGCATCGATCATCCTGGCAAACGGCGGATGCGGTACGCTGGTGCCCACGGCCTTGATCTTGCCCTCCTCGATCAGCACGGCGCCGCCGGAAATCTGAACGGAATCCGACACCCAGATCTTCCCGGCTCGAACCACCAGCGCGTTGGACCGCGGCGCCTCGAACACCCGTACACCCTCGACGTACACGCGTGACGGATACGCCGACGTCGACAACGGGTCACCCGCCCACACGACGAAATCCGCGTCCTTTCCCGGCACCAACGAGCCGACACGATCGGCAACGCCGAGAATCTCCGCCGGGATTCGCGTCAGCGCCTCGATAATGCGTTGCGGTGTAAGTCCCGCACGCTGCGCCGTGGCGGCCGCCAGACGCAGATCCTCCACCGGTTCGCCCTCTCCCGGCGCGAGCGCTAACACCACATCGCCGAGTTGCCCGAGCGCGGTGACATCCGCCTCGAACGCATCCGGATCCGTGCCCAAATCGGGGTATGTCTCTCGCACACTGGCGAGTTGATAGACCAGAGGCACGCCGGCGCCGCCCAACTCAGCCGCCACATCGCCGGCCTGAGCGCCACCAACAAGATAGCCGCTTCGCTCGTGCGCCTTCAGAAAATCCAACGCGGCGAGAATGTCCACGCCGCGATCGGCGTGAAGGCGCAAGGGAAGCTTGTTTCTCCATGCGTCGCGCAACGCTCCGCCGTGAAGTCCGACAAAGTCGAGGGGTTTGTACCCCAATGCTTGCTCAATAGCCTCCTCCAGCGCCGGCACCCGCCCCATGCGAGAATCCGGTCGCTGCCGCACCGCGGGCGGAATGGCCACGTCGGAGGAGGCAGGCGTCTGGTACTCCACATCACGCGGGGGTGCAAAGGCGCGCTCGTCGAAGCTGACCACGAGGTCCGCCCTGGGAATCAGGACACGCTCATCTGCAGCACCGCCGAGCTTGACGACCGCGCCCTGCCCGGTCACCAGTCGGTGTCCGCCGGGCGTCAGATGCACGGTGGTTACGCCGCCGGCAAGTTCGCGGACGTAGGATTCCTGTTGCTGAAAGGCATCAACGGCGTAGTAGCCCGCCGCCATCGACTCATCACCGCCGTGCTCCGGCACGAGCGACGAGGCCGCCGATACGAACCCCGGAAGTACCGTGGCGTCCGGCTCCTCGTACAGCGGGAGATCAGGTGGAATGGAAATGTCGCTGCCGACAGCCTCAATGTGCCCGTCGCGCACCACGATGACGCCCGGTTGGAACGAAAACGGCAACGTGCGATCGGCGGTGATGACCCGCCCGGCGCGTAGCACGAACGATCGCGGCCCCTCAACATCGGCAGACGCGCCGGACGTTTCAGCCGCTGCCACCACGGCGGTCATTCCCATCACTGCCGCAAGGACGACACTCATGATTGAACGGTCGGGTGGCATGGGCAAGCGATCGCTTGCCCGTGGACCTTGTCGCGCCTCACGGGCAAACCAGTTTGCCCATGCCACCCAGGTGGAGTGGCTCTTACGTGAGCACGCTGCTTGGGTATCGCGAGTGGGCACGCGATTATTCTCCTGTGGCCTTAGCGGACTCAGCCGAATCGGTCTTCTCCGGTGCCTTCGGCGACGCCTCTTCTCCGACATCCGCGACTTCCTTGGGTTCCTCACCCAGCAAGCGCTTCAACCGCACGTCGTCCTTCCGGTCATACGCGAGAATGCCGCCGATGTAGACCTGTTCCACCCACGAGTTGAAATCGAGCGGGTCGCCGCTGAACACCACCACGTCCCCCATCTTGCCGACTTGCAGCGAGCCGACGCGGTCTTCGATCTCCAGCGCCCTGGCCGCGTGGGTCGTGATGGAACGCATCGCCTTCTTTCTACTGACGCCGTAACGCACGCAGCGCGCCGCCTGGTAATTCAGATATCGTTCCGCCAGGGAACTGGACGGGCTGGGTTGAAGGGCAAACTTCACGCGTGCCTTGGCGAAGACCGCGGGCGTAAACGTCTCACGGATTTCGCCGGTGAGCGGATCGCGCTCGCGGTAGATCAACTCCGGATCGAGGATCACGGGACGATCGGCCTCCTTGATCTCCTCAACCGCCTTGAAGCAGTCCGGACCCAGCACCAACGTCGTTTTCTCGAAGAAACCGTGATCTTTCGCGAGGGAAACAGCCCGTGACACGTCGCTGGCGGTGTCGCAATAGACGAACGCAGCCAACTCGCCTCGCGTCAGCTTGACCAGATTTCGGTGCTCGTCGTCGTAGTCGTCCGGGCCGATGAGTTTCTTGCCGCGTTTGCGCGCCTCTTTCGGGCCGACCTCGAGCAACTCGCCCTTCTCTTCCAGCGACTCCTCGTACTTCTTCTCCGCGAGCCGTTCCAGATAGTCTCCGAGTTCGAGGAACGTCTCACGTAACGTCGCCATCTGCACCATGCGATCCGAGCCGCGTTTCGGCGCCACGCTCAGCTTCATACCGACTGGCGCGACCAGCGTCATCTCATCCGGCGTCATACCGATGGGTCGAACGACACGGCTGAGCCCGCCAATCACACAGTTGTTCCCTACGATCACGTGCACCGACGTGATTCCGTCACGAAGCGCATCTTCGAAGTAGAGTTTCGACGGATCGAGCGCATCATAGACGTCGAGATACGGTGTGACGGGCAGGTTTTCGTTCGGCACGTCCAGGCCGCGGGAGGAATGCGGATCGATCATACCCGGGAACAACACCTTGCCGCTCACGTCAATCACCATGGCATCGTAGGGAATCTCCACCGACTCTCCGACCGCCGTGATGGTGCCGTGCTCGATGAGGATGGTGCCCTTCTCCAGCTCGTCGCCCGCCACCGGGATAATGCGGCCACCCTGCAGGGCAATCTTCGCAGGCGGCGGCGACGCCGCTGCCGTCGCTACCGCGACCAGAAGACACGCCAAACACGAACGTCTGTATCTCACGTCGCTACCCTTTCCTTGCGGAATCGGCCGTACGCTGCTCTGCCGGCCGCGTATGACCGCAAACAAATCATCCACGCTCGGTACGATCGAGCACCACCTCGCCACCGATGAGAACGACGGCCGGCGCGGAGGTCGCCTCGAATGGATGACCGCGCCACAACACCACGTCCGCGCGCTTGCCGCGTTCGAGTGTCCCCACTTCGTCAGCAATACCCAAAATCTTCGCCGGTGATTGCGTCACGGCCCGAAGTACATCCTGCTCCGGTACCCCGAACCGAATCGCGTACATGCCTTGCCGCGCGAGACCGTCCTCGTCTCTCAACTCTTGCGCCGTCAGTGCCGTTTCAATCCCCGCGTCCAGCAGGGCGCGCATCGTATGAAGTCGCGCACCGTCCACCTCTGAGCTGTTGGCACGATACCCCGGTGGCGATACGTAAATGGGACCGTAGATGACCGGCACCTTGCGACTCGCCAGGGCACCGATGGTAAGGTAGGCATCGGTGGCCTCTTCCAGTACGAAAGGGATGGAAAACTCGTCGGAAAGGCGACAAGCCGCCTCAATATCGTGCCGCTCACGCGCCTGTATGCGAAGCGGGATCTCGCCCGCCAGAATCCGTTGCAGCACGTGCATCGCCGCTGGTTCCGGCGTGTCGGCGCCGTAAGCCGCCGTCCCCTCGGCGTCCTTTTTCGTATCGTACATGGCCTTGCGAAAAACCCAGGCCACGCCCATGCGTGTCGTCGGCCGCCTCGATCGGAACGTCACGTTCGTACGGAAAGGAAGGCTGTTACCGTAGCCTCGCCGCGAAGGATCCGTCCCCATCGTCGCCTTTACGGCGTCCGCTTCGCGAAGAATTCGCGTCCCAATCGGTCCGCCGGTCCGTACGATGGCGCCCTGCGAACCGATGACGGCCGCACTGTCCGGCGCGACAAATACCGTGGTCACACCGCCCTTGAGCAGGCGGTCAAAATCCGGCGATCGCAGATTGACCGCGTCAATCACGCGGGTGTGCGGAATGACCTCCGACGACTCCTCGGCCAACGGCACATAGGCGTGCGTGCCGACGGCCATGTTCGGGTTCGCGTCGGGATACCCGCATTCGCTGCACTTCTTGCCGTCCACGTGACGCAGCGCGCGCGAGCACTTCGAGCCGCAGCATCCAAACTTCACTTCATGCTTGTGACGAGGACTGAAGAAGTCGTGAAGGACCTCCCGCGCATCGCGCGATGGTGTCAACGACACCGTGGCGTCCGACTCAATCGACGCGTCGGCATCGATCAACCCGGGCGTTATCGACCCTTCGGGCAGCTCGATGACGGTTGCGCCTTCCGGCACGGGCAGCGACGATCCGACTTGCGAGATACGGCCGTCGCGCACCACCAGCGTCGCATCTTGAATGACGCGGCCATCGCCAACGTACAATTCCCCTGCGCGAAGCACGATAGTGTCTTTGGTGTCCGCGTGGACTCTCAGGGTGATTCCAGCCGTCGCCCAAACAAAAACGACGACCATCGTCATGGCTCGCCCTATTCTCATCACGGTGCTTCCGTCCCTTTCACTCTGCCGCGCTCATGTCCTGGTACACGCGAACGCCGTCCACGTAGACCTCCAACACTCGCGCATCGAGCCTCAATGGATCATCCGAAAAGACGACCAGATCCGCGTCGAGTCCGGGTCGGATGGCGCCGACTCGACCGCTGACGCCTGCCACTCGGGCCGCGGCGGTGGTGATCGCCAATCGCGCGGCCGCCGCGTCCATTCCGTAACGAACAGCCAGATTCGCGCCAATACGCAAGCTCTCAAAAGGACGGGCCGGCGTATCGCCCGCGATCACCACGGGGACGCCCGCCCTTGCAAAAGCACCGGCCTGCAAAAGGCTACCAGGAGGCGTATCGAAACCATAGGGTCCCACAATCATGGCTTGCGAACGCTGCCCTGACAGCACGGACGCATCTTGAATATCGCTTGAATGAACGAGGCTGAATCGGACCGGTGTGCCGGCAAACAAGCCTACCGCCGATCGGATGTCTTCCATGGTCTCGCAGACGACGATGCCGTCCAGCTTGCCCGCGAAGAACTCGCGGAGTCGCAGGGGTCCGCGTCCGGCCACAGCCTCCGCCATCGCCTCTCGCATCATGGACATGGACCCGATTCGCGACGTCGGTGCTCGATCGTATTGCCATACCGTTGATCCGAGGGCCATCATGAGCGGGCCGTCGGACCGGAGTATCGGGTCGCGCCCCCTCCGGGACGTCGTCTTCACCACCAACGCGGCACCGGAGACCAGGTTGTTCTCCGCCGGCGCCACCATGACGGTGGTCACGCCCGCCTGCATCGCGCGTGCAAAGTCGCGATGCGCCAGGTCCACAAGATCCACGGCGCTCACGGACGGATCAATGGCGCGCGATGTTTCGTTTGTGATGCCGAACGTGCCCAGACGCGATCGTACGTCGATCAGCCCCGGAAACACGACGGCATTCTCGTGCCGCACGACCACCTGTCCCGCTTTATACCTGTGACCCGGTTGTACCGATTTGATCTTGCCATGTGCAAGATGGATGGTCATGGTCTTCTCGAGTTGCCCGCTCGGTCCGAGCAACCGACCCGCGAGAATAGCATTGGGCGAAACCTGTGCCGCCCCCGGTGTGGCCGCGATGATCCCGGTGAGTACGACAACGGCGTTTCTGAAGAGGTTTGAGTTCACTTGCCCCCCCCCGCCGCATCGCCGGCTTGATACACTTCCTTTCCACCGACCACAACCAGTTCGACGATGGAGGATGGATCCGCCGGATCCCCGCTCCACAGCACGAAATCGGCGGCCGCCGCGGGCATGAGACGTCCGAACCGCCGGGACAGTCCCAGGATGGACGCGGCATCGGTTGTCACCAGGCGCATCCAATCGGATGCCTCCCGGTTGTGCATCGCTGCCAACTGCGCGTTGAGCGATACGAAGCGGCCGGCACTCGCCGAATGCCCACCGCTTGACACCGTCCATCGGACACCCGCCTGGGAAAGCAAATCGCCCGCATCGGCGGCGTGCCTCCGGTATTCATCATCACGATATTCGCCCGAGCGAGCCATGACGCCGAGAACGACCGGAATCTCCGCATCGGCCAATGCTTCCGCGACAAGGTGCGCCTCGGTGGCTCCTTCCAGCACGATGTCGAGATTGAATTCCTCGGCCAGCGCGATGGCGTTTAGAATATCCGCACTTCGATCGGCTGCCACCCGAACGGGAAGATCATGGTCGATCGCACGCAAGAGCACGTCGGCCTCGCGATCGGGCTTGGGCTCCTCGGGCTTCTTGAGTTCCTCTTCCTTTTCGTCTTTCTCGCCCTCGCCGTCCCCGGTTATTTTCTCTTCGTCACCGTTCTGTCCGTTGCCGTTTGGACCCGCAAATCCGGCCCAAACACTCGTTCGATCCTCTTCCTGTTTGGGCTTGGGCTCAGGTGAAGGGTCCGGCGTCGGCTTCTCCTCGGGCTTCGGCTTCTCGCCCTCTTGTTTGGACGGCTTGTCGTCCTTCTTCTGGTCCTTTGTGGCGTCCTCGTCTTCTTTCTTGCCGTTCTTCTTGTTCCGCTCTTCCAACTTCTCCATATATTCCTTCAAGTCTTCCTTGTAGTCCTCAAGAGACTCACGGTACTTGAGTGCGTCGCGGAACTGCTTGCGGATCGCTCGAAAGGTTTTCAACCTAGAAATGGGTGCGCCACCGGAATCCAGATCGATACACAGTGTGGCTTCGGGTTCGAGTGCACTACCGATGCCGCCGTTCTCATTTGATGAAAGGCGCACCATGGCACCCATCCCGGTGATCCCCGCTCCACCGCCCCCGCCGATGTAGACGGTCGTCACACCATTTCGCCACGCGTCGAGGATGGCATCCCTGTCATATCGATCGAACGCGTCCCAGAGGTGTGCAGTCGGATCCTTGGACACGACGTTCGGAAACCTTCCCAGAGCACTCCACGCGTCGATAAAACCCGGCGTAACCGTCTTGCCGGCGCCATCCACCGTGCGTGCCAGAAACGGGACTTTGACATCGGCACCGAGCTCCGTAATCCGCCCCCCTTTGGCAATGATCGTCCCATCGTCGACCGCCGGGCCGGTCATCGTGATGATCCTGGCCCCGCGAATTGCCAGTGGTCGTTCAAGCAGTTGTCCGTGGGCCGTCGTCGATGTGAGCAAGCACGTCAATAGGGTCCATTGAGCGATATGGCGCTGCCGATGGCTCGGAAACTGATCCGAATTCGCCTCGGCGCTCACCTCGTGATCTACCAGGCCCATTCCTCTCGCCATGTAATACCTCTGCGGATAGCGGAGCTGCCAGCCGTCGCACAGCAGCAAACAAGCCGGAAGTGCGTGTTTTCCATCCCTACGCATGAAAACCACGACTTTAATATCCCACGTCAATCACGCGATCTAACCTGTTTGTCGGCGGGATATCCCGATAAAATGAGTAGTCTACGGGAGTTGGCAAGGCATTTCCAGGGCTGCACAGCTTCTTACAGATTCACGGGCGTGCCACGAACCAATTCAAAGTGTGGCTGACCGAAGTTCGAATGTGCTACACGCATCGGCTCAGGAGTCGGACTGATCGTCTGTTGCCGGTTCTTCAGCCGGTTCGCAGCCGGGATCCTCCGGTATGACCAGTTTGGGGATGGGTTTGTCGCCACCCTCATCTTCAAGCTTCGGAAGGTCGTTCAGCGAAGCCAAACCGAAAATATCGAGAAACTTCTTCGTGGTTCCGTAAAGAAGCGGACGCCCGATTTCCTCGGCCCTCCCGGCAATACGAACCAGATTCATCTCCCGCAGGCGTACCAGCATATCACCTACGGCAACGCCGCGTATGGCCTCGATGTCGGCGCGCAGAATGGGCTGCTTGTAGGCCACGATCGCCAGAGTCTCCAGGGCGGCCTTGGAGAGCCGCGAATCCGCACGCGCCTTGAGCAGCTTTCTCACCCAAGTGTCGTACTCCGGCTGCGTGAGTACCTGATAGCCTTTGGCGATGGTGCGAATTCGGAAGGAAGCACCCTGCGCTTCGTATCGGCGATTGAGCGACTCCAC
>Ga0055480_10000800_pt1 | contig 12112 bp, 8 predicted proteins | sample Muzzi_PWB_D2_FD_57935 | JGI IMG/M metagenome (GOLD analysis project Ga0055480, IMG submission 57935) | Wetland microbial communities from San Francisco Bay, California, USA, that impact long-term carbon sequestration - Muzzi_PWB_D2 | ecosystem: Environmental > Aquatic > Marine > Wetlands ... | reverse complement strand
GGAATTGTGAGCCGTCCAGACGACGCTGCCGGTTGCGAGGTCGAGCGCCTTGAGCCAGCCGTGGATTCCGTACTCGCCGCCCGAGGGTCCGACGAGTACGCGGTCGCCGACAACCAGTGGCGCCATCGTCATCGTCTCGCCATTCGCGAGGTCCGCGACCTTCGTCTTCCACAGTTCCTCGCCGCTCTCCGCATCGACAGCAACCGTGTGACCGTCAAGCAGGTTGTAGACGATTTTTCCCTCGGCGTAGACGGCACCGCGATTCACCGCGTCGCAACATGCCACACCCACCGCGGCAGGGTTCACGTCGGGCCGGTACTTGAACCGCAGCGGGTAGTCTTCTTCGCCGAGGTCGAATGCGTAAAGGACATTGGGATAGGGCGTGACGACGTAAAGGGTGTCGTTGACGACCAGCGGTTGGCCCTCGTGGCCGCCCAGCACGCCGGTGGAGAAAGACCAGGTCGGCCGCAGCCTTCCTACGTTTGCTGCCGTGATCTCGTCGAGTTCGCTATAGCGCGTGGCACCGAGGTCCTTGCCGGGACGAACCCATTGCCCGTCGTCCTCTGCACGGACAGCGCCGGCCAGCACCGTGGTCAGGATCACGGTGCCGAACGCTGCGCGCAAAGCGGAAGTGGTCATCGGTTAGTTGTAGCACGGCGGTGGCGGCGCCCGCAATGTTCGACCTGGCGGGCATTCGACCAGGGTCCCGGCAGGCGTCAGTACACCAGTTCAACCCACCGGCCCTCTTCGATGAGTTTCGCTTTCTTTTTCGCCCATACGTTCGCAGATTCACACATCTCGCCGAACAGCTTGTCCAGCGCATCGCGTATGGATTTCTGGCCGGCAACGTAAACATAGGTGTGCTCATCGGACAACATCTTCCAGATTTCATCTGCGCGATCTTCGATGGCGAAATCCCACGCAATCGGATCGGCCCAGTTCGGTCTCGGACTCAGTGCCTTGAATGCCTCGAACGTGGTTTCGTCATAATAGTTGGTGAAGTCATCGCGCTTGTTGTTCATGTAGAGCAGCTCGAGACCCGAGTGCGCGCCGTACAACAGGCGCACTTTGCCCTTCCAGTCACCGACATCCCGGTAGATGTGTTTCACGAGAGCACGAAACGGCGCAATACCGGTGCCCAGCCCGATCAACAGCAGGTTGGCATTCTTGTCCGATGGTACGCTGAAGGGCATGCCGAAAGGACCGGTGATTGTGATTTTGTCCCCACGCTTGCGATCACAAAGGTAGTTGGAATTGATGCCGATATATTCCTCACCGCTGTAATCGTCAATGTAATTGCAGCGACGAACGGCAATCGTGATCCTCGGCTTCCCACCTGGCTCCGGCGTGTCTGCGACCGTGTACAAACGCTGGTGGACAGATTGGCCGAAATCGCCTCTTGCTTCGACGATCACACCAATGCTCTGACCAACGTCGAAATCGAACTTGTGCTCATCCACCTCGAGCACAATTTCCCGGACTTCCGCTTCGGATCCTTCTTCGGTGATTTCCTCGGTGCTGAGCACCGTCGCCGTAAAACGCGGCTCCATCGGGTAATCTTCAAGGCGCATGACACGCACTCCTTTCTGCTTCGCTCCGCTCGGAGCAGTCGACCTTGCTGCAATCGCTATCGGCGTGATCACAACTTAGCTTGCGTCGCAACGTGTATCGATTCGCAAAAACACGTACGAGGATGAGAACGGCAATCACAATTGTAGTGAGCAAGAACTGATATGCGAAGCTCATCGACCGAGACCCGCGAAGCCCATGAAACCCATGGACAGTATACCGGCTACGACCAGTGCGGCTGCCGTGCCCTTGACCAGGTCAGGCACTTCATTCAACTCGAGTTTCTCGCGAACACCCGCCATCAGCACGAGCGCCAGTGCGAAACCGACACCGGCGCCCAGCGAATAAATTACGGATTGCGTAAAGCTGTAGCCACGATTTGTCTGGAACAACGCCAGCCCGAGGATCGCGCAGTTCGTCGTGATGAGCGGCAGATAGATGCCCATTGCACGGAAGGTCGTCGGGCTGAGCTTCTTCATCAGCATTTCGACGAGCTGCACCGTGGATGAAATCACCATGATGTATGAAATGATGCTCAGGTATGGCGCATTGACCAGGTCGAGCAGAAGGTTGATTGCAAATGTGCAGACAGATGCCACGAGCATGACGAAGCTCACGGCGCCGCCCATTCGCACAGCTGTCTCGAGTTTGGACGAGACACCAAAAAACGGGCAGATGCCGAGGAAGTAGGCCAGCACGAAATTATTGACCAGCGCCGCGTTGAGAAAGATCGACCAGTAGGAAGCATCGTTCATGACGCTACTCCCTTCGCCTGTTTTTCGGCTTCGGCTCCGCGTTGTTTCAGTCGATTCACGATCAGCAACCACAATGCCATCGCGAAGAAACCACCACTCGGCAATACCATCACCGTCCATGTCTGGAAGTTGTCCGGAAGAATCGCAAAGCCGAAGATCGAACCGCTGCCAAGAATTTCACGCACAACGCCGATGAAAAGCAGCGCCAGCGTGAACCCGATACCCATGCCAAAACCATCGAGCAGTGCCCGCCCCGGCCTGTTTTTTGACGCGAACGCCTCCGCACGCCCGAGGATAAGGCAATTCACGACAATGAGCGCAATGAAGGCACCCAAAGCACGATGCAGCTCCAGGCTGATTGCCTGGATCAGGTAATCGACCGACGTAACAAAGGTCGCGATGATGCAGATGAAGGTCACGATCCTTGCTTCGCGTGGAATGAAGCTACGAAGCAATGAGACCGACAGGCCCGACATCAACAGGACAAATGTCGTCGCCAGCCCCATAGCCAGCGCATTCATCGCCGTATTCGATACGGCCAGTGCCGGACACATTCCCAGTACCTGCACGAATACGGGGTTGTCGCGCCACAGGCCTTTGACGAATTCGTCGGTGGGTGTGACTTCCTTGCTGGCCATTTACTGACCTCCTCCGGCATCTGCCTGGATCGCTGCCGCATCCTTCTCCAGGATCGGTATCCACACTTTCGCGCTGTCGTTTAGCAGGTTGCCAATTGCCACCGACGTAATCGTTGCGCCGGTAATACCGTCTATTTGCCATGGATCGGTCTTCTCGCCCTGTTTCACGGTGACAATCGGGTTTTCGAGTGCGTCGCCTCTGTCGTTCAGGCTCACATCCAGCGCTTCGAAATTGGCGATGAAGTGGGGTTCTTTCTCGGCCCTGTCGCCCAGACCGGGAGTCTCCTTGCTATCCAGAATCTTGAAGCCAACGATCGCATTCTGCTCGAAAGAATACGAATACAGGACGCGAATGTTGTCCTGGTACCCCATACCCTCGGCGGTCACTACGGCACCGACCAGCTGGTTCTGATCGTCGTAACTGAGGAATACCGGCAACGCCAATGATTCGCCTGTTGTGACGAGTTTGCCGTCCTCCGCGGCAACGGCGGTCGTGCGTCGGGTGGCGGGCAATACGTCCGATATTGCAGCCGCCAGGTATCTTTCCTGGTTTTCACGGATGCGCGCGGCGGTCGTCTGAAAGACGACGACGATGACCAATGCACAAAATGCACCGATCCCGACCATGGCCCGGTAGATAGACCAGGCCGACGTCTGCGGTTGCAACGCCGGTGCGTTCATCCTGCCCCCTTGCCAGTGCCGAATACCCGGGGACGAACCAGGTTGTCGATGTGCGGAGACACGCCGTTTGCCAGCAGGATCGCGTACATCACGCCCTCGGGCATGCCGCCCCACAGGCGAATGACAACGACGAGCGAACCAATCAGGATTCCGTAGATCCAGCATCCGGCATTCGTGATCGGTGACGCCACCATGTCCGTCGCCATGAATACGGCACCCAGCGCAAGCCCGCCGGCAAAAAGCATGAACGCCGGCCTCGGATACACCGTTGGATCGACCTGCATGAATACCCAGCTGATCAGTGCAACGGTCAGCATGATCGAAACCGGAATACGCCAGTTCATCATGTTGCGCGCAATGAGATAGATGCCACCCGCACAAATCAGTGCAAAACAGGTTTCACCCGCCGAGCCAGACGTCAGGCCCCAGAGCAGTTCGGGGTTGCCTGCCTGGACTGCCTCGAACTTCATGCGGGCGAGTGGCGTTGCTGCCGTCACGGCGTCATAAACCGGTTGTGCGAAGGGGAAGGCCAGTATCGATCCCGGCAGATCGGCGAATCGATTGTCGGCAAAAGGCAAGTACCAGTGTGTCATCGCCTGCGGGAATGCAGCCTGAAGAAACGCCCGGCCGACGAGTGCGGGATTGAACGCATTGCAACCCAGGCCACCGAACATGAATTTGCCGACGGCAACGGCAAAGATGCCCCCCACTGCGACCATCCACAGCGGCAGGTCCGGCGGCAGGGTCAGTCCATACAGCAACCCGGTAATCGCAACCGACCAGTCGCCAATCGTCGTGGCCTTGTTCGCCATGCGGCAAAGCGCGTGCTCTGTTACCACACAGGTCAGCGTTGCTGTCGCGAGAACCAGCGCCGCGGCGAGACCGAATGCGTAAATCGAAAAAACACAGACTGGCAGCAGTGCAATGAACACATTGCGCATGATCACTTCGACACTGGCGCCGCTCGAAATATGTGGCGAGGAGCCGATCTCGAGATATTTCTGCGGCCTGCTCATTGAGCGGCACTCATTTTTCTGATCATTTTTTTCGAGAGGCGGAAATACTGCACAAGTGGAATGTGGGACGGACATACGTATGAACAGGCACCGCATTCGAAGCAATCCATGAGGTGAAACTCATCCCGCATACGCTCGTACTCCTCCTTCTTTGCCAATATCCCGAGTTGCGACGGGTTGAGGAACAGCGGACAGGCCTCTACGCAGCGTGCGCAGTGGATGCAGGGGTAGATGGTCTTGTGGCCGGTCGCCTCCGCCATCTGTGCGTCCGTAAATGCCGTGATTCCCGACGTTCCTTTGGTGATCGGTATGTCGAGATTGGACACCGATGGACCCATCATCGGACCGCCGAGGAAAACCCGCGAAACAGCGTCGCTCGCACCGCATTCCTGCAAGGCGAAACGGACCGTCGTACCGATCGGAATTCGATAGTTGCCTTTCCGTTCGATGCCGGGACCACCAATCGTTATGACGCGTTCCTGGATGCCGCGGCCGAGCGGAAGCAGGCGCCCGATTTCCGCGGTTGTCGCGACGTTGACACAAATTGCGCCTACGTCGGCTGGCAATCCACCGGATGGTATTTCGCGATCGAGCAATGACCGAATTACCATCTTTTCGGCACCCTGCGGGTACTTTACCGGGCACACGCGCACCGAGAGCGGCAGGTCTTCGGGGCAACTGTTGCGCAGTTTCCGCGCGGCGTCCGGCTTGTTTGCCTCCACGGCAACGATGACTTCGCGGGCACCGGTCGCTTTTAACAGGTACCTGATTCCGCTAAAGATGTCGGCTGTCTGTTCGAGCATCACCCGATGGTCCGTCGTCAGGTACGGCTCGCACTCCACGCCGTTGATGATGAGCGTGTCGAGACTCTTTCCCTGCGGCGCTTTCAGTTTGACATGCGTCGGAAAAGCGGCGCCACCCAGGCCGACAATACCGGCGCGCTGAATCGCGGTGATGATCTCGTCGGGCGTTGCCGATTCCAGTTCGCAGCTCACGCCATCATCGACTTCCTGTGACGAAGCCGGATACGGTTCGATGAATACGCTCTCCACCATGTTGCCGGCAATACCCGGCGACAATTCGATCTTCTTTACGACACCGGAGGCAGGCGCATGCATCGCAACCGACATGAACCCGTCGGGCTCTGCTATCGTCTGGCCGCGAGTCACTTCCTGCCCCGCGCGTACGAGCGGCACCGCCGGTTTCCCGAGGTGTTGACTGAGCGGGACGATCAATTGCGGCGCGAACGGGAATCGCCGAATCGCGAGATGGTTCGTGTCGTCTTTCATCTCCGGCGGGTGAATGCCGTGCCTGAACGAGTCTTTTGCGACCAGGTTCAACATCGTCGTCAGTTATATTTCTGGCCGCGCTTGATCCACTTGGCGATATCCTTTGCGCTGCGATCGCGCGGCAGTCCGGGATGAATGATCTGTGCTGTGCATTTCTCCGCAGACTTGACGATGTCGCGATACGGCCCGCCATCCGGATTCTTGATCGTGGCTTTCTTGTCCGCGTTGTATTCGAAGATCTGTGGGTTGATCAGGATGCACTCGTCGCAAGCGGTGCACTCTTCTGTATCGATCCACGGCGCCATGTATTCGCCGCTTGCCTCCGCTGCCGGCGCCGGCGCCGCGTTTTCGACCGCCGCCAGCTGCGGTGGCTGGTCGGCCGCGGGTTGTGCCGACGGCGCGGGCTGAATGTCCGGCGCATTCTCGATCATCGTGTTCAGGTCCAGCGCCTGGTTGCCACTCACCAGGCCCATCAGGCCGGCAGCGATCTTTTGCACCACTTCCTGACGGACACGCGATTCAATCTGGACATCGTCAGCAACGGGAATTTCTTCGGTTTGCGCGAGAGCCTTCAGCATGACCCAGAAGTCGCGCCGTTCTTCGGCGGATCTGACCATTGGCCCGTCAACGAGCAGCCGGCTCAGTTGCTGGCTTGCATCGAGCGCCCAGACGTAAGGTACCTTGCCCTCGCGATCATCTTCGTCAAGATCGATATATTCGCTCACCAGCACCATGTCTTCGTGCCATGCGTCGCGGGGCACTTTCCTGAAGTGTTTGCGAAACCGCGTTTCGGTGACCGCGAAGTCGACGAACGTCGTCGGAATCTCCATTTCTTTCTGCCGGCCACGCTCTACATAACTGATCTTCGCAACCGGCCAGTCCAGGTTGACGGATGGATTGCCATCGATGTCCAGGCACTCCGCGACCGTGCTGCCACGATCGGGATCGTAGCGATATAGCGGATAAGCGCGGGATTCCACCGCGAGCTTCGCCTGGTGGCGACCCATGTCATCGCCGATTCCGTGTTCCGGCTGGCAGGACGTATAGAGGTTGAACAGTGCAGGTCGCCTGGACATCAGCCCCTGGACGAAGCCTTCGATCATATGATTCGCGTTGGCCATCGTGGACTGCATGAAATAAGTCGTCCGGTGTGCCATCGCGATCAGACCGATTTCCTTGCGCGCCTCTTCCTTGCCTTTGATCTTCTTGCCGAACTGGGCCATATCGGAGATCTGGCCGAAGAATCCGGACGTGCAGGCCTGCCCGCCGGTATTCGAGTAAACCTGGGTATCGACGACCACGACTTTGACGGGCTTGCCCGACATCATTGCGCGCGACAGATTCTGGAAGCCAATGTCGTACATTGCGCCATCGCCGCCGATCGCGACAACCGGCGGACAGAGGTGGAATTCGTCATCAGAGAAATCCTGCCAGTCGAAATAACGGTATTCTTCTGCCATGCCCTGCGGATCGTAGCGCCCCTTGAGTAGCGCCTCGGCAAAGCGGATGGTCTTGAATCCATCCGCCATCTTTGCCATGTGGCCCTCGAAAACGCCCATGGCCATCGAGGCTGTATCCTGGAAGAGGTGGTTCGCCCACGGGAAAGGATAAGGATTGAACGGATAAGTACTGCCCCACACCGACGTACAGCCCGTGGCATTGATGATCCCCATATTCGAGCGCCCTTTGCCTGTCGTCCCATTCTGGTAACGCCACTTCAGGTCGTTCAGCTTGGTGATGAGGTCGGTGACATGCTGCAGCCACTCACGGTCGATCGGTTCCGCTTCATGCGTCTTTTCGATGATGTCGGCGAATTTAGATAATGTGAGATCACCATCGGCACCCTGACTCAGAACTGCCTGCATTTCCGCCGAATCACCGACATCAATCTCGCCGACAAGCTTCATCTGCACATGCTGTGTCAGGTCCGCGACCAGCTTTTCGATACGCGCAATTTGCTTTGCGACTCTCGGCTGCATCAGTGACTCAACTGTCGCGACGAACAGGTGAATGACGGTCTTTTCCGAGCAGCCGAGACACGCCCCGTCGCCGCTGGCGAAAGGCAGATACGCATCCTTATTCAGGAGAATGGTCTCGAGTGCGCCGATTCCCTCTTCGAGGTTATCGACTCGAATGTATTTCTCCGGTGTGTTCGGCAGATCCAGCCAGAATTCCCAGTTCTTGCGCAGCGACTTGATGGTTTCCCTGGTTTGCGTCACCGAGCGCAAGGCATCGTCATTGCAAACCTCGACGCATTCCATGCAGCCTTTGCAGGTATAGGGATCGATGGTAATACTCAGCAGGCCGCCACTACCCGCCTGTTTCTTTTCCGGATTCGTAAAATAGGGTCGACACAGCGCGAATTTGAAGTCGCCAAGCTCTTCGCGGAATTCGACGAATTCCTTTTCGAGCTGCTCTTTGTCGGATCCGGACAGGTCTGTGGCATCGAGGGTCGCCTGGATCGCGTCTTCGATGATGGCGTCGACCGGGTCAGTTTCTTCCGCAGCAGCGAGCAGTTTCTTCAGCTTCATCTCCATCTGCCGTACGGCGCGTGGCAACTGCTCGGTCGGCTTGCCCGCTTTCCTGAGTCGGTTGACGACCGTATCGAGCACCTGTCCCGGTTCGTTGACGAGCCCTGGAATAGCGGTGTCCGGACAGACCGTGTAGCAATCGCCGCAACCGGTGCAATTCTCCGGGATGAACTCCGGATGATCGAAGCGAATCGACGTCATGTCGCGAAAATGCGAAGAGACGGCAGGCATCAGGCTCATGCTCATGAAAGGATCTGCGGGTACGGATTCACCCTGCCCCGTCGCATACATATTGCCTGTCTGTGCCCAGAAGCGATGAATGTCCGAAGATGCCGATGCGGATTGTGGTTCCCGCTTCACCATGACCGGTATGGGCAGCTGGTCCCTGCCATTGGCTTTTGCGTCGCCGATGCCCTTGTCCGTTACCTCGGTAATCTCCTCGAATCCGCGCCGCACGACGCGCATATTGTCCTCGACCACGCGCGCGCCCTTCGAGCCGAACTTGTGTTGCAGCTGATCACGGATCGCATCGAGCAACTTCGTTTCGCTCAATCCATGATCTTTCAGCAACGGTGAGGTGGCGAAAAACGCGCCCTGGAATGCGATACCTTGCATACGGAGTTGCAGTTCCGGGTCCGTCGCTTCGTCGCGCGCGATCTTGAAGGCATCCAGGTAGTAGACACGGATATTGTTTTCAACAATGATCTTGCGATATCGCTGCGGTATCGACTGCCAGAATTCGTCGGGAGACTTGGCATCGCTTTGCATGACGAGAACACCGCCGTTGTTCAGGCCGGCAACCGCATTCGTGTGACTGAACACGTTCGGGTCCGGCGACAACACGACGTCGACGTAGTAGTACTCGCAATTGATCCGAATCGGTTCCGGAGCCGCAGAGAGGTAGTAGCTGGTCGGCTGGCCTTTCTTCTCGGAACCGTACTTTGGATTCGCCTTGACGTGATAGCCAAGCAAGTCGAACAGTGTCATGGCCAGATTCTTGCCCGTCGTGATTGCGCCCCAGCCGCCAACCGAATGCATCCGGACGGTTATGCTGCCCTCCGGCATCAGGTTGGGGTTTTCGCTGCCACGCAACGCGAGGCCGGCAACCTCGGGATAGGCGTCCAGAACTGTCTGCTGATAGATCTCCTGCTTCGGTGTCATCATTGACTGTCGAACGAAATCGATCGACAGGTAGAAGAACCGCTTGAGCTGGCCGTCGGGGAGCATGTTCTCGACCGCCGCAACGACGCCTTCCGGCTGCAGGTCGCGACTGCCGAGACCGAATGATCCGGAATAAAGCGGCGGAATGTCCTTGATCGATTTATAGGTCGCCAGATCCGGATATGCGGCACCATTCCTGCTCTGGCCATTTTCCAGGCTCTTGCCCATGACAGCACGCACCTCGCGTATGAGCGGCAGGTCGGCGGCCAGGGGTTGATCGGTTCGCTCGAGGACCGCGACTCCCTTGCGTCCCTTCAGCACCCGGGTCAGCAGGTCACCGGGGAAAGGACGGAACATCAACAGGTTTACGACTCCGACCTTGATGCCGCGCTTTTTGCGCATGTAGTCCGCCACCGCTTCAGCCGTCGGGATCAGGCTGCCCTGCCCGAGGATCAGGTATTCCGCGTCATCGCAGCGATAAGTCATCACGCGCTCGTAACGTCGCCCTGTCAGGGCATGAAATTCATCGAGCGCCTGTTCGGCGAGCGGCAGCACGTGGTCAAAGAAATACGGACGCTGTGCCGCGACACTCTGCATGTACGAATCCTGGTTTTGTACGGCACCGGCCAATACCGGGTCATCCACCGTCCAGAGTTCCGGGATGCGCCGGCGCTTGTCGCCATAGATGATTTTCTGCGCCGGCGTGGGTGTATCGATAATGTCGTCCGGCGAACCGAGGTATTCGGCGATCAGCTCCCGCTCCGGAATCATCAGCGATTCGATCAGGTGCGTGGTCAGGAATCCGTCCTGAGCGACGATGCCGGGCGTCAGTGACAGCTCTGCCAACCGATGCGCGATGATGTTCAGATCGGCGACGTGCTGAGCGTTCTTGGCAAACACCTGGAAGAAGCCGGTGTCATCCACGCAGTGATAATCATCATGCCCGGCGTGCACATTCAAAGTCGCCTTGGTCATCGCGCGGCAACCCATGTTCAGGACATAAGTCAGCCGTTTGCCAACCGCCGCATAGAGCGACTCGTGCATATAGGCAATACCCTGCCCCGAAGAGAAATTCGACGCGCGCAGACCAGTCATGGACAACCCTGCGGTCACTGCCGCCGCCGCGTGTTCGCCTTCCGGCTCCACGAATATGAGTGGCCGCCCCGAAATGTTGATGTGCCCGGCCGCTGTGGCTTCGGCCCAGTATTCTCCCATCTGCGTCGACGGCGTGATCGGGTAGGCACCGGCACCATCGGTCGATTCGCGCTCACACATGATGGCCGCAGTATTGCCGTCCATCGCGGCGCGTACGCCGGGGTATCTCGGAGAGTCTTTGGTCTTTTTCATGAATGAATCTACCTGGTTAAGTCGGGGTGCTACGACGTGCGCCCTGGCGGATGACCCTGTGCGCGGCGTGGCCGGTTACGGGACCACCGTCTTTTTCGAACCAAACGATCGCACCGGTTGGGCAGCGATCAATAGCGATTTTTGCATCGTGATTGCGACTGTAGTCTATGACAGGAAGGTTATCGATCATCGAAATCAGCCCGCCCGGTGCGTCGAGAGCACATCTCCCGCAAGCATCGCAGCCGACTTCGCACTCAGCGAGCACTGCTTCGCCTTTTTCGAGGTTCTTGCAGGCGACCCAGAGACGATGACTGACCGGATGCAGCGAAAAGAGGTCTTTCGGACAGGCCTCGACGCAATCATTGCAGGCGGTGCACGCATCTTCGATGACGACCGGAAGGTCGTGCTCGTTCATGTAAATAGCGTCGAAGTCGCAGACCGCTTCGCAGTCCCCCAGCCCGAGGCAGCCCCAGAAACAGGCCTTGCCTCCGCCTGCAACGAGCGTTGCGCCGCGGCAGGATTCCAGTCCTGCATAACGGGCCCGGTTGCGGGCAACATTGGTGCCGCCGGCGCAAGCCAGCCTGGCAACGACTTTCTCCTCGGCGCCGACGTCTACGCCGAGAAACCGTGCGACATCTTCGCGTTCATCTTCGCTCATCACGGTACATTTGCCGGGCAGTGCCTGGCCGCCCGCCATGGCCTCCGCGAGACCGAGGCATCCGGGATAGCCACACGCGCCACAATTTGTGCCTGGCAGCATCTGCAGCGCCGCATCGATGCGGGGGTCCTCGTCCACGTGCAGTTTCCTGTGCGCCAGAACCAGGAGGGAGGCAAACAGAAAAGCGAGCGCGGCGAGCGTTAGTACGGCTATCGACATGCCGCTATCCTTGCCCATTGTGAGAGAACATTCTAGTGTTGGCGCTGCAACCACCGAATTGTGGAAAGCCCGTACAGATATGTGGTCCCCGACGGCTTAGCTTCAGCCTGCGGATACTGTGGCCGCGATTGACTCGCTGACAATTATAGTGAAGTTGTGGACGGCCGGGAGCCAATGTTGTCTGATTCCGATGCAAATGTCGTGCGTGAACCGATGGATCTGTCCTCAGCGCAGGTTCCCGTCGGTCG
>Ga0055480_10000793_pt1 | contig 12185 bp, 9 predicted proteins | sample Muzzi_PWB_D2_FD_57935 | JGI IMG/M metagenome (GOLD analysis project Ga0055480, IMG submission 57935) | Wetland microbial communities from San Francisco Bay, California, USA, that impact long-term carbon sequestration - Muzzi_PWB_D2 | ecosystem: Environmental > Aquatic > Marine > Wetlands ... | reverse complement strand
AACGACATCGCCGTCCCGTCCCGAAGACCGTTCTGGTAGGGCGTCATGCTTTCGATCGAGCCATCCGGATATCTCTCGACGATCCGGCCGGAGAAGGGGGCGCCTTCCCAATGGAGCACGCCGCTCTCCAGCGTGAGCTCGGGGTCGTCCGAGGCGAGCGACCGCGGTGCGGCGGGTCGGATCGTGGTCGCGGCCAGCACCGGCACGGCCAGGACTCCGAGGATGGTCGGTCCGAGCCACCAAGTCCTCGCCGGCACCCGCGCAGGCATGCCCCTACCCTCCCACCGTGCCGGGCGCACCGAAGAATCCCGAACCATTCAGGTACGGGTCCTCCGCGGTCACGTGATAGTGATAGATGCCGTCCGGATAGTCCGCGGTCGCCGAGACGTGTCCGTGATAGTCGTCCAAGTCGGCGTTCGTGATACGGACGCCGTTCTCTTCGGGTCCGTACAGGGGAAAGCCGTCCAACAGGAACCCGACCAGAGCGTCCTCGCCACGGGTCGCCGTGACGTAGAGCGGCTCGACGTGGTAGTGGTACTGACCGGTCTGCTGCGGATGCCCGTTGTACTGGTCGAAGCTGTCGACCTCGAAGGTGAGCGGCCGGTTGGGGCCCGCGTACTGGTTGAAGATGGCCACTCCGTTCACGCTTACTCCGATCGGACCGAGCGGCGTCGCCGACTTGTTCGGCGCCTCTTCCGGGCTCGCGGGGATCCGAAACACCAGCCTCTGTTCGGCGATCCGGTTCGGATTGAGCTGGAAGTCGGTATTGTCGCCGTCGTACGCGGCCCAACGGGGGTCCGACGTCGGGAAGTAGGGGCTGCCGTGATCCGGGACGCCGTCCGTGCGGAGGACGACCATGTCGCCGTCGCTCGAGATCTCCACCGCGCTCGAGAAATGCGCGAACACGGCGGGGACCTCCACGTTCTCGGCATTCGCGTCTCCTTCGCCGATGTCTCCGGTGTCCGTGATCGACGTGCCGCCGCAGGTCACCGCGGTGAGGGCGGCCGCCGTCAGGACGGGGAGCCGGCCGAACAGGTGCTTCTCCATCGCCTCATCTCCTCACTGGGACGTCTCGTTTGGAGCTTGGACAACCGGTCCGGCGCCCTCATTCCATTCTCGGCACGTGAGCGGCATCCGCTGGCGTGGAATCGATCGACGGCTTCCGTTGTCGATAGAAGTGAAGACACCCGAACCATGGCCTTGCCTTGCATGATGCGAGCGGAGATACCGCACTGGTCGAACGGGCGCGGCGAGGTGACTCCGCCGCGTTCCGTGAGATCGTGCGCCGCCATGAGGAGGTGGTGGCCGGGACGGTCGTCGGAATGCTCGGTGCGGGAGACGATGCGGATGACGTGGGTCAGGAGACGTTCATCCGCTTCTACCGGTCCATGCATCGTTTCCGCGGGGACGCCACCCTCCGCACCTACCTCACGCGGATCGCGATGAACCTCTCGCTGAATGCGCTCAAACGTCGGAAGCGCCGGTCGGCGAGGGTTCAGAGCTTCGGGACGGGCACTCTGGCGGAGGTACACGGCGCGGCCAAGGCGACCGCGGCACCCGGGCCGGACGTGGAGTTCGAGCGCCGGGAAACCCGGAGGGTCGTTCGTGCCGCCATCGATGCTCTCGATGAAAGGCACCGCGCCGTGGTCGTGCTGAGGATGATGGAAGGCCTCTCGACCCGAGAGGCGGCCGGAGTGCTCAGGGTGCCAGAGGGAACCGTGCTGTCCCGTCTCTCCCGGGCGCTCGACAAGCTCGAATTGGACCTCGAAGGATGGATGGAGATCGATGACCGGATCGAATCAGGGACCGACGAGACCGCGCTCGGCTGACGTGACCGAAATGGAGCGCGAAGGGCGCATGGCGGATCTGCTGCGTGGATCCAAGGAGGGCTTCGAGCCCGGATTCGTGGATCGCGTCATGGAACGGCTCGACGAAGAGTTGGCCCGGGAGGTCGATCTTCCTCGGGTGATGCGACGACAGTTCGGCCGCTGGGCCCCATTGGGGTTCGAGGCGGGTCTGGCCCTTGCCGCGTTCAACCTCTCGCAAGCCCGTGCCGAGCCGCAGGGGATGGTCGAATCTCTCCTGGGACTAGAGCCCATCACGATGAGCACCGTCTACTCCATCGAAGTACCGGGAATGAACGAAACCGGAGTCCAGCCATGAGCACGAAAGCGATGTCTGCGTTGATCCTCCTGGGGACGCTGGTCCTGGGAGGGGTTCTGGGCATGTTCGCCTCGGGTGCTCTGGCACGACACCGACGTGAGAGCCTGGAGCGGCTCCGGGGACCGGGCGGGTTCGTGGAGCACATGGAGCGGGTCCTCGAGCCCCGCGACGAGACCCAGAGGGCAGCGCTGCGACCGTTCCTGGAAGCGGCCGATCTGCGGAACCGGGAGATCATTCGCCAGGCCGAAGAGGAGATGCGGGTCGCCCTTCGGACGATGAACGAACGGGTGGACTCGCTCCTGGATGCCGACCAGCGGGCACGGCTCGGCGACGTAGTCGAGCGGTTCCGTCCCCTCAGCCCACCGCCGGGGCGTGGTGCTCCGGGCGGCGGTCCTTCGCCGGGCCGGGGCGGTGGTCTCCCCGGGGCTCCACCCGGCGACGGCGGCCGCTGATCGATTGCGTGGGGCGCCCCATCGGATTCAGGGCTTCACGAGCGGGTGGACCGCCACGCTCTCCAGGTCCCACCAAGCCGTTGTCTGAAAGACGTCCCGCCGGGTGAGCAATTGACCGTGCCCACCCGACGGGACGCTGGAATCCCTGCTCGTTGGATCCGGGAATCCCGGATGGGATTACCGAACGAGCCGCCCCTTCAACATCGTGAAGGAGTGCGGCGGGAACGAGTACGTGAACTCGGCGCCGTCGACGTCGAGATCGTCGTTCTGGGTCGTGGAGACGTTCTCCACGCCGAAGTCGTTCATGGACTTCACATCGGGCCCGTTCACCTCGTAGACCTCGAACGGACCCTCGAAGCTGCCCTCCTGGGCGATGATGTCCGCGGCGATCGTCTCGTCCCTGTGTCGGTTGACCACGTTGACGATGACGGTGCCGTCGTCCTGGAGGGTGGCGGACACGTCGAGGTACGGCACGTCCAGCTGCTGCGTGGTTTGCTCGCTGAGGCCGATGTAGAACGGCTCCGTGTCGTAGGTCTCGCTCTCCACGTAGACGTCGAGTGAAGTGCCCAAGACGTTGTTGGCGAAGAGGGCCAGCGGGAAGAAGATGGTCTGCTTGAACATCCCCTCCGTATTCGTGAAGATCGGCGCGATCACGTTCGTGAGCTGGGCCATGTTGGCCATCTTCACGATGTCGGCGTTGCGTACGAATCCGTTCAGGAACCCGGCGATCACCAGCGCGTCCTCGAGGTTGTAGTGCTCCTCGAGGGCCTCGCGGCCACGGGCGTCCTCACCCCCGCGCGCACGGTACCAGACGTTGTATTCATCCCACGCGATGTGGATCGGCGGGCGCGCTGGGTCCCGCTCGAGCTCGGAAGAGATCTCGTTGATCATGCCCCGAACGATCTCGGTCCGTTCCTCCATGACCAGCGGCGTGGACATGAAGTTGTAGTAGTTGTCGTCGGGATTCCCCACATAGATGTGGAGGGCGAGGTAGTCGACGACCTCACCCAGTCCTTGCAGGACCGCGCGGTTCCAGTGCATCGGATCGGCGCCCTCCCGGAAGTTCGAGGATCCGGCCGCGACGAGGCTGATGCTCTCGTCCGTCCGCTGCATCATTTTCGCGGCTTCGAGCGCCTTCTTCACATAGTCCTCGGCACTGAGGTGGCCGATCTGCCAAAATCCGTCCATCTCGTTGCCGAGGCTCCAATACTTGATGTTGTAGGGCTCCTCGTACCCGTGCTCCTTCCGGAGCTCGGCGTAGTAGGCCCCGTCGGCGACGTTCGTGTAGGTGATCCAGTTGTTGGCCTCGTCGAAGGTCCCGGTCCCCATGTTCACCGTGAAGTAGGGCTCCGCACCGACCTTCTCGATGAACTTCATGTATTCGTTGGTGCCGAAGGTGTTCGGCTCCAGAACGTGCCAGGCCAGGTCGACCTGGGCCCTACGCTCCGGGCCGACGCCGTCTTCCCAATGGTAGTTCGAAACGAAGTTGCCGCCGGGGTAGCGGAGGATCGTCGGGTTGAGCTCCCGGATCGCCTCCAACACGTCGGTCCGGAATCCATCCTCGTCCGCGAGGGGCGAGCCCGGTTCCCAGATGCCGCCGTAGATCATGCGGCCGAGGTGCTCGACGAAGTTTCCGTAGATCAGCGGGTTCACTTCACCGATCGTGCGGTCGGGGTCCAGCTTGATCCTCGCGTTCTGGCCTTCCAACGGCCCGATCGCGACGAGCGTCATCACCAGGCAAAGAACCAGCCTCTTGCCCACGTTGTAGCCCATCATTCGCTCTCCGTGGTTGATGGTCATCCAGAAGGGTGGCCGGTCACGCGCGGAACCGGGCAACCGGTCAGTCTCACTCGCCGCGTGCGGTTCCGCAAGCGGCTCAATTCTCCGAGCGCTCCCACGTGTTGTTGGAACGGTTCCGGTCGGGATACCATGCTTCGGGGTCGATCGTGACTCTGACGATGTCTCCTTCCACCGGAATCATCCGGGTGACTTCGCGGGTGCCGGCCCATACGCCGACGGGCCAGACGTGAGTGGAGGTCGTGCCGTCCGCCCGCTCCACTCGTAGCTCGACGGGCATGACTGCGTCGTCGTTGTTACTCACGGTCACGGTGACGCCACCGCTCGTCGGCTCGACGGACGTGATCGCTTGGTCGAGCGTGGCCGTGTCGTAGAACCACGCCTGCCAGAACCAATCCAGGTCGGTGCCGGCACCTTCCTCCATCATCTGGAAGAAATCCCACGGCATGGGATGCTTGTACGACCACGTCGCCACGTAGTCCCGGTACGTGGCGTCGAAGATCTCCGGGCCCATCATGTGACGCAGCGTATGCATGAGCATGCCGGGCTTGGAGTAGGCGGCGATCGAGCGACCGAAGGAGTCTTCGACGTAGTCGGTGTGGCGCATGATCGGAACTTCGACTTCCGCCTGAACCGCCTGGAGGTAACCGCTCATCGCGCCAAGCCGCGTGCGGCTTTCGGGGGTGTCCTCCCCATAGTACTCGGCGAGAGCCAGGGCCGTGTTGAAGGTCGTGAGGCCCTCGTCCATCCAGGTGAAAGCGTTCTCCTTCGTCCCCACGAGCATCGGCACCCAGAAGTGACTGAGCTCGTGGGTCACGACGCTGTTCAGCGACATCGGACCCGGCCGATCGTTGATGAACGTGATCATCGGATACTCCATCCCGCCGACCTGGGGTGGGCCGAAGGCGGCCGTGGCCTGCGGGTACGGATAGGGCACCATCTGATCGCTGTAGAATTCGATCGCGGCCTTGGCCATCATGGCCGACCCCGACCAGGCCTCGGAGTCGGGCGGATACACTCCCTGGATCAACGCGCGGCCGTCTTCCGCGTCGCCGGTGTCGGCCCCCGTGACGCTCCACACGTACCGGTTGGAGGCCGCCCATGCGAAGTCCCGCACGTCGTCGGCAGCGAAGCTCCAGGTGAGCCGGCCGCTGTCGGAGTCGCGGGTCATCCGGGTCGGCCCTGCCCTCACGTCTTCCGGGCTGACGACGTAGACAGCGGTGTCGCGCCCCGCGGCCGTGGTGAGGACCTCCACCTGCTCCTCGTGAAGGACATCGGCCGGGTTGGTGAGCTCGCCCGTCGCCACGACGACCCAGCCCGCGGGCACGTCGATGTCGACGGAGAAGCTGCCGTAGTCGACGTAGAACTCACCGTTGCCCAGGTACGGGTCCAGGTCGAGCCCGAACACGTCGTCGAACACCCCGACCTGGGGATACCACTGGGCCAGGTTGAAGACCTCGTGGTCGAGGTGGCCGAGCCGGAAGCCGCCCCCTCCGCTGACTTCGAACGACCAATCGATCTCGATCTCCGTCGCGGAGCCCGGGGCGAGCGGCAGGGACGGCACGATGGCCATTTGCGTGTCCTGTGTTCGATAGCCGGGATCCTGCTGCGTCGCGCCGGCGTCGTACGTCAGGTCCAGAAGTTCCGTGCCGTTCACCGTGACCCGCGTGAGGGTCATCCCGCCGGTGAGCTCTACCGGACGGTTCCGCTGGGCCCCCGGGGCGAAGACGTTCTGATAGAGGTGGATCGGGATGACACGCATCGGGACGGGTGCGCCGTTGTGCAGAGTGACGGTCTCCGAGCCGGTGATCCGGGCGGTCTCGGGTTCGAGATGCACGTCGATCGAGTAGTCCACCCGCTGCTGCCAGTAGGCCGGCCCGGGCCGGCCGTCCGGCGAGCGCGTGCCTGCCGCGATGGCGCGTTGGTATCCCGGGGGCGGCTCAACGGGCCGAAACACGGGCATCTCGGAAATCAACGCGTCCCCGGCGGTGGCGGGCGCGGACCCCTCCTGCGCGGTGGCACCGCCGGGCACGACCGCCATCATGGCAACCTGGGCCACAACGATGCGGGCACTCGACACGGCCCAGGTCCGCGTCCCCTTCGTCATCCTCCCCCCCTCGTCTTCTCGTGGGTCCCGACCATCACACGTCCTCGTCAGCGAAGCCTCAACACCACGGTCGGATCCAGGGGATAGCGACCGAAATGGCGCCCGTAGATGGCCAGCCCGCCGGGCAGGGAAGCGTCCACCTCCAGGCGGATGACCAGCTCCCCGGTGGCCTCCGCACGCTCCAGGGCCGCCCTCGGGATCGCCACCGCGAGCAGCTCACCGTGGGAGCCCGCCTCGCGAAGGACACGATCGCGAAGCTGCGCGTGCCAGGACAGGATCCCGCGGTGGTCGGCGGCGTCGTCGGCGAGCTCCCTGCGTCCTGCCGTGACGCCGTTGACGCGGAACGTCACGGCGCTGGGGAAGCGGGTCTCGTCGGTCATGGGATAGGCGTTGGGGTTCACGCTCGGGTCGTACGAGCCACCACCCCGCATGAAGTCGCCGCCTACCTCTTCGCCTTCGTCCCGGTCCTTGCCGAAGAGCTGCTTGGAGGACGCCTCGAGACGGAGCTCGGCGACGTCGACGTCGTCGGGCGCCACGTCCGCCGGCCAGGGCAGCCTGTACTCGAACCAGCCGCTCCCGGCCCCGTTCACCTTCAGTCCCTCCAGGACGTCCCACTGCTTCAGGGACCATTCGGAGTCGGAGAACGCATCGGCGGCGATCCGGAGGAAGCGCGTGCTCCCGTCGTCGGAACGGTCGGAGAGGGGGGCGTCCTCACCCACCACGAACGTCGTGAAATTCCTGTGGAGGATCTGCCCGTTGCCGTCCAGCAGATGCAGCGCCAACACGGCGACGGCGGGCTCGTCGGGCATCGTCACGGACAACGGATCCAGCGACTCCGACATCCACGGGCGCCAGGGGATCTCCCGCGTCGTTTCGGACCACGAAACCCTTCGTCCGAGGGCGTCCCAGCCGTAGAGCCGCGCCTGAAGCGTGAGGACTTCGCCGTGGGAGCTCGCGTCGGTGAGGAACGAGGCCCAGAGAGGGACCTCCACCTGCTGGCCGGGCGCCACGCTGCGGCTCAGGTCTCCGCCCGGCGCGAGGTAGAAGGGTCCGTGCAGGTCCCTCAGAGACATCCCTTCGACGAGGTCGTCCATCCCCGTGAACTTCTCGCTCCGGTCGTACCGCCAGTAGCCGTTCCACTCGTTGATGACGTCGTGATGCTCGGTATAGAGCCAGCCGGCGACGGCGGGGTGGCGGCGGAAGGCGTTCACGGCCCGGTGATAGTCCCAGCTCCAGTCCACGTCACCCGTTGAGCCCTGGTAGCCCCAGACGTTCCCGAACTCGCTGTTGATGTTGGGCTGCCCGGACTGGGTCCGGTCGCCTTCGAAGTTCCAGGTCGAGCCCGGGTGGGTGTTCCCGCTGATCTCGTCCAGCTCCTCCTCCCAGGCCCAGCCCGGGAGATAGGCATGCCAGGAGTTGAGGTCCGTATTCACGTGACCGACGTTGCAGCAGACTGAGTTGTCCTCCACCAGACGCGATGGATCGAGGGCCTTCGCGGTGTCGTAGACGGAGGCCACCCATTCTTGTGTCTCGGACAGGTATTGCTCTTCCCCGTCTACGTCGGTCCGGAGCCCCCATGTCTCGTTGAACGGCACCCACGCGAAGATCGACGGGTGGTTGTAGTCTCGGGCGACCATTCCCCTCAAGGCGTGCATCACCTCTCCGCGCATCTCCTCCGTGGGCTCGCCCCAGCTGTTGGGCACATCGGCCATGATCAACATGCCCAGACGGTCGGCCCAGTAGAGCTTGCGCGGAATGGCCACCTTCACGTGGGTCCGCGTGCCGTTCAAGCCGATCTGGCGTGCGCGCAGGATCTCGTCGCGCACGAAGTCGTCGCTCGGGAACGTGTAGAAACCCTCCGGATGGTACGACTGATCGAGCGCCAACTGGAGGTAGAGGGGCTTCCCGTTGAGCGCCACGTAGCGGTGGTCGGTCCCGGGGAGGTCCATGACCGAGATCTCACGCATTCCGAAGTAGGTGGAGACCTCGTCGGCCGGGCCGCCTCCGCCTACGGTCGCCCGGACCGCGTAGAGGTAAGGGTCCTCCAGAGACCATAGATGGGGGTCGGGGATGGGCACGTCGAAGCGGATCTCCTGCTCACCGGCCGGCATCGTTCGGGTCACGGGCGACACCCCGAAGCCGGGGTCCGCGAAGCTGAGGGCCAGATCGAGATCGACGGTGGCGGGCTCGAGGAGCGAGGCTTCCACCACGACCCGCTCGCCCGGCACGTCGGGAGTGAGATGGAGGGATGCCAGGGGTTCGCCGCCCCGAGCCTCCAGATAGGGCGTCTGCCAGATGCCCCGGGCGGGGCCGTAGCCCTGCTTCCCTTCGAGCTTGAAATCGTGCGGGGTGTCGTCCACGCGGAAGACGAGGCGGTGCGTCCCACCGAGATCCACGTCCGACGTCAACTCGAACTCGAAGGGCGTGTACCCGCCCTGATGGGTGCCGAGCTCCCGACCGTCCAGCCATGCCGTCGTTCGCCAATCGGACGCCCCCACCACCAAGAAAACCCTCTTCCCCTCCCATTCCGCAGGCACTTCGACGTTGCGGGCGTACCATCCCACATCGCCTTCGTCCGGGACTCCGGAGAGGGGTGCACCCCAGGAGAACGGGACGGTGATGGTTCGGGGAGCCGGGGGCCCGGCCTGCGGCCATCCATCCTGCACGCCGCTCCCTTCGGCTTCGAACTGGAAGTCCCACTCCCCGTTCAGGTTGCTCCACGAGGGGCGCTCGAAGTCGGGCCGCGGGTGCTCGGAAAGGGGGACCTGAGCGAAGGGGGCTTCCTGCCCCGAGACAGGACGCGGGAGGAGAAGCGCCGTGAGCAGAGCCAGGGAGAGGAGATCTCTCATAGCGGAGTTCCGGGATGGGGGCGACGGCGGGTCCGGTACTGGCCCGGGCTCAACCTGCCGGCCGCCGTGGCCGCTCGCAACAGCCCGGAGGCACCCCCCAGGCCCCTGCACCGCGAGCCTGTGCATTCGGGCGCTGAGCAACGTCAGGGTGTGGGCCTGCCTGAGCGACCGAGTTCGGACGCTCCACCGTGGGCTTCGGGACCCCCGGCCGGCCGGGAAAGCCGGAGCTGACGGTCGAACTCACTCGTTTCCCTGAGCTGCTCGACCACCGTTTGCATGGCTTCGATCTCGTGGTCCTGGAGCTCGACGCGCCGCCGGAGGATCTGGAGGGTTTCGGCCGAGGTCCGGTCCTCCGAAAGACGGCTGAGCGCCTCCACGACCGGCTTGAAGGCGAAACGGGCGGTCAGGCCCACGACAGGGACCAACACGATGGAAATGCCGAGGATCGTGGCGATCAGCCCGGTTACGTCGATCGGCAGAATTTCCATCTCCCCGGAGCGTCGGAGGAGACTTTGGCCTGTCCTCCCGTACGTTCCCTCGGGCTATGAGGTTTCGAACCATGTCGCCCAGGTCCGAATGAGAAGAGGAGCGGCCGGGTCGCCCCGACCGCCCCTCGATGTGTTTCTGTCTCCGGCCGGCCGTCGCTACTCCATGAAGACGACCGGGCAGTTGACGAGCGCCGCGGTGCCGAAGCCCGGAGCGTTGATCGCGCTCATCAGGTCGGTCACCATGTCGAAGCTGGCGTTGTCGTACGGCATGACCTCCCAGAGGGGAGAGTACCCCGCGTCGTCCGGATCCGTCGCGATGACATTGTGCGTCTGGCTCGTTCCGGGTTCGGTCATGAAGCCCGAGGGTGGCCCGCCGCCGTCCTCGTCTGGATTGATGTTGAACGTGACGAAGATGGGCGACGTCGGGACCTGGTCCTCGGCGGTCGGAGAGAGCGACGCCTCGGAGAAGTTGAAGTACTGGATGATCTCTCCCTCGTACCAGCCCTGCACGAGACCCGGATCCTCCCCGCCCAATCGCTCCTCGGCGGTCGAGCCCTCGGGGACGATGGGGCAGTTCACGAGGATGTCCGTCTCCTCCATGTCGTAGCCTGCATTGATGAGATCGCCCGCGCTGGTGGCGGAGTTCGTGATGTAGCCGTCGGGTACGGTGACTTTGATGACGCGCCAGAAATCGTTGTACCCGACGTCACCCGGCGCCACCGCCACGATATTCTTCTGCCCCGGTACCTTGTCGCCGTTCTCGTAGAAGAGTGCCCAGATGGGAGCCGGGTCCCTGGGCTGCACGTCGAAGTTGTAGTAGCGAACGACGTTGCCCTCGGGTCCAAAGCCCTGCGACTTGAAGGGTTCGATGTCGAAGTCGATCGGCTGCCCGGCTCCCGGCAGGCCCGCGTTGGCGCTCCGCCGGAAGAGCATCCCGGCGTCGTCACTGAAGCGGTCCACCATGGCCCGTGACGCCGTGGCCGGATCGCCCGGCGCGTCCCCGACGAAGACGACGGGGCAGTTCACCAGTGCCGCCGTGCCGAAGCTGGGCGCATCCAGGGCGGACTCCAGGTTCCACACGTCCGGGAACGCCGTATTGTCGTACGGCATGACTTCCCAGAGGGGGGAATAGCCGGCGTCCGCGGGAAGGGTGGCGATGACGTTGTGCGTCTGCACCGAGCTCCCCTGCGCCATGAAGCCGGATGGCGGCCCACCGCCGTCCTCGTCGGGGTTCACGTTGAACGAGACGAGGATGGGAGACGTCGGAACCGCTCCGGCACCGGTCGTCTCGAGGGGCGCCTCTCCGAAGTTGAAGTAGAAGACGGCCTCATCCCTGAACCAGCCCTGGGTGAGCCCCTCCGCACCCCCGCCCTCGGAGGCGGTCGATCCCTCGGGGACGACGGGGCAGTTCACGAGCGTCGTCGTTTCATCCATCGGGTACCCGCCCTCGACGAGGTCGTCCAGGCTGGTGGCGGTGTTGGCCACGTAGTCGTCAGGCACGGTGACCCGAACCACTTGCCAGAAGTCGTTGTAGTCCGAGTCGCCCGGAATGTCGTCGACGATGTTGAGCTGCCCCGAGACCTTCTGCCCGGTCCCTTCGTAGAAGAGCACGAAGATGGGGGCGGGCGCCGTGGGCATCACGTCGAAGTTGTAGTAACGCACGGGCTCGCCGTCCGGCCCCAGCCCCGCCGTCTTGAACGGCTCCACGTCGAAGTCGACCGGCGCCCCCGCCGCGGGGAGACCGGGGTTGGCGCTCCGGCGGAAGAGCATGGCCGCGTCGTCGCTGAAGCGATCGACCATCACCCTGGTTGCGGTGTTGGGATCCAGGGGCTCGGGCCCCATGCCCATGCCGTTCTCGTCGTCGGCACATCCGGCCATCGCGACGACCGCGAGAAGGGCGGTCGCGGCCCAGCGGTGCATCGTCCTCACGTTGTTGTTTCTCACAGAATCCTCCCGGCTCGAAGTCGACCCCCGGAACGTTGGGGGGAAAATCCGAACCCCAATAGGGGCAAGGGCCATGCCCGGTGGCGAACGGGGTGGAAGGGCTGGGACGGCTGGGAACAAGTGAGCGGCGGGCGTCGATCGTCAGCCGAGCGGGTCACGTTCCGGGAAACACCATGAAACGTTCCACCGTACCCGATTTGAAACGCCGGCCCGGGAGAGAAGCGGGAAGAAGCGTGTCGCCCGGAACCTATCTAGCGCGTGTTTGGTGCCCGCCGCGACAGGCCGGGGGACCGGCGGAAGGCGACGCCCCGCGACATGGCCCAAGAACGACCCTGGCTCAGCCGTGCGTCGATGGTTCGGTCGATCAGGGGCCATGAAGCCACAC
>Ga0055480_10000792_pt1 | contig 12185 bp, 8 predicted proteins | sample Muzzi_PWB_D2_FD_57935 | JGI IMG/M metagenome (GOLD analysis project Ga0055480, IMG submission 57935) | Wetland microbial communities from San Francisco Bay, California, USA, that impact long-term carbon sequestration - Muzzi_PWB_D2 | ecosystem: Environmental > Aquatic > Marine > Wetlands ... | reverse complement strand
TCGGCAGCACTCGCGCCAGTCGGCGACCGGGAACAGCGCCGGGTCGAGCTGGCCGAACAGAAACGGATAGGGATATTTTTTCCAGTCCGGGGGCTTGACGATATTGCGCTGCTGCGACGGCCGGAACTTGAGGTAGCGGGCCCAGTCGGGCCTGGGGTGCTCGCTGCGGGGTTCGAGCGGTTCGACGCGCACCCGGCCGGCGAGCATGGTCCTGTCGATGTAGTAGCCGCTGCGTTCGCGTGCCACCAGGTAACCTTCGTCGATCAGCTGCTGGTAAGCCAGCACCACGGTATTGCGGGCGATACCGAGATGGCGCGCGAGTTCGCGCGACGACGGCAACGCCACAGCGAGCGGCAGCTTGTCGTCGAGGATCGCACTGACGATCATCTCGCGCAGCTGGCGCTGGTAACTGATCTTGCGTTCGCGCGACAGGCGAAACAGCCGGTGCCACATGATTTGATCGTTGCGGTTGGCGGGCACTAATTGGTCTCATCAATAGGCGTCATCTGGCTCTATTGTAACTGCTCCGATTGCATTTAGCCTCTACTTCCCTCAATCCATTGTGACGACCCCAGGTGGGCGCGGAGCAGGTAATGAAACCCGAAAGCTTGAGCGATATCGTCGGCAGCGACCGGAACCACCTCTGGCACCACCTGGTACAGCATAAACCGTGGCAGTCGACCGATCCGATGGTTATCGTCGAAGGCAAGGGTTTACGCGTCAAGGATGCCAACGGGCGCGAATATCTCGATGCCGTCTCGGGCGGCGTGTGGACCGTGAACGTCGGTTACGGACGCGAGAGTATCGGCGACGCGGTGCGCGACCAGATCGTCAAGATGTGCTATTTCGCCAACTCGGCCGGCAATATCCCGGGTGCCCAGTTCGCCGAAAAGCTGATCGACAAGATGCCCGGCATGAGCCGCGTTTACTACGCCAACTCGGGTTCGGAGGCCAACGAAAAAGGCTTCAAGCTGGTGCGCCAGCTCGCCGCACTGAAAAACGACGGCAAGAAGCACAAGATCATTTATCGCGACCGCGACTACCACGGCACCACGATCACCACGCTCTCGGCGGGCGGCCAGGCCCAGCGCAAGGACCAGTACGGGCCGTTCACCCCCGGCTTCGTCGAAATCCCGCACTGCCTCGCCTACCGCGACCCGCGCGGCGATGATCCCGATTACGGCGTCAAGGCGGCGAAGGATCTCGAAAAGGTCATCCTCGCCGAAGACCCGGATACCGTCGGCTCGGTTTGCCTGGAACCCATCACCGCAGGCGGCGGCGTGATCGTGCCGCCCGAGGGTTACTGGGAAACCGTGCAGGAAATCTGCCGCAAATATGGCGTGCTGATCCATATCGACGAGGTCGTCTGCGGCATGGGACGCACCGGAAAATGGTTCGGCTACCAGCATTTCGGTGTCGAGCCGGACATCGTCACCATGGCCAAGGGCGTCGCCAGCGGTTACGCCGCGATCTCGGTGATGGTCACCACCGAAGACCTGTTCAACGAGTTTCTTGCCGAGCCAGGCGACAAGATGCACTACTTCCGCGACATCAGCACCTTCGGCGGATGCGCCGGCGGCCCGGCTGCCGCGCTCGAGAACATGCGCATCATCGAAGAGGAAAACCTGCTCGACAACGTCAATCGCATGGGGGACTACCTGATGGATCGGCTTTACGAGCTCAAGGACAAGTACCCGGTCGTCGGCGACGTGCGCGGCAAGGGCCTGTTTTGCGGCGCCGAGCTGGTCAGGGACCGCGAAACCCGCGAACCGCTCGAAGAAGGGCTGGTCGCCGGGGTCGCTGCCGATTGCCTGAAGCAGGGCGTGATGATCGGACGTACCAATCGCAGCCTGCCGCAATTCAACAATACGCTGTGCCTGAGCCCGGCCCTGATCTGCAACAAGGACGATATCGATGAAATCGTCGCGGCGATCGACGTATCCCTCGGCAATCTTGCAATGTAGCCGTTAACAGGGATAATTCCCTGCCAATGATTCGCCGACTTTTCTTCATCGCCGCGTTTTACCTGGGATTCTCCTGCGCCGGCGCGGTCGCCAGCGAGCATCTGCCGGGCCGGATTTCAGTCGGCTACCTGGTGCACTGGCCGACGCCGGCCTTATTCGCGCAGGCCAAGAATACTTTCGATTACGCTCTCGGCGTCGAGGTAGACTGGCGTCCGTTCACGGACGGCAACGAAATGAACGACGCGATGGCCAAAGGCGAAATCCAGATCGCCTATGCCCAGGGCCAGGTGCCATTTCTGGTCGGCGTCAGCCGCGGACTCGATCTGACCATGGTCGGGGTCGCAGCCGGCTATGCCGAAGACGACAACTGCATCCTGCGCGGCGACGTCGGCATCGATCGGAACAATGCCGCGCAACTCGCCGGCAAGAAAGTCGCTCTGCACAGGGGGAGTCTCAGCCACTTCCGCATGCTCGGGGTGCTGAAGTATCTGCGCGTCGATCCGGCGACGATCGAAATTGTCGATGTCGGAAATGGCGATGAAGCGGCCGCCGCGCTCGTACGCGGCGAGGTGGTCATGGCCTGCGCGGGAGGCAGCTCCCTGCGCGCGATGGAAAAGCTCGGAAAACCCCTGATGAGCGGCGCGGAGCAGTCTGAGATCGGACTCAAGGTGTTCGATGCGGTAACCGTCGCCGGTGAATTCGTGCATCAGCACCCCGAACTCATACAGGCATTCATGGATATTCTCGATGCATCCAACAAGCAATGGAAGAAAAACCCGGAGCCGATGATCAAGGAAATCGCGCGCGTTGCCGACATGGACCGGATGAGTGCCAGGCGTGCGCTTGCGGGGTTCACTTTTCCGTCGGCGCTGGAACAAAAATCCGATGCCTGGCTGGGTGGCGACGTCGTCGATTACAGTAAGGAACTGGCCGACTTTTTCGTCGCCGAGGGTCAGCTGCCGAGGGCGCTGGAAAGCTACGACCGTTTCATCACCACCCGTTTCCTGCGCTGAATGCCGGCGCGTCGCAGCCACGATCGGATAGCGGCCCGATCGTCGATGCGGGGGCCGCGGTTTTGCTGATCACCGAAATCGCCGACCGCCTCGTCGCCGAGGATTTCCTGTTCATCGAATCGTCGCGGATCGTCGAGCTGTTGTCGCTGATCTCGCAAACCGATATCGGTGACGACCAGGCTTTCCTCGACAGCTGGAACCGTCTCGAGCAGGACCGCTATATGGCCGACGGCGGCAAGTACCGCAAGCGCCGGTATGCGGTTTACGCGATTCAAAACCCGGGCGAGACGGCCCGCCCGATGCCCTACCAGCCGCATTACCAGACCGTCGACTACAACCCGCTGAACGGTGGCGTGGCGCGTTACTTTGCGCCGATTCTCGATGACCTGCACCGCAGCCCGACGCTCGCCGCGCTGCTCGAACTCGGTAACCGGGTATTCAGTCAGTTAAGCGGCAACCACCAGTGGCATATCGAATTGCACCAGTTCCGCATCGAGGCGCGCGACGGCAGGGACGGCAAACCCACGCCGGAGGGCGTGCATCGCGACGGCGTCGATTTCGTCATCGTGGTGATGATAAAACGCGTCAATATCGAAAGCGGTGCGACCACGATTTTCGATCTCGACCATCGGCTGGTCGGCGAGTTCATGCTGCTTGATACCTTCGACACGGTGCTGGTCAACGACCGCCGCGTCTACCATGGGGTAACCCCGATCACCCAGCTCGATCCCTCCCGGGAAGCCTTCCGCGACGTCCTCGTCATCACCTTCAGAAAACCCGACAAGCTTTAACCTCGCCGATAAATTTGACGCGGAGTAAAATTTGCCCTCGCCCGGCTTCAGCGGTCGGGCGCGGTCGCCAGGCCCATGTGGCTCGCCGATGTCGTATATCAGCAAGAACTGCGGTCGGGCAGGGTATATTGTGCGCATCGGCGTGTGTAATTGCGCCGCGGATATTTTAACATGTGCTTTTGCGGCAATTATTGACTCGGGGTCGATCGTGGAAAGAGAAGCAATGAATTTTGACGTGGTCATCGTCGGTGCCGGGCCGGCGGGACTGAGCATGGGTATCCGCCTTGCGCAGCTGGCGCGCGAACAGGAACGCGAGCTGTCGATTTGTATCCTCGAGAAAGGCGCCGAGGTCGGCGCGCATATCCTTTCAGGCGCGGTGCTCGAGCCGCGCAGTCTCGACGAATTGATCCCGGACTGGAAGGTAAAAGGGGCGCCGCTCAAGGTGCCGGTGAAAGCGGATCAGTTCAAATACCTGACCGAAAAAGGCGCGATTTCGATGCCGACGCCGCCGCAGATGCACAACGAGGGAAATTACATCATCAGCCTCGGTAACCTGTGCCGATGGCTCGCCGAGCAGGCCGAGGAACTCGGCGTGGAAATTTTTCCGGGCTTCGCGGCCGCCGAGGTGCTCTACGACGACACCGGCGCGGTCTGCGGTGTCGCCACCGGCGACATGGGAATCGGCAAGGACGGCGAACCTACCGACAATTACGAACCCGGGGTGGAATTGATCGGCCGGCAAACCGTTTTCGCCGAGGGTTGCCGCGGTTCGCTGGCAGGCGAGCTGATGGAAAGGTTCGACTTGCGAGACGGCGTCGAGCCGCAGACCTACGGCATCGGCATCAAGGAACTCTGGGAAGTCAGGCCCGAGGCGCATGCGGAAGGCACGGCGCTGCATACCATCGGCTGGCCGCTGAAGTCGGACGCTTACGGCGGCTCGTTCCTGTACCACAGCGAAAACAACCAGGTTGCGGTGGGTTTCGTGATCGGGCTCGATTACCGCAACCCTTACCTGAATCCTTTCGAGGAATTTCAGCGCTTCAAGAATCACCCCGCGATTCGCCCGATCTTCGAGGGCGGCAAACGGATAGCCTATGGCGCGCGCGCGATTTCCGAGGGCGGCCTGCAATCGCTGCCGAGGCTGACTTTCCCGGGGGGATTGTTGATCGGTGACTGTGCTGGCTTTCTCAACGTGCCGAAGATCAAGGGAACGCATACCGCGATGAAATCGGCGATGCTCGCCGCCGAGGCCGTGTTCGAACTGCTGCCGGCCGAGTACGACCAGGAAAATCCGGGACCCGCACTGGAGGCGACCGCTTACCCGGACAAGTTTCGTCAATCCTGGCTCTGGCAGGAATTGCACAAGGTGCGCAATATCCGTCCCGGTTTTCACCGCGGTCTCTGGTGGGGGCTGTTCTACGCCGCGCTCGAGTCTTACCTGCTGCGCGGCAAGGCGCCCTGGACGCTCGGGCATCATGCCGATCACGAGCAGCTCGGTCACAAGAACGATTACCCGAAGATCGACTATCCGAAACCGGACGGCAAGGTCAGCTTCGACCGCAATTCGTCGGTTTACCTGTCTGGTACCAATCACGAGGAAAACCAGCCCGCGCATCTGCAACTGCGCGACAGTGCCGTTCCGATTGCGCTCAACCTGGAAAAATACGACGCCCCCGAGCAGCGCTATTGCCCGGCCGGGGTTTACGAAATCGTCGAGCGCGACGGCAAGCCGGCGCTGCAGATCAATGCGCAAAACTGCGTCCACTGCAAGACCTGCGATATCAAGGACCCGAGCCAGAATATTCACTGGGTGGTCCCGGAAGGCGGCGGCGGGCCGGCATATCCCAACATGTGACATCCGGCTTCTTTTCCGATAGACATCGGAAAAGAAGCCGGATGTCATCCCGGAAAACGCGCCGCGTTTATCCGGGATCTTGCAACCATGCGGCGGTATAAGATTCCCGCGTATGCGGGAATGACCCGATGCATGTCATCCCCGCGCAAGCGGGGATCTTATATCGACGCCGTTCTGCCGGATTTCGAAGCGCCCGGCCGCCGGGACATCGTGATGGCGGAGCGGTGCAGGATTCCCGCCGGGCCGCGGTCGGCTTATGCGAGAATGACTCCCGGGCCGTCATCCCCGCGCAAGCGGGGATCTTGCAAACCATCGACGCTTCGAACTAGTCGATACGTCGATGGGAACGGATTCGGAAATTTTCGAATCACGATGATTTTCGATCCGTCGGGGTGAATAACGGACGCAAGTGTCCACGCCGGAGAAAAAAATGCCGCATTTAGTAATCGAATATTCCGAGGACGTCGCCGGACAGGTTGCGATCCAGGAAATCATCGACGCCGCGCACGATGGCGCGATGAGTTCGGAGCTGTTTCCCGAATACGACATCAAGACCCGCGCCATCGGCTATCGCGACCACCGCACCGGCCAGACCCGCGATTCCTTCGTGCACGTCGCGTTGCACCTGCTCGACGGGCGTAGCGACGAACAAAAAGCCGTGCTCAGCGAGGCGGTGCTCGGCCGCATCGAGCCGCTGTTGCCACAGGTGGCGAGCGTCGGCGTCGAAATCGTCGACATGCACCGCGCGAGTTACCGCAAGCGAGTGCTCGATTAGGGGCCGGCAGGCGATTTAAATTCTACTCGGTCGGTGCTCTTCGAGCGCTTGTGCCTCGGCGCGCATTGTCCCGGGCGAATTTCAACCGGCTGCTAACCGGGAAACAGTTTCGCAGTCGCGGCCGCGGGTTCGATTTCGCTCAGTTCGCCGAGCAGCCGTTGCACCGCGTCTAGATCGCTGCCTAAATACAGGTTGTCCGGTTGTTTCGCGCGCTGGTGGGCGCCGATGCACAGGCTCATGCACAGGCGCATGCAGATGAAATCGAATACCGTATCGACCTCCACCGGCTGCAACGGCATCTCCTCGACGTAGCCTCCGAACATTGCCGCGGCCGCCTCGAGCGGCGCCGTCCGGTCGAGCATCGCGTAGGTTGCCGCGATCGACGGGTCGACTGCCAGCCAGCCTTTAACCATATCGCCGAAATCGATGATGCTGAGCAGGCGCGACGCGGAATCGTCGACCACCAGGTTGGCGCGGTTGGCGTCATTGTGGATCACCGCGCGGCGCAATTGCGGCAGGTGCGGTATAACCCGTCGCCGATAGCCGTCGGCGAAATAGTCGATCAGCCCTCGCGTCGCAGCGTCGAGCAGCGGGCTGTAGCTGCCGACGATTTCGAGCGCGGTGTCCATCTTCCACAATAGCGGACGCTCCAGGGCGGGGTGTGAAAACTGATCCAGGGTGCGGTCGAGCAGGGCCAGCCGCCGTCCGATGTCAGCCAGCAGCGCCAGCGACGGATTTTCGATTTCGCGCAGCAGGCGCCCCTCGACATAGGGCAATACCCGGCAAGCGTGATTACGACCGTCGGTGTCATGCACGGTTTCGATGGTTTTTCCATTGACCGATTCCCGCGCCGTCACCGTCGCCGGGAATACGCGCGCCGCGGCGAGACGTTCGAATATAAGATGCTGGCATTCGAGCATCGCCGGCGATTCCCCCGCATTGGCGATCTTGAAGACGAAGCGCGCGCCGGTCGCGCCGACCAGGAAATTCAGGTCGCGTTCGCCGTCGAGCTGCCGGATCGGCCCGTCGAGGCCGTACAGCTTTCGCGCGAGCGCGGCTGCCTCGTCGAGGCCGAACTCCGGTAACACGCAGCTATCCGACATGGCAATAGTTTTTGGTCAGATTAAAAACTCCGCCACCAGGTATTGTCGATGCACAAATAATTGTTGATCCGAGCAAAAATTCGGGTGAAGAGGGTATTGTACGCGATGTCGCAAATGGTTAACTAGCGGACGTAGACGGATTTCGGGGCTGGATATATAGTCAGTGAAAACATTGGAGTCTCGAATGGCGCTACGGCTTGGAATCGACACCGGAGGAACGTTCACCGACGCGGTGCTGGTCGACGACGACAAGGTTATCGTCAACGCCGAGAAAAGCCTGACCACGCGCTTCGACCTGAGTCTCGGCATCGGCGATGTGGTCGCGAAACTGCCGGCAGATTCGCTGGCCGAGGTGAGCATGGTATCCCTGTCGACGACCCTGACCACCAACTCCGTGGTCGAAGACCTCGGCGCGCCTGTCTGCGTGCTGTTGCCGGGATACAGTTCAGAACAGGTCAAGCAAAGCGGCCTGCTGAATATCCTGCCGGCACAGTTCATCATTCGGCTGCAAGGCGGTTTCGACGCGGTTGGACGCGAGCACGCACCGCTCGACGAGGCCGGTGCGAGCGAGGCGATTGAAAAACTCAAGCAAGAAGTCTCGGCGTTCGCGATTTCGAGCATGTTCGGCACCCGTAATTCCAGCCACGAAATCCGGCTCAAGCGGATGGTCACCGAACTTGCCGGCATGCCCGTGATCTGCGGTCACGAACTGGCCTCGAGTCTCGGCGCGCCGCGCCGTGCCCTGACCGCGGCGTTGAATGCGCGTATGGTGCCGCCGATCAAGGAGCTGATTTCCTCGGTGCAAAAGATACTCGATCGCCACGGGATCGACGCACCGCTGATGCTGGTCAAGGGCGACGGTTCGCTGGCCAGTCTCGAAAACGCGATCGAAAAGCCTATCGGCACGGTGCTCTCCGGCCCGGCCGCCAGTGTCATCGGCGCCTGCCGGCTGTCCGGACTCGAAAACGCGATTGTCGCCGACATGGGAGGTACCACCACCGATATCGCGATCGTCAGCAATGGGCAACCGCAACTCAGTGACGACGGTGCCCTGATCGGCGATTGGCGACCGATGGTCGAGGCGGTGCGCGTCAATTCCATCGGTCTCGGCGGCGACAGCGAAATTCGCTTCGGCGGCCACACGGGTTTGTCCGTGGGACCGCGCCGCGTGGTGCCGACCAGTCTGCTCGGGCATTTATTTCCGGAAATCATCCCCCGGCTCGAGACCCAGCTGGCGGGTATGACGAACGCGCGCAGCAACCGATTCGTGATGCGGCTGGAAAACAACCCGGCGCTGCTCCGACAGCTCAACAGGGTAGAACTCGAAGCCTGGGAGCTGCTCTCCGACAAGCCGATCGAGCTCGATGTGATCGTCGACGAAAACCGTGCCTATGCGCGCGCGCTGGCCAAGCTGAAACGCCTGGGCCTGGCGATCTACAGCGGCTTCACGCCCACCGACGCGGTACACGTTCTCGGCATCAACTCGCACTGGAGTACGCGCGCGGCGGAATTGTCGGCGCGCATCTGGATGCGGCAAATGCGTTTTCTCTACGGCTACGGCAAGTGGGACGGTGACGATATCGAAACCGCCTGCCGCGAGGTTTACGAACTGGTTAACGCAAACATCCGCCGCTTGCTGATCGAGGTCGGCCTGAACGAATTCGACCTGGCCGGTAAATCCGGCAAGAGCGCCGCGATCGTCGAAACCATTACCCGCATGGCGCTCGGCAGTCACCAGAACAAGGGCCGCAAGCCGCTGTTCAATCTCGATTTCGCCAGCGACTACCCGATCGTAGCGGTCGGCGCGCCGGCGGCGAGCTATTACCGCGAGGTGGCCGACAGTATGACTATCGGCCTGCATTTGCCCGAGCATGCCGACGTCGCCAATGCCTTCGGCGCGGTCATGGGCAGCGTGATCCAGCGCGCCCAGGTGACCGTCACCCAGCCGCAGCACGGCATTTTCTGCCTGTTTCACGAAGACCAGCCGCAGAACTTCGACGATCTGGATGCTGCCAGGCAAGCGGCCCGGGAAATCGTCTTCCGTCTCGCGCAACAAAGGGCGCTCGAGGCCGGCGCAATCGAACCGACCGTGACGATCGATTACGAAGATCTGCACGTCAAGGATAAAATCGACGGCGAACTGTTCCTCGAATCGACCGTGATCGCGACCGCGATCGGCCGGGCCTGCGACTGGCGCGCCGATATCCAGGCATGAACCTCGCCGAGCGCCTGCACCGCCACGGGCTGTTCCTGCGCGGCGTGGTTCGGCTCGAGGCGAGGGAACTCGAATGCCACGAATTGCCGGCCGACAAGCCCTGCTGCGCGCTGGTCGGCAATATCGGTTCCAGCTACTGGGACGATTTCAACGGCTCGGCCGAGTACCGCGACGGCCTCGCCGATCCGCTGGATCGCTGGAGCCGGCGTATTGCGAAGACGATCGCGGCGGAGTACGAGTTGCTGCCGGTCTATCCATTCGAGGGTCCGCCATACTATCCGTTTCAGCAGTGGGCGCACCGCGCCGAGGGACTCGAACAATCGCCGCTCGGTATCAGGATCCATCCCCGACACGGCCTCTGGCATTCTTATCGGTTCGCGCTTTTGGGTGCCGACATCGGCCTCGAGAAGACCCCGTCGGGCGCCATGCCATGTCTCGACTGCGCCGATCAACCCTGTCTTCATCGCTGCCCGGCAGAAGCGTTTACCGGCAATGGTTATGACGTCGATGCCTGCGCCGACTATCTGATGTCGACTCCGCGCGCAGAATGCCACGCGCTGGGCTGCATGGCGCGAAATGCCTGCCCGGCCGCGCCGCATTTGAGGTATCTGCCTGCACAGTCGAGCTTTCACTTGCGGGCCTTTTTACAGGCCCGCGCGAAATCCTGAGGCCGTCCCGCCGCGGGAATTTCGGCCTTTTTCCCCCCGATAGTCACGCCAGTGAAGAAGCTTTATCGAAAAATTGTATAACTGATTGAAAGAAATGGTTTTTAGCTTGTCCCAGGTAGTGTTTTCTCGTCTATACTTTAAGTATTTCTACTCAAAATGGCTGTAGCAGCAGTGGTCCAGCGGCGGACGATAATGATTATTCTCGTTGAAGATATTGGCAAATGAATCCTTTTCTTACCTGCCCGACCGGGTTCTTGACGATATTGGTATGGCGCCGCGTGAACCGGGATCGAACCCCGGCATGGAGCAGTCTCCCGACGCCCCGGCATATGAATGGCCATCCGGTTTCGCCGCAATCGACGCCGCGGCGGCTCGCGACATGAGCGCGGCCGCCAAACACGAGCCGGTCAAGCTGTTTCGCCGCCTGCAGGAATCGGGTGCGCAGAGCGGAGATATCATCGACCGGCTGTGCTCGCAGCAACAGCAGTTGCGACCCGAAGACATTATCAATAACGCCCTGCGCCTCGAAACTCAGGATGCGATTCGCTTGCTGAAACTGGTCGAGGGCACGACCAAACCGATCGATCTGTCGAACCTCAGTATCCACCTCGACAAGATCGAGGATCCCGAATTCAAGATCCCCTTGCTGCGGTATCTCGGCGGCATCACGCACCAAAAAATCCCGCTGATCGCGAGCAAGTTCCTGCAGGACGGCAATAAACTCGTCATCATCGAGGCGCTCAAGGCATTCGATCGGCAAACCTCATCGTTCGATGTCTCGATTCTGCTGCCTTATGTCGGGTCGATGTCGGGCCTCGAGTTAGGCCTGGCTATGAAGATAATCGCCAAACAGGCAGATGCCGACCTGGTGCCCCACTTGTCGGACTACCTCGATACAAAATCGGAGGAGCTCAACGACTTTTTTGCCCGCATCGTGGTACACAACGCGGATAAACAGAGTTTCGAAAAGCTTCTGCGGCAGTTGATGATCAAAGACGACTACGACCGCCAGCAGGCTGTTGCCTCGATTCAGAAGCTGGCCGACGACAAATTATTGAATGTGGCGCGTGAGCTCGCCAACCACGAGCAGGATTTTATTCGCAATACCGCGCAGCAATTGGTGATGAACCTGGCCGGCGACACAGATCTGGGTAAAATCGGGGAGTTTGCGCTCAATGACAATCCTCAGGTACGCGAGCGCGCGGCCCATTCGCTTGCCAAATCATCCAACCGTGCGGCCATCGCGATTTTGAACAAGCAGGCGAAGGCATATCCCGACGATTTCGTCCTGGTGCTGAGGGCGGTCAAGCGGCTCGGATTCAGCGAGGGTCTCGAAATTGCTTTCGATGCGCTCAACAACCAACAGGCTAATTTGCAGCGCGCCGCGCTCGAGACCATCGAGGCGATTACCACGCAAGATCAGGCCGGAAATGTGCGCGACAACATACTGCGGAGTTTACCGGTATTGACCGTCGAGATGCGCGAATTCGCGAAGATGCTGATGGAGCAGATCAGCAGGGATTTCGATCTGCCCGAGATCAGGATCGACGACCATACGGCTACTCGCACCGGCGTCATCGATTTGGGGCAGAATGGCGAGGCCACTGCATCCCCGCAGCGGGGGCGCAACAGATCCCTGCTGGACTCGCTCGAGCCCGGCGAAGTATGGATGGATCGCTACCATATCAAGAAGGAGATCGGGCAGGGCGCGATGGGCCGTGTCCTGCTGGCCGAGGATGACATGGTCGACGAGGCGCTGGTACTGAAGTTCATGCTGCCCGCCCTGACCATCGACAAGGGG
>Ga0055480_10000789_pt1 | contig 12191 bp, 12 predicted proteins | sample Muzzi_PWB_D2_FD_57935 | JGI IMG/M metagenome (GOLD analysis project Ga0055480, IMG submission 57935) | Wetland microbial communities from San Francisco Bay, California, USA, that impact long-term carbon sequestration - Muzzi_PWB_D2 | ecosystem: Environmental > Aquatic > Marine > Wetlands ... | reverse complement strand
TGGGATAGCGTCACGTCCGCCCTGCGACCCTGACCGAAAGGACGAACCGGACATGCCGAACGAGTTGTACGCCGGAGACCCAGCGCCCGACTTCGCCCTTCCATCCGATTCGGGCGACACCGTACGACTTGCCGACTTCCGCGGCCGGTACGTCGTCCTCTACTTCTATCCGAAGGACGACACCTCGGGCTGCACAAAGGAAGCTTGTGCCTTCCGCGATACGCGGCCCGCCTACGAGGACCGGGACATCGTCGTGCTCGGGGTCAGCCCGGACGAAGTCGCCTCGCACGAGAGGTTCCGCGACAAGTACGATCTCAACTTCCCCCTGTTGGCCGACACCGATCACGCCCTGGCGGAAGCCTACGGCGCGTGGGGCAAGAAGCAGATGTATGGCCGGGAGTACGAGGGGGTGCTGCGCTCCACGTTCGTCATCGGCCCGGACGGAACCCTCGAGAACATCTACCGGAAGGTGAAGCCGGCGGAGCACGCGGAGCAGATTCTCGCGGACCTCGCATCATGAACCGACCGATACGGGGCGGCCTCGCTGCCGCGGCTCTGCTCCTGGGCTTCACGAGTTCGTTGGCGGCACAGGGCGCCGTCGTCCCCTCGGACCAGCGAGAGATCCTCGAGGCCGCCGGACAAGCCCGGTCGAAGGGCGAGGCCGACGCACCGTTGCGGATCGTCGAGATCTCCGATTTCGAGTGCCCCTACTGCGCGCAGTACTACCACGAGACGTATCGGGTGGTCGACAGCCTCTACGTGCAGAGTGGAATCGCGCGGTACGTGTGGATTTCGTTCCCCAACTCGCGGCACCGACGTGCCTGGCCCGCCATCGAGGCCGCGTTCTGCGCGGGGGCGGCCGGTCGGTTCTGGGAGATGCACGACATCCTGTTCGAGACGCAGGCGGAATGGACGGAGGCCGAGGATCCCCACGCACGGTTCGTCGATTATGCAGGGCGAGCGGGCCTGGATGAGCCAAGCTTCGAGGCCTGCCTGCTGAACGATCAGACGGCGCCGCTCCAGGTGTCGGACTACGAGTCGGCGCTGCGCTCCGGTATCACGAGCACGCCCTTCTTCATCGTGGGCGACAGCCTGGCCATCCAGGGGACAGTGCCGCCGGAGCGCTTCCGTGCCGCCGTCGACAGCGTGCTGACCGCGCGGGACATCCGACAGCCCTGATCGCCCTTCAGGGGCCCCGGCGCTCGAACACGCCGCGCATCGCTTCGATCGCCGCGGCGGCCGTGCGTGCGCCGGCGAGAAAGATCCGCCCCATCTCGCGCTCGCCGGTTCCCGCCAGGGGGATCTCGAAGCTGAAGTGTACCGAGACCCCGGCCGGCCGCACGCCCGCCGCCTCGTCGGCCCATCCTTCGGCCGAGGCGTCCAGCGCTCCCTCTATGTGCACCTCAACGGTATCGGCTTCGCCGCCCGTGCGTTGCGCCATCTGGGCGAGCTGTCGGGCCAGCCGCTCGTTCTCGACCGGCTCCGCCGAACGCTCGTCCAGCCACAACGCGGGAGGCGCCACGTCGAGGCTGAGCACCCCGAGCATTACGTCGGGATGGAACTCGACCAGCGCCGGAGCCGAGGGCTCAGGTGGCTCGGGAAACAGATCCTCTACGTCGGGGATGCCCTCGCCGGCGAGGTAGGAAGCGAGCCCTTCGGGTCCGATGCCGGCTCCGGCCAGGGCCACCTCGTCGAGCGTAAGCTCCATCAAGGCGGACGGCGCGTGCAGGGCGTCGATCGCACCGGACTCCATGATGTCGAGCTCCGACTGATCGTAAGCCAGGCATCGAAAGAACCACGACGCCGGCTCCTGCCGACCCTCGAACAGGTCGCGCACGCCGAGCCCCTCCTGCCGAAGCGCCCCCAGCAGGGACGCCCCGATCTGGTGGCGGCTCAGCTGCGGCATCTGCGAGAGCTTCCGATCACTGCGAGATCATCACGTGGGCCCACGGCTGACCCGGCAGCATCAGCCACGGGCTGCTGCCGTCGGGATGCGTGGGGAGACCCAGCTCCTCCGCTTTCGCATAAGGCACGTAGAGGACGCTGCGGCGCCGAGAATCGTCGCCGGGCCCGACCGCCGGGTCCACATCGGAATCCGCCGTCAGCACCCACAGGGCCGCCCCGGGCGGCTGCATCTCGCCCGCGTCAATCGCAGCCCGGCGGGCGTCCAGCACTGCCGCGCGATCCTCTCCGGCGGCGCTCATGCGGCGGCCCATCGCCATGAACGGGTCCATGCTCTCGTGGTAGCAGGCGACTGAAAACCGCTCGTTCGAAGGGTCGTCGGCAAGGCACATGATGCCGTTCGTCCCCTGGCGCAGGACCGTCAGCGGGTCTCCCTCCCGCGGCTCGCCGCCGTAGCCGAGCACCGTGGCGTCGGCTCGAAGCGACTCCGGGGCTGCGAGCACGGCCCGGGCGATCTGGTCGGCCGGGGACATCTGGGCCGAAGCGGATCCGGCTCGGCCGCAGGCGGCGAGCAGGAGCAGGACTGACGCGGCGCGAATGGATCGCATGTGACCTCGCTGTGTGGGCTTTCGGTGCGCCCCGTGGCACGGTACCGTTTCGGCGGGGATTCCGGGTTCGTCAAGCTACCGACGGTCCCGGCCATGTCAAGAAATTCCGAGATCTTCGGTTTTGATACGACGGGGGAATGATGCGTATAGTGGTCCCGCAGGAAACGGCTGCGTCCGACGAGCGCGTGGCCCTCGCGCCGGCGGCCGTGAAGCGACTGGCCGGGGACGGCCGCGTGATCGCCGTGGAGTCCGGCGCCGGCCTCGGCGCTTCGTTCACCGACGACGAGTACCGGGAGGCCGGTGCCGAGATCGTGGCCTCGCCAGAAGAATTGTTTCGCGGGGCCGACGTGGTTCTCAAGGTAAACCCGCCCGCCGTTCGCCCGGACGGCTTCGACGAGATCGCCCACCTGACCGAGGGCGCCGTATGCATCGCGCTCATGAATCCGTACGAGAACGCGGATCTGTTCGCCCGATTGGCCGAATGCGCCGTGACCGCGATGGCCATGGAGCTCGTGCCCCGCACGACCAAGGCGCAGCGCATGGACGCGCTCTCGGCATTCAGCACGATCGCCGGCTACACCGCCGTGCTGCGGGGCGCCGAGGCCCTCGGGAAGTTCTTCCCGATGCTCACGACGGCCGCCGGGACAATCGCCCCGTCCAGGGTCTTCGTGCTGGGCGCGGGCGTCGCTGGTCTTCAGGCGATCGCGACGGCACGTCGTTTGGGTGCCGTGGTCGAGGCCTTCGACATCCGCCCCGCAGTGAAAGAGCAGGTGCAGAGCCTCGGCGCGACCTTCGTCGAATGGGAGCACGGGGAGGGCGAGGATGTCGAGACCGAGGGGGGCTATGCGAAGGAGGTCTCGGAGTCGGAGCAGGAGCGTGAGCGTCAACTCCTGTCGGACCACGTCGCCACCTCCGACCTGGTGATCACGACCGCGCTGGTCCCGGGCCGGCCCGCTCCCCGTCTGATCACCGAGGACATGGTTAAGCGAATGCGCCCGGCCTCGGTGATCGTCGACTTCGCTGCCGCCTCGGGCGGAAACTGCGAGCTCACCGAGGCCGGCGAGACCGTGGTGAAGCATGGCGTGACGATCATGGGCCCGCTCGACCTCGCGTCCTCGCTTCCCGTACACGGCAGCGAGATGTACGGCCGCGTGGTCTCGGCGCTGTTCACACACGCGATCGGCGAGGACGGCGCCCTCGCCATCGATCTGGACGATGAAATTCTCGGCGCCTGCGTCGTGACCCACGGCGGAAAGGTGAGGTTCCAGCCATGAGCGGTACGATTCTCGTCAGCATATACGTGTTCGTGCTGGCGATGTTCACGGGCTTCGAAGTGATCACGAAGGTGCCTCCGACCTTGCATACGCCCTTGATGTCGGGGTCCAACGCGATTTCGGGGATCAGCATCGTCGGTGCCCTGGTCATCGCCGGACTGGCCGAGGGCCCGTTGTTCGACGCGATCGGGGTGGTGGCGGTGATCGCGGCGACGATCAACGTGGTCGGCGGCTTCCTGGTCACCGACCGCATGCTTCGCATGTTCAAGCGCGACACCGGAGAGGGCTGAGCCGTGAACATCCAGTTGATCATCCAGCTCACCTACCTCCTGTCGGCCGTACTGTTCATCATCGGCCTGAAGCGTCTCGGCTCGCCGGCCACAGCCCGCGGCGGGAACGCGGTGGCCGCCGCGGCCATGCTGATCGCCGTAGCTGCGACACTGCTCGACGAACAGATCGTCACCTTCCAGTGGATCATCGTCGGCGTGATCGTGGGTGGCCTGATCGGCCTGCTCATGGCACGCCTGGTCAAGATGACCGCAATGCCACAGATGGTGGCCGTGTTCAACGGCTTCGGCGGCCTGGCCTCGGGCCTCGTGGCCGCCGCCGAGTTCCTCGCCGTCTCGGGCGGCGCCGCGCCACCCCTCGACGCGTCGATCTCGATCATGGCCGGCACGCTGATCGGCGCCGTGACGTTCTCGGGCAGCCTGATCGCCTTCGGCAAGCTCCAGGGCGTCGTCACGGAGAAGCCCGTGACCTACGCCGGGCAGCAGATCGTCAACGGTCTGATCTTCCTGGCGATCATCGGAGTCATGGTCTGGCTGGTCGTGGCGCACGGCGACGGTCTGGCAGGGCTCGGCGCCAACGGTCTTTATCTGGCCCTTTGGGGCGGCGCGCTGCTCCTGGGCGTGCTGCTGGTGATCCCGATCGGCGGCGCCGACATGCCGGTGGTCGTCTCGCTGCTGAACTCGTATTCGGGCCTCGCCGCGTCGGCCGCCGGCTTCGTGCTCGGCAACAATGTTCTGATCATCAGCGGCGCGCTGGTCGGCGCGTCCGGGCTGATCCTTACCCGGATCATGTGTCGCGCGATGAATCGATCGCTGGCCAATGTGATCTTCGGCGCCTTCGGACAGGCGCCTTCGACAGGTGGTGCCGAAGGAGCGGCGCGGACGAAGGAGGATGTTAACTCGATCCAGCCGGAAGACGCGGCGATGATGCTCGCCTATGCGCACAAGGTAGTCATCGTCCCGGGCTACGGCCTCGCCGTCGCCCAGGCCCAGCACAAGCTGCGCGAGCTCGCCGACCAGCTGACCGCGCGCGGTGTACAGGTCCGGTACGCGATTCATCCGGTGGCCGGTCGGATGCCGGGACACATGAACGTCCTGCTGGCCGAGGCCAACGTACCCTACACCCAGCTCTACGAGGTCGAGGACGTGAATCCCGACATGCCCACGGTCGACGTGGCGCTCGTGGTCGGAGCCAACGATACGGTGAATCCCGCGGCCCGCGACGATCCGAGCAGCCCGATCGCCGGCATGCCCATCGTCGAGGTCGACCGCGCCAAGCACTCGATCGTCATGAAGCGGAGCCTGAGCCCCGGCTTCGCCGGCATCGACAACGAGCTGTTCTACAACCGGAACAACATGATGCTGTTCGGGGACGCGGCCGACTCAATCACGAAGGTCGTGGAGGAAGTGAAGCACCTGTAACCGCGTTCGGCGGGACGGAGACCGCGAGGCGGGCGATTTCCCCCGCTTCGCGGGCATCGTCCGCTTGGGTGCGTCCGGTCTCGACGTACCGCTCGCGAAACGCCGCAGTCGTCCGAAGTACCGGGCCGACGTAGCCCGTTGGAAAACGCTCCAACCCTTCTTCCGCCAGCAGAAAAGCCGCCGCGGCCGCCTCCCGCAGCTCGGCATCCGCCAGGCCGCCGGTCATGGCCCGCTGCGCGAGATCGGGCGTGCGGTCATGCAGGGCGCGGAGCATTTCCACCGCCTCCCTCCGGGCCCGATCGTCGTAGCACAAACCCACCAGCAGGGCGGGTGGCACGCTCCACCAGTCGCGCGCGGGGACGTCGACGGGACGCACTTCGAGCCATCCACGGGGCCGGACGTCGGGGAACAGCGCGCCCAGATGGGCCCGCCAGTCGGCGACGGTCGGAGCGTCCGTCCCGAAATCGGCCCACCACTGGCTGAACCGCGGCACCGATCCGTCGGCCCGACGCACCGGCCGGGTATCGGCGTCGAACATGACCGGCGCGCCGAGGGCGAACGCCAGGTACTCGGTCCAGGGGGGAATCATGGCCGCACCTCCGCCGAGCGCCCCGGTCCGTCCCGGATCCAGCCGACTCCAGATCCACGCCCGGCCCGATACGAGCGGCGTCCCATCCGGCAGGTCGGCTGCGGAGTTGGCGAAGGCCGCGACGAGCACCGGACTCAGTAGATTGGCCAGGCGCCAGCGTTCGGCCCCGGTCGCGGCTCGCCCGAGATCGAGGTTCACCTGGAGGCTGGCCGTACAGCGCATCATCCACGGTCCCCATGGGCCGAGCCGGGCGAAGTAACGATCCATCGCCACGTACCGGGACGTCGGCCGCCGGAGGCCAACGTTCTCCGGGCCGAATCGGGGAGCGAGACCAACGGAGTCCAGCTCGATACCCTGTGCGCGGGCCGCGACCCGGAGCGGATCCAGCGCGCTGCTCACGTCCGCATCCAGGGCGGCAAGCGTGCGATGTGCAGGCGTGCTGTATTCCAGCTGCCCGCCCGGCTCGAACGTATAGCGGCCCGGGGTTTCCCCCGCTCCGGTCAGCCGCTCGAGCGCCCGGTCGGCCTCGTCCGGGAGAGGAGCCGCCTCCGAACGCGGAATCAGCTCGAGCTCCACTCCCACCGAGCCGGTTCCCGCGACGGGCCTCCGGGGCGGCTCGAACAGCGCCTGCACCGCCCGTTGAAAGACGACCGGGTCAGATTCGCTCAACGACGTCTGGCCAGGCAGAGGGCAAACAGGCCATCCGGATCGGTCTCCCACAGGTCGAGCACGAGTCCGGTCTCTTCGAGCAGGGCTTCGACGGATCGCCGCGTATACTTGTGGCTCAATTCCGTGCACAGGCTCTCGCCGGCGGCGAACTCTACCTCGAGGCCGAGCGCTCCCAGCCGCACGGTCTGCGCGTGCCGGCTGACGAGGTGCATCTCGATACGCGCCTTGTCTTCGTCGTAGCGCACGTGGTGCTGGAACGCGTCGAGAGCAAACTCGGCGTCGAGCTCCCGGTTGAGCACCCGGAGCAGGTTGAGATTGAACGCGGCGGTTACGCCCGCTTCGTCGTCGTAGGCACGCAGCAGCAGCTCGAGCTTCTTGACGAGGTCGAAGCCGATGAGGAACGCGTCCTCCGTCTGCATACGGCCCGCCACGCCCCGCAGGAACGCGCGGGCCGCGTCCGCCTCGAAGTTCCCGATCGTCGAGCCCAGGAACGCGAGCAATCGCCGCGCACCCCGAAACGGCAGCGGCTGGGCGTGCTCGAAGTCGGTGATGACGCACTCGATAACCAATCGCGGATAGTCGCGGATCAGCGCCGCGGCGGCGGCCCGGGAAGCCGACTCGCTCACGTCGAGCATCCCGTAGCCCTCGAGACGGCCGGCACGACGCATCTCGTCGAGCAGCACCCGGGTCTTGAAGGCGCTCCCGGAGCCGAATTCGATGAGCACCGTCGGCCGCACCCGGTCAACGACGAGCGGCGCGACGCGCTGCAGGATGCCGCGCTCCGTGCGGGTCTGGTAGTACTCGGGCAACTCGGTGATCTGTTCGAACAGCTCGGAGCCGCGAGCATCGTATAGATACTTCGGCGGCACCGTCTTCGGGGACGACGTCAGTCCACGCCGGGCGTCTGCCGCAAGCTCGAACGGGCTGCCCTGCTCGTTCAGCAGGTTGCGGACGACTACGGCCGGCCCGCCGTCCCCCTCGGAATCCGGCGCGGGCCGAGGGTCAGGCGTCACGCGCGACACGCAATCCCGCGAAGATCTGTCGGCGAATGGGATAGTCCCAGTTGCGGAAGCTGTTGCGGGCCACCGCGGGACGGGTGGCCCACGATCCTCCGCGGAGCACGTGGTAGTCGGGCCCGAAGAACACCTGGGAGTACTCCTCGTACGGAAACGCCTCGAAACCCTCGTACCCATGGAAGGCCGAGGCCGTCCATTCCCAAACGTCGCCCAGCATCTGCTGGCAGCCGACGGCGGAGCGACCTAGGGGAAAGGAACCGATCGGTGCTGGACCAAAACGCAGCTGGTCGAGGTTCACGTGGCGTTCCGACGGCCGTTCTTCGCCCCAGGGGTACGTACGGGCGCCCGTGGCGTCCGGGTCCCAGGCCGCCGCCTTTTCCCATTCCGGCTCGGTGGGCAGCCGGGCCGAGGCGAAACGAGCGTAGGCTTCCGCTTCGTGAAAGCACACGTGGACGACCGGCTCGTCGGGTACGAGGGGGCAGGGCCCCAGCGAAGTCCGACGCGTCCAGCCCGCCGCCCCCGCCTCGCGACTCACATCGCGCGCCGCCTCGGGCCCGGGTGGATCGTCGGCGCCCGCCGGCACCCAGTACCGGGGCGCTGCGAGACCCACCTCCTGCGCCCACGCCCAGCCTTCCTCCGTCCACAGCGACGCATCCAGGTAACCGCCCGCCGCAATGAACTCCACGAACTCGCCATTGGTCACCGGATGGCGCCCAATTTCGAACCCGTCCACGTGCCGCCGATGGAGCGGCCGTTCGTTGTCGTAGGCGAATCCGGCGGCGGAAGCGCCCATCTCGAACGGCCCGGCGGGCACCCGAATCATCGCCTCGGCGGAGGTCTCCGACCTCTCCGGATCGTCGGTCTCCCCCTCCTCTCCGCCCACACGGCGGACCGGCTCGTAAGGCTCCGAGGTCATCAGCAGGATGGTCTGAAGAATCGTCTCCTGATGCTGCGCCTCGTGCTGACGGACCATCTCCCAGGCGAAGCCGCCCCGCAGGAGCGGGTTCTGCGATTCGAGGTCCATCTCGGCCAGGTTCTCCAGTACTGTGGAGCGCACGGCCGCGAGGCGGTCGAGCAACTCGCGCCGCGCCGGCAGCCGGAGTGCGCCCCGCGCGGATCGCGGGGTTTGGAAAGCGTCGTAGATTTCCTCGAGCTCCGCCTCGCTCGTCACCTCGCCGGGCCGACGGACCAGCCACAGCTCCTCGAACGCGCCGATGTGCCCGAGATCCCAGATGATCGGGCTCATCAGTGGGTCGTGTTGACGGGTGAGAGCGTCGTCGGACAGCGGTGCGACGAGTTGCAGTGTGCGCTCGCGGACGTCGCGCAACGCGAGGGCGATCTCGCGGCGGGACGGCGCCACGACGTCGGCAGTGTCTGATCTCGGGTTCATGCGCGTCAACCTATCCTGCGGCCCGGGGCCGATAAAGCGAGACAAGGACCTCCACGCGCCGGTCACGTGGTACGGGAGGCGAGCGGCGGGTAGATTTCTATCATGCTCCCTGCTTCCCTGCCGACCCGCGTCGTGAAACGATTCGCCGGGCGTCTTCGGTTCCCGGTGCTGTTCTTCGTCACCGCCGCGGTGTTCGTGGCCGACCTCGTGTTTCCCGACATGGTCCCCTTCGTGGACGAGATTCTCCTCGGCCTGGCCACGGTTCTTCTCGGCGCGTGGAAGAACCGGGACGGTGGCGACGGTGGCGGGGACGACATGGAAACCTCTGGCTCCCCGCCGTAGATTCCAGGGAGACCGGATGGCTGTGAAGCGGATATATAGGGAGTGCGACCATGACGTCAGATAGAGTTGACACCGGCGGCAAAGTACACGTCAGCGAAACGGAAGCGCGGCGGGTCGCGGAGGCGGCGCGCGAAGCCGGCTGGGCCGACCACACGTTCGTCCGTGACATGTTCCTCGGCGATCTCCAGCTCGACCTCATCCATCCATATCCGGATCCCGCCGAATACATCGGCGAGGATTGCCGCGCCTTCCTGGCGGAGCTGCGGGAACTGCTCGAGACCGAGGTCGACTCCGAGAAGATCGACCGGGACCGGAAGATCCCGGAAGACGTGATCGACCGCCTGCGCGAGATGCGCGCCTTCGGCTTGAAGATCCCGACCGAGTACGGCGGTCACGGCTTCGGCCAGGTCGAGTACAACCAGGTCATGGCTTTGCTGGGCAGCGTTGACGGCAGCCTCGTGGCCTTGCTCTCCGCCCATCAGTCGATCGGCGTGCCGCAGCCGCTGAAGCTGTTCGGCACCGAGGCGCAGAAGAAGAAGTTCCTGCCGAGGCTGGCGGCTGGCGCCATCTCAGCCTTCGCCCTCACCGAGGACGACGTGGGCTCCGATCCTGCCCGGTTGAGCACGCACTATCGGCTGTCCGAGGACGGCGAGCACTACGTCATCAACGGCGACAAGCTGTGGACGACGAACGGCCCGATTGCCGAGCTCCTCGTCGTGATGGCTCGGCATCACGAGACGAATCGGATCTCCGCGTTCATCGTCGAGACCGACTCGCCTGGTGTCGAGCTCACGCATCGCAACCACTTCATGGGCATCAACGGCATCGAGAACGGCAACTTCCGGTTCACGGACGTTCGGGTGCCGAAGGACAACCTCCTGTGGGACGAAGGAAAGGGACTGAAGCTCGCCCTCATCACCCTGAACACCGGACGGCTGAGCATCCCGGCCGTCGCCGTCGGAACCGGCAAGATCTCTCTCAAGATCGTGCGTGAGTGGGGGTCATCGCGCGTTCAGTGGGGCCAGCCGGTCGGCAAACACGAGGCGGTGGCTCACAAGATCGGCTACATCGCATCGCACGGCTTCGCCATGGAGGCGGTCGCCGAGTCGGCGGCAATCATGGTGGATCGGGGTGGATTCGACATCCGCCTCGAGGCGGCGCTCGCCAAGTTGTACAACACGGAGCACGGCTGGACGGTGGTCGACGAGATGGTACAGACGCGCGGCGGCCGTGGCTACGAGCGCGCCGACTCGCTGAAGGCGCGAGGCGAAGAGCCCGTGCCGGCGGAGCGCATGCTGCGCGATTTCCGCATCAATCGGGTTTTCGAGGGATCCAGCGAGATCATGCGCCTGTTCATCGCCCGCGAGGCGGTCGACAAGCACCTCCAGGTGGCGGGGCCGCTGGTCGAAGGCGACCTGGGGCTCGGCGGGAAGCTCGCCCTGCTCCCGAAGGTCGGCCTCTTCTATGCCCTCTGGTATCCGAAGCAGTGGTTCCCGCGATTCGGCACGGCCCGGGGATTCGCCGCCGACCTCGCGCCGCACATTCGCTACGTCGAACGCACATCGCGAAAGCTCGCCCGGACCTTGTTTCACAAAATGATCCGCCATGGCGCGGCCTTGCAGAGAAAGCAGATGCTGCTGTTCCGCGGCGTCGACATCGGCGCGGAACTCTACGCCATGGCGGTCACATGCGCGCGGGCCCAGATGTTCGTCCGCACGGGGAAGCCAGACGCCGAACGCGCCGTCGAGCTGGCGGACGTGTTCTGCAAGATGGCGCGGCGACGCATCCTCGACCTGTTCCGCCTGATGAGCGACAACGACGACGCGGCGATCTACCGGACCGCCCGCGACGTTCTCGATGGCAAGCATCTCTGGTTCGAGGAGGGCGTAGCCGAGAATCAGCCGGTGTCGCTGCCCGATGAAGAGTGGGGAGAGCCGTCGCACCAGGCCGAGGGCGAGGCGGTCTCCGCGGTCAACTGACCCGGAGGACGATCTTTCCGAAGTTCCGGTTTGCCCCCATCAACGCGTGCGCGTCGGCGGCGTCCGCGAGAGGCATCACGTCGTGGACGACGGGCGCGAGAGAGCCGTCGGCGAAGCGTGGCAGCAGTTCGTCGCGGAACGCCCGGGCGAGTTCGGCCTTTTCCTCCGACCCGCGCGTGCGCATGACCGTGCCGATGATCCGGAGACGGTGGCGCAGGATCACTCCGAGGTCGGTTTCCGCCCGGGAGCCGCTCATCAAGCCGATCAACACGAGGCGGCCGCGGCGCGCCAGGCTCGCGAGATCCGTCTCCCAGTAGGTGGCGCCGACCAGCTCGAGGATCGCGTCCACCCCGCTCCCTTCGGTCGCCGCATGGATGACTGCCCGGATGTCCTCGGTGGCCTCGTAGTCGATCGGCACGTCCAGGGGCAGGTTCCCGGCGGCGATCGCCGCCAGCTTTGCAGACGACGCCGTGCCCAGAATCCGGGATGCACCGAAGACACGTGCCAGCTGAAGGGCGGCCGTGCCGACGCCGCTCCCCGCCGCGTGGATTAGGATGCTCTCCCCGGCTGCGAAATCCGCCTGGCGCAGGGCGTCCCATGCCGTGAGGTAGGCCTCGGGCAGGGCGGCGGCGGCGGCGAAATCGAGGTTTCGCGGAACGGGAATCGTCTGGTCGGCCGGAGTCACGAGCCGTTCGGCGTACGCACCACCGGGG
>Ga0055480_10000788_pt1 | contig 12196 bp, 9 predicted proteins | sample Muzzi_PWB_D2_FD_57935 | JGI IMG/M metagenome (GOLD analysis project Ga0055480, IMG submission 57935) | Wetland microbial communities from San Francisco Bay, California, USA, that impact long-term carbon sequestration - Muzzi_PWB_D2 | ecosystem: Environmental > Aquatic > Marine > Wetlands ... | reverse complement strand
GCTCCAAACCACCCCACCTGCGGAGGACCGAATGCATCCCGCCGAGTCCAGATTTCGCCTGTTCACTCCACCCTACCGGTTTCTCTCCCCGGTCGACGAACCGTGTATCCTGCCATCCGAGGCCGGCTCCCGGAGGGGGTTCGCGCTCGTCTGGCATCTCGAGGTATCCCCGGCTCGCGACGAGCTGGCCTTCGCGAAGGGGAGACCTCCGGGTGTGGCCCTGATCATCATCCTCCCTCCCGCGGACGAGATCGGACCCCCGGACTCCGTGCTCCGCGCGGTGGAGCTGTGCCGTCCCCACAGCATCCTCCCGCACCACCGAACGCCCAACGTAATGGACCTCCGATCCGTCCTCTCGCGGTCACCGGACGATCTCCCCGGAGAGGTGACCGACTACCTGGGATGGCGCGGGCTCGTCATCGACCTCGAAACCCGCCGCCTCATCCGGAAGACGGTCGAGCTGTCCGCGGAGCTCAGCACCGTGAACGGGCTCGCCAGGGCCCTCTACGTCTCACGCCGCGCACTCGGAAGGCGGTTCACGAGCCGAGGGCTGCCGGTGCCATCCCACTGGCTCCACTTCGGTCGGGTTCTCCGCTCCGCGATGCGGCTCCAGGACTCGGACGATACGTTGCTTTCCGCAGCGACCCGGTTGGGGTATCCGGACGGTTTCGCGCTGAGCAATCAGATGGTGCGCCTGATCGGCGTCAGGCCCGTCGTGGCTCGTGAACATCTGGGCTGGGAGTGGCTGCTCGAGGAGTGGCTTCTCAGGGAGGCTCTTGGCGGTGGCGTTTCGAGGGACATCAAATCCGTGCTTCTTGCCCCATACGGCGCCAACGCCGCGGGACTCGTGCGTCGGGGGTCGGGCGATCCCCCCTCGACACTGGCACCTCCCCGTCGCCCGGAGGCTCGCTCCCGGATCGCGACCACCGCACCTCGCACGGCGGAGCGAACCCCCGACTGAGCCATGAGCGGTCGGACCTCCGCCGCGCTGTGGCCGGGCCGATCCGCGAATGCTCCTGCGGAGTTTCGGGTCGTGCTGTTCGGCGGCCCGATCCTCTTGGGGGATGGCGCGGAAATCCCTCTTTCACCGTACCAGTCACTCCTCTTGAGCCTCGTCTTCGGACATGGGGCTCGGGGTCTTTCGAGATCGCGGGCCGCTCGGCTCTTGTGGGGGACCGAGCTCGACCGCAAGGCCCGGCACCGCCTCAGTCAGCTCGTCCACGCGGTCAACCGACGTGCGGGCCGGGGCGGGGTGATCGAGCGCAGGGGGGAGCGGATCCTCCCGCTCGCCACCAGGGTCGAGTGCGACCTGTTGGGTGCGGGTTCGGAAGGCACTTCGTCTCCCGTCGTCGACGAGGAGTTCCTCGCGCTGCTCCCGCCCGAGCTGCCGACGCGGGACCTCGAGGGGTGGGTCCAGGGGCTACGGATGACCCAGGAGCGACGCCGGGAGAGCCGACTCCGGTCCGGGTCCGACCTCAAACGAGGGGAGGTCGCTTCGGCGCCTGCCCTGCTGCTTCCGCGCGAGGCGCCCCGGAGTATTGCGGCCGCGCCGCCCCTGGTCGGGAGGGGGGCGGAGCTGAGCTCGGCCCTGACCTCGATCTCCTCGGAGCTCGATCGGTGGACGACGACCGTGGTGTCCGGGGAGCCGGGGATCGGCAAGAGTCGTCTGTTGGATGAGATTCGCGGTGCTCTCGCCCGGGCCGGACGCGTGGCCACCGTGATCCGATGCCACGAGGCAGAGCGTCCCATCTCATTCAACCTTCTGGGCGATCTGCTGTCCATCTCCCCGCTCGTGTCGGCCGCGCGCTCGCTTCCTCGGCCCTGGGGCCAGATCCTCGAGGAGACGTTCCCAGGGGCGACCGAACGGCCCTTCCCGGGATCGGACTCGGCGGAGGGCGAGCCGTTCCTTTCTCCTCCCCGTCGCGTCTACGATGCGATGGAGCGTGTCTTCTCGGCTGGGGTGCCGCCGGACGGGTTGATTCTTCTCATCGACGACTTCCACTGGTCGGATCCGGGGAGTGCCGCGGCGTTGGGCTTCCTCCGTCGTCGTTTGCCCGATCTCCCGGTGCGCATCGTTCTGACCGTCCCGACGGAAGTCGCGCAGCTCGATCATCCCGCATCCGCCTATCTTCGCACGCTCGATGGGCGTCAGGATCGTTGGATCACGCTCGAGGCGTTGACGGAGGCCGAGGTCGCCTCGCTCGTGGCCGAGATTCACCCGGACACGTTCTCGGAGGGCGAGATCCGGGAGATATCCAACCTCAGCGGGGGTGTGCCTCTCTTCGCGATCGAGCTCGCGACCGACCGGGCGGCGCGCATGTCGCCGGACGGGCCAGAGAGGGACTCGACGACCGAGGCCTTGTTCCGAAGGCGGCAGGCGGCCCTGACGCCCGCGGCCGACCACCTGTTGCGTCTCGTGGCCGTGTTCGGGAGACCCGTCGACCGTGACGTGCTCCGCGCGGGCTCCAACATGGCGGAGGAGGAACTCCTGCGAGCCGTCGCAGAGCTCGTTCACCAGCGTTTCGTCTCGGTGCTCGACGATGGCCGGATCACCACGTGGCATGACCTGATCCGCGGGGCCGTATACCGCGGCCTCCCCGCAGCCGGTCGGCGCATGTACCACTGGACCGTGGCGGACTGCTTGTTGGGAAGTCGACATCCCCCCGAGCCGGGAGAGCTCGCGACTCACTTCGAGCGTGGTCGAGCTCCCCTCCTGGCTCACAGATACGCGACCCTCGCCGCGGACGAAGCGTCGAAGAAGGGTGCGTTCCAGGAGTGCCGGCAGATGCTGGAGCTCGCGGCCTCCACGGCTGCGGATCCGGCGCGCCGCCTCGGGTCACTGAGCCGTCTCGGCCGATTGTGCCTCCTCCAAGGGGATCCCACGGCGGGGGCGAGGCATCTGGCGCGTGCAGCCCGGTGCGCGACGGCGATCGGAGATGTCGCCACCGCGGTCGATGCGCGCATCCGCGCGCTCGGCGCTCTCGTAGAGATCGGTGAAGAGACCGGGGAGTCCATCCGGGAAGAGCTGGACGAGTTGGCGGCGGAATCGCTCCGGCTCGGCCGTCTCTCCACCTATCTCGACGCGAAGGACCTGACCATCCGTGTGGCCGACTACGGCTTCGACTCCTCTGCGGCGCAAGCTGCCCTCGGCGAGGTCGACCGCTTGGATGTGGGCGGCGAGCCGCCGACCGTGCGGTGCCTGCGCGAGACGATCCGTACGCGGCACGTCTGTTACGGGAGCCCCGAGGAGGCGGTCGTCGCGGCGCGGACCGCCCTCCAGATCGCCGAGGAACACGGCTTGTCCGCGGAGTTCGGGCGGGCTGTGAAGCGGTTCCTCGTCGTTCTCGGTTACCGCGGGCTGCTCGACGGGGAGGAGGGGCGGAGACTCATCGGCAATGCGAAGGTCGGATTCAGGCAGACCGGGGACCAGAGCGGCCTATTCGACGTCCTGATCAACTTCGGTGTCTGGCTGGCCGACACGGGCCGCCTTGCGGCCGCGGAGGAGTATCTCCTCGAGGCCGGTGCGATCGTTCGCAACCTTGAGGACTCTCCCGAGCACGCGGTCTTCATGTGCAACATGGGTGAGCTCTACCTGTACCGGGCCGACTACCTGACCGCCAAGGGGTACTTCCGCCGGGCGTGGGAGGAAGGCACCCTCACGCGGAGGGCGACGAAGAGCGCGGTCGCCGGGGGATTGGGCCTCGCGTCCATGCAGACGGGCGACCTCGGGATCGTCGAGGAGCTCGATCGAGCGCTTCCCGATGACCGGTTCTTCCTTGGAAACCCGACCGTGGACCCCACTCCGGTCGCGCTCTTCAGGGCCAGGAGATTGGAGGTCCGGAGGTCACCGGAGGCGGCTGCGACGCTCCTGCATCAGTACGCGGAGTCCCTTCGCGACCGTATCGTACCCGCATGGATGAAGGTGCTCCTCGCGGAGCTGCGGTTACGAAGGAAGCACAACCTCGGGGGCGTCGCGGCGTTGGCAAACGAGGGGCGGCAAGCAGCGGCGCGCGTGGGACTCGAGGTGCGCGAGGGGGAGTTCGCGGCCTACGGCTAGCGAGCCGAGGTGGCAAAGTCGATCTGCTCGGCCATCTGCAGGTCCTTCTCCGTGATGCCTCCCGAGTCGTGCGTGGAGAGCGACACGCGGACCTGATCGTAGCGTATGTCGATGTCGGGATGATGGTTGTGGTCGTCGGCGAGCGTCGCCATGCGGTTCACGAAGACGACCGAGTCCCGAAAGGATGGGAACCGGAAGCTCTTCACCAGGGCGTCTCCCTTGCGCTTCCACCCCTCGCGGGCGTCCAGCCAACCCGAAATCGATTCGTCGTTCAGCTTCTCGGGCATCCCGGCTCTCCGGTTGGGGATCCTGGAGTCGACGCACAGTAAACCCCGTTCGGGGGTGAGGGATCCCCATGAGAATCCACCATGAGGCCCATTTCGACGGGCTTTCCGGGGTTGACCGGCCCCAGGTGCGTGATAACTTTCCCGTCCTCTCCGCCCCCATCGTCTAGTGGCCTAGGATATCTGGTTCTCAGCCAGAAGACCGGGGTTCGATTCCCCGTGGGGGTATCAGGTCGCTTAGCTCAGTCGGTAGAGCACCACGCTCACATCGTGGGGGTCGCTGGTTCGAGTCCAGCAGCGACCATTGGGTAACCTGAAGGGCCGCATGGTTTTGTAGCCATGCGGCCCATTCTTTTCATGGGCCCGAGTCGGCGAGGGGGCGGTCGCCCCCATTCGTCCCGTCAGAACCCTCGCTCCCGCGTCGCCTGCTCGCCTCGCAGCCCGCGTCCTACCTTCCGGGCCAATTGAGCCCCGCTTCCGTCGCTGACCCCACGAGCATAGCTCGCGGCGAACCAGGTGAGATGGTCTCCCTTCTAGGGCTGCAGGGGTTGGACCGTAACCCGCTTTCCCTCAGGCGTGATCGTCAGCTTGGCTCGGTAGACCGGCCGTCCGGGGAATGCCTCGACCAGCGCCGCAGTCACGGCCGGCCCGAGGTCGCGAGCGAACACTGGACGGTCGCTGCTCCCGGGGACCAACTCGTTCAGCTCAAGAGCGGCGTAGAAACTTTCATCTTCGCTTGCGACCAAGACAAGCCCGTTAGAACCGAATGCTCCGCCCTCGAGGAGTTCCGCAAAGAGTGGCGTCTTGGTGCGGTAGTCAACGTACTTGCCGACAGCCCGCCAAGAGCCGTAGACGACGATTCCGGAGAAGGCGAGTACGCCCACCAAGACCCCCACGCGTGCACCGGGCAGAGAGGCGGTCGTTCTCGCTCGGATGAGATTGACGAGGGTGCTAAGTCCCCTCGCGGACAACAACAACAGTGGAAAGAGCGTCGAGTACCAGTACCGTGGACCGTAGTCGGGTCCCCCGTTGAACCAGTAGAGGCTGTATATGGAGATCGCCCCGACGATGAAAGCGATCGCAACACGATCGATTCTGCTCAGGCGTCCCCAGGCCAGGTGGAGGACGGCAAGAAAGAGGGAGCCGATGCCCCAGCCCAGCATCTCATAGTTGAGTGTGAAGAGGTTGAGATTGACGTTGAACAGCACGTCGGGGATTCCGTGCCCCGGGATCGGGTCCAGCCCCCCCCAGACCCGTCCCACGTCGGGGCCGAAACCGAGGCGGTTGGCTCCCACGCCCCACACTCTGTCGAAGTATACGTTTGACGCGTACGTAAGGGCGTCACCGGTCAGGGCATGGTTAATCCAGAGGCTTACGGATCCGGTGGCAAGGCAACCGAAGAGGTAGATAGCAAATAACTTGAGATGTGCGCGTCGCCCGCCAACCTTGAGTATCGCGAAGAGTCCAGCTGCTCCTCCAATGACCAAGCCATCCAGCGGTCGCACAGAGAAAGCGACGCCCGCAGCCAGCCCCGCCATGAGTGCCCAAGCGTGGCCACCGTGCGTCTTCGCGTGGTGCATGCCGAGCCAGGTCAACAGAGCGGTCAGCAATGTGACCGCGTGCGGTTGATAGACGCTGGAGAGGATGACGAACCATGGCGACGTGGCCATCAGCAGCGCCACAACGTGCGCGGTTCCACGGTCCGTGAGACGGCGAGTGAGAGCGTGGGCGGCAGGCACGGAAAGCGCACCGAGAACAGGGTTTACGAGCCACGGTATCCCGAAGAAGGCTCCGATCGCCAAGACGAGCGGCCAGCCAGGAATGAAGACCCCATAGCGCAGACCGTCTCCGACTTCGACCATATACATTTCAAAGGCTTCCGGCACGGGGGGAGCCGGGGCGCGCAAGGCCCCGCTCGCGTACACGTCGGCCATGAACTGATAAACCACTTCGTCGCTGAACTGTGCGGTGCCCGCCAGCACGACCCGCGCGAAGAAGACGGTGACGGCGAGGACGAAGATGGATAGACCCCATGGGACCCACGCGTCGAGCGGTTTGGTAGGCCCCTCTTCTCCAGGAAGGCTGATCCACCTGGTGATTCGCTCCGAAAGTGCTTTCAATTGTGCGCTGGGAAGTGCGCGTGCAAGGTGCCACAGCACGAGAATATTGAGCGCGAGGAACGACCCGGCGGCGACCAGCCAACGGACGTATTTTTCGGCTTGGTATCCGCCCTCGAAGAGTTGCGGGTAGTATGCTGCGACGTTCGCTGCGGTGACCAGGAATACGGCAGAAAGAAACAGCGCCCGCATCGGTGTGAGCACCGATCGCGCTAAGCGGAGTGTGTCTCTGGCGACCGGTGCGGTGAGCACGATCGCGACCAGCCATGTGATGCCGACGACAGCGATCGCGAAATAGTGCTCGGGTCGCTCGAGCTGGTCCGGCGTGACTCGAAGGGACATTGCCCAGTGGGGGAATGTGAGCCCGAGCTCTGCGGACGACACGAGAATGAAGAGCGACGTCAGGAGGCCTGCTCGGCGCCAGACCGTGGGCCAAGTGAAGATCCCGAGGGTGGCACTAAGCCCGATAATGGCCACGAACCAACCCTCGAGCGTTCGACCACCGGTCGCTGTGTATTCGACGGGTGTGTGAAAGGCTGCGAAGAGGAGCGAGGCTCCCACCGCAAGAGCTGCCCAAACCCAACCGATGCGTCGCGGCGAAAGGCTGGATTCGGGGATGAGGGACTGTCCATCATGCTGCACAGCAGGAACTTGTGCTCGCCTGGTCATGGGCGGTAACCCCAGCATCCACCTCCTTCACATTGGCGCTCAAGGAGTGAATGGAATGCCATGAACCCTCTCGGCAGGAAGGGGAAGTCGGATGCTCCCCATCGAGGTGCGAGATGCTAGGGGGGCTGCCGGGAAGGTATGGGAGCTGTGCCGAAGCCGGTAGGCCGACGTAGGTCGGCAATGGAACCTGAGAAACGGTCGGCCGATCCCGACCTTGCTACTTGTGGCGCAAGGTAAAACGTGAAGTCCGCTCAGCCAGCGTTCCGATCGCCGTCCTCCGTAGGCCCAAGATCAGGTCGCCCTCCCAATGCCCGGGAGCGGCACGATCGTCCGCCTCGGCAGGCCGCTCACTGATCATGAGCTCGGGGCGAACGAATTCCAGTCACAATAATCCGTTCGTTAGGACCCCAGCCAAGAAATGCCAAGTCGGACCGGCCGCCTAATTGCGGTAGCGTGCGTTCACTTGACTCGGGCTCTCGATCGGTCTGTGCTTGCCGTCCATGGGATCTGCAAGAGCAGTGATTGGCTAAGCCCACTCGCTACCCCACGCCGAGTTTCTGCCGGCGCCGTCGAGTGCTGAACTCGGGAGATTCGCGGACAGCCATACCCACGAGACGCGCACCCTCCTTGAAGTGCCTGAGCCCGGCGCGAGTCAACTCGGGAGATGCGGTACCAACGTCTGGATAGCCCTTGCCCTCCTCATCGGCCTGCACCTTGCCCCAGCTGGCAAACAACCTCCCCCATTCGCTACTGAGCGCCTCGTTCACCCGATCCACGCCGTACCGCGGATACCAGAAGAGATCGTGGTAGGTGACAGAGGCGACGTAAGCCCAGGGGGCGAGCCAAGTCTTTAGAGACCACTCCAAAGGTTTCTTCAACGGGCCCCAGTAGATTCGGTGTTGGTTCTTGGATGCGAACGTCATGTTCTTGAAGGGGCCTTCAAAGTTCCAATCTTCCTTTGCTGCATCCACGTCGCCGACCAGTTGGATATCCCGCGGATCTCCCACTCCAAGGCCGTGCTCATGGGCGAGACGTACGAACTTCAGATCCCGCATGGGGTCCATTCCCATCAGCTTGCCCGCCACGGCGTCGATCGCGACCTGATCTGCAGACGCCAACAGCACGTTCTTCACGTGAGGAATCATGCAACGGGGCCCGGGCCCATCGCCCGCAAACGTGCCATCCATCACCGCAAACAGACCCCTGTGAATCTTCTTCTGGATCATCAGCAAATCCACGAGGGTTTCGTGGATCACCGGGTGGGTCCAGTGCCGATGCTCATTCAGCAGCCCTCCAAACGCATTCTTCATGGCCCCCGTGGTAGCGGTGAAGATGTGCGTCTTGACCGTTGGCAGGTGGATGATGTTCTCGCCTATGAACCGTTTGGGAATGCTGAAACCCTTCGGGTAGACGTCGTTGAGGCACAAGAACTTGTCAGCTAGATCGCCCACGGCGTCGCGGACGTCGATCCACTCCTCCCCTTCGTATAAGTGGACATTTCGCAGACCGTGCGCCTGAATCACGTCGATCTGTTTGTTCTCTCGCTCACCCAAGTGCGCATCAATCACCACCGTTCGGTTGTGGCAGCCATGGATCAGATCTGGGCTGTAACCGTCCTGCTTCATGGCCCGGATCACCCCTTCCAGCTGCCAAGGGGTTGTGGAAGAGCCAGGGTAGAAGAAGTGCCACGAGACGTTGATCTTGAGTGCAGTATCCGCTTGCTTGTCCACCACCGCCTGGTAATCCGCAAGATTCATCAAGCGGTAGTAGTCCTCGAGGACGGTCTGGGGAGTGGTCCGAACGATCGCAACCTTGCTCATGGTTGTGCTCGGCATGCGGTCATCGTGACACACCTCCTTTACCGAAATCATCTGGATTAGATCTACCGGGTGAACAGCATCCCGCTCCGTACAGGGTACGATACCACCGGTCGTACGCGCCGTCGATCTTCTCTTCTTCCGGGACCGCTTCCCAGCCCGTGTGACTCGTGCCCCGTTGGCGGGCGCGGCGCCAAGACGAAGCGGTTGATCACGACAGCGCTATATTGGAGCCAACCTTCCACCTAGAGCGACGCGTGTCGAGCACAGACCAGGCCATCGCAACTCCGAACGCAACCGACTGGATCACCCTGTTGCGCCCCAAGCAATGGGCGAAGAACGCGTTCGTACTCGCGCCCCTGCTTTTCGGAGGGAGGGCGCCGGATCCCGAAGCGGTTCTTCGGGCCTTCCTGGCTGCGGGTCTCTTCTCCGTCCTGGCGAGCGGTATCTACGCCTTGAATGACGCCTACGACGCCGACGGAGACCGAGTACATCCGCAAAAACGCTTGCGCCCGATCGCGGCGGGAAGAATCTCTGCCCGAACCGGCGCCCTCGCGGGGTCGGGGCTCGCAGGGTTTGCGGTGCTCGGCGCCTGGCTCCTGGAGCCCCACTTCGGTCTGATCGCCCTATCGTACGTGGTCGTGAACGTCGTGTACACGCTACGCCTGAAGTCGGTGGTCATCCTAGACGTGTTCTGTATCGCGTCGTTCTTCGTCATGCGCCTCCTGTCGGGTGCGGTGGTCGTAGAGGTCACACCTTCGATCTGGCTCATACTTTGCGGAGGTCTCCTAGCTTTGTACCTAGGCTTTGCGAAGCGACGTCACGAGCTGCTGACATTGGGGGACGGCTCCACTCAGCATCGCGCGGTGTTGTCGAAGTATGGACCAACGTTCCTTGACCAGATGTCGGGAGTACTGCTCAGCGTGACCGTCGTGTCGTATATCATGTACACGCTCACGTCAGAGACGGCCGCGCAGGTCGGGGGCGACGCGTTGAGCTACAGCGTGGTGTTCGTGCTCTATGGAGTATTCCGCTACCTATACCTTTCGCACAGGCGCGGAGAAGGGGGAGACCCCAGTGAGTCCCTTCTTACCGATCGCCCACTCATGGGAAGCGTAATTCTCTGGTTCGCCTACTGCGGTTGGGTCATCTATCGCTCGGGTTGAGACGCATCGGCAAGGTCAAAGTGATTCCGACGAGGTGATGGCGGTCGAATGCTCGTAACACCTGGGACAGGCCCGGTTCTACATCCACCGGCCAGACGATAATGAGCTGCTGGCGCTCGGCCCGCGGAGCGATCGCGGCAGATCGGAACGTCTGGATCATCATGGTGGTGGCCCTTCTCATTTACGCGCCCGGCATTCTGTGGGGCCTCCCACATGCGACCACGGAGGCCGGTATTCGGGGATGGGATGTAGACTCGGTCACCGCAGTGGGCGTGCTGTCCGAGTTCCATAATCTCCTGGTCGAGGCCAAGGAGGATTGGTGGGTAGCGTATCCGCTCTTCCACTACTTCGTGTTGGCTGCCGCCTACGTCCCGTACCTCGGGTATCTCGTCCTGACCGGAGGCTTGTCGTCACCGTCAAGCGCGTTCCCATATGGCTTCGAGGATCCCGAAGGGGCCCTGACTCTGCTCGCTGTGCTCGGCCGCCTGGTAACGCTCCTGATGGGTGCCGGAACGGTCGTCTGCGTGTACTTGGCCGGGAGGATCGCATGGAACGTCCGAGCTGGCTTGCTCAGTGCCGCTCTTCTTTTGATGAGCACACCCATGGTCTACTACTCCCGTACGGGCAATCTCGACGTGCCCGTGCTCTTCTGGACAGCTGTGGGGCTGACCGTGATGGCACTCGTCTTCCGAGATGGTCTGAGCGTACGGAACGGAGCTGCGCTCGGATCCGCGGCCGCATTGGCTGTCGCGACGAAGGACCAAGCCTACGGTGCCTGGGTGCCGGCTCTCCTCCTCGTGGGTATCATCCACTTCAGGAGGTCGCGCTCGACCACCGGAGGGGAGAAGGGACGGTGGTGGCGGCCGGCCTCGGCGGTCGTGGTTGGGGGCATGGCCACCTACTTGATTGCGAACGGTGTCCTGTTCGCTCCCGGCCGATTCGCGGCACACGTGCGGTTTCTGCTTAACTATGAGGAAACGTTCTACAACGTTGCCCAGCTCGGCCTCGCTCATCCGAAGACGGCCGTTGGGTATGCAATGCTGCTTAGGGACTTCGTTTGGGCCATCGCGATCGCAAGCGGGCCAGCCCTGGTCGCCCTGGCGTTGCTCTCTCCAATCCGGAGGGACGTGCGGACCTCCTGGGGTCTGGCGCTCGGCTTCATGGTCCTGGGGTATTTCGTCCTCGTCATCGCCCCTGTCTCGCACATGCAATACCGCTACGCGCTATTCCCCACGCTGGTGGCCGCACTATTGGGCGGGCGTATGGTGGCGGGGTGGTTTGAGGGGAAGCGGTTCCACCGCGGCTCCGCTGCGGCGGCCATGATATTGGCCCTGGGATGGTCCGCCGTTCAGGCGGTCGACCTGACGTACCAGATGCTATCCGACGCTCGGGGGGAGGCTGGACGGTGGCTGGACGATCGTGGCTCGACAGGGGACGCCGTCGGCTACTTTGGCGCTGTAAGCCAACTTCCGCGAATTCCTGTCGGGATGCGAGCGATCCGATTGGATGAAACCGGCGTTCCGCCGCTCATCAAGCTGCGCTCGGCCTCACCGCGCTATGTCCTTGCGATTGCCGACTGGTCGAGTCCCCCTGGGATGGACCGGAGTCTCTTCCTCCCAGAGGACGTCTTGGCCGAGCTCGAGGATGGCTCGCTCGGATATGAGCCCGTCCTAGACCTCAGGCCCGCGAGGCTGTTCGGGCACTCCCTGCCCTATCTTGCCTTCGTGAATCCTCGCGTCCGGGTCTACGAACGCTTGGCGCGTTGAGGCACGGTTTCAGACCGCTACCTACCTGGAATCGGACTCATCGCGGAAGGCCTCGATGAGCAGGCGATCTAGGCGTGCCACCGAGTCCCCGAGCGCGGCGACACCTACGAGGTCATCCTGCTCGAGTCGGTCTCTCGTTGCATCGAACAGCTCGCGAGAGCCGTCGCTGGACACGATGTAGTGGTATCGGCCAGAGACGATCGACCTCAGCGTCCCCCCCTTCAAGGGGTACCACTCCTCGATATCCCACGGCTTCGCGTCGATCTCCGAGAGCACTAAACGATCGGGGGCGCGCGCCGAATCCTCCCAGAGAGGAGCAA
>Ga0055480_10000786_pt1 | contig 12213 bp, 9 predicted proteins | sample Muzzi_PWB_D2_FD_57935 | JGI IMG/M metagenome (GOLD analysis project Ga0055480, IMG submission 57935) | Wetland microbial communities from San Francisco Bay, California, USA, that impact long-term carbon sequestration - Muzzi_PWB_D2 | ecosystem: Environmental > Aquatic > Marine > Wetlands ... | reverse complement strand
GCTTACGCAGGTTTGTCGAGGACGTTGGCAGGCGCACGATTAACGGTATAGAAGAACTGGGTTATATATTCAGCCTGCTTGTTGAAAGCCTGTTCTGGCTTGCAATGGGCAAACGGCGCAAGCAGCCTGTACGTATTTCTGCCACTTTCCGTGAGACCATGATGATAGGAATACAAGCCATACCTATCGTCTCGGTATTGTGTTTTGCCGTGGGGGTGATGCTGGCCATCCAGTCGATTGCCACCTTAAAAACATTTGGTGCAGAATCAAAAGTCGTAATCGGTATTGCACTCTCCGTTACCCGTGAATTCTCACCCTTGATAATCAGTATTCTTATTGCCGGAAGATCGGGATCAGCGATCACAGCGCGCATAGGAACCATGCATGAGTCACAGGAGATAGATGCTCTGCGGGTCATCGGAATTAATCCCGTACGTTATCTGGTTACACCATTATTGATAGCCATGCTGGTAGCCGTACCATGCCTGACAATACTGGGCGACTTCATGGGATTGTTTGGCGGCGCTATCTTTACTTCCCTTGAACTTGGAATGAACCTGACCACCTACGCCGAACGCAGCCTCGATGTCCTGACCGTGGATGATATCAGACAGGGATTGATCAAGAGCCTGGTTTTCGCGGTTATTATCGTCATGATCGGGGTCAGCAACGGATTTATGGTCAGGGGAGGAGCAGAAGGTGTGGGACGGGCTACTACAAGATCGGTAGTTCTGTCTATAAGCTTTATTGTTCTGGCCGATATGATCTTTACTTATTTACTGAACAGATAGTCCGGTTATTACAATGACGACTCAACAACACACCATACTGGAGGCCGGCGCAAAGTATTCCGCACAATCCCAAACAGAATCCGATGTACGGATACCGCAAGAAATTATCAGTATTGATAACCTTGTGACTCACTATGGCGATCGGAAAATCCTTGATGGCATTAACCTGAACGTGCAGAGAGGTGAAATCATGGTCATCATGGGTGGCAGCGGATCGGGTAAAACGACGTTACTGCAACATCTATTGGGACTGGTCCGTCCAACCTCCGGCAGTATCCATATCCTCGGCAAAGATATAACCAGAATAAGCGCCACTGAATTACATGACCTGAGAAAGGATATGGGCGTTGCATTTCAGGGAGGTGCGTTGTTCAGCTCAATGACTGTAGGTGAAAATGTCCAGCTGCCACTACGCGAACATACCCATCTTGACAACAACACTATCAATATCATGACACGTCTGAAACTTGAACTGGTCAACCTGGCAGGATTTGAAAACCTGATGCCATCAGAATTATCCGGCGGCATGATCAAGAGAGTCGCCCTGGCCCGCGCGGTGATCATGGATCCGAAGCTGTTGTTTTTCGATGAACCCTCGGCCGGGCTTGATCCGGTTGTTTCTGCAGAATTGGACGAATTGATTCTGCGTCTCAAACAGGCAATGAATATGACAATTGTCGTGGTAACTCATGAACTGGACAGCGCATTCAAGATCGCTGACAGGATCACCGTCCTGGATCATGGAAAGATCCTCATGACGGGTACAGTCGATGAAATTCATAACAGCGACTCAGATAGAATCCAAAACCTGCTTAATCGCAGGCCAAGAAATGAGGCCGTGAACGCCGATGAATATATGCAACGTCTCACTGGACAGTAGGTTTCAGGATATTTTATGAAACAGGATAACGTCAATTACCTTGTTGTCGGTGTATTCGTATTGTCGATGTTTATCCTGCTGCTCGTCGTCTTGTTCCGCATCACCGGAAACACTGCTGACACCGAAGCCTATTTCGTCGATTACACCAATATTACCGGCATCAATAAAGGCAGCCCGGTTACCTATGGCGGATACCAGATAGGACAGGTAGATGACATCCTGCCCCGGAATATCTCAGGCAAAACCCGCTATCGCCTGGAACTCGGTCTTAAAGCCGGATGGAAGATACCTTCCGACAGTGTGGCACGTATTGTTTCGCCGGGATTATTATCGGACGACCTGATCGATATCGCAGAAGGGGAAAGTACGACTTATGTCGCACCCAACGGGATCATCCAGGGACAGGACAGCATTAACATGATGGCTACATTAAATACGGTGGCATATGAAATAAAGGATCTTTCCGACAATAGCATCAAACCTCTCATCAACAATCTAAACCGGCATGTCGATACCATCGGCACTGATCTGAATACCAGCATTCCTACAGTAACTGCCAGCATCAACCAGCTGCTTGACAGCCTGAATTCCAGCGCAAATCAATTGGCGGAACTATTAAACGAAAAAAATCAGCAACATCTTTCAAGTGTTTTTGAAAATGCTGATGTTATTTCAAAAAACCTGTCAACCCTGACCGAAAACTTCAATAACGCGCGAGCACAGATTGATCAGTTACTTAAAAACTCCAATCAAATCCTGACTGATAATAGTGATGATATCCGTCATTCGGTAATCGATTTGCGCAGTTCTCTTGGAATTATTTCAGAGAATATAAATGCCATTATCTATAATCTTGAAAGCACCAGCCGGAATGTCAATGAGTTCAGCCGGCAAATTCGTGATAATCCAGGTGTCCTGATCAGTGGGACAGTACCCAAGCAAGACAAGGTGCAGCACTGATGATCAAATTGCAATACAAAAAACTAATGTTAACAATGTTGATTGGCACAGCATTGATCAGTGGTTGCGCAGGCCGGACAAACGTGCCCGATGATCATTTTTATCAACTTCCCGAGATTCTGCCGACAAATTCATTCAATGATTATCCTGTCAATGGAACTGTCGGGGTGGCCCCATTGCACTCAGATGGCCTGCATGGAGAAAGGGCAATACTCTACATCGACTCAAAACTTCCTCTGGAACTTCATCGTTATCATTATCATCATTGGACAGAATCACCGCCACGCCTGATTCGGGAGAGTCTGCTTAAATACCTGCGTGAATCAAGACTCGCACCCAGTGTCATAAGGTACGAACCGGGCGGGCAGGTTGATGGTGTGATCAGCGGCAAACTAATCCACTTTGAACGCATTACCGGTCCGGACGGGATCAAGGTCGAAGTCGCACTTGAGCTGGAATATAATAATCAAAAACTTCATCAAAGCTGGCATGAAGAATACAACATTACCTTACCTGTAAAGAATTCATCCCTTCATAACACCATTGAAGTGTTTGGCGCTGCACTGCAGAAAATCTTTGATGTCTTCACATCAGACCTGGCATCAAACCTGACTTAAGTATCCCAAAATCACTGCACTTGTGCGTTTGAATCAGGCCCTACTATTATACATAGAATCCTTTAGCTCACTGATCATCGAATAAAATCTTGCGCGCCGCCGAGACTGCGGCACCGCGTTCGACAGGGGCCTTGACCAACGACAGCACATCTTCCAGTGCTCCCAGACAATTCAGCACATTACGCGGATTACTCGAATAGCCCATCAATCCGATACGCCATACCTTGCCTGCCATCACCCCCAGGCCAGCACCTATTTCCAGATCATAATCAGCCAGCAAATAACTGCGTACCATGGCATCATCTACACCTTCGGGTATCTTGATGGCATTTAGTTGAGGCAGGCGTTGCGATTCCTTGACGACGAACGACAACCCCATAGCTTCAATGCCGGCACGTAATGCGTGATGATTCCTCAAATGACGCGCCCAGGCTTTTCCCAACCCCTCCTCCTGCAAGATCACCAGGGCCTCGTGAAGACCGTACAAGGCATTAATAGGTGCAGTATGATGATAGGCGCGCTTGGCACCACCTCCCCAATAACCCATCACCAGATTAAGGTCCATAAACCAGCTCTGTACCTTGTGTTTGCGCCGCTTGATAAACTCCATGGCCCTTTCATTGAAACTGACCGGTGACAGGCCTGGCGCACATGACAGGCATTTCTGTGTACCTGAATAGATCGCATCGATATCCCATTTATCCACATCAACAGGAATACCTCCAAGGGAAGTAACGGCGTCCACGATAGTTAAACAGTCATGACCGTGTGCAATCTCCACCAGCGTCCTGGCATCGGACTGGGCGCCCGTTGAGGTCTCGGCATGGACAAAGGCAACAATCTTCGTATCACCATGTGTTTTTAAAGTGTCCTCCAGTTTATCAGGATCGACTGCACTGCCCCAGGCATCTTCCACCATCACAGGTATTCCGCCACAACGTTCGACATTTTCTTTCATGCGTCCGCCAAAGACACCGTTCTGGCAGACAATCACCTTGTCACCGGGCTCAACAAGATTTACAAAGCAAGTTTCCATCCCCGCAGAACCAGGCGCTGAAACAGGCATGGTCAAGGAATTCTTTGTCTGGAAGGCATATTGAATGAGCTCCTTCATTTCTTCCATCATGATAATAAATGCCGGATCAAGATGTCCGATGGTTGGACGTGACATGGCTTCCAGCACACGGGGATTTACATCCGATGGGCCCGGACCCATCAGCGTGCGCTGTGGCGGATGAAATGATTTTACCTTCATAGCCTTCCTCGCTTGGTTATTTATTAATGTGTATATGTGAAAAAACAACTTTGGTGATGGACAGCATATGTAAAAAAACAACACATGTCACCCATGCACAGTGTAAGGATTCTTTAAATGTCGCAGTTCGAAACCTAACTGGCAACACAGGATTCCAGCAGCTCCGTCCAGTGTTGTACCGGCACTTTTGACTTTCCCTGCAGATGAATGAGACAACCTATATTTGCCGTTACGATACACTGAGGCGAACCCGATTCCAGTGCAGCGAGTTTATTTGCTAATAGCTTCGACGAGAGCTCATGTTGTAGCAATGAATATGTACCTGCGGCACCGCAGCAAAGATGGGCATCCGGAACCGGGGTTACTTCAAAACCACACTTGATAAGAATACGGTCAACGGCGTCAGGCATGTGTTGCCCATGCTGCAATGAACATGGTACATGACACGCAACTCGCTTTGTCGTTGACGAAAATCGTAATGCAGACAAATCTTCATTACCAAGAACTTCGGCGATATCCCGCGTCGATACAGATATCTGTTCTGCTTTTACGGCGTAGCCGGAATCATCTCGCAGAATATGTCCGTAATCCTTGATCATCGCAGCACATGCGCTGGATGTAGCTACTACCGCTTCAGCGCCCCTCTCGATTTCAGGCCACCAGGTATCGATATTACGCCGCATCTGGGTTTTGGCATCATTCAATGATGTCAAATGATAACTGATCGCGCCACAACAACCGGCATTATCCGGTTTAATCAGTGAAATTCCGAGGCGATCCATCAAGCGTGCAGCCGCAATATTGATATCGGGATGAGTAACGCTTTGCACGCAACCACTGAGCATAACCATGCGTCGCGGATGATCCGCATCCGGCCACGTTGTCGCAGCCTTGCGTGCCGGAATACTGTTACGCATGTATGAAGGCAACAACCAGTCAAATTTGCGTAACAAAGGCAGCAACCGAGAAATACGTGATGGGTAGGGTAAAACTAGGTTAAACAACCTGCGCATCAATCTTTCCTGCCATGTCCTTAGCTTTTGTCGTTCTGTCAATTGACGACCGATATCAAGCAGTCGATTATATTGCACACCTGATGGACAGGTGGTTTCACATGCCCGGCAGGTCAGACAACGGTCCAGATGCAGTTGTGTTTTACGTGTTGTTTCCGTCCCTTCCAGGATTTGTTTAATAAGATAAATACGGCCTCGCGGACCATCCAGTTCATCACCCAGCAACTGATAGGTCGGACAGGTTGCATTACAGAAACCACAATGCACACAACTTCTCAGTATCGTGTCCGCTTCCTGCCCGATAATATTGTCCCTGTATTGTTCTATAAGCCTGGTCTGCATAATCGTTACACTATTTCATGAGATTGCAGTCCACGCAACCACGCCATTTGTATGGAATAGCATGTAATGCCCAGAACTGGATTTGACTATAAACCGGGATACAACCTGCCGGGATTCATAATGCCGCAGGGATCAAATGCTGCTTTAAGGTTCTTGTGTATTGCGAACATACCCACAGGTAATGTCTGAAAGATGTTTCCTTTACGATCTCCACCTCTAAACACCGTGGCATGACCTCCGGCACTGCCTGCGATCCTGCGCACATCGTCTATGGGTGCATTCGTTCTTAACCAGCGTTGCGCCCCGCCCCAATCAATCAACCATTGTCCATCGATATTCATCAATGACGTTGCAGCAGGCACGGAAATCCGCCATAACGGTTCATCACCGACAAAAAACGCGTGACGATGATCACGTATATCCTGCCAGAATTGAACACCATCCTGATAGATATCACCACCAAGATGCCTGTGAGCATCTTCAATGCCTGTCTCAGTTCCCGATAAGCGTACATATAACCTGTTACCATCATATACAGCTGCGCTTATGGGCAATGGTTTACCAGCCCATATATTCATTCTTGTCAACGCATTATCGGACTGGCACTTATATACCAGTGTTAACTGCTTCCTAGGTTTGGGCAATACTTTCAGTGTAATCTCCAGCAAAATACCCAGCGTTCCCAATGCGCCCACCATCAGGCGTGAAGCATCAAAGCCAGCAACATTTTTCATAACCTCACCACCAAATTTCAGAATTTCACCATGGCCTGTCAGACATTTGATACCCAATATAAAATCTCTTACCGAACCCCGATAAGGTCTGGCAGGTCCGGCAAGACCACTGGCTATTGCTCCACCCAGGGTTGCAGAGGAAGTAAAATGAGGAGGTTCAAACGGTAATAGTTGGCCATAATCATCCAGGACCTGTTCGATTTCGCTTAAGGTTGTGCCGGCACATGCTGTCAGCACCAGTTCCGTCGGTTCATATTTGACAATACCGCTGTGGTCGGAAATATTAACCGGGCTCCCATCGGGGTCGCGCCCGTAAAATGATTTACTCCCGCCACCTACAATACACAACGTGGTTCGTGTCTCAATCGCATTACGCACCTGCTGCTGCAGTTGCTCTTCCATCCCGATACCCGTATCAGTCATCATTTAAAATCTTTCCAGATCGGGAAATGACAGCTGACCTGCGTGAACATGCATGGCACCAAATTCCGCACAACGTTGCAAGGTGGGTACGGCCTTGCCGGGATTTAATAAATGATCAGGATCAAACGCATATTTAATTGCATGAAACTGATTTAACTCGGCAGCATTGAACTGGCTGCACATTTGATTAAGCTTTTCAACACCCACTCCATGTTCACCGGTTATCGTGCCCCCCACTGCGATGCATAATTCCAGTATCTTGCCCCCGAATTCTTCCGTGCGTTTCCGCTCTCCGGATTTATTGGCATCATAAAGAATCAATGGATGCAGATTGCCATCACCGGCATGAAAAACATTAGCTACCGGTAACTGATAATCTTTTGACCACAATGAAATCTGGTTTAATACTCTGGGAAGACAGTGACGCGGAATCGTGCCATCCATACAATAATAATCCGGTGCAATTCTTCCCACTGCCGGAAAAGCCGCCTTTCTTCCTGCCCAGAAGCGCTTGCGTTCATTCTGATCAGCAGCGACGCTTGTTTTTGCAGCTCGGTTCTTTTTCAAGAAATCCTGAACAAGTGAAATCTGCTCAACAACCTCAGCTTCGGTACCATCCAGCTCGCACAACAATATGGCCTCGGCATCGACAGGATAGCCCGCATGTATATAATCCTCTGCTGCGCGAATCGCCAGATTGTCCATCATTTCGAGACCCGCAGGGATAATTCCCGCGGCAATGATTTCCCCCACTGCGGTAGCGGCATCTTCAACGTCATCAAATGCGGCCAGAATGACTTGCGCACTTTCCGGAATGGGTAGCAGCTTGACCGTTACTTCCACGATGATACCCAATAATCCTTCCGATCCGGTCATCAACGCCAACAGATCGTAACCAGGACTGTCGAGGCATTTACCGCCTATCTCCAGCATGTCGCCAGTGATAGTAAGCACCTTCAAGCCCAGGATATTGTGAACAGTCAAACCATATTTTAGACAATGCACACCGCCGGCATTTTCTGCCACATTGCCCCCGATACTACAGGCAATCTGCGATGAAGGGTCTGGCGCATAATAGAGCCCAAGCGACGCAACCGCATCTGAAATGGCCAGATTACGTACACCGGGCTCTACCCTGGCGACCCGGTTTAACGGATCAATTTCAAGAATACGGGTAAATTTTGCCAGATTAAGCAATACGCCGTTGGACAGTGGCAATGCACCACCTGAAAGACCAGTTCCGGCACCACGCGCGACTATGGGGACCTGCATTTCGTGACACACCTGCAATATTTGTTGAAGCTGGGAAATGTTTTCGGGAAGAACAGCTACGAGCGGTTGTTCACGGTATGCAGATAACCCATCACATTCATACGGATGAAGGTCTTCCTCGGCGTATAACACTGCATGATCAGGCAAGATATTTTTCATCGCCTGTATCAATGACAGTTTATCCGGATTGGTAGATAGAACCTGGTTACTCATTTCCTCAATTGGAATATTTATATATGAAGCAGATTTCTCTCAATACAGGTGCATTGCTTGTGGACTATGAATCAATACAACCAGATAGCCATATAATCTGCAATAGACTGAGCCATTTCAGCCCATAAATAATACCCTTTAATCGATTAACGCGATAATAGGCGGGATTTTTCGCTGGATTACACAATAATTGTGAGTCTTTTTTATATAGTAATGGCCTGCTAAATTCCTGTATAATATTCATGTCTACCGCATACATTCCGATATATATACCCAGGCGCGCAACAATAACAGAAATATGGTGTGTTAATCGTGGCATAAGCCCCCATATTGCGCCCGTGAATATATTGGAATCAATTTTTCTATGAATCTGGCTGGAGGTCTATGATGAAGGCCAAAGATCGACGCTTGGCGGAACTGCGTACCGCGGTTCCCGAGCTTACCCCGCATGAAGCACATACATTACAAACCAGCGGCGCAGCACTTATAGATGTCAGAGACACGGACGAGGTCATGCAGGGAAGTCCTGTCGGCGCCTACCGACTGGGGCGTAGCTACCTAGAGTTACGAATAGAAGATACCGTCCCCGATCTGGACCACACCCTGCTTGTCATGTGTGCGGGCGGCGTACGCTCGTTGTTTGCTGCCGAGGCACTGAAGCAACTTGGTTATACGGATGTACGCTCTATAGCAGGTGGGTTTAATCGCTGGAAGAATGAAGGTATGCCCTTCGAGATTCCACGCGTACTGGATGCCGTTGCTAGAGAACGATACTCCCGTCATATCCTGATGCCTGATGTTGGTGAAGCAGGACAGTTAAAGTTACTGGATAGTAAAGTATTGTTAATCGGTGCCGGTGGACTGGGATCACCTGCATCGTATTATCTTACAGCCGCAGGTGTCGGTACGCTTGGCCTGGTTGATCATGACGTTGTTGATCGCAGTAATTTGCAAAGGCAGATTCTGCATACCGAGGCCCGCGTCGGCATGCCCAAGGTTGCCTCGGCACGCGAAGCATTGGAAGCACTGAATCCCGATGTCAATATCATCGGCTATGAAACACATCTGGACGGTTCTAATGTCGAAGAGATATTCAGCAATTATGATGTTATTGTGGATGGCTCAGACAACCTGCCCACGCGTTACTTGATTAATGATGCCTGCGTAAAGCTTGGCTTACCGAATGTGCATGCCGCCGTGTACCGTTTCGAAGGACAATTAACGGTATTCTGGCCAGCCTACTCCAAACAACACAGTGGGTGTTACCGTTGCATGTTCCCCGAACCACCACCACCTGAACTTGCGCCTTCCTGTGCTGAGGCGGGTGTACTAGGGGTAATGCCTGGGGTGCTCGGCCCGCTCCAGGCCGTCGAAACACTGAAAATACTGCTTGATCTCGGAGAACCCCTGGTTGGCAAAATGTTGCATTATGATGCCCTCAGCGCACAATTTACCACGTTGAAAATCAAGCCAAACCCAAACTGCAAATATTGTGGTGAGAATGCCGAAATTCAGAGCTATGAAGATTATGCCCAGATATGTGCATCAACAGCGAATGGCTAGGGCTTAAGGTATAAAAATTACGACGCCAGTTGCTGCGCCATTCTGTCAAGCGCATCACAATCTTCCAGTACACGGTTAGTCAACATCGTCACCTGATATTCACCAAGCTCGAGTGATTCGAGAACCGCGGGCGGAATAGTGCTTTGAGGCGCATCACCAATACCATGCTCTTTCAATAAATAATCCGCCAGCATCACAAGATGGGGATAAACAGCATGTGGGCCATTATAGGCCTCATTGTGGTGTTCCCTTGTTGCAATCACTACTTCTTCTGGTAATTTCCAGGCCTGCATTAACCATGCACCGATCTGTCCGTGATCGGTACCAATAATTTTCTTCTCGATATCCACGATGGGCGTTTCCGGTTCACTGGCAACAAATTTGTTTAAAATTAGAAATTCCTTTTTAAACAAATGTCCCAATAACAGATGTCCGAAGTTGTGCAACAATCCAGACAAATAGGCCAGCCCGGCAGGCGGTCGTAATTCTTCACTCAATGCGCTGCTCAATGCCTGTACCAGGGCGGCACTGAAAATGGCATGGCGCCAGAAATTTTCAAGTCCCAATGGAACATTTCTTGGTATTTTAAACGGCTTGGCAGCAGTAACACCGAGCGCCAGATTCACTACCATGCTGAATCCAAGCACGCGTGCAATGGCCGTGTTTACGGAATCAATCTTGCCCTGATAACCAAAAAATGGCGATGAGGCATAACGCATGATCTGTACGGCTAAACTGGGGTCCAGTTCCACGACCTTCACCAATGCACCTACACTTGCGTTTGGGTCAGCGCTCAGACGAATGATTTTTTGTGTCATCTCCGGCATCGGCGGAAGTTTGTCGATTTTTTCGATGCGTGGTTTGATATCTAATAATGGTGAACTATCATCCTGTCTCGATACCCCGACATCGGATGTTTTAGTGTTTATTTCAGGACTCTCAATACTCATAAGAGATATTCCAATAGCGGTTTGTTGCTTGATTTCCTCTTGATATGTCATTCAGGGACCGTATCTGTAGCCGATATTCATGGATTGATCCCAGTGTTGATATCGGCAGACCGGCCTGAAAAACTGAGTAATTTATGGATTATTCTCGTTATCCCGGCTGGAAATAAAAACACACCTCTCACCATCCAGCTACAACAAGTTAACCAATTGAATATTATAGATTTTATAAATGGGGTTGTTGCCCGGACGACATCTAGGCAACACCCTGAATTGAGTGTGTGATTTCACGGTTTCGATCATCGCGGTGTCAATACCAATGACCCTGACCTGAGAATAATGCTATTTCAGACAGGTAATTTACGAGGCTTATTTTTTATTAGTACCTATTCTGAAGGTGCGAGCAATCTTATCACCAAAATTTCCAGAGACTGTTTCCCAATCATGTTCAGTGCGGACAATATCACATTGTCACTACACATGGGTACCGAGTGTACTATATAGGTTGCTTGTCGCGATTTATTTTGGCAGTTCGCCAAGCATGTTATTTAATCTTGCAAGCTCAGGGTAATGGACACTGATATCTATCACATAACCCAGGGTACGCGGGATATCATTCAGATATCCAGGCTTGCCATCCCGGATGTTTAACCTGGCAAATATGCCTGTCGCCTTCAAATGGCGCTGTATGCCCATAAGATCAAACCAACGCCTGAAAAGTGAACTATCAGCTGTATCGATTACCTTACATTTCCTGAGACGCATATAATATTCATCAACCCAGGCCAGCACTCTCTCGTATGGCCATTTAATGTAGCAATCACGCAGTAACGACACCAGGTCGTAAGTGACCGGACCAATCACCGCATCCTGGAAATCGAGAATTCCCGGATTGTTTTTTTCGACAAACATCAGGTTACGCGAATGATAATCACGATGCACCCAGACATTGGGTTGCTCCAACGCTGATGCAATCAATATTTCATATGCTTCATCAAGCACCTTGTTATGATCAGGGCTCAATATCAGCCCCAACTGCCTGCGCAAATACCACTCACGAAACAATTCCATCTCATTCATCAACAATGTCCGGTCATATGGAGGAAAGCAGTCTCTCTGGAAGTTCCGATAACTTTGAAGCATAAACAATGCATCCAGGGCATCACTATAGAGTTGCTCGACATTGGCTTCATCCAGGACATC
>Ga0055480_10000784_pt1 | contig 12234 bp, 9 predicted proteins | sample Muzzi_PWB_D2_FD_57935 | JGI IMG/M metagenome (GOLD analysis project Ga0055480, IMG submission 57935) | Wetland microbial communities from San Francisco Bay, California, USA, that impact long-term carbon sequestration - Muzzi_PWB_D2 | ecosystem: Environmental > Aquatic > Marine > Wetlands ... | reverse complement strand
AGGCTATCGGAAGAATCATTGATTTTGCACATGCCCAGGGGCGCAGCATGCTATTTGAGCATGAAGTCTACAGTATACTGGCCGCTATTGGGTTGAGCGTACCGATGCACGTAGTTGTGACGCACGGTGATCAGATTGCCGAGGCCTTGCTGGACCAGTTCCACAGCAAGCGCATAGTGGTCAAGGTGGTGGCCGGCGAGGTCGGCCATAAGCAAAGCATGGGAGGCGTGCAGGTGGTGGCCAGGCAGCCGGATCAGGTCCGGGCGGCCTTCGAGCGCATGAAGGCTGATTTTGCTGCCCGAGGCGTCGGGGCCCAGGGGATCTTGCTGGTGCAATGGATTCAATACTCTCGGGAGCTGGGCAACGAAGTATTATTGGGATTCCGGGAGAGCGAGACCTTCGGTCCGGTGATCTCCTTCAGCAAGGGCGGCAGTGATGCCGAACATTTTGCCACCCATTTTTCGCCGCCCAACCTGATTCTGGCCCCCATCGACAGCCAGTGGGCCCAGGCTTTGCTGGCCTCCACTCACATTTATCAAAAGTATCTGGGGCAGGGCAAGAGTCAGTATGTGGAGCGCTGCGCGGAAGCAGGCCTCAAGTTTTCCCACTTGGCCATGGCATTTTCCAATTACTTTGCCGGTAACACGCGATTCGTATTTACCGAATTGGAGGTCAACCCATTTGTCTTTACGCCCAAGGGGCGTTTCATTGCCCTGGATGGCCTGGCCCGATTCGAAAAAAGGTCATCTTCAGGCGCCGGACTCACCGTGGCTCCCAAAGAGACCATCGCGCCTTTTTTCGAACCCCAGGGGGTTGCCGTGGTTGGGGTCAGCACCGGTGATGCCACCAAACCGGGGTCTATCATTTTTAACAATATGGTCCGGTTGCAGCGCGACGATGTATACGCCGTCAACCCCAAGGGGGGACACTTTGAAGCCGACGGTAAAAGCCACTGGGTATATGCTGCCATAGGGGATATCGAAAAGCCTGTTGACTTGGCCATAATTACCGTGCCCGCTGCTGCCGCCTTATCAGCGGTAGAAGCATGCGCTCAAAAAGGGGTTAAGGCTGTCATCCTAATTCCGGGGGGATTCAGCGAGATTGACCGCCATCACGATGTGGAAGAGAAGATCCTGGCCATGGCCTGCAGTATGGGGTTCCGCGTCATGGGGCCCAATTGCCTGGGAATTATCTATGCCGGCAGTGCAGGCGGCAAGGGAATCAATTCCTTTTTTGTATCCGAGGATAAATTTGCCATCAACTTTGAAAAAGAGACCAACGTGGCATTGCTGACCCAGAGCGGGGCGTTGGGCATTATCGAAATTGAGAATCTGAAAAACGCCATTTCTCCCAAGGTGATCGTCAGTTACGGCAATCAGCTGGACGTGGACTTATGTGACTTGGTTAACTTTTTCCAGGATGATCCCGTGGTGGATGTTATCGGTTGCTACATCGAAGGCTTCAAGCCTTATGCCGGTCGCAAGTTTTTCAATATTGCAGCCCGTAGCACAAAACCGGTGATTGTTTATAAGGCCGGCCGCACCGAGGCGGGACGCAAGGCCACCCAATCGCATACTGCCAGTATTGCCGGAGAGTACGAAGTGGCTAAAGCGGCGATGAAGCAGGCCGGCATGATCGTGGCCGACACCATGATCGACCATGGCGATCTGGTCAAGACTTTTGCCCTGCTCAGCGATTTCAAGGTAGGCGGCAACCGGCTGGTGGTCATTGCCAACGCGGGTTATGAGAAGACCATCGCCGCCGACAACCTGGGCCGTATGGTCCTGGCCGAATTCGATGGCGCCACCCGCCAGGCGCTTCGAAAAATCCTGCCGCCCATGGTGGTGCCCGATCCCTTGCTGGATTTGACCCCTATGGCCGATGACGCTATTTTCGAGGGTTGCATTGAAACCGCGCTATCTTCCGATGCCGTGGACGCCCTGCTTGTTTCCATCGTGCCCCAGAGTGCCTTGCTGCACACCACCGACGAAGAGATTATGCGTAGTCCGGACAATATCGCCGCGCGCATCATTCGGTTGGTGCATAAGTATAAAAAACCCACGGTGGTTTCGGTGAATGTGGTCTCGGGGGCCGACGCCGTCTACAACAAACTGGGCAAAACCCTGGACAGCGGAGGGGTGCCTACCTTTTTAACGGCCGATCGGGCCATGTTTTGTCTGAATGCATTCGTTCGCTACCGCATGTTGAAACAAACTGGTAACAAAAGCGAATGGCTGAAATAGTACATTACCAAGCAGTAATGTTAGGATTGCGATTCCGCGGGGTTCAATACCCATCACGGGCATTTTGAATTTAGCATGCCATCACGAGTAAGAGAACGCAGGAATGGAGACAAGGATGAGGAGAAGTAAATGGTGTCCTTTAGCTTTAATTTTGATAACTGGGGCATTTGTCAGTGCATGCGCGTATCAGGCAACGCCACCGCCGGCTTTTGATGCACAGCCTATTCCTGCCGTGAAATGGAATAAGAAGGTCAACTATCTGTACTATATTTTGGATGCTTCATCCTCTATGGACGAGGCCTTCAAGTTAGAAATAGCCCGCGGGGTCATCCATAATTTCAACAATACCATGCCGCCGTTGGATATCAAGGTGGCGCTGCGCAGCTTCGGCCATCATGAAAATGTGTCTGCTGAATATTCAGACCTGATGGTTCGACCCCAAGCTTATTCAGCAGACATAGTCTCCAGTGGATTGGCTAAAGTCTCTAAAGCGGGCGGCTTCAGCCCTCTGGATCGCGCTCTTGAGGATGCCGCCAACGATCTAAAGGATGTCAAGGCGCCCATTGCCATGCTAATCATCAGCGACGGCAAGGATATGGGCGATGGACCTCTGGCCGCAACCAGAGCGCTGAAAGAGAACCACGGCGATCAATTGTGCCTATACACTGTACTGGTGGGATCCGCGTCGGAGGGTCAAAAACTGCTTGCAAAAATTGCGCGGGTTACTGGATGCGGACAGGCCCTTACCGCCGACAGCCTGGCAACGGGCGCCGCCATGAATGCTTTTGTACAGAAAGTACTGCTGGCCGGCAGGGCGGACAGCGACAGGGACGGGGTCAGCGACGATAAAGACACCTGCCCGAATACGCCACCGGGCATGAAGGTGGATACAGCCGGTTGCCCGCTTGACAGCGACAGGGACGGGGTCAGCGACGATAAAGATAGCTGCGCGAATACCGCCCCCGGCGTGAAGGTGGATACCATCGGTTGTCCGCTTGACAGCGACAGGGACGGGGTCAGCGACGATAAAGACGCCTGCCCGAATACGCCACCGGGCATGAAGGTGGATACCATCGGTTGTTCGCCGGATAGCGACCGGGACGGCGTGCCGGATGATAGGGATCAGTGTTCCGATACGCCAAAGGGTGCCAAGGTGGACGCCCGTGGCTGTCCCATTCCCACGGCCGTCCTGGGCGTCGTCCCAGAAGCCGGGACATATGTTTTTAAGGATATCAGGTTTGAGCCCAACAAGTCGGATTTGAAGGCGCGTTCCTATCCCACGCTGAATAAAATCGCCGATGCCCTTAAGGCTCGGCCGGGACTGAATGTCGAAATTCAAGGCCATACGGACAACCGCGGCAATCATGACGACAATGTCAATCTCAGCCAGCGTCGGGCAGAATCGGTAAAAGCTTACCTGGTGTCCAGAGGCGTTGACGGTGAGCGTCTGGCGGCCAGAGGATATGGTCCGGATCGCCCCATCGCCAGCAACGCTAAGGCCAAGGGACGGGCGAAAAACCGCCGGGTGGAGTTTAGACCGCTTCAGTAAACCCCAGTGCGAGAAAGGGTCCCGGCAACATCGGTCTTTGGCCCTTTATCTTTTGCATAAATTCTGCGTTTTTAGATATCGACTACAAAATTGTAATAAATAAATAATTACAGTTAGATATCGGTTAGCTCGGTCACGCCAAAATTGGATGCAGTGGTAACTGCTGCGACAAACACCTTTAGTTCGTGGGAAGGCATCAAATCTAAATTATATTATGATATTAGATTGTTGATTAATAAATCGGGACCGTCAAAATGCCTTTGGCGGGTAGATGTCGGTAAAATTACAAAAGAGTAATAAAGAATTATTACAAAATTGCATGTTTGCAAGGAATCCGCCTTCTCATTGACTCGTAAACCAGCCTGAATCCATCCCCCTGTATAAAAATATGTGCTTAATTAACCTTTGATATCGGGCAGATGATCATCTTTCGACGTTATCCGCTCCGGAACCCTGAGCGTGTGGCATCCAACTTGCTGGATTTTTACGTTTGAGAAGTCCTTGATCATTAATTCCAACTGCATTCACAAAGGAGAGAAATGGGATGAAACGATTTCGCAAGACTATGGGTATTGTTTTGGGCTTGTTGATTGCCGGTACAAGCTTGGTGCAAGCAGCGGATACCATTAAGGTGGGCATCCTGCATTCGTTGTCCGGCACCATGGCCATCAGTGAAACCTCGTTGAAAGACGTGGCCTTGATGACCATCGAAGAAATAAATTCCGCTGGCGGCGTGCTGGGCAAGAAACTCGAACCAGTGGTGGTGGACCCGGCCTCCAACTGGCCCCTGTTTGCCGAAAAGGCGCGTGAATTGATTGAAAAACACAAGGTAGCCGTGACCTTCGGCTGCTGGACATCCGTATCGCGCAAATCCGTATTGCCGGTTTTCGAGGAGTTGGACGCCTTGCTTTTCTATCCGGTGCAGTATGAAGGCGAAGAGTGTTCCAAGAATGTTTTCTACACCGGCGCTGCACCCAATCAACAGGCGATCCCGGCGGTTGAATATTTGATGAGTACCGACGGTGGTGGCGCCAAGCGCTTTGTCCTGCTGGGCACCGACTATGTCTACCCGCGCACCACCAACAAAATCCTGCGGGCCTTTCTGCACAGCAAGGGTGTCACCGATGCCGATATCATGGAAACCTACACGCCTTTCGGCCATGCCGACTACCAGACCATTGTCGCCGATGTGAAGAAATTCGCGGCCGCCAAGCCCACGGCGGTAATTTCCACCATCAACGGCGATTCCAATGTGCCCTTCTATAAAGAGTTGGCCAACCAGGGTATCAAGGCCGAAGACATCCCGGTGATTGCTTTTTCGGTGGGCGAAGAAGAGTTGCGCGGCATCGATACGGCGCCGCTGGTGGGGCATTTGGCCGCCTGGAACTACTTCATGTCTATGGATACCCCGGAGAACAGGGCATTTATCAAGAAGTGGCGTGCCTATGTGAAGAAGAACAACCTGCCCGGTGGAGACAAGCGCGTCACCAATGATCCCATGGAAGCCACTTATATCGGCATGCACATGTGGGCTCAGGCCGTGCAGCAGGCCGGCACCACCTATGTGGCCGCCGTCCGCCAGGCCATGGGCTATCAGACTTTCAAATCGCCGTCCGGCTATGTCATTCAGATGGATGCCAAAAACCATCATTTGCATAAACCGGTAGTGATCGGTGAAGTGACCGCTGCGGGTCAGTTTGAAATCGTCTGGAAGACCGACGGTCCCATTCGCGCCGAGGCCTGGAGCCCCTTTATCCCGGACAGCGCCAAGAAGGTGGCCGATTGGACCTATCCCTGGGTATGCGGTAACTGCAACAAACCCATGTTCAACTAATTCCGAGACCGGTTCAATCCATCCGGAATTGCGTTGAAGCACCATGAGGGAAAGGCGGGGCCGGATAGCAGTCGCCGCCAAAGCATCTGCCCGTCCCGCCATTCCCCCACGGATAGTTAAATTTAAATAGGATTGCAAAGGACCGCAAGCACAATTTTGGTTGCAGGTTGCAAAACTCATCGAACCATCCGGGACTCAAAATGCCGTTACGCATGACTATACTTTTTATCGCTATTGGCCTGATGCTACTCGGGGCAATGGCCCCGGCTGCAGCGCAGGACCGGGAGACGGTGGTCAACGGTCTGGTGGCAGACAGCCGGGATACCATCATGCAGTCCATCGAGGCCTTGCCGGCTCTGGGCGATAAAATCGCTTTAGCGGCGCTTCTGGCGCTTCAGGATAAGCGCCTTGGGCGCGATGCCCAGGGGCGGGCGGTCATTGTTGATGAAAAAAAGCCTTCCGCGGTCTATGCGGATTCCGGAGAGCCTTTCCGTGGCGATCGGCAAGTCTTGCAATATCCTGTCATCAACAACCGGGTGCGCAGAATGCTCAAGACCACCATTGCAGAAATGAGCCTATTTAGTGATGATCGCCAGATCCGATTGCAGGCAGCCCAAGAGCTGGCACGCAGCCCCCAGGAAGATTCCACTGAGCGTATGCGCAAGGCCTTGAAGCAGGAAGGCGATGCCGCCGTGCGCGATGCATTGACCCTGGCCTTGGCATTGATCGAAATCAACAGCGCGCAGAAGTCTGTCCGTTTAAAGGCCATCGCGGAATTGGGGCAATCGGGCAACAACCAGTTCATTTCTCTGCTCAAACCGATCCTGTCCCAAAGCGCCGACGGACAATTCAATGAACAGGATGTCGAGATTCGCAAGGCCGCCCGGAAGGCCCTGGACGCCATTGAAAGCCATGCGCTCATGGTGCGTTCGGTTCAGGATATGTTTTACGGGATCAGTCTGGGCAGTGTACTGCTGTTGGCGGCCCTGGGCCTGGCCATCACATTCGGTCTCATGGGGGTCATCAACATGGCCCATGGGGAGATGCTGATGCTGGGTGCCTATGCCACCTATGTCATCCAGAACGTCTTCCAGGCTTATCTGCCGGGGGCTATGAGCTGGTATCTGCCGGCAGCGGTCCCCTTCGCCTTCGGTGTCGCCTGCATAGTGGGCGTCATCCTGGAGCGATGCGTTATCCGCTTTCTTTACGGTCGTCCTCTGGAAACCCTGCTGGCCACCTGGGGCATCAGCCTGATCCTGATCCAGACAGTGCGCTCGATATTCGGCGCTCAAAATGTGGAAGTGGCCAACCCGACCTGGCTTTCCGGGGCCGCCGAGCCCATCACAGGACTGGTGTTGACTTACAACCGCCTGGCAATTATCGGCTTCGTCATCGTCATCGTGATGCTGGTCTACGGACTGCTTAATTATACCAGCCTGGGATTGAAAGTGCGCAGTGTAACCCAGAACCGCTCCATGGCTGCCGCCATGGGGATTCATACGGCCCGCATCGATATGTGGACTTTCGGCATCGGTTCGGGTATCGCCGGTCTGGGCGGCGTGGCCCTGTCTCAGATCGGCAACGTGGGCCCCGAGTTGGGCCAGGGGTATATCGTTGACTCCTTTATGGTGGTGGTCCTGGGCGGCGTGGGCAAGATCGCCGGAACCGTCTGCGGGGCCATGGGGCTGGGCATCGTCAACAAGTTCATAGAACCCCACACCGGGGCCGTGCTGGGCAAAATTATTCTGCTGATCTTTATCATCCTGTTCATTCAGAAGCGACCCCAGGGGATGTTCGCTCAGAAGGTTCGGGCCTGATTAAAGATTTTAAAGACGCCTCCAATAAGAAGAATCGGAGCCAATCACCATGCTCAAGCACATCGTTAAAATCCAGTCCCAACGCCAATGGGTCGGTACGGCTGCGGCCGCTGGCCTGATTTTACTGCTGGTGCCGTTGCTGAACCAGTTCATTGCGCCCGATTCTTTTTTGCATCTTCCCGATTACATGGTCATCCTGCTGGGCAAATTTCTGTGCTATGCCATGGTGGCGGTAGCCATCGATCTGATTTGGGGCTTTACCGGCATCCTCAGTCTGGGGCACGGCGTATTCTTCGCCCTGGGCGGGTATGCCATGGGCATGCACCTGATGCGGGCCATGGCAGGCCAGGGCGTGTACCGCAGCAATTTGCCCGATTTCATGGTCTTTCTCGACTGGCATGAACTGCCCTGGTTCTGGCAGGGTTTCGACATGTTCTGGTTCGCTTTGCTGATGATCGTCCTGGTACCGGCGGTATTGGCCCTGGTGGTGGGTTTTTTTGCCTTCCGCTCACGCATTACGGGCGTCTATTTTTCCATCCTGACCCAGGCCATGACCTACGCGCTGATGTTGCTTTTCTTTCGCAACAACACTGGGTTCGGCGGCAACAACGGGCTGACCGATTTCAAAACTCTGCTGGGATTTTCCCTGCAATCGCCGGGGACCAAATTGGGCCTGTGCATGCTGTCGGGCGTTTTCCTGCTGATTTTCTACCTGATCTGCCGCTTTATGACGGCTTCCAAGTTGGGGCGGGTGATTACCGCCATCCGGGATGCTGAGAGCCGGGTGCAGTTTTCAGGCTACAACAGCCTGTACTACAAGCTCTTCGTTTGGACGTTGTCGGCAGTGATTTGTGCCATCGCCGGCGCCCTGTATGTCCCCCAGGTGGGGATCATCAACCCCAGCGAAATGGCTCCGGCCAACTCCATCGAGATGGCCATCTGGGTAGCCGTGGGCGGCCGCGGAACCCTGACCGGCGCCATTGCCGGTTCTTTCCTGGTCAATGGGGCCAAAAGCTGGTTTACCGTGGCCGCACCGGAGATGTGGCTTTACTTCCTGGGATTTCTTTTCATTCTGACGACCTTGTTTCTGCCCCAAGGATTTATCAAAATGGGCGGCCCCCTGATGCACCTTTGCCGCCGTTGGGCCGCTTGGCAAAAGAGTAGATTGGATTCGCATCAAAAGACGGCAAAATCGGTTCCCGTCCGAACTTCATCAGAAAGATAATGAGGGCATCGCCATGAGTCCGATCGGAAGTATTCTCAAGGAAGAACATAAAGTCGGGGTCGACACCAGCCACCGGACCCTCTTGTATATCGAGAATGTCACCGTGACCTTTGACGGTTTCAAAGCTCTGGACGACCTGTCCCTGTATGTGGACGACGGCGCCCTGCATTGCATCATCGGTCCCAACGGTGCGGGCAAGACCACCTTGCTGGATGTGATCACCGGCAGAACCAGGCCGGATCGCGGCAAGATCACCTTCGGCCAATGGATGGAGCTGATCGGCCGGCGGGAAGACCAGATCGCTCGCATGGGCATCGGCCGTAAGTTCCAGAAGCCCACGGTTTTTGAAAACCATACCTTGTTCGAGAATCTGGAGCTGGCCTTAAAGACGGACAAGCGGGTCTGGAACAGCCTATTCGGGCAATTGTCCAGAGGGGATCGGGAACGCATCGACGAAGTGGTGGAATTGATCGGCCTGAAAGATCATTTAAGTCATAGGGCGGGCTTACTCTCCCACGGCCAGAAGCAGTGGTTGGAAATCGGTATGCTTCTCATGCAGAGCCCGCAGCTGCTGCTGGTGGATGAACCGGTGGCCGGTATGACGCCTGCGGAGGTGGCGCATTCCGCCGAACTGCTGACCTCCCTGGCCGGCCGCCACACCGTGGTAGTGGTGGAACACGACATGGCCTTTGTGCGCTCCATCGCCCAGCGCGTGACGGTGCTGCACGAAGGCCGGGTGCTGGCCGAAGGGAGCATGGACAATGTCCAGAACGATCCAAAGGTAGTGGAAGTCTATCTCGGAGAATAGCATGCTGAATATCGCAGGACTCAATCAATTTTACGGCGAAAGTCACATCCTGTGGGATATCGATCTGCAGATTCCTGCGGGTCAGTGCCTGTCTGTCATGGGCCGCAACGGTGTGGGCAAGACCACCCTGCTTAAGACCATCATGGGGCTGCTGCCGGCCCGCAGCGGCACCATCGGGTTCGGTGATCGATCGTTGACCCTGTGCCCGGCGGCCGAGCGGGCCAGGACCGGGATCGGCTATGTCCCCCAGGGACGGGAGATATTTCCCCAGTTGACGGTGGAAGAAAACCTTCGGGTGGGCCTTTTCGCCCGCCGGGACCAGCAGCGGCAGATCCCCACGGAGATCTTTCAGCTTTTCCCGGTGCTAAAGAAAATGCTGCACCGGCGCGGTGGAGACCTCTCCGGCGGGCAGCAACAGCAACTGGCCATCGGCCGGGCCCTGGCCATCGATCCCAAAATGCTGATTCTGGACGAACCCACAGAGGGAATTCAACCCAATATCATCCAGGAAATCGGTGAGATCATCATCCATCTGAATCAAGAGCACCGACTGACGGTCTTACTGGTGGAGCAAAAGCTGAAATTTGCGTGCAAGGTGGCAGAGGCCTTCTGCATCGTAGACAAAGGCCGCATCAAGGCCCAGGGTGCCATGGCGATGCTGGACGAAAACCTGATCAATCAGTATTTAATGGTGTAGATCCATGGCAGTACTTTCAGAACTTGTGAACCATCCTGACCGGGTGATGCCCACACCGGCGAATATCGTCGAAGAAGAGGCAGGCTGGCAGGCTAGTTTGAAACTGGGCTATGCTGCCAAGGGCGGCAAGAGTTTGCTGTTGCGGCAGGATCGCCGGGGGCCGCTTTTTGTCCAGAAACCCTTTTACCCCGAAGGCCCCAAGACCTGCCACACCTACATCATTCATCCGCCCGGCGGGGTCGTGGGCGGAGACAGATTGGGTCTGGACGTGACCCTGGCAGCCGGCAGCCAGGCCCTGATCACCACTCCTGCGGCCGGTAAGTTCTACCGCAGTGCCGGACTAACTGCGGAACAGGTCAACCGCTTGGATGTGGCTTCCGACGCCGTCCTGGAATGGCTGCCCCAGGAGACTATTATCTATGACGGTGCCCATGCCCGGATGCGTACTACCGTCAGACTGAGCCCGGGCGCATGCTTTATTGGCTGGGAGATGATCTGCCTGGGGCTGCCGGCCTGCGCTCAACCGTTTACCCTGGGCCGCATCGAGCAGCATTTTGAAATCTGGCAGGCCGGTGCGCCCATTCTGATCGAACCCCTGCGGATCGGCCCCAGCGATGCGCTCCTCACGGCCTGTTGGGGAATGGCCGGTCATCCGGTCATCGGCACCTTGGCGGCTACTGTCCAGGACCCCGGGGTGGTTGCGACCGTTCGGGAGCATGCGTCTGCAGGGCCGGAAGACGGTCTTTTTGCCGTCACCCGGGTGCAGGGACTGATCCTGTGCCGTTTTCTGGGAGACGATGTGTATGCCGGTTTGAAGCTGTTCAGGCGGGCTTGGGAAATTTTACGCCCGGTTGTCAAAGGCAGCGGCATTTGTGCACCGAGGATATGGGCGACATGAAAAATGGTTTGTGGTTTATGGTCAGCAATTCTGGTTGAAGCGACCGGTGAATGGGCGCCAAGGCCTTCAAATCACCGGCACCCTATGTCAAGGTCCGCTAAGGTGCGCTCCCGGGCGGCCCGCAAACTCGCTGCGCTCAAACAGTGCAGGCCGTTTATCCTCCCGCGCACCTAGCGGCCCTAAGACATACGCTGCGAATGGTGATTTGAAGGCCTTGGCGCCCACTCACCTGATCCGTGCTTGATACTGAATACTGTTCAGCCAGAATAGCTGATTTTGCCTCGTTCCCACCCTCCGGCATGGGGACGTTCACTCTGAGAAAGATGAGGAGATAATTTTATGGAGCTTTCACCGCGTGAGAAGGACAAACTGTTGATTTTTACGGCCGGGTTGGTTGCCGAGCGCCGGATGGCGCGGGGGTTGAAGTTGAACTACCCCGAGGCGGTGGCTTTTATTTCGGCCGCCATTATGGAAGGGGCCCGGGACGGGCGCAGTGTTGCGGAGTTGATGACCCATGGCACCGGGCTGCTGACCACCAGTGATGTCATGGAGGGGGTGGCCGAGATGATTCCCGAGGTCCAGGTGGAATCCACCTTTCCGGATGGCAGTAAACTGGTGACGGTGCATCATCCTATTCGAGAGGCGGTGGCGCCATGATCCCCGGAGAAATCATCCCGGCACCCGGGACTATCGAGATCAATGCCGGACGCACCGGCGTAACCCTGCGCGTGGCCAACACCGGCGATCGCCCCATCCAGGTGGGGTCCCACTATCATTTCTATGAAACCAACCTGGCTTTAAAGTTCGACCGACAGGCGGCCAGGGGCATGCGCCTGAACATACCGGCCGGCACGGCCGTGCGCTTCGAGCCCGGTCAAAAACGAGAGGTGGAACTGGTTCCCTATGCAGGGAAACGTCGGGTATTCGGATTCAACGCTCGGATTATGGGCCCCCTGGAGGAGGAGTAATTATGCGCAGCATGGATCGACACGCGTATGCGGAGATGTTCGGGCCCACCACCGGCGACCGGGTGCGGTTGGGGGATACGGCACTGGTGATCGAAGTGGAAAAGGATTTCACCACCTATGGCGAAGAAGTCAAGTTCGGCGGCGGCAAGGTCATTCGCGACGGCATGGGCCAGAGCCAGGCAACGGCGGATCACG
>Ga0055480_10000782_pt1 | contig 12265 bp, 12 predicted proteins | sample Muzzi_PWB_D2_FD_57935 | JGI IMG/M metagenome (GOLD analysis project Ga0055480, IMG submission 57935) | Wetland microbial communities from San Francisco Bay, California, USA, that impact long-term carbon sequestration - Muzzi_PWB_D2 | ecosystem: Environmental > Aquatic > Marine > Wetlands ... | reverse complement strand
CCCCCCCCACGCCTCGCCTCGCAGTGAGCTGCTAGATTCCGGCCATCGTGTTCGGAATCGGCATGACGGAGCTGTTGGTGATCCTCGTGGTCGGCCTGCTCGTCCTGGGGCCGAAGCGGCTCCCCGAGCTCGCCCGTTCACTGGGTCGCGGGTTGGCGGAGTTTCGCCGCGCATCCTCGGACATGCGCCGTGAGTTCCTAGACGTGGCGGAGGAGGTTCGTCGCGAGGATCCGCCGGCCGACTCCACGGGCCTGCCCGGTCCGGACGACGAGCCGACCCCGCTGATCGAAGAGCCCACTGCGGCCGGCGAGCGCTCGAGTCCGGAGCCGGACAGCACCGACCCCGTTGCAGGGACCAAGGGTGGATGAAACCAAGCTCCCCCTCACCGATCACCTGGCGGAGCTCCGTTCGCGCATCTTCCGGATCCTGATCGCCTGGGTGATCGGAGCCATCTTGTCGTGGCGCTTCAGCGAGCAGATCTTCGGACTGCTGCTCGCGCCCGCCGTTGCGGCGCTCGGCGGCGACGATGCCCAGCTCCAGGCGATCGCTCCCACCGAGATCTTCTTCACCTACCTGAAGTGCGCCGTGCTCTCCGGATTCCTGCTCTCGCTTCCGGTGATCTTCTGGCAGATCTGGCGTTTCGTCGCGCCCGGGATGTACCCGTCCGAGAAGAAGGCCGTGGTCCCCTTCGTAAGCGCATCCACCGTGCTGTTCCTGTCCGGGTCGATCTTCGGGTACACGATGGTCTTCCCGCTCATGTTCGACTTCTTCACGCAGTTCGACAGTGAATTCGTGCGGTCGGCGTGGACCATGCGCGAGGTCTTCGCGTTGACGACGCGTCTCTTCCTCGCGTTCGGGGTGGCCTTCGAGCTGCCGGTGCTGGTCTTCTTCCTGTCGGTCACCGGCATCGTCGACGCGCCGACCCTGCTGCGCGGAACGCCCTACGCCACGCTGGCGGTCTTCGTCACTGCCGCGATCCTGACGCCGCCGGACTGGGTCAGTCAGGTCTTCCTGGCGGTGCCGATGGTGCTGCTCTACCTGGTGGGCGTGGGCGTCGCCTTCGTCTTCGGCGGTGGGCGCAAACGCAAACGGGCGAGCATCGGCAGCGACCTCGCCTGATCCGCGTCCGATCGCTCTCGGATCAGGCCCCGGGGGCGGGATGCGCGAAGCCCAGGTCGCTCGACAGCCGTTCAGCGGCGCCCGTCACCATCGGGACCAGCTCGTTCAGCATGCGCTCCTCATCCATGCGGAAGACCGGGCCGGAGACCGAGAGAGCGGCAACGGCCTCGCCGGAGGTGCCGAAGACGGGTGCGGCGACACACGCCAGACCCGGCTCACATTCTTCGACGTCGAGCGCGTAGCCGCGCACCGCGGCGCTGCGGATCTGGTCGAAGAGCTTGTGCGCGTCCACGATCGTCGCGGAGGTACGCGCGTCCAGGGTACCGGTGCGGGCGCGCTCGAACTCCTCGATCAACGACTGGTTGGAGCACCCCAACAGGACCTTGCCCAGCGCGGTGCAGTGGGCCGGCAACGAGCGCCCGATTCGCGATCCGGTGCCGACGAGCTGCTCCGAAGCAATGCCGTCGAGGTGCACGACTTCGAAGTCGCGCAGGACCGCAAGGTGGGATGACTCGCCGGAGCCCGCGGCGATCTCTTCGAGCAGAGCTCGCGCGCGCCGCAACAGCGCTCGGCTCTTCAGGAAGGACTGGCCGAGCTCGAGGCAGCCGGCGCCCAATCCATAGCGATCGCTGTCGACGCGCTGCTCGACGTACCCGTGGAGCTGAAGCGTCGCCAATAACCGAAACACGTTGTTCTTGTGCAGATCGAGGCGACGGGAGAGCTCGGTGACTCCCAGGTCTTCTCCGTCGCGGAAGGCTTCGAGCAGCTTCAGAGCATTGGCGACCGTTTGAATCGCGTAGTCACTCTTCTGCTTTTTCATCGGCTTGGGTCTCCTGCCCCTCAGCCCTGGATCCGCTCACCCGGGAAGCAACGTCGACCTGGGGGGAGTCGCGGTGCTCGATGGAACCGGGCGATTCCAATATCGCGCATCAATGAAACGTTACGTCATCCTCTCGGGGAGGGAGGTCCAAGCTATTCGTTGCATTTTGGAAAACGCTGACCGACTGACTGAATCACCGGCACCCACCGCATTCGACGAGGAGACGCATCCGTCAGAGTCGCCGCGAGGCTTTCTATCGCACGCGCGGCGGGAGTGTCAAGAATTCTATTTGCGATTGTCATCAGAAAACCGATGGTGAAACACACTCGTGTACACTCTACTGCACCGACGGCGGCGACCCTAAAGGCGATTTTACCGACGGGAAGACGGAATCGGGGACGAAAAAAACTTCGCGCGAGCGGTCTCTACCCGCCCGACCGGCTCGACTCCGGTGCGGAGCGCTCGTCGCCCTCGGTGGCCAGGATCTCGAGCATCAAGAGCCCCACACCGACGACGATCCACGTGTCGGCGAAGTTGAAGTCGGGCCAGGAGTAGCCGCCCCAAAGCTCGAAGTGCAGGAAGTCCACCACCTCGCCGAAGCGAACACGGTCGATGAGATTGCCGGCAGCCCCGCCGAGCATCATCCCGCACGCAAAGGACGCCAACTTGTCCCGCGGGGCGAGATGCACGAGAAAGTGGATGATCAAGCCGAGTGCGACGATTGCCACACCGATGAAGAGGAAGAGACGCACCCCGACGGACCAGTCGCGAAACATGCCGAACGCAGCACCCGTGTTGCGCACATGGGTGAGGTAAAAGAACCCCTCGATCACGGGAATTCGATCGGCGTAGGTGAGATTGGCGTTGATCGCCGCCTTCGAGACAACGTCGAGCGCGAGTGCGGCGGCAAAGGTCAACAACGCGACCCGATACTTGAGCGGCATGGGCAGGCGCACGCTATCACACCGGTTTTTCGGGAGCTATCGCAGCTCCTCCGATGACAGCCAGCCGTCGCTCCACACCACGGGCGCCGCGCGCGCGGCGCGCGTCAGCAGCGCCTCGCCGGCGGCGGCGCTGCCGCCGCGAAGGAGCGCGCGACCGCGCAGCCCGTCGAAGTGCGCCGCAACCCGCGGGGACGCGAGCTCTTCGGGCGCGAACAGCTGCTCCGCCTGCGCGAGTGTCTCGACGCCACGCTGCGCGTCGCCCCACTGCACCTGAACCGCGGCGAGTGCGAGGTAGGCGTACGGATTCGTCGGGTCGGTCCGGATCGCGCGTTCGCACTGACTGATCGCGTACTGCGCATCGGCGGCGGCGAGCGCGTCGAGAACCAAGCGGGTCGAGGCGCGGCGCTGCGGGTCGCCGGCATCCGCGACGTCGCGAATCCGCAGCGCGCCGGGCGCTTCCCGCGACGTCCGAACCGGTGCGACGGCGCATCCGACGACGAGCGCGGCCGCAAGGGCGTGCGGTAGCAGGCGCCCGACGCGGCTCGGTCGTCGCCTCACAGCTGACGGCGCAGCCATTCGAAGAATCCCCGCTCGACCTCGCGTCGCCGGTCGCCCTCTCGTCGCAGCTCGGATCCCGCGGGACACAGCCGATCCGGCGCCGTCCCCGCGAGAAAGTACTCCTTCTTGCGGCGCGGACAGCCCGCGAGTGCCCGCGCACCGGTTTCGGGATCGATCTCGACGATCTCGACATCCGACGGACGCCGAAATTCACCGCGAATCTGGCCACCCGTCACTTCTTTCACGAAACGGCGCCAGATCGGAAGCGCTCCGACGCTGCTGGGGATGCCGAGACTCTGGGGCTCGTCGAAGCCCAACCACACCACCGCCACCAGCTCGGGTGTGAAGCCGACGAACCAGAGGTCCCGTTCCCGGTCGGATGTGCCCGTCTTGGCCGCGATGGGCCCCCGAATTCCCGTCTGGTAGACCCGCGACGCCGTGCCCCGCTTCGCGACGCCCTCGAGCATCGACGTGATCAGGAACGCCGAGCCTGGGTCGAGTACGCGCTCGAAGCGCAGCCGCCGTCGTTCGAGTGTGTCACCGCGGACGTTGACGAGGTCCTCGATGGTCTGGGTATCCGGTCGGATTCCACCGCTGGCGATCGTCGCATAGGCCCGCGCCATGTCGAGCGGAGAGACGTCGGCGGATCCGAGCGCAAGACTCGGAACCAGTGGCAGCGGACTCGTCACACCGAGCCGCCGGGCGACGTCCGCCACCCGGCGGATGCCGAGGTCGTTCGCCAGCCGCGCGGTGGAGACATTGAGCGACCGCTCGAGGGCCGTTCGCACGGAGACGCGTCCATTCCACTTGTGGTCGTAGTTCTCCGGCCGCCACATTCCCTGGGGGGTCGAGATCTCCAGCGGGGAGTCGTCGAGGAAGTCGGCCAACGTCACGAAGGGCTGGCCGTTCTGCACTTCGAGCGCGGCGATGTAGACGAAGGGCTTGAAGACGCTGCCGGTGGGCCGGCGGGCCTGGGTGCAGCGGTCGAACTGCGAGACGGCGTAGCTGCGGCCGCCGACCAGGGCGAGTAGCTCACCAGTTTGGGGCCGCAGCGCGATGAGGCAGCCCTGCAACGCCTCCGTGGGATCCTTTCGCGCCAGGCGCGGGTAGCGTTTCTCGAGCTGCTCGATTCCGTCCTGCAACGACGCCGCTGCGACACGTTGCAGGCGACGGTCGAGGGTCGAATAGATGCGCAGCCCTTCGGAGGTGAGAACGTCGCTGTCGTAGCTCTCGGAGAGGTGCCGGCGAAGCAGATCGAGGAAGTAGCGCGCGTCACCCAGGTCGGGTGTGACCGCGGCGAGCTGCAATGGGGCGTTGCGGGCGATCTCGAGATCCTGCGAATCGATGCGTCCCTGTGAATACATCAATTTCAGAACCAGATTGCGTCGTTTCAGCGCGCGCTCGGGATCGCGATAGGGCGAGAGCCCGTTCGGACTCTGGATGATCGCCGCCAACAGCGCCGACTCCGCCGGGGACAGCTCGCGCACGGGCTTGCCGAAGTACACATGGGTCGCTTCGCCGACCCCGTGGATCGCCGTCGATCCGCGCTGGCCGAAGTAGATCTCGTTCAGATACGCGGTGAGGATCGCGTCCTTGTCGTATCGGAGCTCGACGAGGAGCGCCATGACGGCTTCCTGGAGCTTGCGCTTGATCGTTCGTTCTGGCGTGAGGAAGAAGTTCTTCACCAGCTGCTGGGTGAGCGTGCTGCCGCCTTCGCGAATCGATCCCGCGCGAAGGTTGGCAATCATCGCGCCGGCGATGCGTTTCAGGTCGATCCCGGGGTGTGTCTGGAAGCGCTGGTCCTCCACCGCCAGCACCGCATCGACGAGGTGATCGGGGACGTCGTCGAGGGTGACCAGGTCGCGCTGCTCGCGATTCGGCCCGTAGTACGCCCCGATGGGTTCGGGCTCCAACAGCACGGCGCCGACCTCGCGTCCCCGCGGTAGCTCGAGGATCGCGTCGATGGTCCGGCCGGCGAGCCGCAGCACCACGTCGCGTTCGGGCTCGGGCCGCGAGGGGTGGGCGAAGGCGCGCAAGTGGATGCGCACCCGGCCCGGCTTCCAGACGAACCGGCCGGGTTGGAGATCCCTCGTCTCGACCGCCTCGCGGTAGCCGAGCCGATCGAGGATCCCCCGCAGGTCGACGAGCTCGTAGTCGAGCCCGGGATAGAGAATGGTCGGCGCTGAGAAGACGCGGGAGGGAACCCGGAACGAACGTCCGGCGAACCGCTTCACCACGATCCGGTCGAGGTGGACGATGTAGCTGGCGGCGAGGAAGCCGCCGACGAAGCCCAGTCCGGTGACGGCGAGCCCCAGCGCACGCAGCCAGCGCGGCCAGCGCGACCCGTGGGGAGGCGCCTTCGAGCGACGCCGGGCCGTTCGCGCCCGAGACTTCTTGCGCGTGCCCGCCTTTCGCCTCGGTGCCGTGGTGACTCCCTCCCCCAGCTGGATTCTGCCGAAGGTGACCGAAGTTTGCGACGCCGCGGGCGGGGGGCGCGCAGCACCGGGACGGTGTGCGACGGTTAGAGGTCGGCGCGACCCGCGCGCCGGACCCGCGCTTCGTAGGCGTCCCGCGCGATGCGGGCGTCGTCGATGAAGTGGGCGAGCTCGTCGAACAGCAGCGCCTGCGGTCCGTCGCACAGCGCCTCTTCGGGACGCGGGTGGAAATCCACCAGAACCAGGTTGGCCCCGGCGATCACGCCTTGGGCCGTCACGTGGAACACGTCGAGCAGGCCGTCGGGCGCCACCGCCCGGCTGCCGACGGAGTGCGAGGGGTCGATCGCGACCGGCAGCCGCGTGAGTCGCCGCACCACCGGAACGTGGCCGAAGTCGACGAAGTTGCGGTGGGGATCGCCCAGATTCGTCTTCATGCCCCGCAGGCAGAAGACGATGCGGCGATTTCCGCCGGAAGCGACGTACTCGCAGGCGTTCAGGGATTCGGACAGGGTGATGCCCATCCCGCGCTTGAACATCACCGGCAGCTCCGTCTGCTGGCCCACTGCCTTCAACAGCTCGAAGTTCTGGGCGTTGCGGGTGCCGATCTGGAGCATCACGCCGGTGGCGTGTCCCGAGCCCTCGAGCGCCCGGCGGATCTCGTCGATGTGATTCTCGTGGGTCACTTCCATGGCGATGATGCGGATGCCGTACTTCCCGGCGAGCTCGAAGATCCACGGCAGGCATGCCGCCCCGTGGCCCTGGAAGTCGTAGGGGCTCGTGCGCGGCTTGTAGGCGCCGGCGCGCGTGGTCTCGATGCCGTGCTCCTGGAGCGCGCGGAACATCGCCTCCGCGTTCTCGCGATTGTCGACGGCGCACAGGCCCGGGAACAGATGGAAGCTGTCCTGGCCGATGTGGACCCCGTTGTAGTCGAAGCCGACGCCGCTGAGGCCGCTGTCGTGCCGACCGATGGCGCGGAACTTCTCCGTCACACGCACCACCTTCTCCACACCGGCGAACTCCTCGAAGGGCGCCGTGGGAATGACGCCGGTAGAGCCCAGGAGATAGATCTCGGTGAGGCTTCGCGTGGTCCCCTGGATCTGGTGCAGCTCGGTGGTCACGCCCGGGAAGCTGCGGGCGAGATCGATGATCCGAGTGACCTCTTCGGAGTCCGGGGAGACGTCGGCTTTGAGGACGATGATCACGCAGGGGTCCTCTCTGGAGGGGTCCGCAGGCTACGGACGGAAGCCGCGTTCGTCAATCCCGCCCTTGCGAAAAGCCTTTTTCTTTCCGAGATTTGCAGCCATGAGTCCCAGTGACGGAAAGCTCTGGGGGGGCCGCTTCGAGGCGGCCACCGACGCGGCGGTCGAGCGCTTCACGGCCTCGATCGACTTCGATCGGGCGCTGGCGCGCTACGACCTGCGCGTGTCGGCCGCCCACGCGGAGATGTTGCAGCACACCGGCCTCGTCTCCGCAGCCGACACCGCGCGGCTGCGCTCCGGCCTGGACCAGATCGCGAGCGAGATCGAGGACGGCAGCTTCCCGCTCGATCCCGCCCTGGAAGACATCCACATGAACATCGAGGCGCGGCTGCACACGCTGGTGGGCCCGGTCGCGGGTCGACTCCACACCGGTCGCAGCCGGAACGATCTGGTGGCCACCGACCTGCTGCTCTATCTGCGCGACGCCGCCGAGGCCGCCCGGGCCGGGCTGCTCACGCTGCGGTCGACGCTGCTGGCCCGGGCCGCGGAGCACCTCGACACGCTCTTGCCCGGGTACACCCACCTGCAGCGCGCACAGCCCGTCCGGCTGGCCCATCACTGGCTGGCCTTCGACGCCATGTTCGCGCGCGATGGCGAACGCTTCCGAGATCTGCGCGGGCGCCTGCGGAGCTCGCCCCTCGGCGCCGGCGCGCTGGCGGGAACGACGCTGCCCCTCGATCGCGAGCGAACCGCCGCGGCGCTGGGGTTCGCACACCCCTCCGGTAATAGTATGGACGCGGTGTCCGCGCGAGACTCCGCCACGGAGTTCCTGGCCGCCACGGCGATCGCGATGGTCCACCTCTCGCGGCTCGCCGAGGAGCTGGTGCTCTGGTCCACCGCCGAGTTCGGCTTCATCGAGCTGTCCGACGCCTATTCCACCGGCTCGAGCCTGATGCCGCAGAAGAAGAACCCGGACGTGCCCGAGCTGGTGCGCGGCAAGTCCGCACGAGCGATCGGAAATCTGGTGACCCTCCTGACGCTGATGAAGGGTCTGCCGCTGACCTACAACCGCGACATGCAGGAGGACAAGGAGCCCATCTTCGATTCCGCCGCGACGCTGGCCGGCTCGCTCGAAGTGATGGCCGGCGCGATCGGGACCCTTCGGGTCCATACGGACCGCATGGCGGCGGCGGCGGCCGATCCGATGTTGCTCGCCACCGACCTCGCCGAGGCGCTGGTGGAGGCGGGCGTGCCCTTCCGCGCCGCCCACGAGGCCGTCGGGCGCGTCGTCGCTCACTGCGTGCGAAAGGATCTCGATCTGCGGAGCCTCTCGCGCGAAGACCTGCGCGCCTTCCACCCGGACTTTCCGGCGGACGCCGGGGAGCTGCTCGACCTCGGGCGCGCCGTCGAGGCGCGAAATCTCCCCGGCGGTCCGGCCCGCGCCAACGTCGAGGCGGCGCTGGCGGCGGCCCATCGCGCCGTCGAGGCGGAGAGTCGCGAGCTCGAAGCCAACCGGCCCGCCCGATGAGGCGCGTCGGGTTGTTGCTGGTGCTGCTGGCGTTGGTGGGATCGGCGTGCGGTAAGTACGGTCCGCCGCACCGCAGCGTCGCGCGGCCGCATACCACCGCGCCCGTGGCGACCACAGATCCGGAAGAGGCGCAGGAACAGGAGAAATCACCGTGAGCGAATTCTTTCCGCGGCGCGAATCCGGCCTCTGCGCGGAAGACGTGCCGATCGAGGACATCGCCAATCTGGTGGGGACGCCCGTCTTCGTCTACAGCGCGTCGAGAATCCTGGCGGCCTATGACGCACTGGACGCGGCGTTCGCCGGGGTCCCCCACAGCATCTGCTACGCCATCAAGGCCAACATGAATCTCGCGGTCGTGCGGCTGCTGATCGCGCGCGGCGCCGGCATCGACGTCACGTCCGGTGGCGAGCTGTTCCGCGCCCTGCGGGCGGGGGGCGTGGGCTCGACCTTCGTCTACTCCGGCGTCGGCAAGACGGACGCCGAGATCGAAGCGGCGCTCGAGGCGGACATCCGCCAGTTCAACATCGAGTCGCTCGCGGAGCTGCGCCGCATCGACGCCGTAGCGGGCCTTCGCGGTGTCGTGGCGCCGGTGGCGTTCCGCGTCAATCCGGACGTCGACCCGCAGACCCATCCCTACATCTCTACGGGTCTGCGCACGAGCAAGTTCGGCATCCCGATCGGCGAGGCGGTGGCCGCCTACGCCGAGGCGAAGGCGCTGGAGCACGTGCGTGTCGTGGGGGTGGACTGCCACATCGGCTCGCAGCTGACCGCGGTGCAGCCCTTCGCGGACGCGCTGCAGAAGGTGCGCGCACTCGTGCGCGAGCTACGGGAAGCGGGCCACGCCATCGAGACCATCGACGTGGGCGGCGGACTCGGCGTCGTCTACGAGAACGAGGCGCCTCCGAGCGCCGAGGAGTACGCCGCCGCCATCTGCGGCGCCGTCGGCGACCTCGACTGCGAGATCATCCTCGAGCCGGGCCGGTCGCTGGTGGCGGAGGCTGGCGTGTTCGTGACGCGCGTCCTGTATCACAAGCAGAACGAGGCCAAGCACTTCGTCGTGGTGGACGGCGCCATGAACGACCTGATCCGCCCCGCCCTGTACCAGGCCTACCAGCGCATCGAGCCCGTGGGCCCGACACGCGGGTCCAGCGACGTCGTGGATGTCGTGGGCGGCGTCTGCGAGTCCGCCGACTTCCTGGCCCGGGACCGCGAGCTGCCCGAGGTCGAGCGCGGCGATCTGCTGGCGGTGCACGGCGCCGGCGCCTACGGATTCGCCATGTCCTCCAACTACAACGGGCGCCGTCGCGCAGCGGAGGTCCTGGTGCGCGGAGACCGGTTCGAGGTGGTGCGCGAGCGCGAGAGCTACGAGGACGGCATCCGGGGCGAACACATACCCGAGGACCTGACCGGGTGACGCGGCTGCTCCCGTTCACCAAGATGCACGGAGCGGGCAACGATTTCGTCGTCCTGGATGGAATTCGTGACGCGCTGCCCCCGCTGGAAGGCCTGGCCGCGCGGCTGCTCGATCGAAACCTGGGCATCGGTGGGGATCAGCTGCTCGTCGTTCGCGCCTCGCCCACGGCGGATTTCCGCATGGAGATCTTCAATCCCGACGGATCCCAGGTGGAGATGTGCGCCAACGGCATCCGCGCCTTCTACAAGTACGTCCGCGACCGCGGGCACACGAATGCAAATGAAATCGGTGTGGAGACCCTCTCGGGCGTGGTGCGACCGCGCTGGGCGGGTGAGAACCGCGTCACCGTCGACATGGGCCGCCCCATCCTCGAGCCCGCCAAGATCCCCACCACACTGGTCGAAGGCGAGGGACCGGTGCTGGACGTGCCGCTCACCGTCGCGCTCGACGACGGCGAGCAGACCGTACGGGTCTCGTCCGTCTCCATGGGCAACCCCCACGCGGTGGTCTTCGTCGACGACCCGGACACCGCTCCCGTGACGCAGCTCGGGCCGCTGATCGAGCACCACCCGGTCTTTCCCAACCGCGTCAACGTCGAATTCGTGACCGCGGTGGACCGCGGCCACATCCGCCAACGCACCTGGGAGCGAGGCACCGGCGAGACCTTGGCCTGCGGGAGCGGTGCCTGCGCCGTGGCCGTGGTATCCATGTTGCGAGGTGTCGTGGATCGCCAGGTCGAGATCGAGCTGCGCGGCGGCATGCTCGAGATCGCCTGGGACGACGACGACGCTCACGTGTCCATGACCGGGCCGGCAGAGGAAGTCTTCACGGGACAGATTCCCGTCGCGGAGGATTGAGTTTGTTCGAAGGAGTCTCGACCGCCCTCGTGACCCCGTTCCGGGACGACGCCATCGACGAGCCGGCGCTCCGCGCGCTGGTAGAGATCCAGATCGAAGCCGGCATCGACGGCCTGGTGCCGTGCGGGTCCACCGGCGAGTCCGCCACGATGACCCACGTCGAGCACCGGCGCGTGATCGAGATCGTGGTCGAGGCCGCGGCGGGACGCGTTCCCGTGATCGCCGGAACCGGATCCAACAACACCCGGGAAGCCATCGAGCTGACCCAGCACGCGAAGGCCGCCGGCGCCTCCGGCGCGCTGTTGATCTCGCCGTACTACAACAAGCCGACCCAGGAGGGGATCGTCGCGCACTACACGGAGATCGCGCGCGCGACGCGATTCCCGCTGGTGCCGTACAACATTCCGGGCCGCACCGCTTCGAATCTGCTCCCGACGACGCTCGCCCGCCTCGCCGAGCTGGAGTGGATCGTCGGCGTCAAGGAGGCCTGCGGTGACCTCGGCCAGATTTCGGAGCTGATCGCGCGCTGTCCCGACGACTTCGCCGTTCTCTCCGGAGACGACGCGCTGACCCTCCCCATCCTCGCCGTCGGCGGCCGCGGAGTGATCTCGACGACGGCGAACGTGGCCCCGGTGGAGATGGTCGAGCTGGTCCGCGCCTTTCGCGAGGGGGATGCCGAGGGCGCCCGGCGCACCCACCAGCGCCTGCTGCCGCTGTTCGACGTGCTCTTCTGCGAGACCAACCCGATCCCGGTGAAGGCCGCGGTGTGCGAGATGGGCCGGATCGGACCGGAGATCCGGCTGCCGCTCACCGAGATCACCCAACCGAACCGGGAACGGCTGAAGGTCATCCTGAAAGAGCTGGGGATCCTCGGATGACCCAGACCGGCCGCGTACTCGTCATCGGCGCGCTCGGCCGCATGGGGAAGTGCGTGCGCACGGCCGTCGCGGACGAGCCCTCGCTCGAGCTCGCCTCGGCGCTCGAGGCGCCGGGGCACCCCGGGTTGGGAACGGAGCTCGAGGGCGGTGTCCGCGTGGAGGACGATCCGAAGTCGGCCATGTCCCGAGCGGACGTCGCGATCGACTTCAGCATACCGGCGGCGACCCTCGCGAACCTGCGGGTCGCGGCGGATGTCGGCATCGCCTACGTCACGGGCACGACCGGCTTCGACGAGACGGAGCGCGAGGAGATGCGCCAGCTGGCATCGCGCATCGCGTTGCTGCACGCGCCGAACTTCTCCCTGTCGGTGAACGTGCTCGCCTGGCTCACGCGGGAGGCGGCAAAGCGGCTCGGCAGCGGCTACGACGCCGAGATCGTCGAGCTGCACCACGCGGCCAAGCGCGACGCGCCCAGCGGAACCGCCCTGCGACTGGGCGAAGCCATCGCGGCGG
>Ga0055480_10000780_pt1 | contig 12272 bp, 22 predicted proteins | sample Muzzi_PWB_D2_FD_57935 | JGI IMG/M metagenome (GOLD analysis project Ga0055480, IMG submission 57935) | Wetland microbial communities from San Francisco Bay, California, USA, that impact long-term carbon sequestration - Muzzi_PWB_D2 | ecosystem: Environmental > Aquatic > Marine > Wetlands ... | reverse complement strand
CAGTTCGAGCTTCGGACACACAAGCGTTTGATCGACATCGTGGACAGTCGGCCACAAACCATCGACGCCCTGACCAAGCTGGATCTGCCGGCCGGGGTCGACGTGGAAATCAAAGTCGACTGAACGCTCCCACGCCGGCATTGTAGCGGGTACGAGACGATATGGGTGGAATCATCGGACGGAAGGTCGGAATGACTCGGGTCTTCGATGACACCGGGAACCAGGTTCCCGTGACGGTCGTCGAGGCGGGGCCGTGCCCCGTAATCCAGGTCAAGACCCCCGAGGTGGACGGATACGCCGCGATCCAACTCGGGTTCGGGACCCGGAAAGCGAAGCACGCCACGAAGGCCCAGGTCGGACACGCGGAAAGAGCGGGTCTGGATGCGGCGCCTCGGCTTCTTCGCGAGGTCCCGTCCCCGGATGAGGCGGAACCCTCGGTCGGTGAGGTCCTCACCGTGGAGCAGTTCGAGCCAGGGGACCGCGTGAAGGTGACCGGTGCGAGCAAGGGGCGGGGTTTCCAGGGAGTCGTCCGGCGACACGGGTTCGCGGGGCGTCCCGCGAGCCATGGTCATCCGCTCTCGCGGACGCCGGGCTCCGTGGGACCGGGTACGGACCCGTCCCGTGTGATCAAGGGCAAGAAGCTTCCGGGACGGATGGGCGGGAACCGCGTGACGATAAGGAACCTGCAGGTAGTGAAGGTGGACGGCGAGCGAAACCTGCTCTTCTTGAAGGGTGGGGTTCCCGGCGCCCGAGACAGCTATGTCCTCATCACGAAGTCGAAGTGACGATGTTCAAGGCACGCTATTTCAAGGCTGACGGAAAGAAGGGCCGAGCCCGGCCTCTACCGCCCGCCCTCTTCGATGGAGTCGTTCACGAGGGGGTGCTGCACCAGGTGGTGAAGGCTTACCTCTCGAACCAGCGGCACGGTACCGCGGCGGCGAAGAGCCGCTCTGCGGTTCGCGGAGGGAGTCGGAAGCCCTGGCGTCAGAAGGGCACGGGAAGGGCCCGTCAAGGCACCATTCGGGCGGCACAGTGGGAGGGTGGAGGCCGTGCGTTTCCCCCCATCCCGCATTCATGGAACCAACGGATACCGCGGAAGGTGAAGGCGCTGGCCCGCCGCTCGGCCTTCAACGCCCGTGCGGAAGAGGATCGGGTGATCCTGGTCGATCTCCCTGTCATGGAAGCGCCCCGCACCCGAGAGGTCAGGGCCCTCATGAAGGCCGTCGAGGTCGATGGAGCGAGAACCCTGTTCTTGACCCACGGGCTGAACCGGACCTTCCATCTTTCGACGCGGAACCTCGCGAATGTCGAGGTTCGCGTGTTCGGGGAAGAGTCGGCCTACGATCTGCTCCGTGCCGAGGTGGTGCTCATCGAACGCGCTGCGATCGACCACTTCGGGGCGGCGTCGGAGGCGGCGGAGGCCGTCGTCCAGGAGCCGGCCGCCGAGACGGTCGTCGACGAGACTCCCGAGGCAGATGCGACCGACGAGGACGAGAACGATGCATGACGCACGAGAGGTGATCGTGAGTCCAATGATCACCGAGAAGAGCACGCGGAGGATGGAGGAGCAGAACGTCTACACGTTTCTGGTCGACCAGAAGGCCAACAAGATCGAGATCAAGAGCGCCGTTGAGCGCCTCTGGGACGTGGACGTAATCGACGTCAGGACCATGCGGTATTCCGGGAAGGCCCGGCGGTCCATGATGGGGCGCATGAGTCGCAACGCGGGGCAGACCGGCCGCCGCCCGTCGTTCAAGAAGGCGATGGTCGTGCTCGCCGAGGGCGACCACATCGAGTTCTACGAGCTGGGTTAGCGGCGAAAGGAAAGGAGGACCTACCGTGGCGATAAAGAAATTCAAACCGATGACGCCCGGGTCGCGCTTTCGCTCCATATTGGAGGGAAGCGGGATCACACGGAGTGAGCCGGAGAGGTCGTTGACCTCGACCAACCATTCCAAGGGCGGCCGAAATCACCACGGTCACATCACCATGCGTCGGCGTGGTGGTGGCCACAAGCGACGGTACCGGAAGATCGACTTCAAGCGTGACAAGATCGGCGTGCCAGGGCGGGTGTCGGAGATCGAGTACGATCCGAATCGCACGGCGCACATTGCCTTGATCACCTACGCGGACGGAGAGAAGCGCTACATCCTCCATCCCCGGGGCTTGAACGTCGGCGACCAGATCGTCGCAGGGCCGAGCTCTGACATCAGACCGGGGAACGCCCTTCCGCTCGAGTTGATTCCACTCGGCACGATGGTGCACAACGTCGAGCTGAAGCCCAACAAGGGCGGGCAGATGGCTCGGTCGGCCGGGGCGGGTGTCCAGGTGGTCGCTAAGGAAGGTGACTACGTCACGTTGCGGCTCCCCTCGACCGAGGTCCGTCGCGTCCGCAAGGAATGTTCGGCCACGATCGGTCAGGTGGGCAACGTGGATCACGAGCTCACCGTTCTCGGCAAGGCTGGGGCGACTCGTTGGAGGGGAAGGCGGCCCAAGGTCCGGGGCGTCGCGATGAACCCCGTCGACCATCCTCTCGGGGGAGGGGAAGGGCGCACGTCCGGTGGACGGCCGCCCGTCTCTCCTTGGGGTAAGCGCGAAGGAATCAAGACCCGCCATCGGAAGAAGGCGTCGAACAAGTACATCGTCCGCGGCCGCAAGCGCGGGAAAGCCACCAAGTAAGGACAACCAGGGAGTTCCATGCCCCGGAGCGTGAAGAAGGGCCCCTACATCAACGAGAAGCTGCTCCTCAAGATCGACGAGATGAACTCGCGCAACGAGAGGCGAGTCGTGAAGACGTGGGCGCGTGCGTCCACGATCTCTCCCGACTTCGTGGGGCATACGGTGGCGGTACACAACGGAAACAAGTTCATCCCGGTGTACATCACCGAAAACATGGTGGGCCACAAGCTCGGCGAATTCGCCCCGACCCGGCTCTTTCGCGGACACGGGGGACGGCTCGCCGACAAGCGTTCCCGGCCGTCGTAGGAGGCGGACCCGAATGAGCGAGATGAGAGCCAGGGCGATCGCGCGACACGTGCGCATGAGCCCGCGTAAGGTACGCCTGGTGGTGGACCAGATCCGCGGGCAGAGCGTCAACGACGCGTATGCGCTCCTCCAGTTCTCGAAGAAGGCTGCCTCCGAGCCGGTGGTGAAGACCCTTCGTTCCGCGGTGGCGAATGCCCAGAATAAGGCAGACGTCGAGGGCGGGGCGTTGGACGTGGACGAACTCGTCGTGCAGGAGGCCTACGTGGACGAGGGACCGTCGCTCAAGCGCTGGAAGGCATCGGCAATGGGCCGCGCCAGCCCTCGGCGGAGACGGACGAGCCACATCACACTTGTTGTCGACGTCAAGGGATCGTAGCGCATGGGCCAGAAGACACACCCGATCGGTTTTCGTCTCGGTATCGTCAAGGACTGGAAGAGCCGCTGGTACGCGGAGCGGAGCTTCCCCCAGCTACTCCGGGAGGACGAGACCATCCGCCTGTACCTCCACCGACGGCTGGCGCATGCAGCCGTTTCGGAGGTCGAGATCGAACGGAAGCCGTCGAAGATCGTCGTGACGATCCACACGGCGCGGCCCGGGGTCGTGATCGGGAAGAGGGGTGCCGAGGTGGACAAGCTTCGTGACGAGCTCAAGATGCTGACGAATGCCGAGATCAGCGTGAACGTCGAGGAGATCAAGCGACCCGAGATCGACGCGCGGCTTGTGGCCGAGAACGTCGCCCACCAGCTGCGGCAGCGAATCAGCTTCCGCCGAGCCATGAAGAGGGCCGTGCAGAGCGCGATGAGGTCCGGCGCCGAGGGGATCAAGATCCAGTGTGCGGGACGACTGGGTGGCGCCGAAATCGCGAGAACCGAGGGATACAATGAGGGACGGGTCCCGCTTCACACGCTCCGTGCGGACATCGACTACTGCCAGCTCACCGCGAAGACCACGTACGGCACGATCGGCGTCAAGTGCTGGATCTTCAAAGGTGAAGTGATCGAAGAGCGCCGCGGGCGCACTTATTCTACGGGCGCCTGACGGATCCGAGGACTGAGCCATGCTTTCGCCAAAACGCGTCAAATACCGGAAGAAGCACAAAGGCCGGATGCGGGGCCACGCCCGCCGAGGCAATGTCGTCAGCTTCGGCGAGTACGGTCTTCAGGCATCCGAGCCGGCGTGGATTTCCAACCGCCAGATCGAAGCGGCCCGTGTGGCGATGACCCGCCACATCAAGAGGGGAGGGAAGGTCTGGATACGGATCTTCCCCGACAAGCCCATCACCCAGAAGCCGGCTGAGACGCGGATGGGAAAGGGGAAAGGGAATCCCGAGGGTTGGGTGGCCGTGGTGAAGCCGGGGCGGGTGATGTTCGAGCTCGAGGGCGTTCCGGAGGACGTCGCGCGGCGAGCGATGGCCCTCGCGACGGCGAAGCTGCCGATCAAGACGAGATTCCTGGTGCGTGACAGCCAGCTCGGAGGGTAGGCGAGATGAAGGCGGAAGACATTCGGGATTGGGACGAAACGGAGATCACGGCTCGACTGGAAGAGCTGAGTGAGGAGCGGTTTCGGCTCAGATTCCGCAGCGCGACGATGGAGCTCGAGAATCCGAGCTTGCTCCGGGCCATCCGGCGTGACATCGCGCGGTTGAAGACGATCCTGCACGAGCGGAAGCTCGCGGGTCGAAGCGAAGGCTGAACCAGGAAATCGAGCGGACGATGGCAGAAAAGGATCAGGAATTAGAGACGGAGCAGCCCACCGCGGTCGCAGAGGCGAGCGCCGCGCCTGCGGAGGAGACGGACTCCATCCCGCAGACGCGAAAGGGTCGGACCCGCAAGACGAGGATCGGGGTGGTCACGAGCGACCGGGCCGACAAGACGGTGACGGTGACGGTCGAGCGCACCTTTGCGCACCCCCTCTACGGAAAGCGGGTCGTGCGGACGAAGAAGTATCACGCGCACGACGAAACGAACGAGCATCAGATCGGCGATGTCGTGCGCATCAGCGAAACGCGACCGCTGTCGAAGACGAAGCGATGGCGCGTAGTCGAGCTCATCGAGCGACCGGTGTGAGTGGGTCCCTCGAGGTCATGCACGGAGACGGCGAGTCATGATTCAGCAGGAATCCATCCTCCGGATCGCGGACAACACGGGCGCCAAGACCGCCCTCTGTATCCGCGTGCTCGGAGGATCGAAGCGTCGCTACGCTCGGGTGGGGGATGTGATCGTCGCCACGGTCAAGGACGCGCTCCCGAATGCGCCGGTGAAGAAGGGCGAGGTGGTCAAGGCCGTCATCGTCCGCACCAGCAAGGAGATGCGGCGCCGGGACGGGACCTACATCCGCTTCGACGACAACGCGGCTGTGCTCATCAACCCCCAGGGCGAGCCCCGTGGGACCCGCATCTTCGGTCCGGTCGGACGGGAACTACGGGAGAAGCAATACATGAAGATCGTGTCCCTGGCTCCGGAGGTACTCTGAGCCATGCACAAGAAACCGTCCGGTATTGGCCGAAAGCACAGGATCGTCAAGGGCGACCGCGTCCGGGTGATCCGAGGGAATTACCGGGACCTGGAAGGGACGGTTCTGCGGGTGCTTCCGAAGGTGGACCGCGTCGTGGTCGAAGGCGTGAACGTGCGGAAGCACCATCGGAAACCGTCGGGGTCGGATCCCGAGGGAGGGATCGCGAGCTTCGAAGAGCCCATCCACGTCTCCAACGTGATGCTCGTGGACCCCGCCTCGGGCGAAGCGACTCGGGTCCGTATCCGTCTGGAAGCGGACGGCACGAAGGAACGCATTGCCGTGAAGAGCGGGAACCCGATCCCCAAACCGCACGCATCGTAGGGCAAAATGATGGCGAGTAAGAAACCCGGCGCGAACGGAGGTGGCAACATCTCCCGGCCGCGCCTACAGAGGCACTATCTCGAGGTTGCGCGTGCGCGCCTGACCGAGGAGTTCGGATTTTCGAACCCCCAACAGGTGCCCACGGTCACCAAGGTGGTGCTGAACGTCGGGGTCGGCGAAGCCTCGAAGGACCAGAAGTTTTTGGACTCGGTGGTCAACGAGTTGCGAGTGGTCACGGGTCAACAGCCCGTGATCACCAGGGCTCGGAAGTCCATCTCCAACTTCTCGCTCCGAGAGGGTATGCCGGTCGGGGTGGCCGTGACGCTTCGCCGGGCCAGGATGTTCGAATTCCTGGACCGGCTCGTGAGCTCGGCGATGCCCCGCATTCGGGACTTCCGTGGCTTGCCGACACGGTCCTTCGACGGTCGCGGGAACTACACGCTCGGTGTCAAAGAGCAGATCATCTTTCCCGAGATCGACTACGACAAGGTGAACCGGATTCACGGCATGGACATCACCGTGGTCACGAGCACCGACAAAGACGATGAAGCATTCGCTTTGCTCAGGCAGATGGGCTTCCCCTTCCGGGGGAGCGTGCCCATCGTCATCGGGCAAGCCGATCAGGACACCTACGGAGAAGGCGGCTGACGTGGCGAGGAAATCGTTGATCGAGAAGGCCAACCGCAGTCCGAAATTCGGTGTGCGCGGGTACCATCGCTGCCAGCGCTGTGGCCGGGCCCGTGCCTTTCTCCGGAAGTTCGGCATCTGCCGGATCTGTTTCCGGGAGATGGCGCTCCGGGGTGAGATCCCCGGTGTTCGGAAGGCCAGCTGGTAAGGGGACGCGAACTACGATGATGACGGATCCGATCGCGGACATGCTCACGCGTGTCCGGAATGCCGTGCAGGCCAGCCACCGCTGGGTCGACATGCCTCCCTCGAAGCTCAAGGTGGAGATCGCCCGGCTTTTGAGGGACAACCACTTCGTGTTTGACTACAAGTTGCTGAACGACGGGGGACACGGGGTCCTTCGCGTCTATCTGAAGTATCACGAAGGATCTCCGATCATCCGCCACCTCGAGCGCGTGTCTCGGCCCGGGCGGCGGCACTACGTCGGCGTCGGCGACATCCCCCGTGTCCGAAACGGACTCGGGATGGCGATCCTCTCGACCTCCAGGGGGCTCATGTCCGACCGGAAGGCTCGGCAGGAGCATGTGGGCGGCGAGATCATGGCTCTGGTCTGGTAGAGGAACCGGAACGATGTCCAGAATCGGAAGACAGCCGGTCCCCATCCCCGGCGGTGTGAACGTCAAGCTCGATGGACGCTCCCTCACCGTGAAGGGCTCGAAGGGAGAGCTCGCGCTCGAGGTGCACCCCGAGTTGACGGTCGAGGTCGAGGACGGAACGATCTCCGTGAAGAGACCCTCGGACGCACCCAACCACCGGGCACTGCACGGGCTGGTCCGGTCCCTCATCGCGAACATGGTCGAGGGAGTAACCGACGGGTTCAGCAAGACGCTCGAGATCGTCGGGGTCGGGTATCGCGCGGACAAGCAGGGCCAGGGGATCACGCTGAACCTGGGCTTCAGCCATCAGGTCCAGTACGATCCGCCCGACGGGGTCGAACTGGAGGTCCCGAACCAGACCACCGTTGTGGTGCGTGGACCGGACAAACAGAAAGTGGGGCAGACGGCAGCCGAGATTCGTGGCTTCCGTCCCCCCGAGCCTTACAAGGGCAAGGGCATACGGTATCAGGGAGAACAGGTGCGTCGTAAGGCCGGCAAGACGGCGAGCGGAGGAATGTGACGATGAGGGTGCTTCGAAAACACGGGAATGTTCGGAGGCTTCAGCGCAAGCGTCGCCACCGGAGAATCCGGAACAAGATCTGGGGCACCGCCGAACGTCCGCGGCTCGTGGTGTTCCGTTCCCTGAAGAACATTGAAGGGCAGCTGGTGGACGACGATGTAGGCCAGACCGTCACCGGCTTGAGCACGCTGTGCCCCGAGCTCCGGGGTTTCGAGGCCGAGGGGGACAATCCTCGGATCGAGCACGCTCGCGCGGCGGGAAAACTGCTCGCGGAGAGGGCGAAGGAGAAAGGGATCTCGGGGGTCGTATTCGATCGTGGCGGGTATCGGTACCATGGCCGGGTAAGGGCCTTTGCCGAGGGTGCCCGCGAGGGAGGGCTGAATTTCTGATGGCGAGAGATAGGCGCGGTGGCAGGGGTCGGGAATCCGACCTGGTCGAGAACGTGATCCACATCAATCGTGTGGCAAAGGTCGTTAAGGGGGGACGCAGGTTCTCCTTTTCCGCGCTGGTTTCTGTCGGGGACCAGAAGGGGAACGTGGGGATCGGCCTCGCCAAGGCGAACGAGGTGGCCGAGGCGATCCGCAAGGCGTTCGACCGGGCTCGTCGCAACATGGTGAACGTGCCGCTCGTCGGGGGCACGCTTCCGCACGAGATCCTGGGGAGGTGGGGAGCGGGGCGTGTGATCCTGCGTCCCGCGGCTCCGGGAACTGGCGTGATAGCCGGCGGACCTGTACGGGCCGTCGTCGAGGCGGCCGGCGTGACGGACGTCCTGACGAAGAGCCTGGGCACCAACAATCCCGTCAACGTCGTGCGCGCCACCATGAATGGGCTTACCCGGCTCGTGACGCTCGAACAGGTAGCCATCGAGCGGGGGGTCAGCGTCGAAGCCATCATAGGGAGCGTCGGATGAGCAAGGCCCGGAGATTGGCGATCACCCAGGTGCGGAGTGGGATTGGGAGGCCGGGCAAGCATCGCCGGACATTGAGCGCCTTGGGCTTCCGGAAGCACCAGCAGACGGTCGTGCACGAGGACAACCCGGCGATCCGGGGCATGTTGGCGCAGATTCCGCACCTGGTCGAAGTTCGAGAGGTGGAGGAGTAGACGGCTATGGTCGAACTACATCAGCTTGGCCCGTCCGAGGGCTCGCACAGGGACCGGAAGCGTGTCGGTCGCGGGCCGGGCTCCGGAAACGGGAAGACGGCAGGGCGCGGCCAGAAGGGCCAGAAGGCGCGTAGTGGAGGCTCGGTTGCGCCGCGCTTCGAAGGTGGGCAGATGCCCCTGCACCGCAGGATTCCAAAGCGCGGTTTCACCAACATTTTTCGTACCGAGTACCAGGTCGTGAACGTGGGGGACCTGGTGCAGTTCGAGGGTGAGGTAACGCCGAGCACGCTCCAGGCTCGAGGGCGGATCCGGTCGGTCCGTCGCCCGGTGAAGATCCTCGGTGGCGGTGATCTGGAGGTGGCCCTTTCCGTGTCGGCGCACGCCTTCAGTGAGGCTGCGAAGAAGAAGATCGAGGCGGCCGGAGGCAGTGTCACCGTCCTCGAGGCGGGCTCCTAGACGCGATGGACAACTGGCTCGCGAAGCTCTGGCGGTCCCCGGAGGTCCGGGAAAAGCTGACGGTCACGGTCCTCCTTCTCCTGATCTACCGGATCGGTGCCCACATCACCGTTCCGGGGCTCGATGTCGCGGTGCTCCGGCTGCAGTTCCAGCAGCTACAAGGCACGCTCTTCGGCGTCTACGACATGTTCGTGGGCGGAGGGCTCTCCCGCGCGACGATCTTCGCGCTGGGGATCATGCCGTATATCTCCGCCTCGATCATGTTCCAGCTTCTGGCGGCGGTCTTCCCCACGATTGAGAAGCTCCAGAAGGAGGGCGACGAAGGGCGGAAGAAGCTGACGCAGTGGACGCGATACACGACGGTCGTGCTCTCGCTGCTTCAGGCGTACGGCTACGCGGCCTTCCTGCAGAGCTTCGAGGGTGCCGTACGTGCGCCCGGACTCGGCTTTACGCTCACCACGGTCCTGACCCTCACCGTGGGCGCGGTGTTCGTGATGTGGCTCGGCGAGCAGATTACCGATCGGGGCGTCGGGAACGGGATGAGCCTTCTCATCTTCTTCTCGATCATCGAGGGTTTCCCGGCGGCCTTGGCGAGAACGTGGGAGTCCTTCGTCCTCGGCGAGATCGGTATCTTCAGCCTCGCGGCCCTCGGGGCCGTGATCATCGGCGTGACGGCCGGCGTGGTCGCGATGACCATGGCCGCCCGAAAGATCCCGGTACAGATCCCCAGAAAGGTCGTGGGGAGGGGACGGATCCGCGAAGGGCAGAAGAGCTTCGTCCCGCTCCGTGTGAATTCCGCGGGCGTGATGCCGATCATCTTCGCGCAGTCGTTCATCATCGTGCCGGGGACCGCCGCTCAGTTCCTTAGCGTTCCGTGGCTGAACGCCATCTCGGACCTGTTCCAGCCGAACAACTGGGTCTACGACGTCACGTATGGCCTCCTGATCGTCTTCTTCACCTACTTCTACACGGCCATCATCTTCAATCCCGTGGATCTGGCGGAGAATCTGAAGAAGCAAGGGGCATTCATCCCGGGGGTGAAGCCCGGCGCTCGGACGGCGGAGTACATCGACCGCGTGCTCACGCGTGTGACGCTCCCGGGCTCTATCTACCTCGCGTTGATCGCGCTCATTCCATTCTGGATCTTCTCCGTCTTCAACATCCAGACCTTCTTCTTCGGCGGAACGAGCTTGCTCATCGTCGTAGGGGTCGGCCTGGACACGGTGCAGCAGATCCAGCAGCTCCTCCTGGTTCGACACTATGATGGCTTCATGAAGAAGGGCCGCGTGAAGATGCGTGGGCGCCAGAGGTACATGTGATCATGCCCCGAGGGTGATTGTTGTCCTCTTGGGTCCGCCCGGGGCCGGCAAGGGAACGCAAAGCGTTCGGCTCGCGTCAGGCTTCGGTTGGCACCACTTGTCCACGGGAGATCTTCTTCGGGAGCATCTTCGAAGGGGGACCGAGTTGGGCAGGCGGATCGAGGCGTCCATGGATCATGGCGACCTCGTCCCGGACGAGCTCGTCCTGGGGGTCGTCCAACACGAGCTCGATGAGATCTCGCCCCAGCGAGACGTCATGTTCGACGGATTTCCCAGGACCGTCGCCCAGGCGGAGCAGCTGACCGGAGTCCTCGAGGGATTCGGTCGACGAGTGGATCTGGTGCTCGTCCTACGGGCGGATGACGAGGTTTTGGTTGCGAGGCTCGCGGGGCGCAGGAGCTGCCCGGAGTGTGGCGCGGTCTACCATGTGCAAGTGGATCCGCCTCAATCGGAGGACGTGTGCGATCGGTGCGGCCATCGGGGTCTCCTGCATCGCGCCGACGATGAGCCTGACACGGTACGGAATAGACTGGAGGTCTACCATCGTGAGACCGAACCTCTGATCCGGTACTACCAGGGAAGGCACGGCGTGGAGGAACGGGTCGTGGACGGCAACCAAACGATGGATCAAGTTCAGGCCGATCTGCGCGCGGTCGTCGATCGGATGAGCTGGAAAGGGGGATCGTGATCAACCTCAAGAGTCGCCACGAGATCGAAGACATGGGTCGGGGTGGGGCCGTCATCGCCGACCTGCTGCGGGAGGTGCAGACCGAGATTCGGCCGGGGGTCAGCACGGGAGAGATCGACGAATTCTGTGAGGCGTTCATCGTTTCTCATTCGGGCGCATTCCCCGCGTTCAAGGGCTTGTACGGTTTTCCGGGTAGTGTGTGCATCTCCATCAACGACGAGGTGGTTCACGGAATCCCCTCGAAGAAGCGAACCCTCTCGGAGGGCGACATCATCTCGATCGATGTCGGGGTCAAGCTGGACGGATGGTGCTCGGATTCCGCTTGGACCTTCGCGGTTGGAGAGGTCGAGCCCGGTGTGGCGAAGCTCATGAGGGTGACCGAGGAAGCGCTCGTGAAGGCGATCGACTCTGCGCGCCCCGGCAACCACGTCGGGGACATCGGGGCGGCTGTCATGAGTGTGGTCGAGGGAACCGGTTTCGGAATCATCCGTGACCTCGTCGGGCACGGCGTGGGGAGGCAGGTACACGAAGAGCCCCAAGTTCCCAACGTGGGACGGCAAGGCTACGGGCCCGCGCTGCAGGTGGGAATGGTTCTCGCTATCGAGCCCATGCTCAGCGGTGGGTCCGATCGCATCCGTACCCTGGAGGACCAGTGGACGGTGGTCACCGTAGACGGGTCTCCTTCGGCGCACTTCGAGCACACCGTGGCCATAACCGAAGACGGTCCGCGTGTCCTGACCGCGGCCCTCGAGCCGGCCGCGCAAGGAGACTCCGCATGACCTTGAGGCAAACGCACCTCGGCACTATACTTCCAAGCTCTGCCAGAAACGGACGGGGGCGAGGATCATGAAGGTGAGGAGCAGCGTCAAACCCATGTGCGAGCACTGCAAGGTGGTCAAGCGTCGGGGCGTCGTGCGGATTATCTGCAACCGTAACCCCAAGCATAAGCAACGTCAGGGATGAGACACGTCGTCTTCTCCATACGGAAGAGATAGAGCATGGCGCGTATCGCAGGTGTTGATCTTCCTCGGGGCAAGCGCATCGAAGTCGCGCTGACCTACATCTACGGGATCGGCGACAGCAG